>Ga0182741_1004260_pt1 | contig 14304 bp, 5 predicted proteins | sample eDN5th37CBELigOP_FD_128874 | JGI IMG/M metagenome (GOLD analysis project Ga0182741, IMG submission 128874) | Enriched Organic Plus compost microbial communities from Emeryville, California, USA - eDNA 5th pass 37_C BE-Lig OP (version 2) (version 2) ...
ATGTGTACAGCGCATCTCGCTTAAGTCGCATATCCGGTCGCGTCGCTGCAATGTGCTCTGCTCGTCTCTTCATCTCGGTCGCCCAAGCCACGCGCTCTCTCCAGGTGAGGAAGGCTGGACGAGCTAGCGTGTTCATCACATAACCACGTTCAAGAAGGGAGAGTTCTCGCTCACGATCGACACTCTCTCGCGTTCGCTTCCGCCACTTTCGAAACAACGCTCTGAGCACTGCTTTGTTGGTTTCATCATTGGCATTTTTCCAGATGTCGAAGAAGTGTCTCAAATTGTACTTGACCAGGTGATGTGTCACGATCTTCACGAACAGAGCAGCTTTAAACTTCTCACGCCAGACAGCATAGCATTCCTTCAGGAGGAGCATCTTTGCATTGTCTCGAATCCTGATGGCCTTCCGCTTGAAGCTTGCCGCAACGGAGTCGTCATGCTCCACTTCGGTAAGAGTGTCTGAATGATCCAACTCTAGTATTGGCAGCACCTTTTTCCATACACCTACCGAGGGCTTCACATAATGCTGCAACTTGAACGCTCGGATTCGCGAACTAACGCGGGTACTGCTCCTGGCTACACGCGACCAGTGCCGAAGCACGCGACGACACATGAGCTGGCCCAGTCGACAGTCCTTCGCTTTGTTCCGCTCCGCTATTTCCAGCTGAGCAGACCGGAGACGCCTGGAGCTAGCGTATTGGTACCACCAGGCGATGGCACGCTTGGTTTCCTGCTTCGCCTTCCAATCCTCAAAGTTACGATTGCTTCGGCCAAGCTCAAGTAGCCGCTTCCACTTGGCAAGGGTACGCGCTTTGTGCAGCTTGTCAAGTACAATGCAAGAGCTCTCGTAGTGCGAGCGTTCCTGATGCTGAGCGCGAGCTTTGGCTTGCCAAACCCGAAATGCACACGCAATCCTCCAGAGCCGAGCAATATCTTCGTGGATCCGATCCTTGCGCGCTGCTTCCTTCAGTACCTGAACCGATACTACGAACTTTCGAAGAGCATGACGGAGGACAAGTTGCCGCGATAGTCGTTTAAAGCTTGCGATTTTCTCAGCGCGTGCAGCTGCGTATTTGGAGAGAGCCTTTGAGTCCGTCTCTGTGAAAGACACTTCATAACTGGGATCAACCAGACGATGCGCGACCCGCAGATTTGCGTTATGCTGCAGAGCCTCGAAGGCGGCTTGCAGACTTCGATTCCGCCGCTGCAACTCGAGCTTATGGTTCAGGCCCTCAATCAGTTCCCGTTCCTTGCGTCGGGTATTCGCCCATTCTAGCCATTTTGCCAGCAGTTGTTTCCTCCAGAAAGCTTGCGCTTTTCGGTTCAAGTCTCGTCTTTTGGCCAATTGAACCGCCCGAGCCCTCCATATTTTTAGAGTCTTCAAGCGGCGAAGAGAAATTGCATTATAGGTAAGTCTTGAGGTGACGCGTCGTTGCAGCGTCCGCGTTCGCCACTTCTCCAATGCTTTGCTGCACTGGAAATGCAGAACTTTTCTTTCAAGCTCGGCATCCTTCCGCTTCACCGCAAGCGTGTGTCTCCATCGCTGAATGGCCTTGATGCGTTGGAATGCAGAAGGCTGTAGAGCCAGTTCTCGCAGTCTGTGGTGGAAGTGGAGCATATTCTTCCATGAACGCAAGACACGTCGCTTGGTTTCTTCGCCATAATGGTGGTCGGCACGGTCGAGGAGTTCCGACATCTGAGCCTGCCGCCGCAGAACGACTTTCCACACTCGAATACTATTTCGTACACAAAGGTAGTTACCATATCCCTCGAGCTGAGCATCAGCCTGGGCATCCTCGTAACTTCTTTGCCAGCGAGTGAAACAATAGCGGAGGAGGAGCCTATTCCTGATGGCCTCGAGATCTCGATAGGCATTCTGAAGCGCTCTCACTCGGTCACGGAATGCTCTAAACACCTTGGTCTGGTGAATCTTGGCCCAATGCTCGACAGCGACTACGAGCTTAGCTCGGGAGATACGCTGTTGCCTTTCTCGTTCACGCCGCTGTTCAACACGTTCCCAAAGCCGCCGGAGGGTGAATACTATGGCGAACCGCCGCCGTAGCACCGCAAGAGGAGGGACAGAGTCAGGGTACTGAATAGGCTCAGGTTCGTCGGGACGGGTACGCTTAAGGGTGAGCCAACCAAGTGGATGATGGCACGATTCCATGGGCTGTCTGAGCAGAGAGTTTTCACCCCCTGGCAAATTGAATTGATTTTCATCAGGATCCGTGCCCCACAGCACATTCCAAGGATCTACCAAATCGGAAAGCTCGCCATATGTACTTCGACGACGAGATAAGTGTGTGTTCACGCCGACTGCAGGGTGGAGGGGCACTCGGCTCTGGAGCTCACGCATAAGCTGCTCACGAAGGTCGAAGAGCCTTTGCATATCAGCCTGCTTCCGGCGCAGCGCTCTAATCCAAGCAAGCAAGGCCCGTCGCATCATGGTAGTCTCTAGATGCCTTGCTGCCAAGGCTCGGGCCTGTGACGTGTTGCACCATACGTCCTCCAATAGACCCCAGATTCCGATCTCGTTGACAGCTGGATGCAAGCACAGCACGATGAGAAAGGGGCAATAGACAGGATCAGCCATCGGGTCCCCAGAATATCCTTGCACCCTCAAGAATCGCTCATGTGAGACGAGAATGGATGCAAGTGAGAGAGGCGGTTTGGGGTCAATCTTGTTGGCCGTGGCGAGGAGATGCAGCTCCGCCTCTGCGGCTGAGATGATCTGGGCCACATTTTCAAAGTCTAGAAAGGGCGCGATGGAGTTGAAAGTCAACCCATTGTGAGGGGGTCAGTTGAGCTACAGATACGAGTGCATCCTTGTCAAGACATACGCAGGAGGACTAGATTGCTCTCATCACATACCTTCATCTGAAAACGTAGCTGCTGCCTGCATGAGGCGCTCGTCATGCTAGAAGTAGGTTGGTGGGGTATTCAAACAGATGCAAGACGAATATGAGTTGAGAATGCCTGTAGACACCAAAGTCCGCGTGCCGAGTGTGTCCCGTTGATTGTCGGTATCCGTTGGTGCGAGCAGTCCATCTGGGGCCTGTCGCGGTCGAAGGGAGAGCCGGTGCAGGTGCAGACTGGGCGCGTTCGACATGTTTCCAGCACTACCACCGTGGTCTATCTGGACTTTAGCGATTGGCACCAGGTTGAGCCAGCTGGACAACGCACGTCAGCCCACTCGGACCTGGGAAGAAACCGATTTCAATCAGTGGGTAGATTTCAAGTCAGCAAGGCGGCGTGATGGCATGATAGGCAGTGAGGCGAATCTGCGAGACGTACCTCATCATACTGGACGGGCGAAAGGCCCGCTTGGCCCGACATGTCCTGCGGGCGAGTGGGATCTCCCGCGTCCATGCTGAGCCAGTCCAAGCTATGGAGTAATTGTGTGTCTATTTCATGCGTTTCCGCCAGCGTGTGCTGGGTTTGAAAGTGGGAGATCGATGTGAAATCGAGTCTATAACAATACCAAGGGGTCGGATGCATGCGTCACATACCTCGCGTTGAGACCAGACCTATCAAACAAAGAGCATATGCGACTTGGAAAATTCGAATTTGAAATTTGAATCGGAGGGTGTCGCCGGCGGGGTGGAGGAATACCGTCGTCCCACCCGGATAAGGCGAGGAGGACGCGGGTGCTCGGGCAGGAACGAAACTCTGCCGGCCCCTCCCGTCCGGTCCGGCAGGTCTGGAAAGTTCCAAAAATTTGGAACCGGTTTGGAACCGGGTTCCAGATTCAAAACAAAAGGCGAGAAATTCCCCCGGAAAATCCCGGAAAATAGGGGAAAAAAATCGAGAAAATCCCGGAAAATGACAAAAATTCAGAGAATCCCCAGGAAATTCATCGCCTTGAACAAGTGTGTTTTAACGGGATTTGGAGGCATTGCGCGGAGGACATGGAGCTGGCAACACAATGATAAGCTTCGCAACGCGTGGAAGTATAGAGTGCTATGGGTGATAATCCAATGTCCCCACGCCCCGTCTTGCATTTCGATCGTTTTCCCAATGCGCGTCGCACTTCAGCTCGGCTCGGAACCACTTGGGACGCATGGATCAGAGCCGTGCGGAGTATAACACGCACGCGAGGCTACGCATCTTGTGCGAAAGCCCATGCCGCATCACGTGAACCCCACTCACCCTGTGCATAATCCCTACACGACCCTGTATCACGCCCACAGAAGAATGGCTTCTGCTCCCGCTGCTGCTGCTGGCAAGACCAAGGTGTTCTCCGCATTCGAGGAGACCGTCGTCAAGGCGCTCAATGACATCAAGGCTACTGCAAAGGAGCCTATTATCCAGAAGGTCATCGTCTCCGCTGCTAAGGAGGTCGCTGTTGAGGACAAGAAGGCTATTGTGATCTTCGTCCCCTACCGCATTCACAAGGCTGTGCTCAAGGTCCAGGAGCGCTTGATCCGTGAGTTCGAGAAGAAGTTCAACGGCGCTCCCGTCTTCATCGTTGCTCAGCGCAAGATCCTCCCCGTCAAGGTCGGTCTTGCTCGCCCTCACAGCCGCTCTCGCGCTGCTGTCCACGAGGCTATCCTCCACGACCTCTCGGCTCCTTCGCAGATCGTCGGTGTCCGCACTCGCTACCGCACGGACGGCAGCAAGATTCTTAAGGTCTTCCTTAACCCCAAGGACCAGAAGGACTTCGAGGGTAAGCTCAAGGCTCTCTCTTCTGTATACTCTGCTTTGACTTCTCGCGCCGTTGAGTTCACATTCCCTGCGGATGACTAAATACCCATCGTCGTCGTCTTTGTCTTTGTCTTGTCTTGTTTGGAATTTAACCTAAACACAAGAAGAAGAAGAAATGCGCGCGCGCACGCACATACGCACACACACACGCATGTTGATGACAGCGAGCCGAAACTGTGGGGGTGTGAGCATGATTTGTGTTGATGACTGTGCGTGTAGGTGAGTCGAGCCACACGAGTTGGTATGCTGTAAAGGAACCGAACGACGTGGCAACACCCACGTGCCGTTACGACACATAGGAAAACAGTTTGTATCAATTCGCCTGTTCAGCGCGTCCACCGAACCCCCCACAACAGACGACTCGTGAGATCCAAGACAATGCACGTTAACCCCCCCTCGTCCTTGCTAGTTAGTAGGGACAGACTGACCACGCAGGAGGGGTAGAGAGATCTTGAGAAGGAAGACGATTCAGCGTAGAGTATTTTTCTCTCCAAATACAGTTAGCAAAAGCAGCCATTCACCATTCAATCGGGTTTTCTTTGTGGGTCTGTGTTATAATTGGGTCTGTGTTTGTTTATTTATGTACAAGTGGGATACGAGATTACTCATTAGGGTGCAACGTTCAGCGACTTGCGCAACGGCAAGATGAAATCGGACAAAACGCTTGCAGCGGCTTTGTTGTGCGAACTTTGCACAAAAGCTTGGATGACGTTGAGTGTCAGGAACACACTGTTGAGTATCGGGTTTGGAGACCAATCAATGTCGGCATTCGTTAAAGCTCGTGCGACCCCACTACGCAGCTCGCGGAAATGAGCAAATATTAGTGCACGTCCTAATAGGGTGTACATGTTGCGACACTCGGACGAGACGAGGCTAGTGGAGGAGTCGTCGGCCCGAAGCAGGCCTAAGTACATCAGCGAGAGGAGAATTTGAACCAACTGACAGAACTCGTCAGCCATGAACTCATCAGCTTCTCCCTCCATGTTGTTGCGGAACAGAGGATGCACGAAGGCAAGCTCATACACGTCAGAGAAAAGTCGATCGGGGTTCGGGTCGAGGTGAAGTTCTTTCCATGACGCAGCTGCAGACGGAGCGCTCCAGACTAGGTCTATCATAGTTGCTAGAGCGTTGGAAGCAAGGCTCATGTGCTCCTGGATCTGACCACCTAGAGAGGCAGTTCGGAACGCCGTGAGCACGGCCTGCAGTGTGCGAGTCGTAAACTGGTACATCACTTTAATACCATGCTCTACGAAGGACGGAGGCTCCTGGGACAGAAGGTGCTCCCAAACCTTTAGATGGGCTTTGAATGGAATGGTGAGCAACTCGTGATGCAGAGCTGAAATGATCTTTGCAATTGCCACTCCAGTATTACCGGGTAATGCAGAAGGGTCTCCCAAAATCTCCTCATTTGTACCCGGCCCTAAGGAGATCTTCGAAGGAGGGCTCGACCACTCGAAGATTCCAGAGTGCTTCGGGGGCATACAGAGCCCATCCTTGGGTGTGGTTTGGTCTGGCATTGATTGGCCTGTCGTGGCCAAATCCGGAATCGTCTTTCCAAGCTCAGCGAGAAGAACTTCTTCTGAACTCTGAGCCTCATTTTTGCGGCGAGCTTGAGAGGCCTCCACGCTTCGCTGTTCCCAGATTTGATCGACTTGCCTCCAAAAGTCGTTGCTAGGGTCATCGGTCTGTTGATCAAGGAAATCCTCAGAGGTAATTGCGAGTTCTTTCCTTGGACATACCTCAAGGTAGTCCATATGACAACGAGTAGACTTATCTCCAATGTCGAAGTAGCGTGAAACATCCCATCTCATCAAACTAGAAAGATTTCCACTCGCTTCCATGTCTCCGATGCGAGTGACAACCTTCCCGGGCGCTACTGAGACTACAGCTCCTAGCAGGAGGCATAAAGCATGCATCCGTCTCATATGTGGATCGTCACTCGCGATGGCAATTGTCTCCTTGCTCTTATGCTCAGGACCACCATCGAGGGAGTCGTTTTCCAACGAGCACACCCAATCAGCATAAGTGACCACGACACGTCGCAGCAGAGGGACATGGATGACTTGCACCAAAGGGACAAACCATGGCCGCGACGCGGTCAAACGTTCTCGTGGCAGTTCATCGAACACAAAAACAATGTAGTCGGCCAAGAGGGAGGTGGATTGCTCGTACATCTTGTAAATTTTGACAAAAATTGTGGTAGGCAGCAGCTCATTCGTAGAACCCTCGTTAGTACCATGATGCTGTGGCGACGGCGCCGAAAGCCTGGTCTCCCAGCTATTCTTGATAAGGTCGGTTTGATGCTGGCGTGTGAGCTGGCTCCATTGAAGCGAGGGCATGAGAAAAGCTGAAGCTCGTTCAAACATAGGCTTCCGCTCCATCTGATCACTCACCTGTTGTGCAAAGCTTGACAAGGAGGGGATATAGGGGCAAAAGCTATCTGATGAAACGTGCGCACCGGATGTCAGCACAGCGTATGGCCGACTTTGACTGGCCTGCGGGTCATAGTTCAGGGACTCAACAATCAGATGAAGAATGCTCAAGGCACGAATGACCGCTGATGCAGCTTTGGCACGACGCAGCAGAGCGCTTGCAACTGTCAGTCCAGACACTGCAGCTGCGGTGCTCGCAATTGTTGTCTCGGTTGCCGGCGACTCATCTTTCGTCTCGTCCGTGATACAATCGGTTTGAGGGATGGTTGTGCTACCCTCGGCATCATCGCTCTTCCTCTCATTGAAAGTCGACTTTGCAAGGGACTTGACCCATGCCGGCATTTGCATGGCATTCAAGTCGTCATCCGAAAATTGTGAACCCTCCGGGACTGCGATCATTCTATCAAGCCCAACAATTTCTGCCAGGGCTAGTTGAAGCTCAATGCTCGCAATCGTGGAGAATGTGAAGCCGGCCTCAAAGTATGCGAAGGTATAGGGTGCTTTCGACCTGACAGAGGTCAGGGCGACGGCAGGACCAGCTGTGCTCGGCAATATAAGGAGCGCTGGGCCGTAAACCACCAAGAGTGAAGCGACGATGTCCAAAAGGATGGAGTTCAACTCCAGAGCCGATTTGGATGTAGAAGTTGTCGTGTTCCTCTTGTTTCTGCGGAGAAAAGCCGCAACTACATCTCGTAAGTCTAAAGCCCAACCAGAGGGGTAGGGATAAGGTACCTGGTCTTCACTGACTCGCTGCTTATCGAAACACAACGCTGCACAGGTTAACAAATTTCGCAGGAAGGTAAGAGTACAGCGATAAGTTGTACCTTTATCAGTGATGTCCGAATACTCACCGCCGTTGCTTGGTCGCAGAGCGCCTGCTAGAAGCTCAACAAGGCTGGAGACAGCGCTGGGTACTTGAAAGAGGAGTGTCGCTAGCGCCGCGACTTGGAGTTCGGATGGATGGTGAACAATATCGTCCTCGCATACGAGTTGGATAAGCGCCTGCGAAGACTCGACGGTGCTTCTACTTAGTGCCTTTAATTCACCGGAGTTTGCGCCCACAAGCAGTGATGCGGCATAAGCCAGTATAACTTCAGCTGTCGCGGTGTACAACACAGGGCTGCTAGATTCAAACGCCTTCAACAACCGTCCCAATACATGGAGAATTGTCCTGAGCTCGCGTTGTGCCTCATTACCCCCGGTTGCAACTGGAGTGGAATAGACGCAAATGTGTGAGTACAACGCCAGCAGCGCACCAATCATGTCCAAGAGTTCTGTGACTTTTCCTTGCGTCGCCTCCTTGGACTGCGCCGCGGCAATGACTGCTGACTCAGGCAGCATCCCGAAAAAGTCGTTCACGGCGAGACGCTGATAGCCTGACAGCAGGGGTAGCTGGCCGGCGGCGTCACTCTTGGGTGGCGCACGCAAGAGCGTAGCCAAGAACTTGAACCCAAGGATAGGGATGAGTTTGTGCGAGAAGGACTCGAAGACATGTGCAAGCTCGGATGAGACCTCTGCGGCAGCCTTGAGTCTTACTAGCAGCTTCGTTGCCAGCACTATACCTGCGACCTTATCCTGCAGGGTCTTGCCCTGGCACTTAGTGATGCAGAGCGCGAGTTCCTTCGGTGAGGGGCTGTTTTCCATCTCGAGATTCGGTGCAGATCGGCGGGGATCTGCGATTTAAAATGATTAGTTAGGCTTGTCACACATGTATCCGCGCGGGCGTAGAAAGGCCTCGCGGGCAGGATGGCGACAATACCCTGATTCAGGCTATGCGGAGTTGTGCACAGAGTTTAACTTTTTTCCTCTTCAGTCGATCCAATCAGGGGTTTGCTTCTGGGTGGCAGCTCAGTGGGTGAGAGGGAACCCATGTGGAGGGCTATGGAGAGAGCACCATTGCAGACGAAGCGTAACACACCCAGAGTCAAATTAACAATGTGCTGCTGTCTTTATTGTATTCGTGTTCGTATATTCGTGTATTCGTGTTTTCGTGGGGGCTGAAACTCTAACTGGAGTAACAAGCTCGTGCAATAGCTGAGCCAAGAAGAGGGGAATGGGAAAGGCAGGTTAGGCTTACCAAAGCGAGAATCGCTTCCAAATGGAGCTGACTGTTGACTCCTGTTGCTGCTGCTGTGCTTGAGGCTGTGCGGCTGCTGATTCGGCTGGGGCCTCCTCCTCGTCTCCAATAGGTGCGATCTCCGCCTCCACAGACAAGTCGGGGTAGTCCAGTCCGTTCACGGCGAGGTCGAATAGAGTTGGCTTGGGTGCAATAGGAGCGAGTTTGGGTGGGAATGCGACAATGTCGAACTGACGACCAGGGTTACCAGTTTCGTACTTGTTGAGGCGACCGAGGAGTGTCGAGCTCTGATCACCTGAAACCTGCTGCTGTTGCTGTTGCTGCTTCTGCTGGTATGCCTCGTCCATCTGCTCTGCCAACAGCTCCTGCTCAAGGATGGCCTTAGCCTTAGCCTTGATGCTCTCACCCATGATGCGGCGCTTGAGGGTGGTGATGGCCTCGAGTTCAGGCTCGAGATCCTCACGCTTGAAGAACGCCTCTGTGTTTGCGCCGGCCTCGGACAGCTTTCGTACTTGCTCAGAAAGCTGAGCCTCCGCCTGGGTAGCACGCTCAAGTGCACGAGTAAGCAAACCGGCGCACTCCGCCGAGTTGCCCTCTGAACCATGAGCCAATGCGAGGAAGTATACTCGGAAGGAAAGGAAACCACTGCGACGGGCGTTCAGCAATGCCTTTTGAGCCTCAGCGCTAGCAACCTGCTCGGGCTTTGCGGGATCGATATCTGATGTAGCGAGCTGCTCAAGGTCAGTAAGGTTCTGGAGGAGGCGGTCATACACCGTCACGAGTGCTGCAGGACGGAGGCTGGCTGAATACTCCTCTCCAGCGTCGTCAATGCTAACACTGCTGGAAATCGCACCACTCGCGGAAACAAGCACACGAGCGCGCATACTATTTGCATTGCGAATGTTGCGCTGAAGTGTAGTCTGGAGGCGAAGGAACTCAGCATGATTCAGCAAAGCACGCAGAGTTCGGATTTCGTTGTCGATTTGTTCTGTTCGGGTTCGAACATTGCCACGTTCTCGAATGTCATCCTTGATAACAAGAATCGCATCGTCATAGAGAGAGAGGAGACGATTGAAGAGAGCGTTTACAGAGGTACCAGGAGCACTCTTCTCGGTTGTGGTCTGAGCGCTTGCCCTCGTTTCGATGTCTCGGATTTGGTTGGAGATGGACAAAGCCTCAACAAGAAGCAAACGGAGCTTCTCGTTACGAACCTCAAGTCGTGTACCGCGTGATTCAACAAAGCGCATAGCAGTAGTTTGTGCTTTGGCGTTAGCCTCCATGACGGCCTGGAGCTTAGCCTGGAGAAGATCATCCGCTGAGGCAGCACCCACATCGACCTGAAGGGAGGCGTGTGCTGAAGGATCAATACGTGCAAGACGATCTGAGGCGAAACCCAGGTAAAGACGAAGCTGCGAGGCACGCTCATCACAGAGCGCCTGCAACTCCAAGTTGGAAACCTTGCCCAGAGCCTCGCAAATACGAAGTGCTGGGGTGAAGGCAGCGACGGCCCCCTTCCAGTTTTCCTTCTGCAAATTCAACGAACCACGAATGAAACCTTCATACACCTGGGCCTGAAGCTGGGTTGAGACGTCGCCCCTCATATTTGCCAGATGCAAGAAGCGACGAGCTGCGTGAGCAGCACGGGCGAAGCGACGATTCATGTGCTGTCGCTTGCGCTTGTTCATCTCTGTAATCTCGGACTGCAGCTCCATGGCGTGAGCCCAAGCACGCTCTGCCTCCAGAAGTGGAATTGAGAGGTGAAGAGGCGAGCTGCAGTTCTCTGGCGTGATGGCTACCCGCTTGAAGCGAGCCGCACGGCCCTGGCCCTGGCTCTGGCAGAGCTTGACGGCTCTTCGGGTGTTTGTGATCGCTTTTGTGCAGCTTCGGTGGTGACGCTTGTACTGGCGATCCTTCACACCGCTGCGGGTCTGCAGGCGCTTAATGATCTTGAACACCTGGAGTGAGAATCGCTTGTGCTGCTGCGCACCAGCAGGCTTCGCGGCCGCAGCCGAGGAGGTCGTGCTGGATGACTTTTGTTCTTGCGACTTCGCACTCATATTCCGAGTCTGAGTCAAATGTGCCCGTGCGATTCGGCAAGTCTAGAGAGGCGGCAGGCAGTGGAGACCTTATCTCGCTGAGACACGGAATAACAGACCTAAAACCGAGAACGAAACCTTGACTTGAAGTCGTGACCTCAACGATTCGACGGGAAATGGGTCATGTTGAGGATAGTCGAGGGGTGCCCCTGACAGGTATGCAGGGATAAAGGTAGATCTATGCACCTGCCATCCACACAAAAAAGATCCAGAGAATATATCCCGCGTATGACCTCCAAATTGCTCCGCAAAGTGTGCCCCCCAAAGTGATGATCCTGGGACCGAGCGAGGCCAACTCGCAACATGCTGCGAGTACGTGCCGCCTCAGACCTCGGTTGCATCCAATTTTTTCGCCCGCGTAAGCGCGGGGCCGGAACAAACTGCGCAGTCACATTGGTGAGGTGCTTGGATATCAGTGATCTGGAAACAGCTCACGTTGAAATTAAATTGAGAGGAGTTTGCCAACTTACGCCATAGCTACTGAAGCATCTTCAGCCACGCAGATTCAACATGGAGGGAGAATGGCCTGTCTATTACCATCTCCACATCAAGAACGAGCTTCCCAAGGTGTTGATCCTGGGCCGCCGCATGCGTGTGAACGTGACGCTCGTGAATGAGATGGATTTGTTCCGTGGAGATGATATTCTCGCGGAGGTACCCATTCCGCTCCGTGCAGATGTCATATCGGTCGCTGATGACACTGCGGGCTCCAACATCCAGCGGACATTCGAGGTGGAGATCATTAATCGCCACATCAAGGTCAAGCCTGTGATCGACAAGAAGGGTCAGGGTACCATGGTGGTCAATATCAAGGTTGTCCCACTGCCTATTCCAGAGAGTGGTATCCCCATCATTTTGCAGGTCGGCATTTCCCCCAAGTCTCGCATCTTTGATTATGTCGTGCCCGCGTGCTCCGCCCCGATGCTGCTCGTCGCCCCTGAGTCAGAGATTGCACGCCAGATCCTTCAGCGTGAGCACAAAGAGCGCTCGGGTATCTACGACGACGAGGAGGAGGACGAGGAGGAGCATGATCATGACCACGATGCTGAGGATTACTACATGTCTGAAACCGAGGAAGGCGAGGATAAGAGCAAGATCACAGGCAATGTTGAGGATGACGATGAAGCAGCAGAAGAGGCATGGCGGCGAGCCGAAGCAGCAGCACGAGCTGCAGAAGAAGAGGAGGAGGAAGAGGAAGAGGAAGAAGGTAAGTCGAGGGTAGCGAATGAAGAGGACGCCGATGATGCAGACGACGAAGACATCGAGTATGATGATGACGATGATGCCTCCAGTGCAGCAGAGTTTTCAGATGACTTTGGAGACGACGAATTCATGCCTGAAGACTTTGACGCAGAATTAGATAGTAATGAGCAGCGACAGATTGAAATCGGTCGTGCACCAGAAGACGATGATGATGCAGACAGCGACGTATCGTGTGTGGACGAGATAGAGGAATCTGGCACGTACCACGCATTCCTTGCTGACACGCTGAGCCATGTGCCCTTCCCTGCCACAATCATCAAGCGCCTTGAGGAGATCTCGACCGAAATCACTGCCGCTGCGTCGTCCTCGCCAAGGACTCCTGAAGATGATGCTGAAGGGTACAAGAACTTGGCTAGCGTCGTTGATAGCCTCGTTCAGATCAGTCTAGACAAAGCTCCCGCACGACCCGCAGAAGCTAAGACCCATCCTACTCCGCTGGCTGGTGCAACACCGCAAGTGGGTGCCGCGTCATTGCCATCGATAATGCAGGTTCAAGGTGAGGCAACAAGAAGGCCCAAGGCTTTGCCTCCTAGCCTACAAAAGAAGATGAACGAGCAGGAAGAGCTCCGAAGACGTATCAAAGCGGGGTCTGCTGCTGGAGCCGCGTCGTCTGCATCCGTCCCTGCGGCTGTGTTTGCTAAGCTTCCTCTTTTCACCGCGCTTGAGCGATCCATGAAGCCTGTCGCAAAGCTTGCAGATCCAATTAATGGTATGTTCTGGAAGGACCGCGAGGATGAGTTGATGCAAAATGTCAATAGCACCGCATCCGCATATATTCGTGAATCGACCAGACCGCTCACCAGTGTAGAAGGCTCTGACATCCTTGACTTGGGTACTCGTGTAAAGGATACGGACATCTACTTCTGCCGTTTACTGAAACGCCTCGTGGACGGTAACCCACGGTTGTTGGACCATCTGCGTGTCATGCAGCTTGGAGCTGGCACTGGAATGCTTGGTATCTGGTTCTGGCAGCTGTTGTGCCAGCGAGCGACGGGTATTCGTGAGCGTCTGATGATGCAAGCCCGCTGCGCTGCACCCGGAGTGAATGCAAGTCTAGATGCTGTGAAGTGTGCGCTAGAACGTACTCTGTATGACCCGTCCGAAGAAAAGCGAGCTGAGCGGAAGACAGCAACCTTGCCAACGAATCTCTCCGGAGTATGCGCTGATGTGTTGGCACATTATGCGCTGCGTGCTCCAACGGTGGTTGTTACAAGCCAGCACGCATCCATCAAGCTGCTTCGTGATAATGTCTTCATGAATGCCGCCCAGCCTGAGGACTTCCTGATCACACACAAGAGTTCTCTTCGTAAGATGATCAACGGTGCAAGCAATGCAACTGAGGAGGAGAAGGAACTCATCATGCAGTATGTTCGCCAGGCCGTTCAAACTCTGAAACTTACTCCGGACCGAGGAGGTTCTGGCTTGTTCGCAGTGGAATATAACTGGGGCAAGTCCTTCCACTCGACGCTCCTCCGCCGTTTCGGCGTTGATGTCAGTCTCGCCGTGGAGCAAGCGCTCGTTGCTAGTGAAGGAAGCGCTTCAGGCCAGCTCGCTGCATCCCATCCACTCTTCGCCGAACTCAATAAGCAAATGAAATACCTCGCCAAGATCAATCCGAACCTTGCTGCCCAGCAGCGCGCTGTATTAAACGGTGCACCGGCGCCCCGCCTGTTCACACCCAGCCTTGATGTTGTTTTCACGTGCGATCCATTTGAGTCTGATGAGCAAA
>Ga0182741_1004262_pt1 | contig 14302 bp, 14 predicted proteins | sample eDN5th37CBELigOP_FD_128874 | JGI IMG/M metagenome (GOLD analysis project Ga0182741, IMG submission 128874) | Enriched Organic Plus compost microbial communities from Emeryville, California, USA - eDNA 5th pass 37_C BE-Lig OP (version 2) (version 2) ...
CGCGGCGGCAATCTGCGCATCGTCGCCAACCTGCCCGGGCGCGCCGGCGATGCCGATGCCGGTCCGGGCACGCCCGACTTCACCGGCAACCTGACCATGACGGATTTCCAGATGGTCAATCAGCCCTTCCTGGCGCGGCTCTTCTCGTCGGTGTCCTTCACCGGCATCGGCGACCTGCTGCAGAATGAAGGCATCACGATGGATTCCTTCGAGATGCCCTTCTCGTCCAAGAACAATGTCGTTTCCATCAGCAACGCCATCTTCACCGGCGGCGTGGGCGGCACGGCGGAAGGCTATATCGACCGGCCCAAGGCGCAGGTGGAGATCAAGGGCTCGCTGGTGCCCGCCTATGGCCTCAATTCCATCATCAGCAATGTGCCGGTGATCGGCGACCTGCTCGCCTCCAAGAAGGGCGAGGGCATATTGGGCGTCACCTATTCGATGAGCGGGCCCACCGACGACATGGCGCTGTCCTACAATCCCTTGTCCATGCTGGCGCCGGGCATCCTGCGCCGCATCTTCGAGGGCAGCAGGCCCAATGCGGCCAACGCGCCGTCCAACCAGCCCGCGCCGCCCGCGGGCGCGGCTCAGCCGCCGGCCGCCAACGCCCAGGCGCAACAGCCGACGCGTTAGCGCTTTTGCTTAAAAGAGTCTCCATGGGCGGGCTTGGCCCGCCCATCCAGCTTATTTCCGCTTGTAGAAAAGTTGGATGGCCGGCGCGGAGGCCGGCCATGGCGATTTATTTTAACTTCACCAGCACATGCTTCTTTCGTCCTGCGGACAATTTGGCCACGCCTTCCTTGAAGTCATTTAGCGTGACCAAATGCTTCTCATTGCTGATGACGGCATCGTTCACCCGTGCGCCGCCGCCTTGGATGAGGCGGCGTGCCTCACCATTGGAAGATGTTAGCCCGGCTGCTGTCATAAGGGCTGCAAGGCCATATCCATCGGCTTCAAACAGATGCTTGTCCAAGGGAATGGTGGGCAGGCCCTCGGCCATCGTCCCTTCCTCGAAGGCGCGCCGCGCGGTTTCGGCCGCCGCCTGCGCCGCCGCGCGGCCATGCGCCAGCGCCGTCGCCTCGTTGGCCAGCACCTTCTTGGCCTCGTTCAGTTCCGCGCCCGCAAGCGCCTCCAGCCGCGCGATCTCCTCCAGCGGCAGCTCGGTGAAGAGGCGCAGGAAGCGGCCGACATCGCCATCCTCGGTGTTGCGCCAATATTGCCAATAGTCATAGGGGCTGCACATGTCGGGGTTCAGCCACACCGCCCCCGCCGCCGTCTTGCCCATCTTGGCGCCCGAGGAAGTGGTCAGGAGCGGCGTGGTCAGGGCGAAGAATTGCTGGTTCTCCACCCGCCGCCCCAGCTCGATCCCGGCGACGATGTTGCCCCACTGGTCGGAGCCGGAGGATTGCAGGCGGCAGCCATAGCGCCGGTAGAGCTCGACGAAGTCATAGGCCTGCATGATGGAGTAGTTGAACTCCAGGAAGCTGAAGGGCAGGTCGTTCTCGATCTTGGCCTTGACGCTTTCCATGGTCAGCATGCGGTTGATCGAGAAATGGCGGCCGATCTCGCGCAGGAAGGGGATATATTCCAGCCGGTCCAGCCATTCGGCATTGTCCACCATGATGGCGCCGCTGGGGCCGTCGCCGAAGGAGAGGAAATGCTCGAAGGTCCGGCGGATGGCGGCCTTGTTGGCGTCTATCTGTTCTTCGCTGAGGAGCGGCCGCGCCTCGTTGCGGAAGCTGGGATCGCCCACCTTGGTGGTGCCGCCGCCGATCAGCACGATGGGCCTGTGGCCCGCCTGTTGCAGGCGGCGCAGGGTCATGATCTGTAGGGCATGGCCCACATGCAGCGACGGCGCGGTGGCGTCGAAGCCGATATAGCCGGTGACGCGCTCGCGTCTCATCAGGGCGTCCAGGTCGGCGTCGGCCGAGCACTGGTAATAGGCCCCGCGCGCCACGAACTCGCGGAGGAAGTCGGATTTGAAGTCGGGCGCGGGCGGCATGGGCGTGCTCTTCATCCTCATGCTTCGACAAGCTCAGCATGAGGGTGTTAAAGCTTCCTCCTCACCCTGAGCCTGTCGAAGGGTGATGAGCGCGGGATAGCACATATGCCTGAAACGATGAAAGTCATCGGCCTGATGAGCGGCACTTCGCTGGACGGGGTGGACGCCGCCATGATCGAAACCGACGGCGAGGCCATCGTCCGTCCCGGCCCCGGCTTGACCGTGCCTTATGACGAGGCGACGCGCGACCTGCTGCGGGCGGCGCTGGCGACGGCGCGCGGGATGACGAAGGAGGAATCCGTGCCGCAGTCCATCCGGGATGCCGAGCGCCGCCTGACCGAAATCCATGCGGAGGCCGTGGCGCGGCTAGTGGCGCAGGCGGGCCGGGCGGAGCTGATCGGCTTTCACGGCCAGACCATCCTGCACCGCCCCGAACAGGGCTGGACCTGGCAGATCGGCGACGGTGCGCTTCTGGCGCGCCTCACCGGCACCGATGTGGTCAACGACTTCCGCAGCGCCGATGTCGCGGCGGGCGGGCAGGGTGCGCCCCTGATGCCGCTCTATCATGCGGCACTGGCGGCGGGTTCGGCCCTGCCGGGGCCGCTGGTGGTGGTCAATATCGGCGGCGTGGCGCAGGTCACCTACATGGATGGCGAACTGGTGCTGGCCTTCGACACCGGCCCGGGCAACGCCCCGATAGACGACTGGATGCTGCGCCACACCGGCCAGGCGGTGGATCGGGGCGGCGCGCTGGCGCGCCGGGGGCGCGTCGATCCCGATGCCTTGGCGGCGATGCTGGCCCATCCCTGGTTCGACCGCGACCCGCCCAAGTCGCTCGACCGCCTGGATTTCGGCATGGAGGCGGTGGCGAATCTTGCGCCCGCCGACGGCGCCGCCACGCTCGCGGCCTTCACCGCCGCCGCCATAGACCGCGCCGCCGAGCATTTCCCCGCGCGGCCCCGCACCTGGATCATCTCGGGCGGCGGGCGGCACAATGATTTCCTGATGGACCAGCTTCGCCTGCGCCTCACCGGTAATGTGCTCAAGGCCGAAGGCGCGCGCTGGGATGGCGACCGGCTGGAGGCGGAGGGCTTCGCCTGGCTTGCGGCGCGCGCCCGGCGCGGCCTGCCGCTGTCGCTGCCCACGACCACGGGCGTCGCCGCGCCCATGACCGGCGGGGTCTTTCATCCCGCGGGCTGACCCGCCGGAATTCCGCATGACCGACATGCAGGGGCGCCTGCCCTTCATCTTCCGGCGCTGAGCGGTCAGTTGCGCGCCACCTCGCGCACCCGCACGCAGACATAGCGGCGCTCGCCGCGCTCGAAGGCGGCGCGGGTTTCCGCATCCAGCGTGGCGGGCACGGCCTTGGCGATGGCGGCCTGGCAGGCGGCCTCGCTGGAGAAGGTGCCGGCCTCGGTGATCGGCAGCGCCTCCGGCCCGGTCAGAAGGCCCAGCATGACGACGACGGCAGCCCACATGGCGACTTATCTTCTTTGGCGACGGTGAACGAGACTCAGCGGCCCTCGCGCGGGCGGCTCATCAGGTCGGAGACATAGGCCCGGACCGCTTCCACGACCTCGGCCTCATGCTTGTCGAAGAAATGGTTGGCGCCTTCGATCTTGTTGTAGGTGATCTTGATGCCTTTCTGCGCCGTCAGCCGGTCCACCAGCTTCTGCACGTCCGGCTCGGGCACCACACTGTCGCGTGTGCCGTGCACGATCAGGCCTGAGGTGGGGCAGGGCGCCAGGAAGGCGAAGTCGTACATGCTGGCGGGTGGGGCGATGGAGACGAAGCCGGTGATCTCGGGCCGGCGCATCAGGAGCTGCATGCCGATCCAGGCGCCGAAGGAGATGCCGCAGACCCAGACATGGCTGGGATTGGGATACAGCGTGTTCATCCAGTCCAGCACCGCCGCGGCGTCGGACAGTTCCCCCGAACCGTTGTCGAAGGTGCCCTGGCTGCGCCCCACGCCCCGGAAATTGAAGCGCACCGTGGTGCAGCCCAGGCCGTGGAACATGTGGAACAGGTCATAGACCAGCGGATTGTTCATGGTTCCGCCGAACTGGGGATGCGGATGCAGCACCAGCGCCATCGGCGCCCCCGGGGCCTTCTGGCGCTGGTAGCGCGCCTCGATGCGCCCGGCCGAACCCGGAAGAATGATGTCAGGCATCCGTCAAATCCCCCACCGGGCCGAAAAGCCCGAAACCAAACGAAGCGGTCGGATTTAGCGGGCCCGGAACCCTGTAAAAATCCAACATTGTCAGCTACTTGACAAGACGCATTGGCCGCAGGGGCCAATACTTGACCACGATACTCAGGAAATCTATATCCAGCCGGCTGGCCGGCCGCCCTTCTACACCAAGGCGGTCCCATCCAGACAAGGAAAATCGCCTTCCGACGGAGCCATTCATGCGGCTGAGCACCAAGGGACGATACGCCGTGATGGCGATGGCCGATCTGGCCGGCAACGCGGCCGCGGGCAGGCCCGTGGCGCTGGCCGACATTGCCGAGCGGCAGGACATCTCGCTCTCCTATCTGGAGCAGCTTTTCGCCAAGCTGCGCCGCGGCGGGCTGGTGACCAGCGTGCGCGGTCCCGGCGGCGGCTATCGCCTCTCGCGCCCCTCGGGCGAATTGCGCATCGCCGACATCATCGTGGCGGTGGACGAGCCCATCGCCGCCACCCGCTGCAAGCCCGGCTCCGCCAAGGGCTGCACCAGGACCGGGGCGCGCTGCGTCACCCATGACCTGTGGGAAGAGCTGGGGCAGCAGATTCACGTCTTCCTTTCCTCCGTGTCGCTGGCCGATGTGGTGGAGCGCCGGGTGCTGGGCCGCGCCCGGCCCTGCAACGACCTGGGCGAGGGCGCGGGTAACAAGGAGATGGCGGACGAAGTCGTCGCCGCCGAGTAGAGTTGACATGCATTATCTGGATCACAACGCCACCTCTCCCATCCGGCCCGAAAGCCTGGCCGCGCTCACCACCGCGCTGGCGGTGGGCGGCAACGCCTCCTCCGTCCATGCCCGCGGCCGCGCCGCCCGCGCCCTGATCGAGGAGGCGAAGGAGAAGATCGCGCTTTTCGCCAACGCCCCGGCGCACGAGATCGTCTTCACCAGCGGCGCCACCGAGGCCGCCAATCTGGCGCTGGCGGGGGCGGTGGAGGGCGCCATCGACCAGCATGAAGCCGACAGGAATGTGGCGCGCATCACCCGCCTGTTCGTCTCGGCCGTCGAGCACAGCGCGGTTTTGGCCCCCGCCCGCCGCCTGGCCGAGCGCGCGCCGGGCGTGCGGCTGGAGGTCCTGCCGGTGAATGCCGACGGCGTGTTGGACCTTGAGGCGCTGCGCGTCGCCTTGCGCGAAGGCAAGGGCCGCGCCCTGGTGGCGGTGATGGCCGCCAACAACGAAACCGGCGTGATCCAGCCCATCGAAGACGTGTCGCGCCTGTGCCGCGAGGCCGGGGCGCTGCTGCTGGTGGATGCGGTGGCGGCGGCGGGCAAGATTCCGCTCGACGCCATGCTCTGCGACTACATGCTGCTGTCGGCGCACAAGATCGGCGGGCCGCAGGGCATCGGTGCGCTGATCCTGGCCGGGGGCGCGCCGCTGTCGGCCCAGATCGTGGGCGGCGGCCACCAGATGGGCCACCGCGCGGGCACCGAGAATCTGTCCGGCATCGCCGGCTTCGCCGCCGCGGCGCACAGCCTGCGCGATGGCGAGGGCGAGCGCGCCCGCATCCGCCATCTGCGCGACCGTTTCGAGACGCTGCTGAAGCAGGCGATCCCCGAGGCGCGGGTCTTCGGCGACGGCGCGCCGCGCGTGCTCGGCACCAGCAATTTCGCCCTGCCGGGCATCCCCTCCGCCACGGCGCTGATCGCGCTCGACCTGGACGGCGTCTGGGTCAGCGCGGGGGCGAGCTGCTCCTCCGGCAAGGTCGCGGCCAGCCCTGTGCTGGAAGCCATGGGCATCGAGCCCGCGCTCGCCGCCTGTGGCCTGCGCGCCAGCTTCGGCTGGAATTCCGAGATGAGCGATGTCGAGGCCGCCATCGCCGCCCTGACCAAGCTGTGGCAGCGCAAGGCCAGCAGTCCGGTGGGAGAAGCCGCATGAGCAGCCCCGCCCAGAAGGAAACCCGCCAGACCGTCGCGGAGATCGGCGAGAAGTACAAATACGGCTTCGTCACCGACATCGAGATGGAGCGCGCGCCCAAGGGCCTGAACGAAGACACGGTGCGCTACATCTCGGCCAAGAAGGGCGAGCCGGACTGGATGCTGGAATGGCGCCTGTCCGCCTTCCGCCGCTGGCTGTCGATGAAGGAGCCCAAATGGGCGCGGGTGCATTATCCCGCCATCGACTATCAGGACGCCTATTACTACGCCGCGCCCAAGAACACGCCCAAGAAGCAGAGCCTGGACGAGGTCGATCCCAAGCTGCTGGAAACCTACAACAAGCTGGGCATCCCGCTGAACGAGCAGATGGCGCTGGCGGGCGTGGCGGTGGACGCGGTGTTCGACAGCGTCTCGGTCGCCACCACCTTCAAGGAGAAGCTCAACGAGGCGGGCGTGATCTTCTGCCCGATCTCGGAGGCGATCCGCGACTATCCCGATCTGGTGCGGAAGTATCTGGGCACGGTGGTGCCGGTGACGGACAATTTCTTCGCCACCCTGAACTCCGCGGTCTTCTCCGACGGCACCTTCGTCTATGTGCCGAAGGGCGTGCGCTGCCCGATGGAGCTGTCCACCTATTTCCGCATCAATGCCAGCGAGACCGGCCAGTTCGAGCGCACCCTGATCGTGGCGGACGAGGGCTCCTACGTCTCCTACCTCGAAGGCTGCACCGCGCCCAAGCGCGACGAGAACCAGTTGCACGCCGCGGTGGTGGAGCTGGTGGCGCTGGATCATGCCGAGATCAAATATTCCACCGTCCAGAACTGGTATCCGGGCGACGAGGAAGGCCGGGGCGGCATCTACAATTTCGTCACCAAGCGCGGCGATTGCCGGGGCGACCATTCCAAGATCAGTTGGACGCAGGTGGAGACCGGCTCGGCCATCACCTGGAAATATCCTTCCTGCATCCTGCGCGGCGACCATTCGGTGGGCGAATTCTATTCCATCGCCATCGCCAACAATTACCAGCAGGCCGATACCGGCACCAAGATGATCCATCTGGGCGCCAATACCCGCTCGCGCATCATCTCCAAGGGCATTTCGGCGGGCAAGGCGCAGAACACCTATCGCGGCCTTGTCAGCGTCTATGGCAAGGCGAAAGGCGCGCGCAACTATACCCAGTGCGACTCGCTTCTGATCGGCGGGCAGTGCGGCGCCCATACCGTGCCTTATATCGAAAGCCGCAATCCGACGGCGCGGATCGAGCATGAGGCGACCACCTCCAAGATCGCCGAGGACCAGTTGTTCTACTGCCTGCAACGCGGCATCCCGCAGGACGAGGCGGTGTCGCTGATCGTCAACGGCTTCTGCAAGGAAGTGCTCCAGCAACTGCCGATGGAATTCGCGGTCGAGGCGCAGAAGCTGGTGGGTATCTCTCTGGAAGGTTCGGTGGGTTAGTCATGCTTGAGATTCGCAACCTGCACGTCGCTGTCGAGGGCAAGGACATCCTCAAGGGCCTGTCGCTCTCGATCCTGCCCGGCCAGGTGCATGCCATCATGGGCCCCAACGGCTCGGGCAAGTCCACATTGTCCTATGTGCTGGCGGGCCGCGCCGGCTACGACATCACCGAAGGCAGCATCCTGTTCAATGGCGAGGACCTGGCGGCGATGCCGCCGGAGGAGCGCGCCGCCAAGGGCGTCTTCCTGGCCATGCAGTATCCGGTGGAGATTCCGGGCGTCACCACCATGACCTTCCTCAAGACCGCGCTGAACGCCCAGCGCCGCCAGCGCGGTGAGCCCGACCTGGACGCGGTGGGCGTGCTCAAGCTGGTGCGCGCCAAGGCCAGGACGCTGAACATCTCCGAGGAGATGCTGCGCCGCGCCCTCAATGTCGGCTTTTCCGGCGGCGAGAAGAAGCGGATGGAGATTCTCCAGATGGCGCTGTTCGAGCCCAGGCTGGCGATCCTGGACGAAACCGACTCCGGCCTCGACATCGACGCGCTGCGCCTGGTGGCCGAAGGCGTCAACGCGCTGCGTTCGCCCCAGCGCGCCATGCTGGTGATCACGCATTATCAGCGGCTTCTGGATTATATCGTGCCCGACCGCATCCATGTCCTGGCCCGCGGCCGCATCGTCGCCGAGGGCGGCAAGGAGCTGGCGCTGGAGCTGGAAGCCAAGGGCTATGAACATATCGTGGGGCGCGCGGCATGACGATGCTCGCCGCTAAGAGTTGGGATGGACGCCGCGAAGAAGCCCGCACCGTCTTCGAAGGGCGCGGCCTTCCCACCCGCCGGGTCGAGGAATGGAAATATTCCGACCTCAAATCGGCGCTGGGCGAAGCGGGGCTGGGCAGCGAAGCGGCCGCCACCCGCATCATGGGCCTGCCGCCGGGGGTGGAGATTTCCGACCTCGGCCATCCCCATCCGCCCGCATGGGTGGCGCAGCATGCGGGCACGCTGGCGCGCAACGCGGTCAGCGAAGCCTCGCTGGCCTTCGCCGAGGGCGGCATCGCCCTGCGCGTGCCCGCAGGCAGGGCCATCACGACGCCGCTGGCATTGGAACTGACGGGCAAGGGCCATGTGCGGCTTCTGCTGGTGCTGGAGGCGAGCGCCTCGCTCTCGCTGTTCGAAACCGGCGACGCGGCCGATCCCCGCAATGCCGGGATCGAGATCGTGCTGGGCGAGGGCGCGTCGCTGGAGCATGTGCGCCTGGCGCGCGCCGTGCCCGGCGTGCAGGTGGAGGAGATCGCGCTCAAGCTGGCGGCCAAGGCCCGCTACAATGCGCACTTCGCCAATTTCGGCGGCAAGCTCTCGCGCACCGAACTCACCATCTCGCTGGAAGGCGAGGGGGCCGAGGCGCACCTGTCCGGCGTCTCGGTGCTGGGCGAGGCCGCCCATGCCGACATCACCACCCATGTCATTCACCGCAAGGGCGACACCACGAGCACCCAGCTCTTCAAGAAAGTGGCGGGCGGCAAGGCGCGCGCCGTCTATCAGGGCAAGGTGACGGTGGCCAAGGGCGCGGACGGCGCCGACAGCCGCCAGACCGCCAAGGCGCTGCTGCTGTCCGAAGCGGCGGAAGCCGATCTCAAGCCCGAACTGGAAATCTTCGCCGATGACGTCAAATGCGCCCATGGCGCGGCCATCGGCGACCTGGAGGCGGAGCAGCTCTTTTACTTGCGCGCGCGCGGCATCCCGGAGGCGGAGGCGCGGGCGCTACTGATCCATGCTTTCCTGGAAGACGCGCTTTCCGGCATCGCGCGCGAGGATGTGCGCGGCATGGTGCGCACCGCCGTCGGCCAGGCGCTGGAGGCGCTGACATGACCGCCGCGCGCAAGCTCGCACCGTCCTTCGATGCCGAAGCCGCCCGCCGCGACTTCGCCATCCTGGCCCGGCCGGTGCACGGCAAGCGGCTCGCCTATCTCGATAGCGGCGCCTCGGCGCAGAAGCCCGAGGCCGTGCTGGACGCCATGCGCGTCTTCGCCGAAACCGAATACGCCAATGTCCATCGCGGCGTGCATTACCTCTCCGGCGCCGCCACCGACGCCTATGAGGCCGCCCGCCGCACGGTGCAGGCCTTCCTGGGCGCCGCCCATGAGGACGAGATCGTCTTCACCAAGGGCGGCACCGAGGCGATCAACCTGGTTGCCTATAGCTATCTGATGCCCAATATCCAACCGGGCGACGAGATCGTGCTGTCGGTGATGGAGCATCATGCCAACATCGTGCCCTGGCACTTCCTGCGCGAGCGCCAGGGGGCGGTGCTGCGCTGGGTGGATATCCGCGACGACGGCAGCCTGGATGTCGAGGCGCTGGACGCCGCCATCACCCCGAAGACGAAGCTGGTCGCCATCACTCATATGTCCAACGTGCTGGGCACGGTGACGCCGCTTGCGGAGATCGTGGCGCGCGCCCATGCCAAGGGCGTGCCGGTGCTGGCCGACGGCGCCCAGGGCGCGGTGCACGAGATCGTGGATGTGCGGGCGCTGGACGTGGATTTCTACGCCATCACCGGCCACAAGCTCTATGGCCCCACCGGCATCGGCGCGCTCTATGCCAAGCGGGCGCATCTGAAGGCGATGCGGCCCTTCAATGGCGGCGGCGAGATGATCCGCGAGGTGACGCGCGCGCGCATCACCTATGCCGATCCGCCCGCCCGCTTCGAGGCGGGCACGCCGCCCATCATCGAAAGCGTCGGCCTGGCGGCGGCGCTGGACTATTTCTCCGCCTTCGACCGCGCGGCGGTGAAGGCGCATGAGCATGACCTTCTGGCTTACGCCCGCGAGGGGCTGCGGGAACTCAACTGGGTGCGGGTGATCGGCGATGCGCCGGGCAAGGGCGCGATCCTCTCCTTCGAGGTGGCGGGGATGCACGCCCACGACCTCGCCACCATCCTGGACCGCGAGGGCGTGGCGGTGCGCGCGGGCCATCATTGCGCCCAGATATTGATGGAGCGGTTCGGGGTATCCTCGACCACGCGCGCCAGCTTCGCCCTCTACAACACCCGCGCCGATGTGGACGCGCTGCTGGCGGGGCTGCGCAAGGCGCGGCAGATACTGGTTTGAGCCATGGATAACGCGCTGCGCGAACTCTATCAGGAAGTCATCCTCGACCATTCCCGCCATCCGCGCCATTACGGCCCGCTGGAAAAGGCGACGCACAAGGCCGAAGGCTACAATCCGCTCTGCGGCGACCGCGTCACCGTCTATCTGGCGTTGGACGATGCGGGCCGCGTCGCCGATATCCGCTTCGAGGGCAAGGGCTGCGCCATCAGCCAGGCTTCGGCCTCGCTGATGACCGACCTGCTCAAGGGCAAGACGGCGGCGGAAGCCGGAAAGCTGATGGACGGCTTTCTGCGCCTGGTGAGGGGCGAAGCCGCGGCCGACCTGCCGGAGGAGGCGCGCGAGCATCTGGAGGTGATGGGCGGCCTTTCGGAATTTCCCATGCGGGTGAAATGCGCCACCCTCGCCTGGCATACCTTCAAGAACGCGGTGGAAGAGGGCAGGCAGACGGTGGAGGAGGGCGCATCATGAGCGAAGCGGCCGAAACCAAACCCGGCCTCACCCAGGCCGAGCTGGACGATTTCACCGCCAAGCTGGTGGCGGCGCTCAAGACGGTCTACGACCCGGAGATCCCGGTTGATATCTATGAACTGGGCCTTATCTATAAGGTGGACGTCTCCGACACCAAGGATATCGTCGTGGACATGACGCTCACCGCCCCCAACTGCCCCGTGGCCGGGGAGATGCCCAGCATGGTCAAGGCGGCGCTGGAGAAGGTGGAGGGCGCGGGCGAGGTGACGGTCAACATGACCTTCGACCCGCCCTGGACGCCCGACCGGATGAGCGAGGAAGCCAAGCTCGAACTCAACATGTTCTGACCCATGAAAACGCAAGCCACCACCCGCCCCCGCCGTGAACGCCCCAAGCCCATCCGCCTGACGGATGCCGCCGCGGCGCGCATCGGCGAGATCATGGCCGATGCCGAGGGCAAGTATCTGGGCGTGCGTGTCGGCGTCACCAATGGCGGCTGCGCCGGGATGAGCTACACCATGGCCTATGCCGAGGAGGCCAAGCCCTTCGAGGAAGTGGTGGAGGAAAAGGGGGTCAGGATATTCATAGACCCCAAGGCCATCATGTTCCTGATCGGCACCGAGATGGATTTCGTGCAAGAGAAGCTGGGCGCGCGCTTCGTCTTCAACAACCCCAACCAGACGGCCGCCTGCGGCTGCGGCGAATCTGTCTCGATCACGCCGGCGAAAGCTTGAAGCCTTCTGTCATTCCCGCGTAAGCGGGAATCCAGAGCAATAAGCGCGATTGCTTGAAGGGCCGGCCTGGATGCCCGCTTCCCGCGGGCATGACAATCTGTGCTCGCCTGCCTCAGGCCGCCGTCATTTCCAGCGCCGCGATCCGCGGATCGTCCTGGTTGACCACCAGGTTGCGCCCGTTCTGCTTGGCGCCGTAAAGGCAGGCATCGGCGCGGCGGATCACCGTCTCGGCCGTCTCGTCCGCGCCAAATCCGGCCACGCCGATGGAGATGGTGATGGAGCCCAGCACGTCGCCGGTGGATTTCTTCACCAGCTTCTTGGTCTCGACGGTCCGGCGGATCTGCTCGGCGACGCGGGTGGCCGCCTCGACGCCGGTGCCGCGCAGCAGGACGGCGAATTCCTCGCCGCCATAGCGGGCGGCGGTGTCGCGGCCCTTGACGCTCTCCGACAGGCAGCTCGCCACCAGCCGCAGCACCTGGTCGCCCGTCTGGTGGCCCCAGCTATCGTTGAAGCTCTTGAAATGGTCGATGTCGCAGAGCAGCAGCGTCACCGGCTCGGACGTCTGCGCGCGCTGCGCCAGGGCCTGGCGCACCGCCTCGTCGAAGGCCTTGCGGTTGGCGATGCCGGTCAGGGGATCGGTCAGGCTTTCCTTGCGCACATTGTCCAGCTTGGAGCGCAGCTCACGCACCTGCTGGGTGGAGCGCTGCAATTCGCCTTCCAGGCTCCTGGTGCGCTCTTCCATGTCGCGCGTGGCGGCCAGGAGTTGGCCCACCAGCGCGCGCAATTCGCCGGGCGAACGGTTGTCCGCGCCCAGTTCGCCCGAGGCGGCCGACAGGGCGCTCTGGTAATCGGCGGTCTGGCGCCCCGCCGTCTCCAGCCGCCCCAGCACGCTGTTGATCACATCGTGCATGCCGCTGCCGAAAGCGTCCATGGCGCGGGCGGCGCGGGCGCTCGACAGGCAGCGCAGGCGCAGGTCCAGCAGCATCTCCGGCGTGAAGGGCTGGCGGGCGGCGATCAGGGGGCCCATCACCTGCGCGATGGCGGGCGTCTCGCCCGAGGCATAGGCGTAGAAGAGCTCGAAATTCTCCGGCGTGGAGGGGACGTTGCATTCGCCCATGAGCGCGATCGCGCTCTTGGCGATAGCCTGTTCGCGGTCCGGCTTCTGCATCCCTATCCCCGTTCGCGCCCGGCAGGGCGGATGGCCTGATCGTAGGAGGGGGACTGTAAGAAAGGGTTAAACCGGAACCCGGACGGCGGGATTTTTTCGCGGAATACCGCGCGAAAGCGTACCCGCCGGTCAGTCTCCGGTGGACTCCGGCTTCTTCATCTTGGGCACCGGCCTGAGCAGGAAGGCGGGCAACTGGCTGTGGTCCACCGCCTCGGGCTTGGCCGCCTGCTCATTGTGGTGGCGCTGGCTGTGGCGCTCGCGCTTCTCCGGGCGCTTCTCGCGCGGGCGATGCTCGCGCTGTTCACGCGGCTCGCGCGGGCGCTGCGCCTCCACCGGGCGCGGGGCCTCGACGGCCTCGGCCGGGACTTCGCTGACCTGCGCCGGCTCCATCGCCGCGACATGCTCGTGATACTTGCCGTCCGGCGGGCGGCGGTCGCGGTGCTTGCCGTCCCGGCCGCGGCTGCGGTCGCGCTCGCGCCCGCCCCGGCCGCCGCGGCGGTCATCATCGCGCCGCGGGCGGACATCCTCGCGCACCTCGATATCCATCATTTCGCGGCGCGCCAGCTTCTGGCCGGTGATCTTCTCGATCGCCTCGATATATTTCTCATCGCGCTTGCTGGCCAGCATATAGGCCTGGCCGCTGCGCCCGGCGCGGCCGGTGCGGCCGATGCGGTGGACATAATCGTCGGCATGGATCGGCACGTCGAAATTGAAGACATGGCTGACCGACGGCACGTCCAGGCCGCGCGCCGCCACATCCGACGCCACCAGGATTTTCAGCTCGCCGCTGCGGAACCGCTCCAGCGTCCGCATGCGCACGCTCTGGTCCAGGTCGCCATGAATCGGCGCGGCGTCGAAACCGTGCTTGGCCAGCGACTTGGCCACCACATCGACATCGCGCTTGCGGTTGCAGAAGACGATGGCGTTGTTGAGAGTGGGCTCGGCCTCGCGGATCAGGCGGCGCAGCGCCTCGCGCTTGGCCCAGTCGTTCGCCGGGATCATCACCAGTTCCTGGCGGATGTTGGTGGCGGTGGTGGCGGGCCGCGAAACTTCGATGCGGGCGGGATTGTGCAGGAACTGGTCGGTCAGCCGCTGGATTTCCGGCGGCATGGTGGCGGAATAGAACAGGGTCTGGCGGGTGAAGGGTAGAAGCTTGCAGATCTTCTCCACGTCCGGAATGAAGCCCATGTCCAGCATGCGGTCGGCTTCGTCGATCACCAGGATGTTGACCTGGCTGAGCAGGATGCGGCCGCGCTCGAAATGGTCCATCAGCCG
>Ga0182741_1004266_pt1 | contig 14284 bp, 13 predicted proteins | sample eDN5th37CBELigOP_FD_128874 | JGI IMG/M metagenome (GOLD analysis project Ga0182741, IMG submission 128874) | Enriched Organic Plus compost microbial communities from Emeryville, California, USA - eDNA 5th pass 37_C BE-Lig OP (version 2) (version 2) ...
ATCAAGGTCCTCCCGTCGGCGCACGCCCTCGAGCACCTGCACGACGGCGAACTCCACTCCACGCCGCCCGCGTACATCGAGACCGACGCCAAGGCGCAGACCGCCAAGTTCGTGTCGCTCCCGATGCGTGAAGCCGTGCCGGTGATCTGCGACGAACAGCTCGTCGTCGAGTTCTACAGCCGCTGATCCTTCATCAGCTGCGAACCTGCGAACGCCCGCCTTCAGGCGGGCGTTCCGCTTTTCGTGGTCGTCGCTTTTGACCGGTTCGCGGGCGCACCGCGAGACTTTCCGGGTGACTCCCCCCGTCGAGAATCCGTTTGCTTCGACGCGTCCGCCGACCATGTTCGGGCGCGACGACGCCATCGAGCGCATGCGGCGGCTCGTGGCCCAGACCGCCCGGCGACATTTCACGACGCCGTTCGTGATGGTGGGATTTCCGGGCTCTGGGCGCAGCACGATGGTCGACGTCGCGCACGCAATGGCAGTACGGGACGGCCTTCCCGTGCTGCGGGTCCCGCCGGGGACAGCGCCGGTCGCCACGCTCGACACGCTGCTCGATCAATACACCCGAGCGCATCGCGGTCTGCGACCCATCGAGGTCGAGGCCCGGATGAAGCTGCTCGCGTCGATCCTCGAACACGCCCCGTTCATGTTGCTCGCCGACAACCTGGATCCATCGAAGCGGTGTGTGCGCTCGCGGCAACTGCTGGAGTTCGGCCGGCTGGCGAAGTCGCAGGGAATCCCCGTGGGTGTCGTGATCGCGGGCTCCGGATCGATGTCAGAACTCTCAGCGATCGAGTCGATATCACAGCGCAATGTCCATGCGTTGTTACCGCTCTCACCCGAGGAGACACGCCGGGCGCTGAGTGAACCCGTTCCTCACTTGCGGTGGACTCCCGAGGCGCTCGACCTCGCGGTGACTTCCACCGGAGGTCAGCCTTTGCTCATCCACACGCTCGGCCGACACGTGGTGGACGCACTTTCCAACCGCGGTGAGGTGCGCTTCGACACGGTGAAGCGGGCGTCGAAGGCGATCCGTCCGATCGCCGAGACCTGGGCTCGCGACTACTACCAACGCCAGGACACGCCCTTACAACGGACACTGCGCCGGATCCCCGCGGCGGCCGCGTCACGCGCCTCCGGATGGTTCCAGCCAAGCGACGTGCAAGGCGGCCGCGGCGGCGGGATCGTCACCATCGAGCAGGCAGAGGACGCCCTCGCTGCACTCGCGCGTCACGGATTCGCGCAGCGTGGACCGAAGGGCTACCGCCTTGCGCCCGGTGCCGCCGGAGCCGCGCTCACGGCGCAGCTCGAGCGAGCGATCGGACTGGCCAGTCCCAGGTCGGCGACGATCGATCGCTGAACTGGCGATCGACTCTCAGGCGAGGGGCTGACGGAGGTCGAGTCCGAGGAGTTCGCCGAGATCGCACAGCGCCTCGATGGCGTGCGGATCGTCGCCGCCCGAGAGGATGGCGTCGGAAAAGTCGCTGAGTGCTTCGACCGCGCGCGGGGCGTCGAGGTCGTCGTCGAGCGCATCGCGCACCCGCTGCGCGTAGTCGGTGGCATCTGGGCCACCGGGCGCGTGTGTCGCCGCGAGGAGTCGGTGCAACAGCGCGGTGCCTTCTTCGAGGTCGGTGTCGTACCACTCGAATCCGGCGCGGTAATGGTGTCGCATCAACGCGAGGCGAATCGACCGGGCGTCGTGATCCTTGAGGAGGTCGCTCACGAAGACGAGGTTGCCGAGCGACTTGCTCATTTTCTCGCCCTCGTAGCTGACCGTGGCCGAGTGCAACCAGTGACGCACGAAGGGCTGGCCGGTGATGCTCTCGCTCTGCGCGATTTCACATTCGTGGTGCGGGAAGATGAGGTCGGTGCCGCCACCGTGGAGATCGATGGTGGGTCCGTGCGCTTGCATCGCCATGGCCGAGCACTCGATGTGCCAACCGGGCCTTCCCACCCCGAACGGCGCGCGCCACGCGGGCTCATCGGGCGCCGACGGCTGCCACAGGACGAAGTCGAGCGGGTCGCGGCGGTGCGCGTCGTCGGGACGGCCTCCACGCGCGGCGGCCAGCTTGATCATGCGCTCACGGCTGTAATGGCTGAGCTCACCAAAGCGCTCGAAGGTGCTCACGTCGAAGTACACGGTGCCGGCGGTGAGGTACGCGTGCCCGCTCTCGAGCAACTTGCTCACGAGCTCGATGATCTCGGGCACCGTCTCAGTGGCCCGCGGCTCGGCGACGGCGGGACGCATGTTGAGCGCGTCCATGTCGGACGCAAAGCGGGCCATCTCCCGCTCGGCCAGTTCGAGGTAGGGAACGCTGAGCTCGCGCGCCTTGGGCAGGATGGAGTCGTCGACGTCGGTGATGTTGCGCACCATCCGAACCTCGTGGCCGAGGTCTTCGAGGCGCCGGATCACGAGGTCGTACGTGAGGTACGTGGCTGCGTGACCGAGGTGCGTGCTGTCGTACGGCGTGATGCCACACACGTACATGGAGACCGTAGGGCCCGGTTCGAAGTCGACGACCTTGCGCTGGCGCGTGTCGTAGAGACGCATCGTCATCAGTTCACACCCGTGAGGCGCAACGACGCCCGTCCTTTGTGGCGAATGTTGATGGTGAGCAGGATCGCCGCAAATGTTTCCATGCCCACGGCGTTGGCCAAGGATCCGCCATCGAACGCGCGCAGATCGGGGATCTGCACCACGAGGTCCATCAGGGTTCGCCGCGCGGTGTCGTCGTCTCCGAGCACGACGACGTCGGAATGCATCACATGATCGAGCTCGAGAAACTCGGCCGCCGGGACGAGGTGGAAGGCGGTCACTACCTGACTTTCCCAGAGCAGTGCCTGCATCTCCGCGGCGACCGAACCGTGTGGCGGTAACACCGCATTGAACTCGGTGCCGTTCTTCACGAGGTTGTTGGCCATCGACACGACGATGCGCCCGCGCAACGCCTGTGCATGTTCCTTCGCGGTCGCGATGGCCGCGTCGGCGTGAACCGCGAGCACCACTACTTCGGCGTCGCACGCACCCGCGTTGTCGGTGGGCACGAGCGAGTCGACCCGACTCCCCCACTTCTCGCGTAACTCCGTGACCGCGGTCTCGCTCTTGGCCGCGTCGCGCGACCCCGCGAGGACCTCGTGACCCGCCGAAGCGAGCCGAGCGGAAATTCCTGATCCTGCGGGGCCCGTGGCCCCCAATACTCCGATGCGCACGGCGGTCAGCCTGCCACGGACGTGGATCGGAATTAGGGAAGCTGCGCATTTCGCCCCGTTCGCCATCTGCGCCACTATGTACCTATATGCGCAACTTCACGAATCTTGCTGAGGAGCCCGAAGAACCGATCGCCGACGTCGTCGTCGAGGTCGAACCATCGGCAGTTGACGCCCTGGTCGAGGCGGTGCTCGCGGATCGAGACGTCGTCGCCTGGCTGACTGCCCTGAACGGCACGTTGGACATGGATGCCGTGCGAGGCGTCGCCATGCACGCTCTGGCCGTTGGCGTCGACCCGTGGACCGCACTCACCGAGCCGGTCGGCCGGGAACTGACCGAAGAAGAGCAGCGCATCGACGACGAGGCGCTGCGTCTCTTGCGTCGGGGCTTGCGGCACCATGCGCGCCCGCTACCGACCGCGGAAACGCTTCGACTTGGGTACGGCGCGCACGTGGAACCGATCACCGCGATCTGACGCCTACGCTGCGGCGATGGCCAGCGACGCGGAACGCCCCACGACCGGACTCGCCACGAAGATCCTCATCGTGATCGGCCTCGTGGTGGTGGCCTGGGTCGCGTTGAACATCCTCGGCGGCGTCGTGCGTTGGATCTTCTCGCTCTTCGCCTACGTGGTCGTTGCGTTCGTCGCCTTCTGGCTCGGTCGGCTCACCGCCAAAGGCGACGACTAGCTCAGCGCACCGGCGTGACAACAGTTCAGAGGCCCAATCCCGGCGACGGCGGGTCGATCGACTGCGAGCGCTCTTGGATACCCGCGAGTACCGCCATGTCGCTCGCGCGCTGCCTCCACACCTCGCGATCCGACGCCAGAACCGGTGACACGAACTGGTCTCGAAACTCCGTCGGTGATGGCAAGAAGTCGAACTGCGAGAGCGGCCAGAACGCACCGTCGGTGAACACGCCCGCCGCGTCCAGAACCTCATGCGCGTCGACCGAGAGACCGGCAATCAATGCCGCGATCGCAGGACGGTCGTCGGCTTGCTCGAACAGGGTGTGCGCTCTTTCCAAGACGGCGATTGCCACCAGCACGTCGCTCGACGAGCGGGGGCCAGGAGGGAGGGCAAGCGCATCCGCGATGCGCTCCGCGAAGGGTCGGCGCTCGTCGCGCAGAATCTCCGCTTCGGTCGGATCGTAGAAGGGCTGCTGCCGTCGGCCCAGAAACCGGGAACGAGGGTGGAGCAGCTCGCGCACGCGCTCGGCCGAAACCACGGCAGTCTCTGGGTGGCGGGTCGCGGCCATCGCCTCGAGATGGAGCACCGCTTCCTGCGTCTCGTTGAGGACCTCGTTGCTCTCGAGCCCGTCAGTCATGGTGAGAATCGTACGCAATCCGGCCGAAACGCCGCGCCGGTGCTCACCGCTCTGGCACGGGGCGGAACGCCCGCAAGGACCACCAGCAGGCAACGAACGCGGCGGCGAACACGAGGAACGGTGCGCCAACCCAGATGCCGGCGAGCGCGGTGGCAAGAAGGAGCGAGATCGCCATCGCGAGCAGACCGATGGACTGACGCACGCCGAAGAGCTCGCCGCGTTGCGCTTCGGGCACCGTCTCGGCCGCGAGGCCTTCGAGCAATCCGGGCACGATCGAGATCGTGACGCAGTCGATCGCCGCCACGGCGAGAAACAGCACGAGGTGGTCACCCACGAACGCGTAGCCGAACATCACCAGCACACCAGCGAGCAACAGCCACCGAACCCAGCGAACTCGATCGATGCGCATCACGTAGCGCCCGAAGAAGACACCCTGCACAACCACGAGGATCACCGCCCAGAACGCCGACACGTTGGCGATTCCTTGCGGATCGAGATGCAACGGGCCTTCGGCGATGAGGGTGATGAAGTAGAAGTAGTAGCCGATCCCGATGTTCAGCCAGAACTCGGCGACGAGCAACGGCCACACGCCGGGATTGTCGCGAGCGAGCACGCGAGTACGCCGCAACAAGCGGTCGGGGCGTACCGAACGAGCGAACACCTCGCCCCACTGAATGGCTGGCCGGGCAGTCGTCTCGCGCGGATTGTCGACCCCATCCTCGGCAGCGCCTTTCGCCGCGGGCTGCACCTCCCTGGTCTCGGGCAACACGAGACACAGCGCGAGCGAAATGGCGCCGAGTGCAATCGACGCGACCACCACCGCAGGCGCGGCGGCGATCCCAGTGACCGACGCGGCGAACAACACGACACTCGCGACCGCCGGGCCGACGATGAAGCCGATGGACGCAATCGTGTCGACCAAGCCGGTGTTGCGCGCCATGGTGCGCTCGTCGGACGCGTCGACCACCGCGGCGCGCAGTGTGGAGTACGCACCCATCGACGCGCCGTCGAACACGCGGTTGGCGATCAGGAACGGCAACCGGACCGGGAGGAGCAGCACGGCACCGATCAGCGTGCTGACACCGGCAGTGATCAGCACGGGGCGCCGCCCGTAGACGTCGGAGAGCGCGCCGAGCAGCGGAGACACGAGGAACCCGAACGCCACGAACACCAGCGAACTCGCGGTGATCCACGTGGCTGGTGACGCCGTGCCCGCAACGAACTCTGGCTGAATCGGACCGACGAGACCCGCAATGGTGCCGTCGATCACGATGATCGCGAACAGCACCTTGAGCGCGCGTCGGGTGCGCGGCGAAGCGGTCACCCGCCGATCGTGTCAGACCGCGCGATCAAGCGGTGCGATTCACGCGGTGCCGTAGATCGAGTGACGGAACACGGGAAGCTCGATGCCCAACGGCGCGATGCGGTCCCGGATGTAGCCAATCGACTGCGACAGCACCGGCCACTCGAACTCAGGAGTCGTGCCGCCAAGACCGGCTTCGAACACGAGCCGTTCCGATGCAACCTGCGCTTCATTGGGAGTGTCCGACAACCACGGCACCCGATAGCCCTGGAACTCCACGTTCTCGATCATCGACACCATCACGTCGCGCACGGCCGCCTTGGTGGCCGCGCTTGCCCCCGGCAGGTGCTTGGCCATGTACTCCCACCCGAACTCGCAGTGACGAATCTCGTCGCGACAGATGAGTCGGAAGATCTGCTTGGCCGCGGGGTTGCGAATCTCGCCAATGAGTGCGAGGAACACGTCATAGGAGATCTGTTCGGCCACGAGAATCAATCCACCGATGGTGGCTTCCACCGGAACATCCGCGTCGAGCGCCCGGGCGCGAGTGGTGAGCATGCTCACCTTCTCGCCGCCCACGTTGACGATGCGCGACTCGGGGAGCTCCTCGAGATAGCCGCCCATGAGTTCCGCGAAGCGTGCGCTCACCTCCGCGTGCTTGGCCTCCTCCTCGGTGCGAATCGTCCAGTACAAGGAGAGGTCGGGTTCCAGGTCGTCGAGTTGGTAGCGCAGCTGGAGCGCCGGGCTCTCGGAGATCGCGCCGTACTCGCCCCAGGCACGACCCGACCACCACTGACGCGCCGCGAGTTGCACCTCGGGCGAGTAGTCGTCGGCGCGGACCTCGCTCCACGGGATGTCGGACGACGGGTTCCAGCGCAGCTTCTTCGAGCGGCGGTACAGCGTGCGGATCTCCGGAAACTGCTCACGCAGTTCCAGCGGAAACTGCGGTTCGGCAACGTCGAGAATTCCGCGATCGAACGTTCGCGTTCCGATATCGGTCATCCTGCGCTCTCCAGTTCGTTCGCGATCGATTCCAACGGTGCACCGAGATCCCAGCGCCGTAGCCGTCGCGCGGTTTCCGCCAGTGCGGTACGCACACGCGCCACGACTTCGCGGTTCGGAGCGACCCCGACCCCCGCGGTCGATGCGAGTTCGTGGGCCGCGCGGACTTCGGCAAAGGCATCGCCCGAGGTGAGCGCCGCGCTGCGTTTCCCCGACAGCTCTTCGCACACGACGTCGACGAGGTTCTTGTCGATCGTCGCCCGGGTCTGGTCGTCGAGTCGGTCGCCAACCACGCTGGCGTACGCCCATCCGAACGCCACCTGTCGCTGTTTGTTCGCCACGATCGCGTCGACCAACACTCGGGCCGCCGCGACGGTGGCGTGATCACGGGCCGCGAGCCACACCGCAAGGTCGATCGATCCACTCACGGCGAAGTGCGCGATGAGGAATGCGTCGATCGAGACGCGAGCGTCCAGCGCGCGGCGCGCGACACCGTCGCGAAGGATCGGGAGGTACGCCTCCGGTGGAGACGCCTGGTAGCTGCCAAACGCGTCGGCCGCGAGCACCGATGCCTCGGCGATCAACGCCTGCTCTCGTCCTCGACTGGCGAGGAAGAACTTGGCGTCGGCTTCGCGGCGGCGTTCGATACAGATGCGAACGAGCGCGGCTTCGCTCTCGGGAATCCCGTTGAACTCGACCCACGCGCGATGGCTCCACACCGAAGCGGCTGCGGCCCGCACTGCAGGATCGGACACCGCGGCACCCAGCGCGACCCAGTCGACGTCGACTTCGGGATCCCACCGGTCGGCCTTCGAGTCTTCGTAGAGCCGCTCGATACTCGGAATCGAGACACTCAGGTCGAGAGGGAGGCGTTGCTCGAGCCCGACGGCGAGTGCACCGTCGCGCTCGAGCGCGACGGCTTCGACCTGACTTCCCAACGCGCCGGTACTCACACTGCCTCCTCGATGGGTTCCAGTTCGTTGGTCTCCCGGGTGTCGTCCTCACCGAGGAACGCGCGCCGCGCGACACGGTCGTCGAAGTCGGCGGTGGCCCCACTCCAGACCGTGTGGCCCGACCGCAGGGCTTGCACGTGGGTGCAACTCGCCCGGACCAGCCCCAAGTTGTGTTCCACCATGATCGTGGTGACCTGCTGTTCTCGTAGTCGGACCAAGGCGTCGGCGAACGGCGCGACCAACGCGGGCGCGAGTCCCGCGGAGGGTTCATCGAGCAGCAACACCGAAGGGTTCGTCGCCAACCCGCGACCGATCGCCAGCATCTGGCGCTGACCACCCGACAAGCTGCCGGCGTGGGCGTTCCAACGCTCGCCGATCTCGGGAAACAGATCGATCACGCGATCGACCGAGTCCTGATACGACGTGCGCCGGGTACCGGCCAGCCAGGAAAGCCGGATGTTCTCGGCCACCGTCAGCGCAGCCACCGCAGTGCCGCTCTGGGGCACGAACCCGATGCCTTGACGGAAGCGCCGTGGCGTCGACGCCCGATCGATGCGCGAGCCGTGAAGCGTGATCTCGCCCCGCGTGCTCAGGAGTCCGGCCAGACCACGCAACAGCGTGGACTTCCCTGCGCCGTTCGGACCGACGAGTCCGAGCGCATCGCCGGGTCGGATCTCGAGGTCGATCTCGTGGGTGGCCGGAATCGATCCGTAGTACACCGACACACCTCGGGCGACGAGCACGGGATCGACCGGTGCGGTCTGGGCGTGCGGATCGGGGGTCATCGACCCGCTGGCATCGGCCGTATCCACCACCGCGTGCACCTTCACGGGCTCGGGCTCGACCGCCACAGCCGAACCGGTCGGCGCGCCGCCGATGTCGAGCTCGACGTCGCCGATGTAGATCTTGATCACCTCGGCATCGGTGAGGGTCTCTTGTACCGGTCCCGCTTGTACCAGCCGACCGTGGTCCATGACCACGAGGCGGTCGGCCAATCGCCGTACCTGTGCGAGGTCGTGTTCGACCAGCAGGATCCCGATGCCTTCGTCACGCAGTTGGGCGATCACATCGGCAACGGTGGCCCGAGCGCGACGCGCCAGGCCGGCGAATGGCTCGTCGAGCAGCAGGAACTGGGCGTCGCTCACCACCGCCCGCGCGAACTCGACGAGGCGCTGTTGTCCCACACTCATCTCTGCGACCTGCGTGGCGACGCGATCCCCCATCCCCACGCGGGTGAGCGCATCGACTGCCGCGGTGGCGCGCGCTCGCGCGAGTCGGCGGCCACCGGGAAGGCCAACCGACTCGAGCACGCGGCGCGCGCCACCGCGACCGACCCATCCGAGCTCGACGTTCTCACGCGCGCTGAGTTCGGGAACGAGCCGTGGAGTCTGGAACATGCGCCCGACACCGGCCCGAGCGCGCCGCGCGACGGAGGTGCGCGTGAGTCTCACTACACCGCCGGACGTCTCCAACTCGATGGTGCCGGTGGAGCTGCGGTGATATCCGCTCAACAGATTGAGCAGTGAGCTCTTTCCGGCGCCGTTCGGTCCAATGAGGCCGACACATTCACCTCGCTCCACGGTGAGCGACATGTCATCGACTGCCCGCAGCGCACCGAACGCCAGTGAAAGGTCGCGAGCGACGAGACGCGACGCGCGCGTGGTCATGCAGGTGCTCCTGACGTGCTGGTGGTCTTGCGTCGCAGGTGGCTGACACCGCGTCGCCACGCGGTATCCATCCACGTGACGAGTTGGCGGGCACCACCGGGGACGAAGAGCGCCACCAGCGTGACGAGCACGCCATATGCCACCAAGCGGTATTCGTCCAGGAAGCGGAAGTACTCGGGCAACGCGATGACCACGAGCGCGCCGACGATGGTTGCCCATCGCCACCCGCGCCCACCGATGATCGGGATCACGAGAAGGCTGATCGAGTGCGTGATGCTGAACTGATCGGGGAATGCTCCACCGGTGAGCTGCACCATCAACGCACCACCGAGCGCAGCAGTTGCCGCACTGAACGCGAACGCGATGATCCGACTCTGGGCGATACCGATTCCCAGGGCTTGAGAACCCGGCGCGTCGAACCGCGTGGACAACAGCGCCAGTCCAACGGATGAGGTGCGCAGGGTCTCTTGGAAGTACAAGGCGAACGCCAGCAGGATGATCCCGAGGAAGAACACCGACTGCACCGCGGTGAGCCCCGGTACCGGCAGGTACCCGAGTCCGATGATGCCAGCGTCGCTGTTGGTAACCGACGTCCAGTTACGCATCACCACCGTGGCGAACGAGCCCACCGCGAGTGTCGCGACGGCGAAGTAGTACGCCTCGAGTCGTAAGAGGAGCAACCCCAACACGAGCGCGAGCACGACGGCGATGACGAGACCGCTCACGAGCGCGATTCCGGGGCCGTATGCATCCGCGAGGCGCGCCCAGGCGTACCCACCAACCGCAAGGAACATCGCGTTGGCAATCGACACGACGCCGGTGAACCCGACGAGAACGTTGAGGCCGACCGCCGCGAGCGCGTAGATGACGACGAGGGTGAAGACCCGCAGGTCGAACACAGCCGGCCGCACCACACCGAGCATGAGCACACCGGCCACGATCACGAGCGCGGGTTGCGTCCACCGCCAATGACGAGCAGGAATGACCGCACGCGCGGGACGCGCCGAATCGACGAGTGAAAGAGCCGTCGCGGTCATACCGTTCGCGCCTTCGCGCGCGATGCGAACAGACCTCGAGGACGAAGCAACAGCGTGGCGAGCAGCACCACGGGGGCCACTGCCTGTCGAACCGTTTCATTCAGGTACGCGCCCGAGAGCGACTCGGTCACGCCGAGAATCGGCCCGCCGATCAGCACACCGAATGGATTGGCGAGACCACCCAGAATCGCGGCCGAGAATCCGTTGACACCGAGCATCGTGGCGGACTCAGGAACCACCGGGACGACCGACGCGACCAGCACTCCAGCCGCTCCACCGACAACCGCCGCGATCAACCAAGACACGATCAGCATGCGCACGATGCGCACACCGGAGTCGCGTGCCGCGGAGACACCGGCAGCGACGGCCCGCAACTGCAAGCCGAGATCGGTGCGTCGCATCAGCAATCGCATACCGAAGAACACCACGACGGCACCGACGAGCATCAGTGCGTAATGCATCGGCGCGAAGAAGTTGCCGATCGGGATGGTCGCCGACGCGACTGGGCTCTCGATGCGTTCTGGTTCACGTCCGAACCAGATACCGAGCAGGTTCGTCATCGTGATGGCTACGCCGAGGGTGCCGATCACCACGACGTCGATGTCGAATCCGCGCTGACGCAACGGGAGCGCGAACAATCCGCCGAGCAACAGCCCCGCGATTCCCGTCACGGCGATTGCCGCACCGAGAGCGGCCACGTATCCGTGGCCGCTCCCGGCAACGCCCGCTGCCGTCAGGGCACCGAGCACCATGAGGTCGCCCTGCGCAAAGTTGAGGAGTCCCGAACCCGTGAACAGCGTCACGATGCCGAGTCCGCTCAGTGCGTAGACCGCCCCGATGCCGAGACCGATGACGACGAAGTAGGCGAGTTCGGTCACTTGACCGTGATCACCGTGAACTCGCCGTTCACGTACTTGTTCCATACGGTGTTTCCACCGCCGAGGCCGACGTGGTTCGTGGGCGTGAACTCGAACGTTCCGCCCTGACGTCCCGCGAGCAAGCTGGTGCTCGTGTAGGTGTCGAGGTAGTCGCGCAGCGCCTCACGGTCGTTCCCGACCTTCTTCAAACCATCGACGATGATCGTGAGGATGTCGTGCGCCGAGAACGCTTCGGCGGGCACGGTGCCGTCGAACTCATCGGCCCAGGCGTTCGACACTTCGACCACCGCGGGCTTCTGGGGGTCGATCGAGTTCTGGAAGAAGATGTTGTTGGCGGCGGCACCCGCGAGCTTGGCCACGTTCGGGTCGGCCGCCGAAGCGGTACCGAAGATCGGGATCCCGAGGTCGACCTGCTGGGCACCGGTGGCGAACACCGCGTACGGCGGGCCGACGGTCCACACCACCACGGCGTCGGCGCCCGACTGCTTCGCCTTCAGGAGCACCGGGCTCACGTCGGTTGCGTCGACGGCGAACGTGTCGTTGAGCGCAGGGGTGATTCCGGCCTCGGCGAATGCGGCTTCGAGCACCGGCTTCGCCCCGGTTCCGAAGGCCGAGGTGTCGGTGAGGATCGCGGGCTTGGTGATCTTGTTGGCCTTGAAGTACTCGATGAGGCCGTCGATCTGCCCCTTGTCGGTCGGTCCCGTCTGGAACACCCACGGGTTCTGCTTCTCGCCGATCGACGATCCGATGGCGAACGCGAGCTGCGGGATCTTGGCCGCGAGGATCGCATCGGACTGCGCGAGCACGACCGGCGTGTTGTAGGTGCCGATGATGGCCACCGCACCGGCCTGGTTGAACCGGTCGATCAGCGCCACGCCCGTCGTGGGGTCTCCACCATCGTCCTGGATGTCGAGGACGATCTCGGAGCCGTTCACGCCGTCGTTGGCGTTGATCTCGGCGGCGAGCAGCTCGAACGCCTTCTTCATGCGCTCGGCCGCACCGGCGGAGGGACCGGAGAGCGGCAGATCGACGCCGATGACGATCGGCTCACCGGCGCCCTTGGCGGCGGTGGTCGTCGTTGCACCTTCGGAACGGTCGTCGCTCGTACCGCACGCGGCGAGCGCGAGAACTGCGAGCAGAGACAGGACCAGCGCAAGCGACCGGCCCGTTCGGGGATGACGCACGGGGGGAACTCCTTGGACGTGCCACCGGCCGGATGTCGGCGGCTGAATTCCCGATGAAACTACTCGGGTTTCTCGTCCAGTTGTCAATCATTTCACTGTGCGCAATCCCGGAACGGTGCGAACGGTAGAGGCCGCGCGTTATGGGACGTGGTCTCGGTCGACGCGCGTTCTCGTCACCATTCGCGTCGCCAGGGCAATGCGAAATCGTGATGAGAAAACGGCTCAGACGAGGCAGTCGGCGCCGAAGAGGACGCGGAGTTCAGCCGAGAGGTTGCCGTTGTTGTTGACGAGGAATTCGTCGCCGAGACGTAGCACCGTCGTCTTCTCCGGGCCCTCGAGGTGGATGAACACCTGGCTGTCGCCGGGGTACTGCCGCAGGATCTCGCTCAGACGCTCGACCTTCTCGTCGGTGAGCGCGTGGGCCTTCACCCGGACCCGCACTGGCGGACCCGCGTCGAGGATGAGTTCAGGGCGTGTGACTTCCATCGCGATCAGCTTGGGCTGATCGTCGCGGGCGTCGATGCGCCCCTTCACGCAGACAACGGCATCTTCGGCGAGGAGCTCGCCGTAGGTCAGCATCGTCTTGGGGAACACCATCACTTCGATGGCCGACGCGAGATCTTCCAACACGAAGGTGGCCATGAGGTCGCCCTTCTTCGTGTACTTGCGAGACAGTGCGGTGACGACTCCGCCGACCATGCGCATGTCGCCCTCGCGCATGTCTCGCAGTTCGGAGATCGTGGCGTCGGTGTGGCGCTTGAGGGCACGCTCAGCCCCCATGAGCGGGTGATCGCTCACGTAGAGCCCGAGCATCTCCTTCTCGACCGCGAGCTTCTCGCGTTTGTCGAACTCGAACGACGGGATCGGCGTGCGCTCGCTGAAGGCTGGACTTTCGTCGGCTGCCATCGCTTCGCCGAACAGACTCATGATGCCGGCGTCGCGTTCGCGTCGACGGGCGATCGTGTTGTCGAGAATCGTCTCGAAGACGGTGAGCAAACCGCGACGGGGGTGGCCGAGCGAGTCGAAGGCACCCGCTTTGATCAGTGATTCCACGGTGCGCTTGTTGAGCACTTGAGTGTCGACGCGCTCGCAGAAGTCGTAGAAGTCGACGAACTTGCCGTTCTTGTCGCGCTCCTCCACGAGCAGGGCGACGAGGCCCTCCCCCACGTTGCGCACGGCCGAGAGTCCGAACCGGATCGACTCGCCGACCACCGAGAAGTCGCTCAGCGACTCGTTGACGTCGGGAACGAGGACAGGAATCTCGAGCTGGCGACACTCGTTGAGGTAGACCGCGCTCTTGTCTTTGTCGCCCTTGACGCTGGTGAGCAATGCGGCGAGGTACTGCTTGGGATAGTTCGCCTTGAGCCACGCGGTTTGATACGAGACGTATCCGTACCCGACTGAGTGACTCTTGTTGAACGAGTAGTCGGCGAACGGTTCGATGATGTCGAACATCTCTTCGCCGAACTTCGCGCCATACCCCTGCGCTTCGCATCCCGCAACGAACTTGGTGCGGTGCTGGGCAATGAGATCGCGCTTCTTCTTACCCGTGGCCTTGCGGAGGTCGTCTGCTTCGGCCAGCGAGTATCCCGCCAACACCTGTGCCATACGCATCATCTGTTCTTGGTAGATGCACAACCCGAAGGTGTTGCCGAGCACATCGCGCAGGTCTTCGTGGTAGAAGACCGTCTCTTTTCGACCGTTCTTCCGGTCGGCGTACTCG
>Ga0182741_1004270_pt1 | contig 14274 bp, 8 predicted proteins | sample eDN5th37CBELigOP_FD_128874 | JGI IMG/M metagenome (GOLD analysis project Ga0182741, IMG submission 128874) | Enriched Organic Plus compost microbial communities from Emeryville, California, USA - eDNA 5th pass 37_C BE-Lig OP (version 2) (version 2) ...
CCGTTCTCGCCGAAGCCCCACTTGTAGACCACCCACGCGAAGATCACGAGAAAGGTGGGGTGGATATGGACATCAACGTCCAGCAGGCGTGCGATCCTGAATGCTCGCATGCACGTTCCCCCGGCGCGCACGAATGGGGTGCGTCGCACATCGCAATTGGGCCGACGAAACCGACCCGGTGTCCTGGCGTGACCGAATGGCGAAGCTATCGCAAGAAGTTTGCCACCAATTCTCCAAATCGGTATAATTGCCGAAAGCCAGTCGCTGACCAGATCGAGTTACCTGTCCCAACCGCAAGCCAGCAACCGTGGTGTTCACCACGATTATCGCACTCCCGACCGTTCGGAAGTGCGGCCAGTGAGTATCGATGGAAGCGGGATTTGACTTCTCACCGGAGATGCGGCAATGGGTCTCGCCCAGCCTCATCGAAGCGAACTACATCCTGAGTCTCTCCCAGCAGGAACTCCAGGCCGTCATCGAACAGGAATTGCTGTCCAACCCGGCCCTCGAGCTCGAGGAGCGCTCGACCTGTCCGGCGTGCGGCACGACCCTCGACGGGTCCTGGTGCCCGACGTGTCGGATCGAGCCGAATCACTCGCTGGAGCGTGCGACGGACACCTGGGACGAGAACGAGACGAGAGTCTCCAGCGTCGCGAGCGAGGTGGATGAGGACTTCGACCCGCTCTCCATCGTCGGTACTCGCGTCGATCCCCTCGAATCGATCCTTTCCGACGCCCGCATCCTTCTCAGCGAGGAGGAGTACCCCATCGCCGCCTATCTGGTCGAATCCCTCGACGAGCGGGGCTTCCTGCACGAAGACCTCGAGGCACTCGCCGAAATCATCAGGATGCCGGTCGAGAAGATCGAGGGCGTGCTCGAGGTGATCCAGGACGTCGCCCCGGTCGGTGTTGGGGCCCGCTCGCTCGCCGAGTGCCTGCACCTTCAGGCCGAATACCTGCGACGCTCGGGAGAGCACGTGCCGGACCATGTCGGCTTCCTCATCGACAACCATCTCGAGGACCTCGGCGCGCACAAGTTCGGGAAGCTGGCTCGCCAGTTGGGCGTCACCCCAGAGGAAATCGAGCTCGCCCGTGACTTCATTCGTGACCGCCTGAACCCCCACCCGCTCCAGTCCGTGCAGGCGAGATCGTGGGGCACGCCAACCGACAGCCCACTCGTCTCCCCAGACGTCATCGTCCGCATCGACAATGGCGATCTCGTCGTCGAGGTCGTCGATTCCCGATACAACTACCTGCGCATGAATGGGGTGTATGGTGAGCTGCTCACGCGCATCTCTCGCCAGTCGCAGAAGGACCGGGCGGAGAAGGCCGCGAGCGGAGACACTCTGCTGAACGAGAACGAGGTGATGAGGGCCGCCCAACACCTCAGCCCGGAGGAACGCGAGCACATCCGACAACTCTCGAGTCGTGCCAGACTCTTCATCTCGAACATCGATCAGCGCCGCGAGACGCTGCTCAAGATCAGCAAGGTGGTCTGCGAGTTCCAGGAGGAATTCCTGCGGGGCGGCGTGCGCAACCTCAAGCCACTCACCAGGGCCCTCGTCGCGCAGCAGGTTGGCGTTCACGAGTCAACGGTTAGCCGTGCCACGGCCAACAAGTACGTGATGTTGCCGAACCACAAGGTGATCCCCTACAGCGACTTCTTCCGGCCTTCTCTCAGTACCAAGGACGTAATCAAGGGAATCATCGAGGCCGAGGAGTCGAAGGGCAAGAGCATCACGGATCGCGAGATCTGCGATGTGCTCCTCGAGCAGGGTATCCGCATCGCCCGGCGCACCGTGGCAAAGTACCGGTCGGAGCTGGGCATTCTGCCATCGACGATGCGCTAGACAACGGGAAACGATCTCACAGCCCGTTCTTCGCCCGGTACTGCCAGATCGACATCACTGCCATCGCCCCCTCACCCACTGCCGTCGCCACGCGCTTGCCGGAGCCGTGGCGAACATCTCCGGCGGCGAAAACACCCGGGACGCTGGTTTCCAGCAAAAAGGGATCGCGCTCCAGCGGCCACCCGTGCGACCGGGGCCCTTCCATCACATCGGGGCCCGTGAGGATGAACCCGCGTTCGTCACGGGCGACCCGTCCATCCAGCCAGTCCGTCCGTGGAGAAGCGCCGATGAAGACGAAAAGCGCGCAGGCGGGAATGGTCATGACTGCGTCGCTCGCACGATCGCGAACGACGATGCGTTCGAGATGATCCTTGCCGATCGCTTCTTCGACGGTCGTGTTGAATCGCAGGTGGATGTTCGGCGTCGCCTCGATTCGCTCGGCCAGGTAGTGGGACATGCTATCGGACAGTCCCTGCCCGCGTACCAGCATGGTCACGCTGCGCGCATGACTGGCAAAGAAAAGCGCAGCCTGTCCCGCCGAGTTCGCGCCACCCACAATGTGGATGTCCTCGCCCTTGACGGAGGATGCCTCGGACATGGCAGCGCCATAGTAGATCCCACGTCCCGTCAGCGTATCGGCACCCGGCACCCCGAGACGGCGATAGGAGACCCCGGACGCGAGAATGACGGAGTGCGCCCGAATGTCGGAGCCATCACTCATGCTGATGCTGATCACACCCTCTCGCGGGTCGAGCGAGACGACTTCATGGGTCAGGAGAAACTCGGCGCCAAACCGCCTCGCCTGGGTCATGGCGCGACGCGAGAGCTCACCACCCGAGAGCCCATTGGGAAAGCCGAGGTAGTTCTCGATTCTCGAGCTCATGCCCGCCTGGCCTCCCGCGGCCTCCCGCTCGACCAGGACGGTCTTCAACCCTTCGGATGCGGCATACACGGCTGCGCCCAGACCAGCCGGCCCGGCGCCAATGATGGCAACGTCGTAAAGCGGAACTTCCGCCGTTCCTCGGAGACCCGCCTTCTCTGCGATCTGCTCGGTCGTTGGCTGCACGAGGATCGAGCCATCGGGGAACACAAGAATCGGGCACCTCTCCGGATCAGCATTCGCAAGCTCGAGCAGCTCCTGCGCCTCACGGTCGGTCGCAATGTCCAGCCATCTGTAGGGAACCTGGTTTCTCGCCAGAAAGTCCCGTGCGACGTGCGATTCCGCCGACCACCGATGTCCCAGCACGCGGATACCGTCGAAGTTGGGGTGATAGTCAGCCAGCCAGTCGTCGAGCAGATCATCCAGCACGGGGTAGAGTCGCTGCTCCGGTGGGTCCCACGGCTTGACCAGGTAGTAATCGAGCCGCACATCGTTGATCGCCCTGATGGCGGCGTCGGTATCGGCATAGGCCGTGAGCAGCGCGCGTTTCGCGTTCGGGAACAGCGAACGAGCTTCTCTCAACAGCTCGACCCCGGTCATCTCCGGCATTCGCTGATCGACGAGCATGAGCGCAACCGCATCGTTCGCAAGGCGAACCTGGCGGAGCAGTTCCAGAGCCCGATTGCCGGAATCAGCACGTATGACCCGAAACCGATCGCCGAAGCCGCGTCTCACATCTCGAGATATCGCCTGGAGAACCTCTGTGTCGTCATCGACTGTGAGAATGATCGGCTTGGCCAAGGGCCCACTCCTCTCAGGGTTCGCGGCACCGCGAATCCGCAGAGTGCAGGACGGCCACACAGACATGGCCACTCGTCAGACGCGATACCGGAGCTTCGATCGACCTGGTCCCGGGTGCCATTATCACCGATGTGACCACCACTGGCTACGCCCGACCGAGTTGTGTGGAGCCCGGAATCATCATACATTGGGCTCGGGCCCCGAAAACCTTCGAGCAGTTTGCGTGAACCACATCGACCTGCCATGGCGTGTCCAGCGAGGAGGCAATCGTGACCATGCGAGAGAATTCCGCCGAGGATCCTCGTCTCGTTGAAAGCGAGGAGCGGTATCGCGCCGTCATCCAGAATGCGTCGGACATGATCCAGAGCGTCCGACCGGATGGATCCTTCGAATTCGTGAACAAGGCCTGGACCGAGGGTCTCGGCTACACCGAGGATGAGCTCGACAACATCACCATCTGGGACATCATCGATGACGAGTCGCTGGAGCACTGCCAGACGTTCTTCGCACGCGCGGTCAAGGGCGAACCGATCGGCTACATGCAGGCGACATTTCGAACGAAGGACGGGCGCAGCATACCGGTCGAAGGCAACGTCACATCACGGCTGCTGGATGGCGAGGTCATCGCCACCCACGGCTTTTTCCGAGACATTTCCGAGCGGCTGCGCGCGGAGGAGCTGGAGCAACGGAACCTCCAGCTCGAGCGTGAGCAGCAGGCGCGATACCTTGAGAAGATGGCGGCACTCGGCAAGCTGTCCGCGGGCCTGGCGCATGAGCTCAACAATCCGGCTGCCGCGATCCAGCGGGCGAGCTCCGGCTTGGAAGAGAGCCTGACTCGCCGAGATCGCATGATGCATCAGCTCATCCATGAGGGACTGGACACGGCAGGCTGGCAGGCGATCGACAACCTGCTGACCGGCATCGAGTCGGCAGGGAGTGCGAGCAGCAGGCTCGATCCGCTCGAAGTGAGCGACAGGGAAATGACGCTCGAGGGGTGGCTCGAGGATCGGGAGATCGACAATGCATGGGACCTGGCGCCATCGCTGGTGCAGGCCGGTATCACGCAGGAGGATCTCGAAGGCCTGGCCAAAAATGTGCCGCCAGGAGCGCTGGTGGCGGTTGTGACCTGGGTGACCGACACCCTGGGCATCCGTGAGGCTGCCGACATCATCACCAGGAGCAGCCATCGCATCTCCGAGCTGGTAAGCGCGATCAAGGGCTACTCACACATGGATCGGGCAACCGAGCAGGTCGTCGATGTGCACGACGGGCTGGAAAGCACGCTGATCATCCTCGGTCACCGCTTGCGCAACGTTCGCGTCGAGCGGGATTTCCATCGGGGGATCCCCCCTGTTCGAGCGTTCGGCAACACGCTGAATCAGGTCTGGACCAATATCATCGACAACGCTATCGATGCGACCGGGGGCAATGGCAGGATCATCATACGAACCAGGCACAGCGATGATCACGTCGTCGTCGAGATCGAGGACAACGGCAAGGGCATCCCGCAGGAAGACCTCGCCTGCATCTTCGAGCCATTCTTCACGACAAAACAGCAGGGCCAGGGCATCGGTCTCGGACTGGATACCGTCTGGAGAATCATCAACGACGAGCATCACGGTACGATCGTCGCCGAATCCGAGCCGGGTCGCACCGTTTTCCGGATTCGGCTCCCGATCGAGTCACACGCCTAGCAGCCAGGCAACCCGGCGCAACGCGGCCAAATGCCCGCCGGACCTGAGGTTCCGCATTCGACGAAAAGTACACGTACCTTCGGACGACCGGTCGATTGTCGAGCCTGGTCGCCCCCTTCCGTACACCGATACGTCCGCTGCTAGAGGTAGCGGTCACCGGACGGCGCCCGGACGTCCATCTCGAACTCGAGGTGCTCGACCGGTGGGCGACTGAAGTGCCATTCAAGACCACCGCTGACGGCACCGCGGTTCACGAACGCATCGGACAGGAGTGGTCCGATGTCACGAACCGTGTAGACCTGTGTCGACAGGACATCGTCCCAGCCCACGCCGAGTGCCCGCATCCGATCCTCCATCTCGTCCATGACGAATCGAACCTTCTGGCGCAGCCCTTCGATGGACGGGTCATCGAGAGCGACGATGCTCTCCCGGTAGCTCGCCCCTCCCTCCCGGGCCTCACCGCTGCCAGCGATGATGAAGCTCGGGTTTGGCCCGCCTGACGGCACCGTATACGAGAAGGCATACATCACCACGTCGACAGGTGGAGCGCCTGCAGGGCAGACGTTGGTGCGGGCCACCGGATTCACGCCCTCCCGGAAAATACCCCAGCGCTCCAGCGTACCGACGTAGGCCTCGTTGAACGCGCGGAAGCCCTCCTCGGTGAACGGCGCGGGAGACCGTAGCTCGCACGCACAGAACGCGTCCAGCGGCCGCCCGATCGACGCGAGATATCGCTCCGCGCTCTCGAATCCCTCTGCCAGCGACACCGGCCGGCGGAACCGCACACGCTCGATCGCGAACCCCGCCTCCGCGGCGACACCGCCCGAGTACTGAAACACTCCCTGGATGTAGCGGTACCCACCGCGCTCCCAGACGCTCACAGTCTTCATGCGATCTCCTCTGGCTCTCCCATACAAGACGATCGCCGCCATGGTCACCGCAACAACCCGGACATCGCAATACCTGTGGATACGGACGGACACGAGACCGATGGCGCACGCCCTGTCGAAACGCCTCCCCTCCGTCACACCCGGTGTGTGGCACGTGGAGGTCACCCCCCACCCTTTGCTCCGACCATCCCGATGATCGAATTGGCGGCACACAGGGAGTCCGTCAGCAGAACGAACGGGCAAAGTGGATATGTGGCAACGACGCCACCTCGCCGCTGTACTCGTGCAGGAAGATGCCCCTTGACCACCACGACCGTCTCCCGCCGCCACCTGACGATCGGAGCCGCCGCGCTCCTCACGCCCGCTCTTGCCCATCCAACGGCCGTCGGCTACGCTCGCCCAGCATCCATGGAGATTTCAACAGAAGGACAGGTCTTGGAAACGTTTGAAACGCTCATGGAGTGGCTCGCCACCAAGATCGAGGAGCTGGGGGTTCCCGGTGCGGCGGTCGGCGTTACCTTTCGTGGCCAGCGATTCACCCGCGGCATGGGTATCGCCAATGTCGACTCCGGGCTGCCCTTCTCGCCGACGACGCCGTTCGGTATCGCCTCACTCACCAAGATCTTCACCGCCACCGCACTGGCGTCGCTCGCTCACAACGGCGCCTTGCGCCTCGGTGGCCCGGTACGGCGGCATCTGCCGGACTTCACGGTTGCCGATCCCGAGGCAACCGAGGCAATCACTGTCGCCCACCTCCTCTCTCACACCGGCGGCTGGGCCGACGTGCTGGAGCCTGAGACGGACCAGGATTCACTCGACTGGTACGTGGCGAACCTGCATGATGCCCCGCAGGTGGTGCCGGTCGGCACGCACTTCAGCTACAGCAATTCGGGTTTCCTCGTGGCGGGTGCCGTCGCCGAGCAGGTGACCGGTGTGTGCTACGAAGACGCCATCCTTGAGTTGGTACTGCACCCCCTCGGCATGACGCGGACGACGTTTGCGCGTGACCGCGAGGCAACAGGCAACGCGGCCGTGGGCCATGAGCTCATCGATGATACGTACGCTACCCTCCCACCTGCCGAGATCCCACGCGCCGTGCATCCCTCCGCCGGCATCGTCAGCACCATCGACGACATGCTGACCTTTGTCGAGGCTCATGCAACGATCGACCCAGGCCGTCTCGATCCTGAGGAACTGGCCTCCATGCGGCGCCCCCTGGCGACCGGTGGCTCGCTCGGCCCGGTCATCGTCGACCAGGTTGGGGTCGGCTGGATGCTGCTCGATACTGCTGGCGAAACCGTGCTGATGTCGCAGGGGGGTGATTCTGGACTTATCTCGGCCATGGTGGCGGTACCCAGCCGCGAGTTCGGGATGATCGTCTTCGCCAATTGCGATGCCGGGATGATGCTGGCCAACGATGCGGTCCTGCGCGGGCTGGCCGAGTTCGTCGATCTCGCCCTCCCTGAGCCACACCCGTACACACTCACTGGCGACGAGGCGGCCGACGCCGAGGGGCGCTACGAGATCCCCGGTTGGCTCACCATCGACGTCGCTCCGGACGACGGCTCACTCCAGCTGTCGACGAGTGCAGGTGGTCACGAGATCCCGGAGATGTCCGGCCGCTTCACGATGGTATCGGCGAGAACGGGATTCATGCCCTACCTCGGCGGGAGGATGTGGGTGGACCTGGTTCCGGATGACTCCGAAGGGATTCGATGGCTTCGCTTCGCTGGCAGGCTGGCACCCCGCGTCGGTTGAGCGACACGAACGTCGCCGATCATGCGAACAAGGACGCCGACGCGTCCGTTGGCAGAGATACTCCGTCGCCGATCGCGCGTCGTTGCCCCTTGCCATCCACACTCGGTCAAGCCCGTGCGACACTGCCCCCCATTGCTCAGGTGCCAGGAGTAACGCTTTCCTGTGACTCCGTCCCTGATCGCACCCCAGACACCATCGAGGATGCCCTTGTCGGTCCATGTGGTTGACAAGGGCACCTCTGGTCACGGCGGCGAGCACGGGACCGGACAGCCCGTCAATACGCGATCGTGGTCTCTACCCAGAGCGGAACGGGCGGCTCGAGCTCGACCGAGCGGCCGCCGGCCACTCGCCGTTTGGCCGGAAGCGTCTGTTCCGAGACGGTCAAGCCGATCCGCTCCCGCTCGGAAGGAAGACTCGCCTCGTCGGCAGAGGGCCAGACATTGCCGTTCGGAAAGACGACCCGGCCGCCGCTACGCTGGGCAAGCGCATCCAGCAGACTCTCCAGCGGCATCTCCGTCCAGTTCTTGATCTCCCGTGCAACGACGCTGCTGACTGGCACGAATGCGGTCAGCGATGTGTCCGATGGCATGCGTTCGACGCCGAGCCGCTTGAGTGTGGCGTTGTGCGACCCGTGGTGACCGACCTTGTAGAACACGACACGCCCCAGAAGCTCTCCGATGTCCGGGTTCGCCTGGCCGGCGACCGCGCCGTCACGGGGCAGCCATTCCTCGATGTCGTCCCACGAGAACCAGTTCCCAACCTGAGCGTCGCCGACGAACAGCAGCACCTTGCGCTTGCCATCGGCTGACGGCGGCAGTTCGAATGCCAGCACCAGACTGGTGTTGTTGGTGAGGTTGTCGGCCCGAAGGGCAAATTCGCTCGCTCCGGCGAGCCAGTCGAAATCGATCCTTCTCCAGTGAAGGATCTCGTCACAATATGCTGCCAGAGCCGGATACGCATCCGGATGTTCCGAGGCGGCTCTTTGGGCGTCCGAAAGCGAGACGCGATGCGAACGGTCGAACGGGAAGCTCTGCTCGTAGCTCTCCCAGTCGGACTCTGCCTGCCGATCCGTTGCCCGATCGCGACTGGCAGGGCGATGCCGGCCATCGACATCAAGCATGCCCGGGCCGAGCAACGGCATCGCAAATGCATTGAAGAACGACCGGCTCGCTTCCATCGCACGAAGTGACCAGGCCGCATCGCGCTCCGCCAGCCGCTGTCGTCTCCCTTGTCGGATCCGCTCCGGGTCTCCTCGCGTGCCGGCCGTGTCCGCGGCCAGCTGGAATTCATAGGTTTCACGGTCCCTGGATGGACGTACCTGGCGCAATCGTGCGTCACTCCGTGGAGGGCCGAGAACGTAACACGTCACCGCGGTTCCTGGCACCGGCCTGACCTCCCCGGGTTCACAGTGGACGTGTCGATGCTCGGGAACCAGTGCCTTCGCGGCGGCGAAGGCATCGGAAACATTTTGTGCCGCGGCGAACGACTGGCCATGGACCGGACTATCGGACTGGAACGCCATCAGGCTCACTACCGTCGCCTGTTCCGTTTCGAATCCAAAGCGCAGTGCGTAATCGGCTATTTGCGTCTGGACGAGCCGCTGCTTCTCGAGGATCCGCTTGAGCACGCCAGGAAGCCCGTCAGGATCGTTCCTCTCCGTCCACGCCATCCACAACGTGTCGATCTCGATGCGGCTCCACTCCTCTCGAGCCTTGACGAATCCGGAGAGGTGATCCCAGTGTTCATGCGTGATCACCAGGACATCGAGGTGCCCCTCCGTTGCGTCTGCGATATCCGCAACGATCTTTCGCATGCGCTCGGCGTCGTCGGGCGTGCCCATCACCACACCACAATCGATGAGCACGTGTACCTGCCGAGGGTGGCTTTCGGCAGCCTGCGGTTCCACGGCAGGAAACGTCAGAAGAAAGCAATCTCCGAGCCCCTGCCCGTACATGCGGACCCTCACGCGGGCCTGCTCGCCATTTGCCGCCCCGGTTCCCTCCGTCTCCAGAGGATCGACTCGCGATCGCATGGTGGTCATGGTGTCCCTCCTGCCGGCTCGTCCGGATCGCCGAAATACGAGTGATGGAGGAACCGGAACGGCTCCCGCCGCATCGCCACCGTGGCCTCCTCGCCGTCCGCCTGGAGGACTCCGTATGCCCGAGCCAACCGGACCAGTGGTGATTCGGCATCTTCTCCCTGCCAGGTCGCCCGCGGCCGCCCCGCGAGCTGGTTCACCTGCTCGATGTCGCGTCGCAGGAGACGCCTTGCAAGCTCACCCGTGCCATCGCCCGGAGTAGCGGGCAGTCGGGAATAGAGGCGCTTGTAGATGATGTATCGGACATCCCACGTAGAGAGGTCGATCACGATCGTTGCGCCCCCACGCCTGGGCAGTGTCGCCGCCGACCGACCTTCCGGTGGAGCGTGGGACTGAACCACCTCGAAGATCATCTCGTTGCGGAATTCTCCGAAGGCTCCGGTGCGCCGAGCGAGGCGCATGTTGGACACGCTGAAATTGGCACCATCACGGAGATCGAGCCCCGGCAGCAACTCGTGTGCGGGCAGGGCAGCATGGATGTCCCGCAGCAGCCCATGGACGCTCGCCTGCGCATCGAGAATGCCGTCGAAGAGCTCCTTCCTGCTTCTCCCCGGTTGCCAGTGATCCAGCAGGAGACGAAGCGAGGCGAGCGTGTCCTCACGCTTGCGAAACGCTTCCGGGTTTCCGTCGCGAAGATTGTGAATTGGATTTCCGGGCTGCGGAGCGCTCCACATCAGGCTCTCTTCGGAGAGCGCGGTAATGTCCTGCGGGTAGATTCCCCATGATCGGAACGCCTCGATGAAGGCAATGCGAACCCACCTGCGGCCAGCCGAGAGGTCGTGGTCCGCGGTGATCAGGGCGCGCAGGAACTCACCAAACAGCACATCCACCGGTGGCAGATAGTCAGTGGCGCGAATGCAGGTCCGCAGGACCTCACTCGCCGTGCTGGCGGCGGTGCCCGCGAGGCGATCGATCAGGTCCGGGTGCAGTTGCCCTGCAGGGACCACTCCGGAGCCACCGGTGGAGATGCGAAGAAGGTCGGCGATGCGGTCATTGTAGAGGGCCAGGAAGGCGTCGAAGACGGCCGCCACGAGGATACTCCCCCTCGCGTGCGGCTCGTGCGTCGACGCAAGCGCCAGTGGATCCGGCTGCCGACGCTTCCATGTGCCCTGGGCATCGAGCTCGCCGAGCGCGTCGCGCAGCGCATGCCTGCCGCTCGCGGCCTGTCCGAACTGCTGCGCCAGCTGGGCGAGGAGGTTGTTGGTTTCGAGGTCCCCTCGCGTTCTCGCAATCTGGTGACGGATAACTTCGGGATAGGTGAAGTGCTGGAACAGGGCGATGATGTCGGCGAAGGCCTCGTGGAATGCCCACATGTCGCCTGCCCCCGGCTCGTTGAAATACGGGTGCATGCCATCCATCAGCGCATGCGTGGTCTCGTGCACCACGATGTCGTGGGACAGGCAGGTGAACACCATGCCGCCCGGATAGTGCTTGCCCGTGGCGTCGTCGCTGGCAGGAAAATATCCGAAGAGCAGGGCGCGCTTGGCGGGACTGTAATGCGCATTCGCTTCTCGCAGGGCATGGGGATAGATGCGAAGCCGCTGCACGAACCGATCCCGACGGCCATCCCCATCGCGCAACTCCCGAGACGTGACGTGGAACCGCTCCTCGGTTTGCTCGCGCAACCATGGTCGAATCGACGCCCAGAACACGGGACGACCGAGGGCGAGCTCGAAGTGGCCGATCGTCGCCATGGCGACGGCATAGACCATCTGCTGGTGAAATTGCGGATTGCCTTCCGATGGAGCGAGTCCGTCCTGGGCGAGCGCGTGCGGATGATTGAGATCTACCGGTGCGTAGGCGCACCCGCTCGCCGGGTCGACATCCACCACCTCGAGATACTCGCCGATAGGCCCAGGAAGCAGTTGCTCCCAGCGGACTGGGATCGTGACCTGGCTTATCGGAGCCGTATCGAGCATCGTGGCCTGGCTGGGGTCGAACGCATACGCGCGAAGCATGCGGAACGTCGGGCTGTCCGGTCCGCCGACGGGAGCATCCGAGTAGCGTTTCGCCACGTCCGGGGGATCGAGCCGACCCTGGTAGAGCGGTCGATCCCGCTCCTGCTCTACCTGCACCTGCTGGCGCAGTCGATCGCGAAGCCGCACGGACAGCAACCTGTCGGCGTCCCGCTCCAGCAGGCGCAGGAAAAATGGAGTCAGCGATTCCCCTGGTCGCCATCGCTGCACACCGACGAGCAACTGCCGATCGGCGGTGATCCTGGCAAGCAGCTCGTCCCGCAACCCGGCTACGTCACCACCCAGGAATCGGCGAAGCAGCGCGGTCTCGCGCTCCGCGTCACGTTTCGCGCGCCGAACGGCGTCGGTCTCCTCGGGGTCGCCCGTGCGAACTCGACCGCCTGCGCGTGTCGCGTCGAGCGCTAGGTCGATCGATGGCCGGTGGGTGGCTGGATCCTCGGTGACCCCGAGCCAGCCGGTAAAGAGCCCCGTGATGGTCGACAGGGCATGAACCGATTGTGCTTCCAGGACCTCGCGGAACCGCTGGACCTCTTCCCGATCGGGCAAGCTCGCCTCCAGCAGTGCGTCCGCGTCAGCGATCCCCCGGCCATGGCGTCCACGCCTGACGAAATCCGGTTTCATGTTGGCAGTCTTCGCCAGCAGGTAGTGAAAGGCGAGCGGCACGAGGCTGAGTTCGTCCCCATAGGTGCTTGCGATCTCGCGGCGGCCGCCATGGAATGAGAGCCACAGGGCCGCGATGCCGGCGACACAAGCCGTTGCGTACGAGGTCCCGGTACCGTGGTCGCTGCCAAAGACCGGTCCGGACTCCCCCAGCGTCGATCGGGCGCACCATACATCCTCGCCGGGAGCGGCGATGTCCACAGGGCTTCCCAGTCCCGAGTGTCGCCATGGTTCCCCCGCCGCATGCGTGGCGGCCACAGCCACGACCTCGGGAAACGCCGCCGGGTACACAACGGTCGGCACCATGTTGCCCGCCGCGCTCACCACGATGATGCCCCTGGCGTGCGCCTCAGCGATACAGGTGCGCAGGAACTCGTCCTTGAACGGTCCCCCGAGCGACATGGAGATGACGTCAGCGTCGATCGTCGTGGCGTGGGCGATCGCACGAGAGAGATTCTCGAAATCGATGTGGATGACGGACTGGGAGACCCGCAGGGGCACGACTTGCACGCCGGGGGCAATGCCGCTGACCTCGACCCAGGTGCCGTCCGACTCGGACGATCCGCTGGCGATCACACTCGCAGTGGCGGTTCCGTGCCCTGGAGCGGAGAACCGACCGGGCATCAGATCGTCAAGGGCGTCGTTTCCATCGACCAGGAACGACCGTCCCGGCTTCCGCCACCGCCCCTCGAGCTCCGGATGGTCCGTATACCCCGTATCTGGATGGGCGACGATCACGCCATTGCCAGGAAGTGCGCCCGGATGTCGATCCAACCAGCGCTGATGCGCCGCAGCGATCTTGAGCTGATCGTGGTGCCAGGTCGGATCGCGGCGTTTCGCCGCAATCACTTCGCGTGTCTGCTCGTCGTACGGCCATCCCCAGAGACCGAGCTCATCCTGCACGAATCCAAGGGTCGCGCTCGCATCCGGACTGGCGACGAGCAGGAGCGGCTCGGCGCGCTCCACGTCCGGCGCCTCGCGCAGCGCACGCAGGCGATCCCAGAACTCACCCAACGGATACGGGGTACCGGCTGGCGGAGCCGCCTCGAACCATCCCTCGACCTCGGCGATGCGGTGAACCTCCCAGCCGGGCAGAACGGGCTTCACCGTTCGCCTGGCGTCGCGAAGATTGGAGGATCGGCCGTCGCGTGTCCCAAGGTAAAATGCGATGCCGCGCGGCGCCGCTGTCGCATGGGCGATGGCGGCATCCGCTGAGAACGGTCGGGTTGGCATGGCCGAGCCTCCGGAGGACCGCTGCCCGGTCGGTCGTCGATGTGACGACCGACCGCATCGGAATGACAGGAGAGAGTCGATCCGGACCCGGTTGTGCTCGGTGGAGCATTCGACAGAGGCGTGTCCTGTCACTACAGTACATGGCGCAATCTCGATGTCAAGACTATGTCAATTTGACGACACGTGGGAGACGCTGCCCAGGCTGTGAGGGCGATTCTCCAGCCCCCCCACGTCCCGGAGAAGCGGTATCGGGCGCTATTGGCTGATCTGTCCGGGAGGCGCATACGACCGGAATACGGTACAATTGCAGGTGGCTGGACCAGCCCAGACCGTCATGTGCGGTTGGCTGGCCGCGCGTAGGCGCCCGTAGCTCAGGGGATAGAGCGCTTGCCTCCGGAGCAAGAGGCCGTAGGTTCGAATCCTACCGGGCGTACC
>Ga0182741_1004274_pt1 | contig 14244 bp, 12 predicted proteins | sample eDN5th37CBELigOP_FD_128874 | JGI IMG/M metagenome (GOLD analysis project Ga0182741, IMG submission 128874) | Enriched Organic Plus compost microbial communities from Emeryville, California, USA - eDNA 5th pass 37_C BE-Lig OP (version 2) (version 2) ...
CCGCGGGGAAAGACCAGCACCTTGCCTATGCTAAACTTCGGGCCATCGAAACGCGCCGCTGGGTGGCCCGCTCGGCCAATACCGGCATTTCGGCTTTCATCAACCAACGCGGTGACGTTGTGCAGAAAGCGCAATGGTGGGTTCCGGCTGCGCTTAAACAAGATATTAACCTCAACGAGGAAATAACGTTCTATGTCAGCGCTGGCGACTACCTGGCCTATGCTGGATGCGCCGGGAGTCTGGTTTTCGGTACCCTGATTCTGCTCGCATTAGCAAAACGCCGGATAGTGGTTAATTTTGTGTGCTGCTATTCATGTTTTGTATGCTGCTGTTCATGCAAAGTACGTGGAGATGTTGCGCAAAGGCCGCAAAGGCATAATTTTCCGACTAACGACTAATGACTTACAACTAACACACATGTTCACAGGCATCATAGAAACCATCGGCAGCGTATCCCACCTCAGGCACGAGGCGGGCAATCTACACATCACGGTCGCCTCCTCCCTATCGGACGAACTGAAAATCGACCAAAGCGTGTCGCATAACGGTGTCTGCCTTACCATAGTCGCCCTATCACCCGGCGAACACACGGTCACGGCAATCGCAGAAACCCTGTCGAAAAGCAACCTCGGCAGCTTGCAAATCGGGGACGGAATCAACCTCGAACGGTGTACCAAGGTAGGTGATCGACTGGACGGCCACATCGTACAAGGCCATGTGGATCAGACCGCGCGTTGCTTGTCCGTAGCGGAGCGACAAGGCAGTTGGCTATATACATTCCAATACGACGATGCCTCCGGGAACATCACCGTCGAAAAGGGTTCGATTACCGTCAACGGCATCAGCCTTACGGTCGTGGACTCGAAGCGCGACCGGTTTTCTGTCGCCATCATCCCCTATACCTACGAGCATACCAACCTCAACCGGGTTAAAGCGGGCGATACCGTGAACCTCGAATTTGACATCGTCGGCAAATACGTCGCCCGGTTGGTGGAACTGCGGCGCTAAGTGTGCCGTCCATCTTTCGAATCGCCGCCAAACGGACTTCCCGCCGACGGCGCATTGACGATGCGCATCTCCTGTTGCGGATAAGGGATGGTGATGCTGTTGGAGTCGAGTGCCTGTTTGATCTGCTCGAAATTGTCATAGTAGGCATCCCAATAGACATCTTTCGGTGCCCAAGCCCGGACGACCAGGTTGACCGAGCTGTCGGCCAATTCAGCCACATGCACTTCCGGCTTCGGTGTACCCAGTACCCGGCTGTCCGCCTTCAATACCGAAAGGATGACCTCCCTTGCCTGCTTGATATTGGATTCGTAGCTGATACCGATTTTGTATTCGATACGCCTTTTGGTGATACTGGAGTAGTTGGTAATCACGGAATTGGCCAACGGACCATTGGGCGCGAATACCGCAATGCCTTCGGCTGTCCGCAGGGTCGTATACAGGATATCGATTTTCTCCACGGTGCCGGACGCCCCGGATGCGCTGCTTATGTAATCGCCTACACGGAAAGGCCGGAAAAGCAGGATCAGCACACCACCCGCGAAATTGGAGAGACTGCCCTGCAGGGCAAGGCCGATGGAAAGGCTGGCGGCGCCCAATACGGCGACAAACGACGTGGTTTGGATGCCTACCATCGAAGCCACACTGAGCAGGAGCATGGTATACAGGATGAACCTGATGATACTGGCGACGAAATCGCGCAGTGAAAGATCGACGTTTCGTCGCTCAAACCGGCGATGAACGATCTTCAATATCAGGCGGATCAACCACCCGCCAATAATCAGCAGCAAGGCGGCCAACACCAAGCTGGGCACCCGGGACAATACCGCTTCGGTAATCCGCTCCAAAGCAAGCTCTAGCTTTTCCATCGGGTATAAAATTAGTTATTATTCCTATTTTTGCGATTATAGCAGGCCTTTTTTTGCATCGGGCCATACGACATGGATTGGAAAGCGGCCATCAGCGACTTTACCCATTACCTCCGACTGGAGCGTGCCATGGCTGGCAATACGGTCGAGGCCTATTTGAACGACGTGGGAAAACTGCGGCAATTTGCTGAGCCGCAGGGGATCCCTCCCCTGGAAATCACGCCCGGAAACATCCAGGATTTCCTGGTATGGATCAACGGCTTTGGGTTGTCGTCGTACAGCCAGGCCCGTATCCTTTCGGGCATCAAGACCTTCTACCTTTTCATGAGCCTGGAGCACGGACTGCTTGAAAATCCTACAGCGCTCATCCAAGCCCCGCGTCTGGGCCGTAAAATCCCCGACGTACTCAACATCGCGGAAATCGACAGCCTTATCGCGGCCATCGACCGCTCTACAGCCGAGGGCATGCGCAACAAAGCCATGCTCGAGGTGCTGTACGGTTGCGGCCTCCGCGTGAGCGAACTGGTCGGCCTCAAAGTGTCCAACCTGTTCCTCGACGTGGAGTTTATCAAGGTAACTGGAAAAGGGAGCAAGGAGCGCTTGATCCCCATAGGCACCCAAGCCAGGAAACACCTGCAGCTATACCTTGACGAGGTACGGGTACACCAGAAAATCAAACCGGGCAACGAAGATTTTGCTTTTCTCAGCAGAAGAGGTACTCCACTCACGCGGGTTATGGTCTTCCTCATCATCAAGGAGTTGGCCAAAGCCGTCGGCCTGAAAAAGAAAATCAGCCCGCATACATTCCGTCATTCATTTGCCAGCCATTTGGTTGAAGGGGGTGCCGACCTGCGGGCGGTGCAGGAAATGCTGGGGCACGAAAGCATCACCACCACCGAAATCTACACGCATATCGATCGCGATTATCTCCACACGGTCATTACCCAATTCCATCCAAGGTCGTAGTCAGCTAGCTGTTTCCCGCAGAAAAGCCAGTACACGGTTGTTGTGTTCCGAAGCATTCATCAACGCCCGGTATTTGTAAGCAATCTTACCGTCGAGGCCAACCACAAATGTCTCGCGCCCCGTAAGGAAAAGCACATTTTTGATGCCGAAAGCCTTCAGCACCTTGTTTCCGGGATCGCTGAGCAGCATGAACGGCAAATCGTATCGCTCCGCAAAAGCCCGATGGCTTTCCACGCTACCCGAATTGATACCGATGACCATGGCGCCGGCATCCGTATATTCAGCAAAATTATCCCGTATCGCGCAAGCTTGCTTGGTACAACCCGGACTTTCATCTTTCGGGTAAAAGTAGATGACCAACTTCTTCCGGCCAATGTAGTCGGCAATGTCCACATCCTGCCCGCCTTGGTCCTTTAAGACAAAGTGGGGTATGCTGTCTCCTATTTCCAATGGTTTCATGTCATTTGCTTTTTTCCCCGATCCTTGTGCGCAAGCCACTAGGACACTCGCCGCAATCACAATCGTCCAGGTCGTTTTTACCAACTTATTCATTCCGTCTCCTCGCTTTGTCAAGCCTAATCATGGCACCGAAATCCAGCCCAAGTACCATCGCTTCCACGGTCATGGCAATGCGCTTGGCCCGGGTTGCCTCCGTTTTGGCCCCGTTGATGTGGTTGATGAAGTAGTTGCGATGGGACTTGGCCAATGCCATGAACCGGCCCATCAGATCCGCTTCGTCATCCAACAGGCATATTTCCAAATCCGCCGGTATTTCGATCACAAAGGCCTTGTCCTCTTCCAAACGGAGGAACAGCATATCCCCTATCCCCTTCTTCAATACCTTCCGCATTTCGCTGTTGATGGCCAGGATATAATCGCCTTCTCCCTTGGGCATCAGGGCCATCCCCGAAAACCGATGGCCATCAATCTCCCCACACACCCTGTAGACCTGTTTGTAGTTGGGTTTCAACTGGTTGGCGATGTGTTGGGGGACTTCGATATAAGCCCACCCCAACATGGCTGTTCCCTGTGTCTCGGACCGCAATATTTCTGCTTGGAAATCTACCATGGTATGTCGATCAATCAATATAAAACACCTGGTAAGCAGCGCCCAAAGCCGGCAACGTCACCTCCCCGTCAAACAGCCCATACACGGACGAACCGCTTCCGCTCATCGCCGCGAACAATGCGCCATGCTTGTATAACAGTTCTTTTAAGGCTTTGATTTCGGGATATTTGGCAAAGATGCCGGTTTCGAAGTCGTTGAATATGGTCTCCCGCCACGTTTCCACCGGAGCGGCGACGGCCGATGCCAGTTGCCGACTGACGGGGTTTGGGGCGACAGCCGCATAGGCCTCCGCAGTGGAGACATGCACCGCAGGCTTGACCAGTACGAGGCGATAATGCGACAGGTCTACATCCACCTCGCTGAACACATCACCGATGCTTTCGGCAAATACAGGCCGGTTGCGGATGAAAAAAGCACAGTCGGCCCCCAACTGGCGGGCAAGGGCAATCAACCGTGACTCGTCGAGGCCAAGTGCAAATTTTTCGTTGAGTAGTTTCAGCAGAAATGCGGCATCGGCCGAGCCCCCGCCAAGGCCTGCGCCGATAGGAATGGATTTATGCAAGTAGATATGTACCGGGGGCAAGTTGTGTGCTGCCTGCAGCAGCCGGTAGGCCTTGAGGCACAGGTTATCCCCCGCATCACCGGGGATGTGCAATCCGGAAGGGATGAACCTGCATTCATCGGCCTCCACCACTTCCAGCACATCGTAGAGCTTCAACGGGTAAAAAACCGTTTCAAGGTTATGGTACCCGTCTTCCCGGCGGCTGAGCACCTGAAGCCCGATATTGATCTTCGCATTTGGAAATAGTACCATAGAACACAAATATAGCCTTTCTATCCCTAAAGACGACTATCCATGCGGAACAAATCGCAGGCAAAACTGTTATAATTGCTGTAACAGATAAACAACCCTTATACATATGCGATTACTTAGATGGTTGTACATTGGTTTCATGGCGTTCGGTGCATGCCAAGGCGGCATCCGAAACGAAAAGGGAACGGCCAGTGATACGCTTCAACACCCAGACACGTTGCTTCCAACGGATCGCGAACAGAAATACTGCTTCCTGCGTACGGAGGGAACGCAGCAACAGGATTCGTTGTACATCCAATTGGTTGTCCGCGATGAAACGGTTAGCGGCGTCTATAATGTCATCCCGCATGAAAAAGACGCCCGACGGGGCACGGTGATGGGCAAAGTGGACAACGGTGTCTTTGACCTCGTATGGACATTCACCCAAGAGGGTACGCAGGATACGCTCCGTGTGGTTTTCGCACTGCGAGACGGGCAACTCCTGCAGAAACCCCTGTCGGTAGATACGTTGACCGGTCGGCAGATCACATTGGATACCGCCCCATTTTCGGAAGCATACGAACCGGTGGATTGCGTGGCTACGCCCGGAGCAGGCTATGCTGGCTCGCGGTAAAGAGGTCACGCCATATCCGGTTGATTTCGGAAGAGCAGTCCGCCGCAACCAGTCCGACATGGGGATAGAGTTTCACGGCTTGTTCGCGGGATGACCTGACCAGGTTTCGGCTATGGTCACTCACCGCTTCAAGGGTCTCGGGTGATGGCAGGTCTTTATTCACCAGTTCGTCCCATGAAGCTTCCAATGCTTCATAAAACAACACCTTGTTCTTTCCTATTTCCGCTGACGCTGCGGCTGCCATTTCAGGTGTCACGGCTGCGCCCATCGCCCCTGCACATGCGACAAAATGCTGCGCCATACCCAAGGTGTTCACGGCCAGCGTCGCTTCGGCAAATTGCAGAAAGGGATAGCGGTAAACAGGATCGTCCAAGCGGACCGCATCGGGTACGATGGAAAACACGTGCGTTTTGTCCACCCACAGGTCTTCCACTTCGAACGCGTGGCTCGCCGTGGCTTTCAATCCGAATGCGTTCCAGTCTTCAATGACGCGGACCGCATCCTTTGGGAAGAAAAAGGATTGGATTTCCCCGCTTTCCTGCAAGATGCAATTCGCCGTGAAATGGGTGAGATGTGGTGTTCCCGTGGCATACCGCCATTTTCCGGAGACCCGGTATCCACCATTATCGATGACCGCCCTGCCAGAAGCCTGTCCGCTGCCTCCTAAACACACCACGGCATCCGAAAAGATGGCTTCGGCTATCGATTGGTCCATAAAGCCGACAAACCAATTGGCCCCGGCGCAAAGCGTGACTGTCCACCCCAAGCTACCGTCTATGCCCGCCAGTTCCTCTTCCAGGCGAACGGCTTCGGGCAGGGTCAACCCCAAGCCGCCAAGGTCTGCAGGGACGAACAATTTGAACCAACGGCGGTCGTAGATGATTTCCAATTGCTCAGCGGTAAGCCGCCCAAGCTTTTCGGCTTCGGCCGATAGGCCGCGCAACCGATCGATGTCGGCTAAAGGCACTTCACCTCCTGTTCCCTGCTGATGATGCGTTTCCATTCAACATAACCGAAGATAGCGACAATAAACAGGAATAAGGTAAGCAATGCATAGAGATGGAGCTCCTTGTAAGCCAAAAGCGGGATGGCAAATGCATTGCTGATATTGAGCAGTATCCAGTTTTCGATTTTCCGCTTGGCCAACAGCCACATACCTGCCCATGCGGTCGCGCTTACCCACGCATCCCATGCGGGCACGGTGGAATCGGTGAAATGGACGAGTGCGTAATAGAGGACCGGAAAACCGACGACCACGATTGCCGCTGTAATCGACCACTCCCGCCGCGTAGCATATGCCGCCTTGACCGGTGTTGCGCCCTTACGCCTGATCCAATGGGCCCAGCCATATAGGCTCATGATCAGGTAATATAAGTTGAGCAGGAGCTCCGCATATAACCCAGCATCATACAACACGTAAACGGTAACCAGGATACTGGCGATTCCAAAGGGATAAAGCAAGGGATTGTTCGCCTTGGCGAGCAGCACCTGGACCACCCCGCAAATCACCCCTATCCAATGGAGCAATGGCGTAGCGGCAAGCTGCCTACCCAGTTCGTTGATCCATTCGGAAGTAAAAGTTATGCTGGCCGCCATCAGACCGATTCGAGTGCACCCTCGAGTTTCAGTATCGCTGCCGAACGTTCTCGGGTTTCCCTGCATAGCTCTTCATCTGCGGCGATGGAGCGGCCGAAGGAAGGAATCATCTCACGCAACTTGCTGAGGTATTGTGCCGTCTTGGCCCGTTCGGGGAAACATCGGGCCAGCAAGTCGATCATGATGGACACCGAGGTGGATGCCCCGGGCGATGCACCCAACAAGGCGGCAATAGACCCATCGGCGCTGCTGACGACCTCGGTACCGAACTCCAATATGCCTCCGTGCTTTTCGTCTTTCTTGATAACCTGTACCCGCTGCCCCGCAATTTCAAGTTCCCAATCTTCCTTCCGCGCTGTCGGCACGTATTCCTTCAATGCCGCCAGCCGATCTTCCGGGCTTTGGCGCACTTGATTGATCAGGTATTTGGTCAGCGAGATGTTATCCATGCCGGCCGCTAGCATCGGGCGGATATTGTTGAGCTTGATGGATGCCGGTAAATCGAGCCAGGAACCGTTCTTAAGGAATTTCGTGGAAAATCCTGCATATGGACCGAACAACAACGCTGTTTTTCCGTCGATGACCCGCGTGTCCAGGTGTGGCACGGACATCGGCGGAGATCCGACCGCTGCCTTGCCATATACCTTGGCATGGTGCTTCGCGATCACTTCGGGATTCGTGCATTTCAGCCATTGCCCGCTGACGGGGAAGCCGCCGAATCCTTCGGCTTCGGGTATCCCGGATTTCTCGAGCAGCAACAACGATCCACCGCCGGCACCGATGAATACAAACTTGGCGGATACCGTACGTTTCCGATTGGTGGTCAGGTTTTTGACGGTTACCACCCAACGGCCATCGCTTGCCCGTTCGATATCGCGGACCTCATGTGCAAGACGGAGTTTTACACCGTCCTTTTGCATCAGGTGAAGGAACAATGCCCGCGTCAATGCACCGAAGTTGACATCCGTCCCGATAGCTATCTTGGTTGCGGCAAGCGTCTCGTCTGCACGGCGCCCTTCCATAATCAACGGAATCCATTGCTTCAGTACCTCATGGTCCTCGGTATATTCCATACCGTGGAACAGGTGGTGCCCCCGCATGGTCTCATAACGACGGCGCAGGAAGGATACATTTTCTTCGCCGAACACGAAGCTCATGTGCGGTACGCTGCGGATAAAACTCTCCGGGTGGTCTACCAAACCCTCGGCAATCAAATACGACCAAAACTCTTTAGACACTTCGAATGCCTCAGCAATCTTGATCGCCTTGCTGATATCCACCGATCCATCGGGACGCTGCGGTGTATAATTTAGCTCACAAAGCGCCGAATGACCAGTGCCTGCATTGTTCCAGGCATCAGAGCTTTCGGCGGCTACTTCGTCCAGTCGTTCAAAAATCTCGATGCTTGCCAGTGGATGGAGTTCGTTGATCAATGTACCCAACGTGGCGCTCATGATACCCGCGCCTATAAGAATGACATCCACCTCTTCGGCGGCTTTTTTCTTTCTTTTAGCCATTATGTTACAATTGCCGCAAAATTAATGACAGAAATCAGATAATTTTCAGATTTTCCTTATTAATTACAGAATTTTAACAATCAAGAAGTGGGCTTCCACCATCAGGTTCATGCCGAAAACAACACACCGAAACCACAACAACCTCATTGATAGTGTCTTTCAAATCGAATGAAATAAAAAAACAAAAAAAACTTGCTAAAACGTTTTTTGTTTGTAATTTAGCCGTCACAAACCAAAATAACTTTTACCACCAGTAAGATGGTGTTTGGAGTAGTGAAAAAATTACCTGTTAAACAAACCAATGGATTATGAGAAGCTCGTCTACTTTCATTACCTAGTTTTCATGCCGTAGCGTACGTTTAGCGTACAGCTTGTGTTATTCCCGACCATTGCCGTTGGTCTACTGGTTATTGGTGCGATGTGCCCGATAGCGTTAGTGGGCTATACCGGTTACCTCAATGGGCATAACAAATTCATCAACCGTACGGTCTTGAAGGGCTTACTGATTTCACTTCAATTAACCCAAAAGATATTTATTATCTGAAAAACCAATATATATGCGTAATACGAGAATTTTGGTCAGCCATGCGTTATTGGTACTCGTCACCTACCCTGCTTTTGCAGTTTCCGTTTCGCGGATTGGCATTGCTTATCAAACGGCACAGGATACCGCGCTGAATAACCCCGCCGGGCAAGATAGCCTCAGCGGTGACACGGCGGTGCTGGATAGGCTATCCATCGGGATCGCGCCGGACGATGCCGCCCATTTCCCGGCGGTCGCGCTCCAGCAGTATATAAAGGACCGAGCTCCGGGTTTATATGTGCAGGAAAACTCGGGGGAGCCCGGAACGATACAGCCCATGTACATCCGGGGGGCCCCCATGCCTATCCTGACCCACAAGGAAATCTACCAATCGCAGCCGCTCGTGGTGCTCGATGGCATTCCCCTTATCGGCGAACACCCGTTTGCCTTCGATATCCAGCAATACCAGTTTGACCGCATCGGCCCCGCTACCAACTTGCTGAGCAATATCGACATGAATAACATCGAATCGATACGCGTACTCAAGGACTTGGCCAGCACGGCCATCTATGGGCCGATGGCTGCCAATGGCGTAGTCTTAATCACGACCAAGCAGCCTACGACGACACGGAAAATCAGTTTCAATTCCTATTTCGGTGTGGCACAGCGCCCCACCGTCACCACCATCAATGGCGACTACGAAAATGCATTCCGCCGACAGTTCTACGATCGCTACACGGCCATTGGCCGCTACTCGGCCGACGACAGCTACCCGCTGTATTTGAGTGACTCGCTGAACGCATCGTATTACGGTCCGTCCAACTGGTCCGATAGCTATTACCAAAATGGATTGCTGTACTCCGCCGACGCCGACATTTCGGGCGGTGGCGAGCGGGCAAACTTCCGTTTTGCCGTCGGCCACCTGCAAAACCAAGGCGCCGCTGACCAGACGGCGCTGAAACGCTACAGTGCCTTATTCAACATCAACATGAAACCGGTGAAGTGGCTGCTTTTCTCCGCGATGATCAACGGCAACCGGGTGCTGCGCAACCGCAATCGTTCGCTGCGCGACCGGTTTGCCACGATGTCCTATATCCCCGACCTTGCCTCACCCTTGTCGCCGAACAATGACACCTATCGCCAGTACCTCGCCCAGTTCGACAACAGTTTCGACGACAACGCGACAAACATCGTGGAGGGGCATGCCAAGCTGGTCTTCGATCTCGACCGACTGAAAATCACATCCCGCCTTGCCGTGGATTACAACGAAGGTGCCCGCGATTTATTCTACCCCCGTACATTGATGGAAGAGAATAGCTTTGCGGCCAATTATTACGGCTACAACCAACGGCTTATTTTCGACAACCATGCCAGCTACGATGTCCGTATTGACGGAAAGCACAGCGTCTTTGTCGAAGCAGGCAATGTATTGCAGTGGGATGCATTCAAATACAATTATGCGTATGCGTACAAAGGCATCAACGACTTCATCAAGATCAACTTGTTGGAGTCCGATCCCGATAAAGGCGAGTACCTGAACCCGCTGGCCTTCCCCAAAGAACTGGTGTTCAAGTTCCTGGACTATACCAACCAAAATATCGTCTCGTTCTACGGCCGCGGCACCTATAGTTTCGACAATCGATACACGGTATCGCTCCTGCTGCGTTCGGATGGCTCGTCCAACGCCCAGCCGACAAGCCGCTGGCTGTTCACTCCTACGCTGTCATTGGGCTGGAACATCAAAAACGACCTGCTAACCGATGCTTCTGCATTCTCTACACTCAACCTCCGCGCCAGTGCAGGTAGGTTGGGACGCCTGAACGCGTTCGACAATTTTTCCCAAGGGCCTTCCTATTCGACCTACGTAGGCTACACCGGCAACGTCATCACGCCAGGCTACAACGGCTTCGGGGTGCTGACCCGGCCGTATGATTTCGGATGGTCCGGATATGGTATACCGTGGGCATACACCGACCAACTGAACATCGGCCTGGACATCGGGTTGGCCGACGAACGCTTCCGCATCAATTTGGATTGGTATACCAAATACGACCGCAATCAGCTACTGGGTATCCCTTCCTATGCGGAGTTTGGCTACCGACAGTCTTATGATGCGGGTTTGGATGTCAACAACACCGGTGCCGAATTGTCACTCAGTGTTGATGCGGTAAAGAAGGGAACTGGGAAATTCGCCTGGACACCTTCACTGAACCTGAATTACAACACCAACAAGCTCGTTGCCCTGCCCGGCGGACTTGATGAAATCGTCATCAACAACCGGTTGTTCCGCGTGGGTGAACGCATCGACCGTTTCTGGCTGTGGCAGAACGACGGCATTTACCTAACCGACGACGAAATCCCTGCTCCCCAAGGCACGCCACAGAGCTTCAATGGCATACCGCTTCACGCGGGCGACCCCCGATGGCGGGACGTCAATGGCGACAATACCATCAATGACGCCGATCGTGTCCTGAAAGGCAATATCTTCCCCAAGGTGGTCGGCGGGTTCATGAATCAATTCAGCTACGGAAATTGGAGCCTCGATGCCCATTTCTATTTCAACGTCGGCCGCCATGTGCTAAATGCCGACATGGCCAACCGATTTGATTTCATCAACCGGGAAGGCACCATCGAAATGAATTCCGTGAAGGAAATCACGTTTTGGGAAAAACGCGGAGACTACAGCCAATATCCGCTTTACAATCCCTGGAGCAACGTTATTCCCTACCGCAAGGAACAGGATCTCTTTCTGGAAAACGGCTCCTTCGTCAAGTTGCGGACCGTTTCATTGGGGTATGACCTGACCAAGCTGCTGAACAAACGTTCGAAGGTAGAACGGATGTTCATCTATTGCACCGGCCACAACCTGTTTACGCTCACGCCGTATACAGGTCGCGACCCCGAACTGGCGGATTTCATGGGCTATGACACGGGTTATTCGCTTCCCATACCGCGTACCTATACCCTGGGAGTCCGGATGAATCTATAATACTGCTACTGGTTAAGAGAAAAGAATCATGATAAACAAATCGACAAATAACCACCCTTTGACATGGACGAATAGGCTGCTGATCCCGTGCATTACGTTACTGTTCGCTTTAGGGGGATGCCAAAAGATGCTCGATGTCGACTCGTCGCGCGTCGTCGGTGAAAAGAATATGTGGAATTCGTTGGAAGACACCCGCGCCGCCATCATGGGCACCTACGGCTTGGTGAGGGCGGCACTGGCCGACCACAACGCCCACTGGCTGTACGGCGACGTCCGAGCTGGCGAATTCACGAGTCCGACACGCCAAGACCTACGCGCGATCATCACGCAGGACCTCACGGCCTCTTATCCTAGCTTGGAAGCGATAACCAACTGGCGGCGCTGGTATGCGGTCATCAATTCGGCCAACGTGTTCCTGGAACGTGTGCACGAAGTGCGCGAGAAAGACCTCCGCTATACCGAAAACAACATGGTGGTCGACGTCGCACAAATCCGGTTCCTCCGTGCATTTGCCTATTTCTACATGGTACGCATCTGGGGCGATGTACCGCTCATCATCTCGTCGTATGACGGCAGTTTTGAAAACAAACCGCGCGAAAACCAAGCCAAGGTGCTGGCGTGGGCCGAGCAGGAAATGCTTGCCGCGGCGGCCGACCTTCCCTATCGATACAGCGCCGGCGATGAACAACAGCAAGGCAACTATTACAATGAGGCGCAGACCCGTTGGGATGGCGCATTGGCGCGCAAGCTCACCGCGTATGCCGTGTTGGCCCACCTGGCTGCATGGCAAGGCAACTACCCCGACGCGGCCATCTATAGCAAGTTCGTCATGGACAACTACCAGCGTGGCGGCAACGATTACATCTCCACTGGCCACCTCACCGATGCCAATGGGTTTTTCTACGACAAACGGATCAACCAACTCTTCGGGTTTTCCTTCGTATGGGCACACGTCGATGGATCGTTCACCGGACACATCGAAGAACTGACGTTGGCCGAACCAGTGGTGAACAAGCGCATACCCGATATTTACCTGGCGAAGGATTCCATCATCAGCATCTTCAACGAAGGGGGCGACGAACGCTTCAGCCTGGACACCTTGGGCACGCCCGTGTCGGAGCGTTATTTTACCAATTACAATGGGCGGTATCCCATATTCAGCAAAATCAAATGCATCATGGGCGGGGTCTCCGATCCGACGTTCCGCTTCTTTTCCAGTGCCATCGTGTTTACCAGGCTGGAAGATGTAGCCCTCCTCCGTGCCGAAGCGCTAGCCGTACTCGGCGAACGCCAAGGTGCCATCGAGATGCTCAACGCCATCCGGACCCGCCGCGGCTTGGACCCTTACAATGAAGACGTCAACGGCGACCTGCTACTTTCGATTTTCCGCGAGCGGCAACGGGAGCTGATGGGTGAAGGGCATCGGTGGTATGATCTGGTGCGCTACAACCGTATCCGGCCAAGCCATCCCGTAATCAGCCAACTGCTGGCCGACAACGGCCACATCTGGCCGATAGCGCAGACGTTACTGGCGCAGAATAAGCTATTGACCCAAAACGAATATTGGAAATAACGAATCCGACAACATCATGAAGCACGTTATCAAATCATACGGATACCCCTTGCTGCTTGTCCTGCTGGTCATGGCCTGTGCCAAAGACGGGGGCTACTACCAGCCTCAGGAAATCGATAAGCACTTCAATGGCGACACCTACGCTTACCTGCAGAGCAAACCGGGCGTTTACGACTCGCTGCTGCAGGCCATCGACCGGCTGGGCTTGGAACAGACCCTGCGCGACAGCGACATCACGGTTTTTGCATTGACCAATGAAAGCTTTCAACTGGCCATCACCAACCTGAATAACATCCGCTACCTCGCCGACCGGCCTTCGGAATACCTGGCCACCATCAACCAGCGGCATCTGGACACCATGCTCACGCAATACATCATCCGCGGCAGATACCCCACGGACTCCATGTTGCTGCAAGATGGCATCAGCCTGTACGGCATTCGCCATGGCTATCCCATGCACGCTAAACTCGCCCGCACCACCTCGTCCGGATTCCGTAACGGTGGGCCGGAAACCATCGATTTCAGCGATACGAAGCGCAGCCAATTCCGGCGCAACTGGATGACGACCAACACCGGGTCGGTCAATATCGAAACAAACAATGCGTTCGTCCATGTCGTCAACAGCGACCACGTGTTCGGCTTCGGCGATTTCGTCAGCCGGCTGACGTTCATACCGCCGCCGCCCAACCTGTTCCATGTAATCGGCGGCG
>Ga0182741_1004278_pt1 | contig 14237 bp, 10 predicted proteins | sample eDN5th37CBELigOP_FD_128874 | JGI IMG/M metagenome (GOLD analysis project Ga0182741, IMG submission 128874) | Enriched Organic Plus compost microbial communities from Emeryville, California, USA - eDNA 5th pass 37_C BE-Lig OP (version 2) (version 2) ...
CGCGCCGTCCGCGAGCGCCGCGTCCAGCAGTGCGGCTCCGATCCCGCGCCCGCGCGACGCGGGCGCGACGGCGATGTTGGCGATCTCCCCCTGCCCGGCGACGAACCACGCGATCACGTAGCCGACCACCTCCGCTCCCTCGACGGCCACGAGGAAGCGTCGGATGGGATCGACGAGGCTGTCCGCGAACGCCTGGTGGGGCCAGGGATCGGAGAACGACGCCTGCTCGATCGCCACGACCGCCGGCAGATCGTCGCTGCGCGCCGCACGCACTCCCGGCGGCGCGAGCGGCGGCTCAGCCGACCGGCAGCGGACGTCCATGCGCCGCCTCCCACTGGACCTGCGCCTCGGCGAGCCGCCCGTACGACGGCTCCCACCCGTCGAGCGGCACCGGCGTGCTCCGCGCGAGCAGCGACGCGAGCCGCACGACGCCACGCGCGTGCGGCACCGCATCGATCGCGTGCCCGGCGCCGACCACGAGGCGGTCACGCTCCTCCATCACGGCCAGCCGCTCGATCGGCATCAGCTCCACCGCCCCCACCTGCGCGAGCTCCCCCGACTCGTCCACCGTGCACGCCGCCGCGTACACCTCGCCGCGCAGCGCGTCGAGCACCGCCAGATACTCCCCCGCCGCCCGCGTCGCATCCGTCGCGGCCACGAGCAGCGCGAGCGACGACACCGCGAACAGCGGCCGCTCCCGCGCGAACGCGATCCCCTTCGCGATCGACGCCGCGATGCGCAGGCTCGTGAAGCTCCCCGGTCCCGCCCCGCACACGATGGCGTCCACCGCCTCGATCGAGACGCCGGCGCGCGCGAGGGCGTCCGCCACTGCCGGCATCAGACGCTCCTCGTGCTCGCCGCGCATCGGCGTCGTCGCCTCGGCGAGCACCGTCCCGCCGCGCGAGACACAGACGGAGCCGGCGTAGGTGGATGCGTCGAGCGTGAGGAGCAGCGACGCATCGCCGATCACGCCGTACCTCCGGCCGACGGGGCGTCCGCCACGTGCCCTCCCGCGTACAGGAGCCGCCGGTCGGGATCGTCGGGAAGATGCGCCAGCTCGATCGGCACGTGGTCGCGCGGCAGCAGCTCCCCTGCCCGTTCCGGCCATTCGATGATCACCAGCGCGTGGTCGCCGACGATGTCGTCCCAGCCGATGTTGGCGAGGTCGTGCGGCCCCTCGAGGCGATAGAGATCGAGGTGGTACACGCGCGACCGCCCGCCGTCGTACTGGTGCACGAGCGCGAACGTCGGGCTCGTGACCTCCTCGGTCACGCCGAAGCCGCGGCAGATCGCGCGCACGAGCGTCGTCTTCCCGGCACCGAGGTCTCCCGTCACCGTCAGTACGAGCGGCGGCACCGCCGCACGACCGAGCGACTCGCCCCAGTGCACGAGCTCGGGCTCGGTCAGCGCGAGCCGCCCGTGCGGCGCTCGCGGGGGGATCACGGTCGGATGCTGCATTCAGCGCCTCCCGCCCCCCGACCCGGCGGCGCGGCGTCCACGCCCGCGTCCCGGCCGCCCCTCGTCCCGCGCGCCCGACCCGGCATCGCCCCCCTCGAGGCGCGTGCGCAGCTCGAAGATCTGGTCGCGCAGCGTCGCCGCCGTCTCGAAGTCGAGCGCCTGCGCCGCCGCCTTCATCTGCTCCTCGAGCATCGGCAGCAGCGCCGCCGGGTCGACCACCTCGTACTGCGCGCCGGCCTCGGCGACGCGCTTCCCGTCGCGCTCGCGGCTCCCCTCCTCGCCGCGCGCATCGGCGACGCGCGTGATGAAGCGAACCTGGTCCACGCTCTTCTGCACCGTCGTCGGCACGATGCCGTGCGCGCGGTTGTGCTCCTCCTGCAGCGCGCGGCGGCGCGACGTCTCGTCGATGCAGCGCTGCATCGAGCCGGTCATCCGGTCCGCGTAGAAGATCGCCCGCCCGTGCACGTTGCGCGCGGCGCGGCCGACGGTCTGGATGAGCGACCGGTCGGAGCGGAGAAAGCCTTCCTGGTCCGCGTCGAGGATCGCCACCAGCGACACCTCGGGCATGTCGAGCCCCTCGCGCAGCAGGTTGATCCCCACGAGGACGTCGAACTCGCCGAGCCGGAGCCCGCGCACGATCTCCATCCGCTCGATCGCATCGATGTCCGAGTGCATGTACCGCACGCGCACCCCGACCTGCTGCATGTAGTCGGTCAGGTCCTCCGCCATCCGCTTCGTCAGCGTCGTCACGAGCACGCGCTCGCCGCGACGTTCGCGGAGGCGGATCTCGTTGAGCAGGTCGTCCACCTGGCCGCGCACCGGCCGCACCTCGATCACCGGATCGAGCAGTCCGGTGGGGCGGATGATCTGCTCGACCACGACGCCGTCGGAGAGCTGCAGCTCGAGCTCCCCGGGCGTGGCCGAGACGAACACCGCCTGTGGCGTGAGCGCCAGGAACTCGTCGAACATGAGCGGGCGGTTGTCCAGCGCGCTCGGCAGCCGGAACCCGTACTCGACCAGCGTGAGCTTGCGCGCGCGGTCGCCGTTGAACATGCCGCCGATCTGCGGGAGCGTGACGTGCGACTCGTCCACGACGACGAGGTAGTCGTCGGGGAAGTAGTCGAGCAGGCAGGCGGGGCGTTCTCCCTCCTGCCGCCCGGAGAGATGACGCGAGTAGTTCTCGATGCCGGCGCAGGTGCCGATCTCGAGCATCATCTCCACGTCGAAGTTCGTGCGGCTCTCGAGCCGCTGCGCCTCGAGGAGCTTCCCCGCGTTGCGCAGCTCCGCCAGCCGGTCCACCAGCTCCGCCCGGATGCGCTGGACCGCTCGTTCGAGCGTCGGCCGCTCGGTGACGAAGTGCTTCGCCGGATACACCGCCGTCCGCTGCAGCGTCGCGATCGTCTCGCCCGTCAGCGGATTGATCTTCGAGATGCGCTCGATCTCGTCCCCCCACATCTCGACGCGCACCGCCTGCTCCTCGTAGGCGGGGAAGATCTCCACCGTGTCGCCGCGCACGCGGAAGGTGCCACGCTCGAACGCGGCGTCGTTCCGGTGATACTGGATCTTCACGAGGTCGCGGAGGATCTGGTCGCGCGGGACCTTCTGCCCCGTCTCGATCGTGACCATCTGCGACTTGTAGCTGACGGGATCGCCCAGGCCGTAGATCGCGCTCACGGTGGCGACGATGATCACGTCGTCGCGCTCCATCAGGCTCGACGTCGCGCGCAGCCGCAGCCGGTCGATGTCCTCGTTGATCGACGCGTCCTTCTCGATGTACGTGTCGCTCGACGGGACGTAGGCCTCGGGCTGGTAGTAGTCGTAGTACGAGATGAAGTACTCGACCGCGTTGTGCGGGAAGAAGCTCTTGATCTCCCCGTACAGCTGCGCCGCGAGCGTCTTGTTGTGCGAGAGCACGAGCGTCGGCTTGCCGACGTTCCGGATGACGTTGGCGACCGTCATCGTCTTGCCGGAGCCGGTGACCCCCAGGAGGGTCTGGAACCGGTCGTTCCGCTCGAGCCCGGCGGTCAGCTCGGCGATCGCCCGCGGCTGGTCGCCGGCGGGCTCGAAGGGGGCACGGAGGTCGAAGGCAGCGCGAGGCATGGGGAGAATATAACGGGATTTGTTCGGGCCGCCGCTCCCTACTCCACTCCCAACCGCTCCCGCCTCGCGACTTCCGTGATCCCCTTCACCTTTCGCGCCGCCTTCAGGATCTTCTGCAGGTGGACGAGGTTCTCCACCTCGACCAGCAGCGACCCCGACGCCTTCCCGTCGATCGTCTTGAGCTCCATGCTCTTGATGTCGGTCCCCGTCGAGCTCACCGCCGCCGCCACGTCGGCATAGAGGCCGCGCCGGTCGTTCCCCTCCAGCACGAGCCGGACGAGGAAGCGCTCCCCCTCGCTCTGCTGCCAGTCGATCTCCAGCCGGCGCTCCGGCTCGTGCGCGAGCAGCAGGAGGTTGGGACAGTCGCCCCGGTGGATGCTCACCCCCCGCCCGCGCGTCACGTAGCCGACCACCGGGTCGCCCGGCACCGGCTGGCAGCACTGGGCGTAGCGCACCATGAGCCCGTCCACCCCCTGGATGCGCACCCCCTTCGTGCCGCGCACCCGGTCCACCAGCCGCTCCAGGGCGTTCGGCTTCGGCGGCTCGGCGGTCTCCAGCTGCGGGTAGATGTGCCGCAGCACCTGGCCGACGTTGATGTCCCCCTGCCCGACCGAGGCCAGCAGGTGGATCGTGTCGCCGAGCCCCAGCGCCTTGGCCGCCGACTGCAGCTCGTCGTCGCCCGGCTTCGCGAGCCGGCGCTTCCGCACCTCGCGCTCCAGGATCTCGGTGCCGAGCTTCTGCGCCGACATCTGGGCTTCGATCTTCAGCCACTGCCGGATCTTGTGCCGCGCGCGCCCCGTGCGGACGTGCGCGAGCCAGTCCCGGCTCGGCCGCGCCGACGGCGAGGTGATGATCTCGACCGTCTCCGAGTTCCGGAGCGCGCGCGACAGCGGCGCGATGCGCCCGTTCACCTTGGCGCCGGCGCAGTGCTGGCCGATCGCCGTGTGCACGGCGAAGGCGAAGTCGATCGGCGTCGCCCCCTTCGGCAGCTGGATCACGTCGCCGTTCGGCGTGAAGACGAAGATCTCGTCCTGGTAGAGGTCGAGCTTCAGGAACTCCAGGAACTCGTCCGGCGTCTTTGCGTCGAGCTGCAGCTCGAGCACCTGCCGGAACCAGGCGAGATGCCGGTCGAGCTCGTCCTGGCTCTTCGCCGCCTCCTTGTAGCGCCAGTGCGCGGCGATGCCGAAGTCCGCCGTCCGGTGCATCTCGCGCGTCCGGATCTGGATCTCGTAGAGCTGCCGCCCCGGTCCGAACACCGTCGTGTGCAGCGACTGATAGCCGTTGCTCTTCGGCTGCGCGACGTAGTCCTTGATCCGCTCCTGCACCGGCGTCCACTGCTCGTGCACGACGCCGAGCGCGTGGTAGCAGTCGGGCACCGTGTCCACGAGCACGCGGATCGCGAGCAAGTCGTAGATCTCCTCGTACGGCTTCTCGCGCTTCTGCATCTTCTTGTAGATCGACCAGAGGTGCTTCGGCCGACCGGTGACGTCCACGTTCCTGATCCCGGCGCGGGTGAGGGCGCGCTCGAGCGGCTCGCGGAGCTGGCCGATCAGCGCCTCGCGCTCCCCGCGCTTGGTCGCGACCTTCTTCGCGAGCGACCGGTACTCGTCGGGCTCCAGGTGCTTGAACGCGAGATCCTCGAGCTCCCACTTGACGCGCGCCATACCGAACCGGTGGGCGAGCGGGGCGTAGAGGTCGCGCGTCTCCTGCGCGATCCGCCGCCGCTTCTCCGGCGCCAGCCAGTCGAGCGTCCGCATGTTGTGCAGGCGGTCGGCCAGCTTGATGATGATGACGCGCGCGTCCTTGGCGATGGAGAGGAGCAGCTTGCGGTAGTTCTCGACCTGCCGCTCCTGCGACGACGCGCCCGTGGGCAGCTTGGCGATCTTGGTGAGCCCGTCGACGATCGACGCCATCTCGCGGCCGAACTCGCGCTCGATGTCGGCGATCGTGATCTCCGTGTCCTCGACCACGTCGTGGATCAGCCCGCAGGCGACGGTCACCGAGTCGAGCTGGATGTCGGCCAGGATCTTGGCGACCTCGATGCAGTGGGTCACGTACGGATCCCCGGAGGTGCGCACCTGCCCCCGATGCGCCTCGGCGCTGAACCGGTAGGCCCGCCCGAGCAGCTCGCGATCGAGCCGCTCGTGCGCCCCCTCCCACCCCGGGATGATCGTGTTCAGCGCCAGCGGTGTCGCCGTCACAGCAGTCCTGCCTCCGCGAAGCTCGTGTACCGTCCCCGTCCGATGATCACGTGGTCGTGCACCGGAATGTCCAGCAGGCGGCCGGCGGCCACCAGCTGCTCGGTCACCGCGCGATCGTCCATCGAGGGCGAGGGATCGCCGCTCGGATGGTTGTGCACCAGGATCACGGCGGCGGCCCGTTCGGCGATCGCCTCGCGGAAGACTTCCCGCGGATGCACGAGCGACGAGTTCAGGATCCCGCGCGTGACCGTGACGTCGCGCTCGAGCCGGTGCTGCGAATCGAGCACGGCGACGTGGAACTCCTCGACCGGTAGGTCCTCGAGCCGTGGCGCATAGAGCGCCGCCACGTCCCGAGGCGACCGCACCGGCGCCCCTTCCTCCCGCGACTCCTCCGCCAGCCGGCGGCCCAGCTCCAGCGCCGCATGGATCACGACCGCACGCGCCGTTCCGACGCCGGCAACCGCCGTGAGCGCCGCCACCGGCCGGGCGCCGAGGCGCCGCAGCGACCCCCCCGCGATGGCCAGCACCTCGTGGCCCAGCTGCAGCGCGGACCGTCGCGCCGACCCGGAACCGATCAGGATGGCCAGCAGCTCGGCCGTGCCGAGTGCCTGGGCGCCGAGATGGATGAGCCGCTCGCGCGGCCGATCCGAGCGGGGGAGCTCTCGAATAGTTAACGCTTCGGGCGGCCGGCGGCTAGAGACGGAGGGCATGGAGGGGCCTCAACTGGAAGTGTCGCCGAGAGATACGCTCGGCCGGCCACCGCACCGCCATCGCCCCCGCGCACACCGGCACGCGCGGGCGCGTCCCCATGCGAACGGCGGTCCGGCGCACTGCGCCGGACCGCCTTCCGAACGGCCGAGAGCCGAGGGCCGGTGGCCGCTCTACACCGTCGCTCCGTGGCACTTCTTGAACTTCTTCCCGGATCCGCACGGACAGGGGTCGTTCCGCCCGACCGTGGACCAGTCCACCGGCCCCGGCGCGCCGCCCGGCTGCGACAGGGTGCGGGCCCCGCTCACGACCACGGGGTCGCGTCGGGCCGCCCGCTCCTTCTTCGGCGGCTCCGCCGGCGCGACGTCCACGGCGCCGATCGGCTCCCCCTCCCCTTCCGCGACCGCGTCGGCGGGCTCTTCCTCGGGGATCTCCTCGAGGATCCCGAGCGCGTTGTAGCGCTTCCGCGGCCGTCCGTCCCCCGACGCCGCCCCGTCCCCGGCCAGCGACGGCGCCCACAGCCCCGTCGGGGGCGGGGGCGGCGCTTCCGCCACGATCTGCACCTTCAGGAAGTTCTGCGTGAAGGTGTCGTGGATGTCGTGCATCAGATCCACGAACATCGAGTACGCCTCCTGCTTGTACTCGATCAGCGGGTCCTTCTGCCCCCAGGCGCGGTAGTTGATGGACGCGCGCAGCTGGTCCAGGTCGTAGAGGTGGTCCTTCCACTTCTGGTCCAGCGTGTTGAGCATGACGAGGGAGAGCAGCCGGTCGCCGTACCCCTTCCCCTCGTCGTCCTTGAACGTGTCGAGGTCCACGAGCTTGCGCTCGAACGCCGCACGTCCCGCCTCGACCGCCATCCGCGCCGCCTCGGCCGCCTCGGCCGGGCGCGTGGACGGGTCCTCGAACTCCGGCACCTGCAGGATGTAGTGCATCAGCAGGTCCTGCCGCAGGAGATCGAAGTCCCACTCCTCGGCGTTCTCGTACTCGCCCAGCGTCGTCTCGATCCGGCGCTCCATCGCCTTCTCGACCATCTTGAGCGCCTCGCCCTTCAGCTCCTCCCCCCCCTCGAGCGCGAACGACCGCAGCGAGTAGATCACCTCGCGCTGCTGGTTCATCACGTCGTCGTACTCGAGCAGCCGCTTGCGGCTCTGGAAGTTCTGCAGCTCGACCCGCTTCTGCGCCTGCTCGATCGACCGCGTGATCAGCGGGTGCGTGAGCACCTCGCCGTCCTTGGCGCCGAGGCGGTCCATGAGCCGCGCGATGCGGTCCGACCCGAAGAGCCGCATCAGGTCGTCCTCGAGCGACAGGAAGAACTGCGACGCTCCCGGATCGCCCTGGCGGCCGGCGCGGCCGCGGAGCTGCCGGTCGATGCGGCGCGACTCGTGGCGCTCGGAGCCGATGATGTGGAGGCCGCCGTCCTCCTGCACCTCGACGTCGTTCCCGTCCGGGTCCTTCACGACCGACGGCTTCGGCTCGCGCACCCCGTCGCCGAGTTTGATGTCGGTGCCGCGGCCGGCCATGTTCGTCGCGATCGTCACCGCGCCGAAGCGCCCCGCCTCCGCCACGATCTCCGCCTCGCGCTGGTGGTACTTCGCGTTCAGCACGTTGTGCGGGATCCCTGCCCGCTGGAAGAGCTTCGCCAGCGTCTCGGAGGACTCGACGCTCGTCGTGCCGATCAGCACGGGAAAGCCGAGGCCGTGCAGGCGCCGCGTCTCCTCCACGATCGCGTTGTACTTCTCGCGGCGGGTCTTGTAGACCAGATCCTGCCGGTCGTCGCGGACGATCTCCTTGTTGGTGGGGATCACCGCCACCTCGAGCCCGTAGATCTGGAAGAACTCCGTCTCCTCGGTCTCGGCCGTGCCGGTCATCCCCGCCAGCTTCTCGTACATGCGGAAGTAGTTCTGGATCGTGATGGTGGCGAGCGTCTGCGTCTCCCCCTTCACGCGAACTCCTTCCTTCGCCTCGACGGCCTGGTGCAGCCCCTCCGACCACCGACGCCCGGGCATCGTGCGGCCGGTGAACTCGTCGACGATCAGTACCTCGCCGTCCTGCACGACGTAGTTCACGTCCCGCTCGTACAGGGCGTGCGCGCGCAGGAGCTGGTGCACGATGTTGAGCTTCTCGCTCTTCGCCGCGTAGTCGATCTCGAGCTGGCGCCGGCTCTGCAGCTTCTCCTCCGGCGACAGCGTGGGATCGTGCTCGATCCGGTGCGTCTCCTCGGAGATGTCGGGGAGGAGGAACTGGTCGTGATCCGACGGCGACAGGAAGTCCACGCCGCGATCCGTCAGGTGCACCGAGTGCCCCTTCTCGTCGAGGACGAAGAGCAGGTCCTCCTCGATGTCGCGGAACTGCTGCTTGCTCGGCGGCAGCTTGCGGTCGGCCAGGTACTCGAGCTCCTGCTTCTGCGCGAGCATCTTGTTCCCCGGCTCCGCGAACACCTTCATCAGGCGCTTGTTCTTCGGATGCCCGAGCTGCGCCTTGAAGAGGTTGAGCGCCGCCGTGGCCGTGTCGCCCTTCGCCAGCGCGTCCTCCGCCTTCGCCACGAGCGCGTTGACCATCTCCGTCTGCCGGCGCACGAGCCGGCCGATCGCCGCGTTGTGCTCGAAGTACATCGCGTCGCTCTCGTTGCCGACCGGCCCCGAGATGATGAGCGGCGTCCGCGCCTCGTCGATGAGCACGGAGTCGACCTCGTCCACGATCGCGTACACGTGCGGGCGCTGGACCTTCTGGTCCAGCGACACCACCATGTTGTCGCGCAGGTAGTCGAAGCCGAACTCGTTGTTGGTGCCGTAGGTGATGTCGGCGTTGTACGCGGCCTGGCGCTCGGGGCTCCCCGGCTCCGTGTCGTCCAGGCAGGCCACGGTCAGGCCGAGGTAGTTGTACAGGTGCCCCATCCACTGCGAGTCGCGGCGGGCGAGGTACGAGTTGACCGTGACGAGATGCGCCCCCTTCCCCGGCAGCGCATTGAGGTACAGCGGCAGCGTGGCGACGAGCGTCTTGCCTTCGCCGGTCGCCATCTCCGCGATCTTGCCGAGGTGCAGCTGGATGCCGCCCATGAGCTGCACGTCGTAGTGCACCATGTCCCAGCGGAGCTCGTGCCCCGTCACCAGGACGGTGGTCCCCACGAGCCGGCGCGCGGCCTCGCGCACCGTCGCGAACGCTTCCGGCAGCAGCTCGTCGAGGGTGTCGGCGATCGTCTGCCGCAGCTCGCCTTCGAGCCCGCCGCGCCCGTCGGCGCCCGAGAGCTCCAGGTCCACCCGTTCCCGCTCGGCGGCCTCGCCGACCGTGCGCTTGCGCTCGCGCAGCATCGTGATGCGCGCCTCGAGCGACGAGGTCCGCTCGGCGAGGATGGCGCGGAACTTCGCCGTCTGCCCGCGCAGCTCCTCCTCCGAGACGTCGTGCAGCCGCTCGTACTGTTCGTTGATCGCGTCGACGATCGGCTGAATCTTGCGACGCTCGCGGTCGTGCCGCGTCCCCAGAACCGCCGTGATGACTCGCTTGAGCATGCGTTCCCCTATCGATACAGCCGCTCCGTCGCGATGAAGCGTTCGACGGACTCCGGCACGAACCCGTGGATGGATCGTCCCGCCGCGAGGCGGGACCGTATCTCCGTCGACGAGACGTCCACACGGCGTGTCGCGAGCCGCTGCGCCCCGGGGACCACGAGCGGATCGCCACCCCCGTCGACCGCCCGCTCGAGCACCACGAGCGTGGCCAGCTGCCGGATTCGTTCCGGCTCCCGCCAGCGGTCGAAGGAGGTCAACACATCCGCCCCGACGAGCAGGAATCGCTCGGCGTCCGGGTACCGCTCGGCGTAGGCCGCGACGGTGTCAACCGTGTAAGATAAACCGTCCCTGTCGATTTCGACGGGATCCACCGCGAAGCGCGGCTCATCCGCGACCAGCAGCCGCACCATCGCGAGCCGCTGCATGGGAGAGGCCTGCGCCCGACCGGCCTTCAGCGGCTGCGTCCCGGCCGGCACCCAGAAGAGCCGATCGAGGGCCAGCGCCTCCGAGGCGTCGCTGGCCGTCAGCAGATGGCCGACGTGCGGTGGATCGAAACTGCCGCCGAAGATGCCGATTCTCACGGCGCGCCCCCCCTCAGGGGCTGGTGCGAACCGCGGAATCTGGCTGGGCGACCCGCTGGGATTCGGGCGGCGGATTGGGGGCCTGGGCGCAGAGCGCGGCGACGTCGCGGTCGTTCACGTACTTCTGACGCAGCGCCTCGCAGACCTCGGCCGCGTCGTCGCGATAGTTGATGCTGCGGTAGACCTCGACCAGCCGCAGCCCCGCATCGCGCGCCAGCGCCGAGGTCGGATAGTTCTCCCGGACGTAGCGGAAGTAGAGGATCGCCGAGTCCGGCGCCTTCCGCTTCACGTAGAAGCGTCCGGTGTCGTAGTTCTTCTGGGCGAACCACTCCTCGAGCTCGCGGATGCCGGCGTTCGCGACCTCGACGAGATCCGAGTCCGGATAGAGGCCGAGGAACGTTCGGTACGTCGTCAGCGCCATCTCGCCGTACTGCGGATCGAGCGCGGGCTTTCGCCAGAGCCGTCGGTACGAGCGCGCCGCCTCGATCATCGCGTCGTCGGCGAGCGAGTCCTCCGGGAAGGCATCGGCGAGCCGCGAGAAGCTCTGCGCGGCGAGGAGCCACTCCTGCCGCCCCTGGTGCGCCTTGCCGAGCGACCAGTGGACCCGCGGCAGCAGGGTGTCGCGCGGGGAGAGGTCGGCGACCAGCTTCTCCAGCGCCGCGACGGCGTTGCTCCACCGGCGCGCCTGCAGCTCTCGCTGGGCGGCCTCGTAGAGCGCCTCGTTCGTCGAATAGCGGCGCAGCTGAAAGTCCGGCCGGCAGGCGGCGGCGATCAGCAGTGCGAGGACCGCGGCGAACCTGCTGCTGAGTGCGAACATATCGGGATTGCTACCCGTCGTCCTGTCCAGAGTTCGTCGAACGCGTCAGGCCGCATCCGGTGCCGAACGCTCGGCACCGTGCGCCCGCCGATCCAGCATCGCGCGATAGATCTCGAGTCGCGGCTCCTCCGGATGACGCTCCGACGCGCGCTCCCAGATCGTTCGCGCCGCCGCGAGGTCGCCCTGAAGATAAGCCGCCAACCCCCGCAGCAGCAGCGCGTCGAGCCATCCGTCGCGCAGTCGCGCCGCCGCGTCCAGCTCCTCGGCGGCGGCGGCGTAGTCGCGCTGCTCCAGCAGGGCACGCCCGAGGGCGAGCCGGATGTCGGCGTACCCGGGCCGCAGCTCGAGCGCCCGCCGATACTGCGAAATCGCGTCCGCGAGCGCGCCGGCAGCCCGATACTCGTCCCCCAGCGCCGCATGGCTGTTGGCCAGGCGGTTGGCGACCACGACCGGAAAACCGGTCGCGTCCGGCCGACCCAGCGCCTCCGCCTGCGCGAAATCCGCCTGCGCCTCCTCCACCCGCCCGCACTCACCCAGCACGACGGCGCGATTGAGCAGCGCCTCGATGTAACGGGGATTCCGGTCCAGCGCGCGCCCGAACGCCGACAGCGCCTCATCGCGGCGCCCGAGGAGGGCGAACGACAGCCCCAGCAGATTGAGTGCGTCCGGATAGGACGCCCCGACCTCGTCGCCGTCGCCGAGCAGGAAGACCACGCCGTGGTAATCGCGCGCGGCGAACCGCTCGCGCGCGTGCGCCAGGACGTCCGACGGCATCAGCACCGGTGACCGAGCGTGGCGAACCGCGGGGTGCGCGCGCGGGCGCTCAGAACGCCTGCTGCGAGACCGCCTGCCGCCCCGCGCTCGTCAGCGTCACGACGCGCGCCTTGGTGCGGACGCCGTGGCGCGTCGCGTTGCGGGTGTCCACGATCAGCACGGCCTTGTCCATCAGCCGCTGATAGTCGATCACCTTGTGGTCGGTCACGATCACCACCACGTCCGCCGACTCGATCTCGTCGTCGGTCAGGTCGACGCCGTGGATCTCGTGGCCGTCCTCCCGGATGACCGGGATGTACGGGTCGTGGTAGACGACGTCGGCGCCGTGCGTCTGGAGCAGCCGGATGATGTCGAGCGCCGGGCTCTCGCGCACGTCGTCGATGTCCTTCTTGTACGCCACGCCGATGACGAGGGCGCGGCTGCCGTTGACCGCCTTGCGGTCCTCGTTGAGCGCCAGCGTGATCTTCTCCATCACGAAGGCGGGCATCTGGCTGTTGATCTCGCTGGCGAGGTCGATGAAGCGCGTCTTGTAGTTGAGCGTCCGCATCTTCCACGCGAGATAGTGCGGATCGAGCGGGATGCAGTGCCCGCCGATTCCCGGCCCCGGGGTGAACTTCATGAACCCGAACGGCTTGGTGCTCGCCGCCTCGATGACCTCGTAGACGTCCACCCCGAGCTTGTCGCACATGATCGCCATCTCGTTGACCATGCCGATGTTCACCGCGCGGAAGGTGTTCTCGAGCAGCTTCGTCAGCTCCGCCGCCTCCGGCGACGAGACGCCGACGATCGTGTCGATGCTCGTGGCGTAGAGCGCCGTCGCCAGCTCGGTGCACGCCTCGGTGATGCCGCCGACGACCTTGGGCGTGTTCTTCGTGTGGTAGACCGGGTTCCCCGGGTCCACGCGCTCGGGGCTGAAGGCGAGGAAGACGTTCTCGCCGACGGTGAAGCCGTGCTCCTCGAGCGAGGGCTGGAACAGCTCGCGGGTCGTCCCCGGATAGGTCGTGCTCTCGAGCACGATCAGCAGCCCGTCGTGGGCGTTGCGCATGATCGTGTCGCGCGCCGAGAGGACGTAGCTCATGTCCGGATCGCGCGTCTTCACGAGCGGCGTCGGCACGGCGATCGAGATCGCGTCGCACTCCCGGAGGCGCACTTCCTCGGTCGTCGCCTGGAAGCGCCCCGCCTTCACCAGCGCGGCGACCTCGTCGGCGGGGACGTCCTGGATGTGGGAGTCCCCGGCGTTCAGCAGGTCGGTGACCCGCTGGCTCACGTCGTAGCCGATCACGGTGAAGCCGGCCTTGCCGAACTCGACGGCGAGGGGGAGCCCCACGTAGCCGAGTCCGATGACGCCGATCTTCGCCGACTTGTCGTTGATGCGCGCGAGCAGACGGTCTTTCATGAGTCAGACTCCGTAGAACGAGCGGACAGCGCCAGCCACCTCGTCGAGCTGCGTGCGCGTCAGCTCGGGGTAGATCGGGAGGGAGAGGACTTCACCCGCCGCACGCTCCGCCTCGGGGCAGCTCCCCGCGCGATAGCCGAGGTAGGCGAAGCAGGGTTGGAGATGCAGCGGCAGCGGATAGTAGATCGAGGTCCCGATGCCGCGCGCCTTGAGGAACTCCTGCAGCTCGTCGCGGCGCTCGACCCGGATCGTGTACTGGTTGAAGATCGACTCGTTGGCCGGATCGATGGACGGCGTCCGCACGCCCGGCACCCCGGCCAGCGCCTCGTCGTAGAACGCCGCGTTCTCGCGCCGCCGCGCGCTCCAGCCGGCGAGGTGCGGGAGCTTGGCCCGCAGCACCGCCGCCTGCAGCGCGTCGAGACGGCTGTTGTAGCCGACCTCGTCGTGGAAGTACTGCTTCGCGCCGCCGTGCACCCGGAGCCGCTTGAGCCGCGCGGCGATCGCGTCGTCCTGGGTGACGATCATCCCCCCGTCCCCGTATCCGCCGAGGTTCTTCGAGGGGAAGAAGCTGAAGGTCCCGATCGTCGCCGCCTCGCCGGCCATCCGCCACTCGCCGTCGATCTGGCGGCGCGCCCCGATCGACTGCGCGGCGTCCTCGATCACCGGCACCCCCGGCAGCGCGAGCGCCACCTCCTC
>Ga0182741_1004279_pt1 | contig 14235 bp, 16 predicted proteins | sample eDN5th37CBELigOP_FD_128874 | JGI IMG/M metagenome (GOLD analysis project Ga0182741, IMG submission 128874) | Enriched Organic Plus compost microbial communities from Emeryville, California, USA - eDNA 5th pass 37_C BE-Lig OP (version 2) (version 2) ...
CCGAATCGGGATGCAGCCCACCGAGGTACACGATGCGCGAGACCCCACCGGCACGGGCCGCCTCGGCGACGTTCTCCGCCGCCCGCTTCTCGGCGTCGACGAAGTCCTCCTTGCCGCCCATCGAGTGCACCAGGTAGTACACGACGTCGATGTCGCGGCACGCCTGCTCCAGCGACCCGCGGTCGCCGAGATCGCCGCGCACGATCTCGACGTCGCCGGCCCACGGCACGTCCTGCAACTTGCGGGGATCGCGGACCAGGACCCGGACGCGGTGGCCGGCCTCGAGCAGTCGCGGGGCCAGGCGGCCCCCGATGTATCCGGTGGCTCCCGTGACGAGGATCCGCAGCCCGCTCACGGCTGCTCCAGGATCCGGCCGAGCTGGTGCCGCAGCGACGATTCGAGGTCGGGACGCCGGAACCGGTGCCCGTGGTCGATCAGTACCTTCGGGACGACGAACTGGCTGGCCTCCGCCAACTCCCGTGCTCCCTCGTCGCCGAGCAGCAGCCGCGGCCCGAAACCGGGCACCGGGAGCCGGGCGGGCCGGTGCAGTACCGCGGCCAGGATTCGCGTGTACTCCTCGTTGCGTACCGGTTGCGGTGCAACGGCGTTCACCGGTCCGGAGACCTCCGGATCGGCGAGGGCCCGGTGGTAGACGTCGACGAGGTCGTCGATGTCGATCCACGACAACCACTGCCGGCCGTCGCCGAGCCGCCCGCCGAGCCCGGCCGCGAAGAGCGGGCGCATCAGCTGCAGGGTGCCGCCGCGCGGGGTCTGCACGATGCCGGTGCGCACGTGCACGACCCGCAGTCCCTTCTTCTCGGCGGGACGGGTCGCTTCCTCCCAGTCGGCGACGACGTCGGCCAGGAATCCGTCGCCGCGCGACGATCCTTCGTCCAGCGGGGTGTCGCCGCGGTCGTAGCCGTACAGGCCGATCGCGGAGGCGGAAACGAAGGTGGCCGGGCCGTTGGGGGTGTGGGCGGCGAGTTCGGCGAGACGACGGGTCGGTTCGATCCGGCTGCCGCGGATCGCGGCCTTGTGGTCGTCGGTGAACCGGCCCGCGATCGAGGCCCCGGCGAGATGGACGACGGCGTCGACGCCCTCGAGCAGGTCGGGTGCGGGATCGTCCGGGTCCCAGCGGCGTTCGTCGTCGCTGCGGGGTTCGTGGCGCACCAGCCGGATCACGCGGTAGTCGCCGGTGGAGAGGAAGGCGGTCAGTGCGGTGCCCACGAGCCCGCTCGAGCCGGTGACCGCCACGGTGCCCGGCCGCACCCCCTGGTTGTGGGACCAGCGGTGGCTCGCCAGGTCGTCGGCGAGTTGGCGGTGGCGGTAACGGAAGGTCTGCGTGAGCAGGCGGCCCGGCACGGGTGTGTCCACCCGGTCGATCACACGGGTTCGGAACTCACCGGCCTCCTCGAAGCGGTGCTCGTGCCGCCACGACCCGACCAGCCTGGCCGGTTGCGACATCACGCCCGCGTGGGCGAGCTCGTCCACGAAACGTGCAGGCGGGTCGTAGCCTTCGGGATCGTGTCGGGCGACCCAGCGCAGTCCGCCTGGCAATCCGAGGACCGCGGTGCCGGATTCGAGCGAGGCGGACTCGGTCACGACGTCCATCGGCTGCCAGGGCGGCAGCAGCCGCCGGATCGCACCGGGACGCGAGTGCCAGTCGAACACCTCCTTGCGCGGTGCCTGGATCACGCTCGAGAACTCGATGGACATGGCGTCTCCTCGTGCCGATCTGTCAACGTGGGGGTCGGATACGTGCGTACCGGTCCAGCGCGACCCGACGTTCGTGGGCGTGGTCGACGATCGGTTCCGGATAGCCTTCCGGTGGACCGTCGGGCAGACTGTGCACGCGGGAGCCCTCGACGTTCCGGAGCTCGGGTACCCACCTGCGCACGTATTCACCCGTCGGATCGAACTTCTCGCCCTGCCGGGTGGGGTTGAACACCCGGAAGTAGGGGGCGGCGTCGGTGCCGCACCCGGCCGTCCACTGCCAGTTGTGCTGATTGGACGCGAGATCCCCGTCGACGAGACACCGCATGAAGTGGCGGGCACCGCGCCACCACGGCAGGTGCAGGTCCTTGGTGAGGAACGACGCGACGATCATGCGCACGCGGTTGTGCATCACGCCCTCGGCGAGGAGCTGGCGCATCCCGGCGTCGACGATGGGGAAACCGGTGCGGCCCTCGCACCACGCGGCGAACAGTTCGTCGGCATCGGGGCCGCTGTCGTAGGTGATCGCGTCGAAATCGGCGTTGTAGTTGGTGCGGGCCGTCTCCGGCCGGTGGAACAGGACGTCGGCGTAGAAGTCGCGCCAGGCGAGTTCGCTGCGGAAGGTGACGGCGCCGTCGTTGTTCCGGTCCCGGAGGTCGTGCAGGAGGGTGCGGGGGTGGATGCACCCGAACTTCAGGTACGGCGACAGTCCGCTGGTGCCGTCGAAGGCGGGGCGGTCGCGGTCGGTGGCGTAGCGGTCGAGGGTGCCGTCGCGGAACTCGCGCCAGCGGCGCAGGGCGGCCTTCTCGCCGGCCGGGGGCAGCGAGTCGACGGTGGCCTCGGGGACGGGGACACGCAGGCCGGTGTCGCCCGGATCGATCCAGCCGATCGTGTCCGCGCCGGTGACAGCGGGGGAGTGCCATCCGTGTTCGCTCCAGGCGCGGCGGAACGCGGAGAACACCTTGTAGGGCGACCCGTCGGGTTTCGTCACCCGGCCGGGGGTGACGGCATAGGGGGAGCCTGTCGCGACCAGTGGCACGTCGCGGAGGGCTTCGGCGACCGCCTCGTCGCGGCGCGTCCCGTAGGGGCCGTGGTCGGAACTGATGTGGACCTCGGCGGCGTCGAACTCGCGGACGACGGCCGGCACGACCGTCGCCGGATCACCCTGCGCGACGAGCAGGCGGCCGCCGAGGTCGTCGTCGAGCGCCCGTAGGCAGTTCGTGAGGAAGGCGCGCCGCCGCGGACCCGAGGGGCGGAGCAGGGCGTCGTCGAGGACGAACAGCGCGACCGCCTCGTCGGCGGCGTCGGAGGCCGACAGCAGCGTGGGCAGGTCGTGCAACCGGAGGTCGCGGCGGAACCAGACGACGGCGGGACGGCTCATGGATTCCAGTGTGGGGGACAATGGCACTCATGTCCGATGCCTTCGATGTTCCGATCCGCGACGAGTCGATCCGTCTCGGCCAGTTCCTGAAGCTGGCGAGCCTGATCGAGTCGGGTTCCGAAGCGAAGGAGGTGATCGCCGACGGCCTCGTGTCGGTCAACGGCGAGGTCGAGGTGCGGCGCGGCCGTCAGCTGAAGGTCGGCGACGTCGTGGAGATCGCCGGTGCGAGAGCGCGGGTCGCGAACGGGTAGGACGCGACCCGCGCTCTCGGGAGCGTCTGGGGCGCGACCCGCGCTCTCGGAGCGTCAGTTCGCGGCGCGGACGACGACGCCGTCGGAGTCGCTGTAGACGATCTCGCCGGGGTTGAAGGTCACGCCGCCGATCTCGACGGGGACGTCCTTCTCACCCGAACCGGTCTGGGTGCTCTTGCGCGGGTTGGTGCCGAGCGCCTTGATGCCGATGTCGAGGGTGCGCAGGATCGCGGAGTCGCGGACCGCGCCGTTGACGATGACGCCGGCCCAGCCGTTGTCGACACCGCGTCCGGCGATGATGTCGCCGACGAGGGCGGTGTGGATGCTGGCGCCGCCGTCGACGACCAGCACCCGGCCGTTGCCCGGCTCGGACAGGGTCTGCTTGACGAGCAGGTTGTCCTGGAAGCAGCGGATGGTGGTGACGGGGCCGGCGAACTCGGTGCGGCCGCCGAACTGGATGAACTGCGTGTCGCAGCTGCGGATGTCGGGGCCGATCTCGTCGGCGAGGTCGGCGGTGGCGATGAATTCGATGGCGTCGCTCATGGTGCGAGGATAAATGGGACGCGCGTACGGTGTTCTGCGGGTGCCCGTGTCCGCCCGATCCGTCCCGCTCCGGGCAGGGATGGGCCGAAGGGGTGAATTCGGTAGATTCTTGTATCGTTACGCGACGCTTTCCGCACGACACGTACAGGATGGGGACATGCCACTCGACGGCCGTTCGACAGTTGTCCGGGTCCCCAAGGCCGGGGAACTGATCGCTGCGAATCTCCGTCGGCAGATCATCACGGGCGAGCTGAAGGCGGGGGACCCGCTGCCGAACGAGGCCGCGCTCATGGAGCGGTTCGGGGTGTCCCGGCCCACGCTGCGCGAAGCGTTCCGTATCCTCGAGTCCGAGGGCATCATCACCGTCCTGCGCGGCGCCCACGGCGGGGCGCGGGTGCAGGCACCGGACGGCTCCACCGCCGCCCGCTACACCGGGCTGCTCCTGCAGTACCGCGGGGTCGCCCTCGCGGACGTCTACCGGGCTCGCACCGAGATCGAGGTGTCGGCCGTGGGCTTGCTCGCGACCGGTCCCGCCGGGAACGTCGAACGGCTCGCCGAGGTCGTCGAACGCGGCGAGGAGGTCGCGGGCGATGTGCACGCCTTCGCGAAGTACGACGCCGAGGTGCACCGCACGATCATGGAACTCGGTGGCAACGACACCCTCGAGGTCCTCGCGGGAATGCTGCTCGACATCATGGACGCGCACGCCGCCCTGTTCATCTCGCAGCGCACCCGCACCGACGGTCCGGGACCGGACGTCGTACTGCGCGCGAACCGCAAGCTCGTCACACTGCTGCGCGACGGGGAACCCGGAGCGGCACAAGCGTTCTGGCGCAAGCACCTCGACAGTGTCGAGCGGTACATGACCGAGGACGAGACCACCCTCGTCGAGGTGCTCTCCTAGAACCGATCAGGTAGGGCCGATCAGGCTACGCGGCCCATGCGGCGTTCGTAGTCCTCGCGTTCGCGGGCCGCGCGGGCCTGTGCCTTGGCGCTGAGCAGTTCCGGATCGAGGCCGTGCTGCTGGAGACGGTGCCGCTGCCACACGCGCATGAGTGCCACCGAGAAGTAGACCCAGGGCAGGAACAGCAGCAGCATCATCGACAGCGGGATCCACACCGGACCCGGGATGAGCAGGAAGAACAGGAGCAGTGGGATGACCGGAAGGTTCCACCGCAGCAGGTAACGCCGCATCCCGCCCGGGCCCAGGATGTCGTTGCGGACCCAGTCCTGCATCTCCGGGGGGAGCGGTCGCCCGACCATGTAGCCGATGCGCTGCAGCAAATTCGGTCGTGCACTACTCATGTGGTCCAGAATAGGCCGTCATTCCTCGTAGAGACGTGTGAGGTCCGTCGCGAAGCTGTCCACTACGACCTTTCTGCGAAGTTTCATGCTCGGGGTGAGGTCCCCCGCCTCCACCGACAGCTCACGATCGATGATCGAGAACTTCTTGACCTGCTCCCATCGGTTGAGCTGCAGGTTGAGCTCGTCGATGTATCCGGAGATCAACTCGCGGGTCTTCTCGTGGCGGGCGATCTCCTCGAACGACGCGTCCCCGAGACCGTTCCTGCCGGCCCACTCGGTGATCGATTCGGAGTCGAGACCCACCAGCGCCACGCAGTACGGCTTGCCCTCGCCGTAGGCGACGAGCTCGGAGGCGTAGGGGCAGATGCCCTTGAAGGTCGCGGCCAGTGCCGACGGGGCGACGTACTTGCCCTGCGACGTCTTGAACATGTCCTTCTTGCGGTCGGTGATCCGCAGGTAGCCGTCCTCGTCGACGTTGCCGATGTCGCCGGTGTGGAACCAGCCGTCCTCGGTGAGGGACTCGGCCGTCGCGTCGGGGCGGTTGTGGTAGCCGGTCATCACGCCCGGTCCCCGGACCAGCACCTCGCCGTCCTCGGCGATCTTCACCTCGGTGCCGGGAACCGGCCAGCCGACGGTGCCGAGACGGTTGGCATAGGGGCGGTTGACGAAGGTCGCCGCCGAGGTCTCGGTCAGGCCGTAACCCTCGAGCACGGGGATGCCCACCGCGTCGAACCACTCGCCGACGTCGGGGTTGAGCGCTGCGGAACCGGAGATGAAGAAGCGCAGCCGGCCCCCGAAGCGTTCGCGGATGGTGGAGAAGACCAGTCTGTCCGCGAGGGCGTGCTGGAGGTTGTCGAGCAGGCCGGGGGAGCGGCCCGCCTGCTTCGCCTCGGACACGCTGCGGCCCACACCGACGGCCCAGTCGAAGATCTTCTTCTTGATGCCGCCCTCCTCCTCCATCATGTGCTCGACGCGAGCGTGGGCCTTCTCGAAGATGCGCGGGGCGGCACCCATGAAGGTGGGCCGGACGACCGCGAGGTTCTCGACGATCTTGTCGACGCGGCCGTCGACCGCGGTGGGGAAGCCGATCTGCAGCGGCAGGGTGAGCAGGACCTTGCCGAAGACGTGCGACAGCGGCAGCCACAGATACTGCAGATCGTCGGCGGTGAGCATGTGCAGCGCGTCGATCGCGGCAGCCTCGTAGGTCCACGCCGAGTGCGGCAGGCGCACGCCCTTGGGCTTGCCGGTGGTGCCGGAGGTGTAGATCAGGGTGGCGAGATGGTCGGGGCCGAGGCTGTGGATCCGGTCCATCACCGCACCGGAGTCGTCGGAGAGGAGACCGCGGCCGAGTTCGGCGAGGTCGTCGAGGCCGATCACCCAGTCACCGTCGCCCTGCCCGTCGACGACCACGACCTTCTTCACCTCGGGCAGGTCGCCGCGGTGGGCGAGGAGCTTCTTCACCTGGGAGTCGTCCTCGGCGAGGACGACCCGGCTGCCGGAGTCGGACACGATGAACGCGACGTCCTCGGCGTGGGTGGTGGGGTAGACGGTGGTGGTCGCGGCACCGGCGCACATGACGGCGAGATCGCCGAGCACCCACTCGTAGCGAGTGGACGACGCGAGAGCCACCCGGTCCTCGGTCTCGACGCCGAGCGCGATGAGTCCCGCGGCAAGCAGCCGGACGCGTTCGCCGGTCTGCTCCCAGGTGACGGACGTCCAGCCGTCCTCCCCGTCGGGGTACCGGAACGCCTCGCTGTCGGGGGTGGCTGCCACGCGGTCGATGAAGAGCCGGGCGACCGAGGGCGCCCGGTTGTCGATGACGGCCTGGTCGACCTTTTCCTCGGAGACGCGCTTCGGAGTCGTCATGCGCCCAGTCTAGGAATGTGCGCCGTCCTGTTGTGGAATATAAGTAGGAACTTATATAGTGAGGGCATGCACGGGTTCGAGGTACTCGCTGATCCGGTTCGCCGCCGGATCCTCGAACTGCTCGCCGAGGGTGCGCAGGCCGCCGGGGACATCGCCGCGACCATCACGCGGGAGTTCTCCATCTCGCAGCCGGCGGTGTCGCAGCACCTCAAGGTGCTGCGCGACCACGACTTCGCGATCGTGCACAAGGACGGCACCCGCCGCCTGTACGAACTGCGACCCGCCGCACTCACGGAACTCGAGACGTGGCTCGCCCGCCTGCACCCGCCGGTGCTCTCCGCTCTCGACGCCCTCGAAACCGAGATCGCCCGCGGCCGCCGCGAACGGCGCACGCGGGGGAGCATGCCCGGCACCCGTGCCACCGACGAACGGAGGAGATCCTCATGAACCACGTGATCCCGAACGAGGACACGAGCCGCCGGACGGTCGGGCACCGCACCGTCGACGACCGCGACGCCAAGGTCGTGACCGTCTCGCGCAGCTACCGGACCACCGCCGAGGACCTGTGGGAGGCGTGCACCGACCCCGAACGGCTCCCGCGCTGGTTCCTGCCGGTCAGCGGTGACCTGAAGGTCGGCGGCAGATACCAGCTCGAGGGCAACGCCGGGGGAGAGGTTCTCACCTGCGATCCGCCCCGGAGCTTCTCCGCCACCTGGGAATTCGCGGGAGCCGTGAGCTGGATCGAGGTGTCGGTCCTGGACGAGCCGGGTGGATACGCCCGCCTCGAGATCGTCCACATCGCCCACCCCGAGGAACACTGGGAGCAGTACGGTCCCGGCGCCGTCGGAATCGGCTGGGACCTCGCCCTCCTCGGTCTCGGAATCCACCTCGCCTCCGGAGAGTCGGTGGATCCCCAGGAGTTCGAGTCCTGGTCCATGTCGGAGGAGGGACTCGCGTTCATCCGCGGCAGCAGCGCGAAGTGGGGCGAGGCCGATATCGCCGGCGGCGAGGACCCCGAACAGGCCCGCGCCGCCGCCGAGCGCACCGCGGCGTTCTACACCGGGGAGCAGTGACGGACCGCGTCTACCGATCGTCGGTACGCCACCTCTGCAGCGCGTTCGCGTACGCCGCCTTCGACCGCCGCGCCTGCGGGGTGCGTCTCGCCACCCGCAGCGCCGCACGATCGAAGGCGTTGAGCGACAGCCTTCTTCGGGTCGGCTCGGGCGCCGACCCGATCCCGGTGAGGGCGAACGGGTGCACCGTCAGGCCCGTGACGTCGGTGCCGGTGGGTTCGACGGTGCCCACGTGCACCCGCACCGCACCTCGACGCCGAGCCGGTGGGCAGTTTCGCTCCCGACAGCCCCACCACCCGGGTGGGGTACTGCACCGACCCCATCGCGTGCGAATAACCGGATCGCAGAACCGATTCCAAGCGCGCGCTCATCGTCGACGGTGATGCCGAGCATCCTGCTCCTCGAGGGTGGGCACGTGATCCACCGGGTCCGACGACTCGAAGCCGCGGCGCTGGAAGTAGACGGCGCGCGAGTAGGTGGACATCCGTTCGAGCAGCGAATGGATGTGCAGGTCGGTCCACATGAGGTCCAGGTGCAGCTGGACGTCGAAGAACCACACCACCTCGGCTGCGCCCGCACCGATGACCCCGTAGGCCGGGATCGTGGCCGTCGCGGAGCGGATACCGGGTGACCGGCGCATCCGCCCGTCCAGGTCAGCGAGGCGTGTCGTGCGAGGACATCCCTGTGGGAGACTCGGGACGATCGCACCCCGGGATCGCACACGGAGGAACGGAGTCCGTATGGGCACGTCGTCGGAAGACGGTGATCTCGGCCGCCGCATGGCGCAGCTCGCGCGGGGGTTCTTCCGCCCGGCCGATCTCGGCGAGACGCTGCGCGGCGTGACCGCCGCCGCGGTGGAACTGGTGGAGGCGGCCGACTGTGCCAGCATCCTCGTCGTGGAGGGCCGCAGGGAGTTCCGGTCGATCGGCGCCACCTCGGAGCTGCCGCCGCAGCTCGATGCGGTGCAGGAGCGGCTCGGTGAGGGACCCTGCCTGGACGCGGCCCGCAAGAATCTGGTGGTGCGCTCGGACGATCTGCGCGCGGAGAGCCGGTGGCCGGGTTTCGCTGCGGAGGCCACGAAGGCGGGTGTGCTCAGCACCCTGTCGTTCCAGCTGTATCTCGCCGAGGACACGATGGGGGCGCTGAACCTCTTCTCCTGCGAGGCCGGAGCCTTCGATCCGCAGGCCGAGGCGATCACCGAGGTACTCGCCGCACACGCGGCGATGGCGCTGAGTGCGGCCCGCACCCACAGTCAGTTCACCTCGGCGCTGGCCAGTCGCGACACGATCGGCCAGGCCAAGGGGATGATCATGGAACGTTTCGGCGTCGACGCGCTCGCGGCGTTCGACCTGCTGCGTCGCCTGTCCCAGGACAGCAACGTCCCGCTCGCCGACCTCGCGGAGCGGATCGTCGAGGCGGGCCCCGGTCGGGGTGCCGGCGGGACACCTGACGGCGGGCGACCTGTGTGACAGGACGCACCAGGCACCGGTAGGTTGTGTGCGACTGCAAGAACTACTCACCGGTAGGGGTGCATCATGCCAGCTCCGAGCGTTGCGACCTTCGAGCGACTTGCCGCTCTCATCGCGATCCCCGACGCCGCCGACCGGCCCACGCGCCCGGTCGTCGAGGCGTTCACGGGACGTGAACTGGCCACCGTGCCGGTCGGCACCGCCGAGGACGCGAAGGCCGCCATCGAGCAGGCGCGGGCCGCCCAGGTCGCGTGGGCGCGGAAGCCCGTGAAGGAACGCGCCGCGATCGTGCACCGCTACCGCGAACTCGTGCTCGCCCGCCGGGCGGAACTCATGGACATGGCCCAGGCCGAGACCGGCAAGTCGCGCAGCTCCGCCCAGGAGGAAGTGCTCGACATCTCCATGACCGCCCGGTACTACGCGCGGGTCGCGCCGAAGCTGCTGCGGCCCCGCAAGGCCACCGGCATGCTGCCGGTGCTGACGAAGACCACCGTCCGGCACCACCCCAAGGGCGTCGTCGGCGTGATCGCCCCGTGGAACTACCCGATGACCCTCGCGGTGTCCGACGCGATCCCCGCGCTGCTGGCCGGCAACGCCGTGGTCCTCAAGCCCGACAGCCAGACCCCTTACTGCGCCCTCGCCGTCACCGAACTCCTCTACGAGGCGGGGGTGCCGCGCGACGTCTTCGCCGTCGTGCCCGGCCCCGGCACGGTCGTGGGGACCGCCATCGTGGAGAACAGCGACTACCTGATGTTCACCGGCTCCTCGGAGACGGGACGCCTGCTCGCCGAGCAGGCCGGTCGCCGGCTGATCGGGTTCTCCGCCGAACTCGGCGGCAAGAACCCGATGATCGTCACCGCCGGGGTGAACCTCCGCGAGGTCACCGACGCCGCGGTGCGCGCCTGCTTCTCCAACGCCGGTCAGCTGTGCATCTCGATCGAACGGATCTACGTCGAGAAGTCGATCGCCCCGGAGTTCATCCGCATGTTCGGCGCCCGCGTCCGCGACATGACGCTCGGCCCCGGCTACGACTTCGGCACCGAGATGGGCTGCCTCATCAGCGAGAACCAGGTCAAGACCGTGACCCGGCACGTCGAGGACGCCGTCGCCAAGGGTGCGACGCTCGTCGCCGGCGGGAAGGCCCGCCCCGACCTCGGCCCCCTCTTCTTCGAACCCACCGTGCTCACCGACGTCCCGGAGGACGCCGAGTGCCACCGCAACGAGACGTTCGGGCCGGTGGTGTCCATCTACCCGGTGGACGACGTCGAGGAGGCGATCCGGCAGGCCAACGACACCGAGTACGGGCTCAACGCCTCGGTGTGGGCGGCGAGCAAGGCGCAGGGCGAGGCGATCGCGGCACGGGTGCGTGCCGGCACCGTCAACGTCGACGAGGGCTACGCCCCCGCCTGGGGCAGCACCGGCGCCCCGATGGGCGGCATGGGCATCTCGGGCATGGGCCGGCGGCACGGCGCCGAGGGGCTGTACAAGTACACCGAAGCGCAGACGGTCGCCACCATGCGGCTGCTCAACCTCGACGGTCCGCGCGGCCTTCCGCGGAAGGTGTGGGCGAAGATGCTGCCGCACTTCGTCAAGGCCATGCAGTGGCTGCCCGGTAGGTAACGGGCTCCCGGCCGTTGTACATGGTCTTCCCCGACACCGGGGCCCTGCCCGTCGTCGGTATCGCGGTCGGCCGGGCGTATCTGCCTCACATGTCGCTGGAGCAGGGAGGCCGCCTGATGACGCAACTGCTGCGGCGGTGAACCGGCGTCCCGGTCCGTTCGTGAAACATGCGCCCGCGGGTGTAACACTGCTGCGCCCACGGCGATGATCTTGGCGACGGCCGTCCTCCCCCCTTCGGTCGTCGGGGTTCGCGTGCACAAACTCCCCCCTGCGTGCACGCGGACGCAACGGCCCCGCCGGTCCCGTACCGGAGGGGCCGTTCTGCGTACGGGGCATCGTGCGGGGTCCCCCTTCTGAGAGGGTTCACGAAGGGAACCGCCCCTTGCGCTCAGGGGATGGGCGTGGGGCGGCTGGCCCGGCCGCCGCAGCGGTCGAGCGTCCGGTCGGCTTCGTGGTCAGCGGGAGGTCTCGCCGGACCCGCTGTCGCCGGGTCGGCGTCGACGACGAAGGCGACGACGACGAAGGCGACGAAGACGCAGCCTCCGGTCGTGCCCGGCATCGCCCGGGAGGGGACAGAGCAGGAGCACCACGAGGAGCACGCCGACCAGATATGCGGCGGTCGTCCCGAGGAACAATCCGATCAGCCCTACCAGGAACATGCCGATAGTGTTACCCGACGTAACGTGAAAATACACCCTTCTACGCACCGGAGTGGAGGAATTCACGTTACGTCGGCCGATCGTTACCCGCCCTCGACGGTGCGCCCCTAGCGGTCCTCGACCGTGATCTCTGCTGCGTCGTCGTAGAAACAGACGTATCCGGCGATGAACTCCATGCCGGGGAACGGCTCGGGATACGACCACGCGACGTTCTCCGCCGCCGGCGGCCCCGCATACGACCAGTACCGGGCGGTGCCCTTGTAGGGACAGCCCGTGTACAGGTCGGACTCCTCGAGCAGCGAGAAGTCGACGTCCTCGGGCGGCAGGTAGAAGCGGGTGGGCAGACCCGTCTCGAACACCAGCACGGGAGCGCGCGTCTCACCGACCACGGTGCCGTCGATGGTCACCCGCACGTGCCGGGAACTGCGCAGCGCGTCGACCCGGTGGTGCGGATCGCGGGGGTGGGTGAACACCTCGGTGTCCTCCTCGAACCACCGCTCACCCTCGTCCTCGACGTCGCCGGGGGTCTCGCCGTGCCGGAACCATGCGAAGACCAGCCGGTCGTCGAGACCGTCGACGTCGAGCTGATACACCGCCGAATAGGCCCGCCGGTCGCCGACGACGATGTCGTACCACTGCCACACGTCCGGGCGGGTGCGGCTCGGCGAGCGCGACGCGGAGATCAGGTCGATCCGCACGTCCTCACGCGGGAAGGCGTAGAAGGGGACGGGTTTGCCGGGAGCCCAGACCAGCACGGCCCGGGTGCTGTCGACGACCGTTCTGCCGAACCACTCTCCCCGGATCCGCCGATCGGTCGGCTCGTACAGGTAGTCGTCGGTGTCCACCGGCCGACGGAGCACAGCGGTCTTGCGGGCAGCCATGACCCGACCGTATCGCGCGACGCGAGGAAGGGGACGGAACCGGTGGAAGGGGTACCCCCAGGCATCCACCCCGGAGAGCCGCTCCCGGCGTCCACCCATCCGCTCCGCCACCGGCTCCGAATACGGGACAAGGCGGCCCCCGAGCAGAGGAACAGATCATGTCCACTTCCACGACCGAACCACGGCACGACGAGAGCCGGCACCCCCACCCGTCCGTGGGATTCCTCCAGCTGTTCATGGAAGCGCGCACCCGTCTCGAACAGACCGCGCCGCGCCTGCAGGGAGGGACCGTATGAGAACCGTCCCGGGTGACGTCGGCTCGGTGGTCGTGGTGGGCGCCGGCCTCGCCGGGTTGTCCGCCGCCCTGCATCTCACCGGAGCCGGCAAGCGGGTGACCGTCCTCGAACGCGAGACCACCGTCGGCGGTCGCGTCGGCAGCTACCCGGTGTTCGACGACGACGGCCGCCACCTCTACGACATCGACAACGGCGCCAGCGTCCTGACGATGCCCGAGCTCATCGCCGACGCCCTCGCCGCCGTCGGCGAGGCCTTCGCCTCGACCACCCCGGACGTCGACCTGGTGCGGCTCGCGCCCGGCTACCATGCGCGCTTCGCCGACGGGTCCGCCCTGGACGTGTACTCGGACCCGGCCGAGATGGCCGCCGAGATCGAGCGGGTGTGCGGACCGGCCGACGCCGCGGGCTACCGCCGCCTGCGGCAGTGGCTCGCCGCGATCTTCGAGACCGAGTTCGACCGGTTCATCGACTCGAACTTCGACTCGCCGCTCGACCTCGTGTCGTCACGCCCGGCACTGCGCGACACCACCACCCTGTTGCGGCTGGGCGGCTTCGGCCGGCTCGGCCCGAAGGTCGCCTCCTTCATCACCGACGAGCGGCTCCGGCGGATCTTCACCTTCCAGGCCCTCTACGCGGGCACGGCACCGTCGACCGCCCTCGCGGTGTACGGCGCGATCGCCCACATGGACACCTCCCTCGGGGTGTTCTTCCCGAAGGGCGGCATGGCCACCGTCGCCGCCGCGATGACCGACGCCCTCGTCCGCCACGGCGGCATCCTGCACACCGGCGTCGAGGTGACCGACCTGCTCGTCACCGACGGTCACGCCCGCGGGGTGCGGACCGCCGACGGCCGGATCTTCGACGGCGACGCCGTCGTGCTCACCCCCGACCTGCCGGTGGTGGACCGGCTCCTCGATCGGGCGGGGGTCCCGTCCCGCGGCCGCACGCGGCCGTTCTCCGTCGCGTCACCGTCCGCCGTCGTCTTCCACGGCACCGTCCCCGTCGACGTCACCGCCGGCTGGCCCGCCACGGCCCACCACAACATCGACTTCGGTGAACAGTGGGACGAGACCTTCGCGCGCATCACCGCGCGCCGCGGCCGCGGCCGGCTCATGGCGGACCCCTCCCTGCTGGTCACCCGCCCCGCGGTGACCGACCCGTCGCTGCGGCTGGTGCGC
>Ga0182741_1004286_pt1 | contig 14228 bp, 11 predicted proteins | sample eDN5th37CBELigOP_FD_128874 | JGI IMG/M metagenome (GOLD analysis project Ga0182741, IMG submission 128874) | Enriched Organic Plus compost microbial communities from Emeryville, California, USA - eDNA 5th pass 37_C BE-Lig OP (version 2) (version 2) ...
AGGTACGCGAGGTCAGGAGATGGTGGGTGATGACCGTCTCGGGCGAATCGCCGAGTGACGCGGCGAGGAGGGGCATCTCCTGCGGCTCGAGAGCATGGACGGGTTGGAGGGCATCGGTGCTGGTCACGATCTGTCCTTCAGGGTCGTGTCGTCGGGGCGCCGTCGGGGCGCGATCTCTCCTCCAATCATCCCACGTATCGACCGGAGGTGTCCGGACAGCGGTGTACGTTCGTGACAGGATCGTGATACTGTCGTCAGCAGAACGTCATGTCGGGGACTGATGATGGAGGAAGCGCGAGGAGTCCTGACCTGTGATGCCAGCCTCTTCCTCGCCCAGTCTGCACCGTTGACGAAATGGAGGTACGCCTCGTGGCAACACCAACGAACCTGGAACCGCCCGCATTTCACCCGCTCGTCTCGAGAATCGCCACGCCGGTCTCGCGCCGTGCCGCAATCCTCGGCGCCTGCGGGTTGCTCGCCTCGCGCATGCCGGCCGAAACCATCGCGCAGGACCCCGCCGCGACGCCGGAGACGAATATCCAGGGCGAGGAGGACGCCGTCGCCTTGCTGGAGCGAAGCGCGCAGGCGCTCACCGACCTGGAGACGTTTGCCTTCGAGATGGAGACGATCCGTGGGTCCAGCACGATCATGGCAGGCTTCGAGCTGAAGTCCGTGTCCGGGGTTGTCCGGCGTCCGACGGACCTGAGCGCCGAGGTCTCGGTCTCGATCCCACTCGGCGACCTGACCGTCGGGGCGGTGTCGATCGACGGCACGTTCTGGATCCAGGACCCGCTTTCCGATGGGGAGTGGATGGAGCTTGGCCAGGTCGGCGAGATCCAGACGCTCATCAATCCGGATTTCCTGGTTCTCCAGGCAGTCAAGCTGGTGCAGGACGCCAAGATCACCGGCGGCGGCAAGGTCGACGGTGAAGACACCACGATCGTCGAAGGCGAGGTCGATTTCTCCGGCCTGCTGGATCGGTTCGGAGGAATGGGCGCCGAGGCCGACCAGGTGCGGGATTTCATCTCCGACAAGCCGGTGCTCGTGACGTTCTGGATCGATGAAGATGACCGCATCCGGGAGGTGGAGATGATCGGCCCGATCCTTAGCACCGAGACGGACGATGTGGTCCGCGTCGTGACGCTGTCCGAATTCAACGAGCCTGTCGAGATCGAAGCGCCCGAGGCGGTATCCACGCCGGGAGCGTAACGGGGAGGCCATGAACCGGGATCGTGAGATCGTCGAAGCCCTGTTGCGGCCGGATGCATGGCCATGGCCGGTCCAGCGTGTGCGCCTGGTCGAGACACATATCTCGCGGGTGCTGATCGGCGGCGATCATGCCGTCAAGCTGAAGCGACCGGTCCGGTACAGCTTTGTTGATTATTCAACGCTCGAACGACGATATCAGGCGTGCCTCGACGAGGTGCGCCTGAACCGTTTGCTCTCCGACGACATCTACCAGGGCGTGGTGCCGATCCTTCAGGATGGGGATGGGTACCGGATCGGTGAGGTCGACGAAACCGGCGAGGTGGTTGACTGGGCCGTGCTGATGCGGCGGATCGACGACGCGGATCTGCTCTCCGAGCGGCTCCGGAGCGGCGATGTGCCCGATGCGCTCGCGGACCTGCTTGCCGATCGGCTGGTGCCGTTCCATCAGCAGCGGCCGGCGTGGGGCGATGATGACCCGGATGCCGCGCTCGCGGTCCTGACGGACGTGCTGACCGAGAACCTGGACGAGCTGCACCCGTTCGCCGGTGACCCGCTCACGTCGGGTGAGCTGGATCTTGTCGATCGCGAAGTCCGGAGGTTCATCGAGGAACGGCACGACCTCCTGCGAGAACGGGTTGCGCGTGGCTGGGTGCGGGAGGGGCATGGCGACCTCCGCTGCGAACATGTGGTCGTCGAACGAGGCCGCGTCCAGATCGTCGATTGCACCGAGTTCAACGTCGACCTGCGGCGGGCCGATGTGGCCAGTGACCTTGCCTTCCTCCTGATGGACCTGCATCGGCTCGGAGCGCCGGACGAGGTGACACGACGGTTGGTGGACCGCTATCGCGATGCCGGGATCGATGTGCCACCGTCACTGCTGCGCCTGTACTGGATTCACCGGGCGCTGGTGCGTGCCAAGGTCTTGTGCCTGCGGCTGCCCGACGTGAGCGGCGACGAGCGCAAGGCAATTGCGCGGCGCGCCGTCGACTATCTCCATGTCGCGACACGACAGGCGACCGTGACGCACCCGGCGGTGATCGCGATGACGGGCTTGAGCGGCACCGGGAAATCGACACTGGCCCGGGTGATCGCGAGGATGACCGGGGCAACGCTTCTCGACACCGACATCATCCGGAAGGACGCGGCATACCTGGGCGGTGACCTCGCCAGGGCGCGAGGTGAGGACATCTACACGCCCGAATGGACTCGCCGGACCTATGACCGGATGATCAGGGAAGGTGCCGCCAGCGTGGGCGAGGGCAGGGCGGCGATCCTCGACGGGACGTTCCTCGATCCGGAGCTGCGAGAGCAGGCGGCCGGGGCTGCCCGGGCGGCCGGTGTGCCGTTTATCCTGCTCGAAGTGACATGCGACGATGCCGTGGCGCGACAGCGCGTCGAGGCGAGGTTTCGCGATCCCGGTCGGATCTCCGACGCGGATGTCGAGATCTATCTGCGCCAGCGGGAGCGTTTCAGGGCGGATCCGCCGGGCGTTCCGGAGGGGACGGTCCATCTCGTCGTCGATTCGACGTCCGGAGGTCCCGAGCTCCTTGACGATACGCTCCGGGCGCTCATCGGCGCGGATATTGTGACCCCGGGGATTCCGGAGGACGGCGAGTTGTAGAGGTACGAGGCGAGTCGGAGGCCTCTCGTTCGACCGGGCAGGGGCATTTCAGCGCCCCTGCCCGGTTGGCTCGATGCCGTGACACGCTATTTCAGCTGCGGGAGGACCTTCTCGGCGATGAGCTCGAGGCCGGAGATGTCGTCCGGGTTGAGCCACTGCAGCATGACGCCCTGTACGCCGATCTCGGCCTTCTTGCCGAGGTTCTCGACGATCTCGTCGGGTGTGCCGAAGACGGCGTCGCGTTGCCGGAGCCGATCGAGGTCGTACATGCCGAAGCCGCTCGCCTTCTCCCGCACTTCCTCGTCTGTCTTGCCCACGAGGCCGCCGGTCATGAGCGTGCGCTTCACCGACTTCGGATCCCGGCCCTTCTCTTCCAGCAGGCCGTCGAGGATCTCCATGCGGTTCGCGAAATCGGCGTTGTTGAGCCCCGAAGCGTTCCACTCGTCGGCGTACTCGGCGACGAGCGGTAGCGTGCGCTTCGGTCCGTTGCCGCCGATGACGATCGGCGGGCCGTCGGCGTGAGGTGAGCGCGGCGAAAGCATGGCGTCCTTCAACCGGTAGTATTCGCCTTCGAACGAAACCGGCGTGCTGGAGGAGCAGAGCATCTTGATGACCTGGATGGCCTCCTCGAAGCGGTCCATGCGCTGCTTCGTCGGGAGCAGGTCGAAGCCGAACGCCTCGTGCTCGCGCTCCTGCCATCCCGCCCCGATACCGAGGCGAAGCCGGCCACCGGACAGGGCACTGACTGCGCTGGCCTGCCAGGCCATGATCACCGGGTGACGGAAGGAGACCGGGGCGACGAGGGGGCCGAACGTGATGCGGCTGGTGTTGTCGGCGAGCCAGGTCAGCGACGTCCAGAGCTCGAGCGCGTCGTCGTACGGCGCATCGCCCGGGGACGTGAAATGGTCGGATCGGTAGATCCCGTAGAAGCCGAGGTCTTCGGCGGCCCGGACGAGGCGCTGCCAGCGTGGCCAGGTAAGGCCCATCTGGCCCTCGATCATGATGGAGACTTCCATGTGGTGTTTCTCCTCCCTTGATTAGTCGTTACGCACTGTCCTGATCTTATCGGTGTTACGGCATGCTGACCACTGCAGCGGCGCTGACAGCGGTACACTTGCATACAGCGAACACTTTCGGATCTGCGATGCGGCGGGAGGCGATATCCGGCCGCGACGGAAGGAGTCGACGATGACTGAGGGTGGTGGGCCCATGCGGACGGTGAAGGACAGCATGGGCGAGATGACGGTCCCGGCGGACGCGCTCTATGGCGCGACGACGGCCCGCGCGGTGGAGAACTTCCCGATCAGCAAGCTTCGGTTCTCGCGGTCGTTCCTGCATGCCCTGGGGCTGGTGAAGTCGGCGGCGGCGCAGGTGAATGCCGACCTCGGGCTGCTCGACAAGGAGCGTTCGGAGGTCATCCAGCAGGCCGCCCAGGAAGTGATCGACGGGAAGTGGGACGACGAGTTCCCGATCGATATCTTCCAGACCGGCTCGGGCACCTCGACGAACATGAACGCGAACGAGGTTATCGCGACGCGGGCGATGCAGCTTCGTAGCGATTTGAGCGTGCATCCGAACGATCACGTCAACATGGGCCAAAGCTCGAACGACGTGATCCCGACCACGATCAGCGTCGCGGCCTACGTCTCGATCGCGGAGCAGCTGATCCCGGCGCTGGAGCATCTTGAAGCGACGATCCAGAAGCGTGCCGACGAGCTGATGGACGTCGTGAAGACGGGCCGGACGCACCTGATGGACGCAACGCCGGTGCGCATGGGCCAGACGGTTGGCGCGTGGGCGACGCAGGTCCGGCTCGGGCGGGAGCGGGTGCAGAACACGCTGCCGCATCTCGGCCGGCTCGCGCTCGGTGGCACGGCGACCGGATCCGGGCTGAACGCGCACGTCGAGTTCGGCGGCCGGGTGGCGAAGCTGCTCTCGGAGCGGACCGGGCTCTCCTTCACGGAAACGGACGACCATTTCGAGTCGCAGGCAAGCCAGGATACGGCGGTCGAGGTCAGCGGGGCGCTGAAATCCATCGCGACGGCATACATCAAGATCTCGAACGACCTCCGGCACATGAACAGCGGGCCAATCTCCGGTCTCGGCGAGATCGTGTTGCCAGCGCTCCAGCCGGGCTCCTCGATCATGCCGGGCAAGATCAACCCGGTGATCGCCGAGGCGACGATGATGGTCGCGGCGCAGGTGATCGGCAACGATACGACGATCACGATCGGCGCGCAGCACGGGAACTTCGAGCTGAACGTCATGCTGCCGGTCATCGCGCACAACCTGCTGGAGTCGATCGAGATCCTCTCGACGATGAGCAATGTGCTGGCGGACAAGGCGATCGCCGGGTTCACGGTGAACCGGGAGCGGATCGCCGAGCTCGTCGACAAGAATCCGATCATGGTGACGGGCCTGAACCCGGTCATCGGCTACGAGAACGGCGCGAAGATCGCGAAGAAGGCGTACGCCGAGGGACGGACCGTGAAGGAGGTCGCGAAGGAGCTGACGGACCTGTCCGACGAGGACCTGGACCGCATCCTCGACCCGGCGGTGCTGGCCGACCCGGGGATTCACGACTAACCGACGCAACATCCAGCGCAGAGACGGGCGGGTGGCCAATCGGTAACCCGCCCGTTCGTTGGTTGGAAAGCAACTATTCCTCGGAGATAGGTTTTCGACGCGGGACCCGGGGCATGAGTCGGCTTGCGGGACGTTCTTCCTCGTCCTCCGGCTGTTCCGGGAGCGGGAGCCAGACGGTGAAGTGGGTTCCGGCGCCGGGCGCGCTCTCGACATCGATCCAGCCGGAGTGGGCCCGAACGATCGAGAGCGCGATCGCGAGGCCGAGGCCGGTGCCGCCGGAATGGCGGTCACGAGCACCCTCCGCGCGGTAGAAGCGCTGGAAGAGGTGCGGCAGGTGCTCGTGGTCGATGCCCTGGCCGGTGTCCTCGACGTCGATCCGTGCGCAGGCGACATCGTCGACCGGGTCGATATCCTGGCTAATCCACAGATCCACCGTTCCCTCCGGCGGCGTATGGCGGATCGCGTTGTCGAGCAGGATGAGCATCACCTGGACCAGCTGGTCGCCGCTGCCATGCAAGGTGACCGGCTCGGGCGCGTGCAGGGTGAGTCTCTGGCCCTTGAGCAGGCCCTCAGCCGTCCGCACAGCCTCACGGGCAAGCACGTCGAGCGAAACGACAGCGTGACCGGCCCGGAACCCGGCAGACTCGTTGCGGGCGAGCGCGAGGAGGTCCTCCACCAGGCGCCCCATCCGCTCCGACTCGCGGCCAACGTCGCCCAGCGCCTCGGAGATGTCCTCTGGCGCCGGCATGCGCCCGGAGGACAGCTGCCGACGAAGAACGTCGATGTTCCCCTTGATCGAGGTGAGGGGCGTCCGGAGCTCGTGCGACGCGTCGGCCACGAAGCGACGCTGGGTGGCGAATGCCTGCTCGATGCGATCGAGCATCGCGTTGAACGTCTCGGCGAGCTGCGCGATCTCGTCCCCGGTTCGCGGCACCTCGAGGCGGCGCGAGAGGGACGCCGGGCTGCGGTCCTTCGCGATGTCGTCCGCGGAGTTCATGATGCGGTTGACGGGCGCCAGCGCCCGTCCGGCGAGGACCCATCCACCCACGCTGGCGATGCCCGCGCCGACGATACCGGAGACGAGCAGGATCTGGTTCAGCTGCCCGAGCATGCGATTGGTTGTGGCGAGGGACTCGGTGGTGAAGATCATGCCGATCATCAGTGGTTGTTCCGTCTGCCGATCGATCTGCTCGGTGCTGAAGATTGGCATGGCGAGACTCCGCAGCGAGTAGTTGTCGACGCGCGTGGTCATGAACCTCGGCTCGTCGAGCGGCAGGAGTTCCTGGATATCTTCTTCGGTCGGCCAGAGCTCGGAATAGGCGCCGCGCTGGAAGACGGGTTCGCCGCCGGATGCGTCCATGATGGTCACGGATACGCCGGAGAGGAGGATCGACTGGACATTGAAGTCCGGGACGATCTCGATCCGTCGCGCGCCGGCCCGTCCGGGTTGCGGGTTGGAGACGATCTCTTCGTCGGTGTGCTCGCGAACGGTGAGTGCGGCGTCCATGAGACGATCCTGCGCGTCCTGCTCCAGCGCGCGAACCAGCAGCATCCGGAACCCGATGCCGAGCAGGGCGATGGTGAGGATGAGGACGCCGGCGTACCAGGCGGTGATGCCGAAGCGGACGGAGAAGAGGAACGGGACGCGACGCCGGAGCATCGACTCCTGCGGCTCGTCGTGATGGACGCGCGACGTGATGGACGACGCGCCCGGTTGCGATTGAAGTCCCTGTTCCGCGCTCATGTCCGCAGGCGGAGAACATACCCGACGCCGCGGACCGTCTGGATCACGCGGGGGCGGTCATTTGCTTCCAGCGAGCGGCGCAGGTTGCCGACAACGACCTCCAGCACGTTGGACTCGCCGAAGAAGTCCTCGCCCCAGACGCGCTGCATGAGCGTGGTGCGGGTCAGGACCTGGTTCGGGTGCCGCATGAAGAGCTCGAGGAGGTCGAACTCGCGTGGTGTCAGCTCGATCTGGTCGCCACCTCGGGTCACGATATGGCTGGTGAGGTCGAGCCGGATGTCATCGAACTCCAGGACCTCGTTCTGGGATGTGGTGGCAGGCTGGGCGCGCCGGAGGAGGGCGCGAACCCGGGCCACGAGCTCGTCGAAATCGAACGGCTTGACGAGGTAGTCATCGGCCCCGGCATCGAGACCGGCGACGCGGTCCGCGACAGAGTCCCGCGCCGTCAGCATCAGGATCGGCAGGCGGGCGGTGCCATCCGCGGCCTCGGCGGCGCGAATGCGGCGGGTGATATCGATGCCATCCACGCCAGGCAGCATGAGATCCAGCACGAGGACATCGGGCTGCCGGTTCCGGAGCGCGGCCAGCGCGGCATGACCGTCGGCGGCGACCTCGACGTCGTATCCCTCGAAGATCAGGCCTCGACGGACGAAGCCCGAGATCGATGGCTCGTCCTCGACGAGGAGGACGTGATAGGTTCGCTCACCGGAGTCTGGACCGGACGTTGATGACATCGGAGCAATGATTCCTGTGGTTTGTCTGGAGCCCTGGATCATGTTGGCTATCAGGCGCAGCGTCGCTCGTACGTTCATGATATCCCAGGCATGATAACGAATGAGCGGCGGGCCATCTTGGGGTGATGACCGCCGCTCACACGTGGGGTGGGGAGGAGAGACATCGAAAAGCGCTTGTGTCAGGATGGAATCAGGTCATCAGTGCTTTTCAACTGTTCTCATGATAGGAGCGATCCCTGAACGCTGACTGAATCGATCCTGAAAGTTCCCTTAAGGAAGTGACTAGGGCCGGGGCACGGTGCGAGGCGCCCGCCTGACGGGATGACGGGCTCGCTCGCCGGTTGGCCATGCAGCGGCAGGGCGGCGATGGCCCCGCCCAATGAAAAGCCACCCACAGCGGGGCGGCTGGAGATGACGTCATGGAGCTGGGTCAGGCGTCCTCGACGTCGGCGTCGATCATCGACGCCAGCGCGGCCGACAGCTCGTCGCCGGATTCGGCCAGCGCCCGGGTGACGTCCCCGTTGAGCGTTCGGTTCAATCCGGTGAGCGCCGCGATATCACCCTCGCCGAGCGCGGCCTCGAGCGATGTCCGGAAGGCCTCGGGCGCCTCGGGATCGGAATCCAGCGCGATCCACGCGTTGTGGACTGGCCACCCCTCGATGAAGAGGGTCCATTCGTCCGCCTGGACCTCGCAGGCGTCCTGTTCGGCATCATCCTCGACCGTGACGATGTCGACGGCGCCTTCGTCGACGAGGTCGCCAAACGCGTCCTGCAATGCGCCAAGGAGGGGATGTTCGTTCGCGTGAAGGGTAGGCATCAGGTCTTCTCGTATCCTTTCCAGTCGCCCAGCGACGACTCCAGCAGGGTCAGCGCGGACTCGATGGCCCGGTCGCCTCGCTGGCGTCCGCCGGGGTTGAGGCTTGTCACGGAGATCGCCGCGACCTTGCCGGTGGAGATGACGTATTTGAGCAGCCGTGCGGTTTGCTTGATGGTGAGCCCGTTGGGGCTGGGTGTGGACGCGCTCGGGACGAGGGTCGGATCCAGCACATCGAGATCGATATTGACCGCGATAACGTCGACCCGGCTGGCGAGTCGATCGATGCTGTTCTCGAAGGCGTGGCCCTCGCGAATCTCGTCCGCCGTGACCAAGCGTACATCGGTGGAGCGAAGCAGGATCTCTTCCCGGTCCTCGACTTCCCGGGCGCCCGCGACGAGGATACGATCGGTCGGGATCGTTGCCTGCAGGCCCGCGGCCTCGCGCCAGATCGGCCCGGCGAGCCCGGCGAGAATGGCAACGGGCATCCCGGCGAGGATGCCGCTGACCGTCGTTTCCGGCGTGTTGAAGTCGGCATGGGCATCGATCCAGACGAGCCCGATCGCTGACGTTGGCCCATAGGCGCGCTGGAGACCGGAGATCACGCCGATCGTGGCAGTATCGTCCCCGGCGAGCACGAGGACCGGATCGCCGTTCTCGCCTGCCCTGGCGATCGCCTGGCCCACGTGGCGACCGAGGGTGCCGATGTTTTCGGCGATCGGGCCGTCGGTTCGATCCTCGTCGGGAAGGGTCACTTCAACCGGCTCGCCGGTCGTCATGCCGGCGGCGCGGAGTCGCTTTTCGAGGCCATGTTCCAGCATGGCCTTCGGCCCCTGGCCAAGCCCGACGAGGTAGTCGTCATACCGGTATGGCACCGAGACGATCTGTATGGTCATCTGCCAGGCCCTCCCCACGTAATCGATGCTCCACCGGCGACAGGATCCCGGCGGCCGTGGGGAAACCCCCGTGCCTCCAGCCGTTTTTGACGCCGTTACCTGATCGTATGATAGTGAGTAGCGATGCCGGCTGCCACAGCGGTCGTGATACGGGCACCATGATTGCGTGGTGACCATGAAGGTTTTATCGCGTGGGATCGGAGCCATGGCGCAGCAAGGGACACAATCTGGCGGAGCGGGACGGCGGGATGACTGGCAGACCGCCGCTGGCCTGTTGTCCGGCGATGACAACTACTACCAGCTCCTGGATGTCCCGGTCACCGCGAGCAAGCGCGAGATCACCAAGGCCTACCGGACGATCATGCTGAAGTGGCATCCGGACCGGGTACGCCCGGAGCAGCGGGCCCACGCCGAGGACCTCGCGAAACGGCTAAACCTCGCCTATGCGACGCTCGCCGACCCGATTCGGCGCAAGCGGTATGACCAGACAATCCGGACCGAGCAGCTCCAGGCGGACATCATGAACCGCTACGTTGGCGGATTCGCCTGGGGCAACCCGGCGACGGCGGCGGAGGCGCCCCGGCGCGAGATGACCGCACGGGAACGCCGTGAGCGTCGCGATTCCGACCGGCGGGCGAATATCTCGCTGCTCGCGTTCTTCCTCGCCGTGGCTCTGTTCGGGATCGGGCTGCTGATCTTCTTCTCGCTCGTCAATCTGGCAGGATCAGCGCTGTTTTGACCGTGGCTTCGACGGCCGCCGGCCGTCGTACTCACTGCCGCGATCTCCCGCCTTACGCGGGGAGCGTGCCGGAGACCGACGCGAGCTGCCCGCGCCCGACTCCTCATAGGGCCGGCGAACCCATCGTTTGGTCTGCTCGATGTCCGGCGCGAGGATTCCCGTCAAGGTTTCCAGCGAATTCAGCAGCGTCTTCATGCCGCTCCGGAGGACAGACGTTGCCGGGTGGTTGATCATCTCTTCGTCGAGATAGGCCAGCTTCAGCAAGGTGGCGAGCTGGGCGACGAGATCGAGCGATGCCACGGCCGGGATCAGGCGGCGCTCTTCCGGCAGGAGCCGGCGCTCGTTGGCGTAGGCATCGATCACCGCTTCGGTGAGGGCGGCCGACCACCCCTGCATGCGAACCGTCAGCGCGGCGATATCCATGACCGCCGACCCGGCAGCCATGTGGGACCAGCCGACGAGCCCGGTTACACCGCGGTCGTCGCGTCCACCGACCAGGACGTTCACCGGCCAGAGATCACCATGATTGACGACCGCCCGTGAAGACATCAGCTCCGGCTCGTTGCGGAGCAGGTCGGACGATGTCGGGATGATGCGGTTGCCGCAGCGGAGCCAACGGCGGATATCGCGCTGCTCGGCGGCGCGGTCGCCGAGGATCTTGCGCTGCTCGAACCACGTCTTGCGGACGTCGTCGAGGAAGGCCGCCAGCGTGCGGACCGGCAGTCCCGTCGTCTCGGCGGCAAATGGCTCGGATGCGGCGTGGGCGCGGGCGATGATTCCGGCGACCTCGGCGATGGTGTTGTGCGCCTTCGCCGATTCTGGCAGCGGGATATTGATCGTGCGGCCGTCGGGAGCACGATAGCCGCCGTAGCGACCGAGCGGCACGCCCTGGATGTAGGCCGAACGGGTGTAGAGGCGATCCTTGACCGTGATCGTCCGGGCATTGGCGTCGCTCGGGATCGGGTCGATCGCCGGGACGGCGTCGCCGACTGCCGCGTGGATCGCGTCGAGCACCTCCGCCCGGGCGGCGATCTCCGCCTCCGTCGTGCCCTGCGGCCACTGGCGGATGACGATCTCGCCGGACGGACCGGTCGTGTGAACGAAGGGGCGGTCCGCAGGGGTGGTGCGGGCGCTGTGGTTGCCGGGCGCGAGCTGGTCAACGGCGTCGAGCCAGGCATCCATGTCGAAATTCGGGTTGAGGTGTCGGTAGTCGTGCTCCATCATGCCCGGAGTATACGTGAAACGGGAGTCGATCCGGAGAATCGAGTGATTGTCGGAGACTGTGCTTCGTATCGCCGCACCTTGTGTGCGTCTCACGATCACGCAATCATCCGCTGCGCATTGTTCGCCGCTGCGCGGTGAGGCGCCTGGATCAATAGGCGCCGGACCCCGGCCATCATGAGGCCGGGGCTACCCGACAGTATTCATCGCAGGGATGACGCTATCCCTTGTAACCCGGGCCGTTCACGCGCTGGCCGGGGAGGGCACCGGTATGCGTTCCGTCCCGCAGGACCGGCGTTCCGTTGACGAAAACGTCCCGGATACCGGTCGAGAGCTTGTGCGGGTCGGTGTAGGTGCTGTTCTCCCGGACTGTGTCCGGGTCGAAGACGATGACGTCCGCCTTCATGCCGTCTCGCAGCAAACCCCGGTCTCGCAATCCGAGGCGGTCGGCGACCGCCGAGCTGGCCTTGCGGATGGCATCTTCCAGCGTCATCCACCCCAGCTCGCGCACGTAGCGCCCGAGAATGCGCGTATACGTGCCATACGCGCGGGGATGGACGAGGCCGAGTGGCTCCGCCCATTCCGGGTCCATGCCCCCGGCATCGGTGCCGAACCGCATCCACTCCTGCTGGAACTGGAGCTTCATGTTGTCCTCGCTCATGGCGAGGTACATCGAGAAGATGTTGTGTCCTTCGGTTTCGAGGAGGTAGAGGACGGTCTCGTGCCAGTCCATGCCGAGATCGGACGCGACCTCCGCCAGTCTCCAGCCCTGGTATTTCTGGAGGTCCGGGTTCGAGAACTGCGCGAGGATGACGCCCTCCGGCGTGGCCTGCTCGCCGAGGTTCTCCCAGAAGCCGGTCGGGTTGCGCATCTCCTCGAGGATCTTCGCCCGGGTCTCGGGATCGCGCAGGTTCTCGTACAGCTTGCCGTCGGCCGCCGCCCACGGCGGGACACAGGCGGCGAGCCCGGTCCCGGCGCCGGGGTAGGGGTACATATCGGCGGTGATGTCGATGCCGCGGGCCCGTGCCTCGTTGATCTTCGCGGTTGCCGCCTCCATCTTCGGCCAGTTCTTCCGGCCGGCGGCTTTCAGGTGGTAGATCTCGGTGATCACGCCGGTCGCCCGGGCGATCTCCAGTTGCTCGTCGAGGGCCTCCAGGAACTGGTCACCCTCCGAGCGGAGGTGCGTGATATGCACGCCGTTGTAGGCGGCAACCACCTCCATAACCTCGATCAGCTCGGATGTCGTCGAATAGGAGTTCGGCGGGTAGATCAGGGCCGTGGCGACGCCGAAGGCACCGTCCTCCATCGACTCGGCGACGATCCGGCGCATCTCCGCGATGGCTTCCGGTGTCGCGTCACCCATGGCTTCGCCCATGCCGTACTTGCGGACCGTGCCGCCGCCGAGGAATGAGCCGAAATTGACGGAGAGGCCCATCTTCTCGAATGCCGCGAGCCAGTCGCCGAAGCGGGACCAGGAATCGCCTTCTGACGTCCAGCGATCGATGTCGGTCTGGTCCATTCGGCTGTCAAGGCGGCGACCAAAGGCGGAGTCGTTCCTCCCGCCAACCGGTGCCGGCGTCCAGTCCTCGCCGAGGATCTCCGTGGTGACGCCCTGCGTGATCTTGGACAGTGACCTTCCGTCCCGCAGGAACGGGATGATGGAGTGGGACTGGACGTCGATGAAGCCTGGGGAGACGACGTGGCCGGTGGCATCGATCACCGTACCAGCCGACCCGGGGTCGATGGTGCCCGGAGGGGCGATGCGCTCGATGCGATCGCCGGTGATGGCGAGGTCGCCGTAGAACCAGGCGTTGCCGGTGCCGTCGATGATACGGCCGCCGGTGATGAGGATATCGGGCATGAGAACGGGTGTCCCTTTCGGTGTTCCTGGTACAGCCGGCCCTCGTGGCCGGCTCATATCTGGGCGAGTGAGCCGGCCACGAGGGCCGGCTGTCCTGCGCGTGGGCGCCGCACACAAGGTGCGGCGGTACGGGGTGCCTAGTTCTTGTAGCCGGGGCCGAAGACACGGGTGCCGGGTGTCGCGCCGGTGTGCTCGCCGTCCTGGACGACCGCCACGCCGTTGACGAAGACGTCCCGCACGCCGGTCGAGAGGTGATGCGGGTCGGTGTAGTCCGAATGGTCGATGATCGTCTCCGGGTCGAAGACGATCACGTCCGCCTTCATCCCGTCACGGAGCAGGCCACGATCGCGGATGCCAAGGCGGTCGGCCACGGCGGATGTGCCCTTGCGGACCGCGTCCTCCAGGGTGATCCAGCCGTTTTCGCGCACGAAGCGGCCAAGAATGCGCGGGTAGGTGCCGTAGGCGCGGGGATGGACGAGCCCGCGCTCCGCCTGCCAGGCCGGATCGACGCCACCGGCGTCCGTGCCCCACTTGATCCACGGCTGCTTCACCTGCATCTCGAGATTCTCCGTGCTCATGCCGAAGAACATGGTGAAGATCGCCGATTGGTCTTCATCGAGCAACCAGAGCAGGGCCTCGTTCCATTCCATGCCCAGCTCGTCCGCGACGACGTCCAGCGTCTTTCCCTGGAATCGCGATGCCAGCTCCGGGTTGCGGAACTCTGCAAGGAGCGTGCCTTCGGGGCCGGTGCGGTGCGCCCCGCCTTCGCCGGAATTGGTGTCGCGCATGTCCGCGAGCATCCG
>Ga0182741_1004287_pt1 | contig 14228 bp, 10 predicted proteins | sample eDN5th37CBELigOP_FD_128874 | JGI IMG/M metagenome (GOLD analysis project Ga0182741, IMG submission 128874) | Enriched Organic Plus compost microbial communities from Emeryville, California, USA - eDNA 5th pass 37_C BE-Lig OP (version 2) (version 2) ...
ATCAAGGGCGTGTCGGAGGAGACGACGACGGGCGTGCACCGTCTCTACGAGATGGCGCGCAACGGCACGCTGCTGTTCCCCGCGATCAACGTGAACGACAGCGTCACGAAGTCGAAGTTCGACAACATCTACGGCTGCCGTCACTCCGTGATCGACGGGCTCAACCGCGCCACCGACGTCATGCTGTCCGGCAAGGTTGCCGTCGTCTGCGGCTACGGTGAGGTGGGCAAGGGCTGCGCGCAGGCCCTGCGCGGTCAGGGCGCGCGCGTGATCGTGACCGAGATCGACCCGATCTGCGCGCTGCAGGCAGCGATGGAGGGCTACCAGGTCCTCACGCTCGAGGACGTCGTCGAGACGGCTGACATCTTCATCACCGCGACCGGCAACTTCAACATCATCACCGCCGAGCACATGGCGCGGATGAAGGACAAGGCCATCGTCGGGAACATCGGCCACTTCGACAACGAGATCGACATGGCCGGCCTGAAGAAGACGCCGGGCATCAAGCGGCGCAACATCAAGCCGCAGTTCGACGAGTGGATCTTCCCCGACGGCCACAGCGTGCTGATCCTCGCCGAGGGCCGGCTGCTGAACCTCGGCTGCGCAACCGGCCACCCGTCGTTCGTGATGAGCGCATCATTCACCAACCAGGTGATGGCGCAGATCGAGCTGCACACGAACAACGACGCGTACGAGCGCAAGGTGTACGTGCTGCCAAAGAAGCTGGACGAGAAGGTCGCGCGGCTGCATCTCGACCAGCTCGGTGTCAAGTTGACGGAGCTGACGCCGAAGCAGGCGGAGTATATCGGTGTGCTGGTAGAAGGGCCGTACAAGCCGGAGCACTACCGGTATTAGTGGCGGGCTTTCGGAGTCGACGCGGCAGGATACAGGAGGGGTGCGGGGCTTCCCGAACCCCTCTTTTTCTCGCCGTCGATGTTCTTTAGCTCAGTTTGTGTAGTTCGCGTCCCGATTGCTACCTGCCTGAAGTCTGGCCTCGAACAAGGCCGTGGTGCCGCACACTCATCCGAACGCATCATCTTCCAACACGCGAAGCGTGTAACCAGCACAGTGCCGCCTAGCACTCGACTCAGCAGAACGCTTGTCTGACCGTTCCTTCCTGCCCAAGGGCCCGTGGGTCACGGCTTGAGGGCGTAACCCAGCAATCATCTCCGCATGTGCAGCAGCCAGTAAGATGCGGTCCATGTGCCACAACCGCTGCCCGAAGGAGGAATTGATGCAAGTTTCATCGAGGCTGTCGCTGGGGCTAGTACCGATCATCTTCTCAGTTCTCGCGTGCGTAACCGAGGAACGAGCCGGTACCGATCAAGCAGCAGAAAGTCCCGATGCTCCCGCCCTGGTGGAGAAGAGTGAGTCTCCGCTGCCTGACCACGTGGTGTGCACGAAAACGAAGCCGGTAGTGCATGGCGTGGCTGACTCGCGAGGAGGGCGAATCGAGCATGACCGCGCACGAATAAGCTATCCGCAGGGTGCGTACATCAGCGGCCGCCCACTACAACTCCTGACGCATCCCGTGAAACACGGTGTGAAGCTCTCGCCGCGTGGAAGCGCCACAGGGTCAGATTCGGTCTGGCTTCGAATTAACCATCCAGAGTGCCCGGTTGGACCTCCGCCGTATTTCGTTGATAATAATGGGGAACCGTACCCCACAGAGCAGATAACTGAGGGTGATATCGAGTGGGCCGTAGCAGTGATTCCGCGGTCCAGCTTGTCTACAGCGCAAGTGGATACCACGTCCGAAGCGCAGACCGGCTTCGTCATCCTCAGCAACTAGCCCGCCCCCACCTGCCCGCCGCGGCCTTCGGCCGCGGCGGACGGCGCTATCCAACCCGCACGCCGTCATCGGCAGACGATGTCAGCGCCTGCAGTCTTTCTTCTGCCCGCCTCGCATACCCGTACGCCTGTGCGGCGACGAACAGATCGTACGATTCCCGCAATGCGGCCCACGCCAGCGCACGACGTCCCTGCTCCTCGCGGATCAGCGACAGCTCGTCCAGCGCGTCGGCGCGCTCCAGGGTGAGCTGTTCTGCAATCGCCGCCTGCAGCGCACGCAGTGCGAGGCGCTCGGCCTCGTCCAGGTTGCCGCGCAGCCGCGCAAGCGCCGCGCGACGCCGCATGATGTTGCAGCGGGTGCCTGGGTATCCGTCGCCCGGTATCAGCGCTTCCGCAGCGTCCAGCGCCTGCTCCGCATGGTCGAGCTCGCCGAGGCGCAGGAGCGGTCGTGCGCGGTTCGCGTGGACCGACGCGATCAGCAGTCGGTCCCCGAGCCGCTCCGCGATCTCCAGTGCCCGCTCGAGATAGAGACTCGCTTCCATGCAGGTGTCGAGGTCGCTGCACACCATGCCCAGATGCATGTATGCGACGAGGGCGCTGCGTGCATCGCCGGTGCGCAGGGCGGCGGCGATGCTCTCGAGGTACAGCTCGCGTGCCGCGTCGAACGCCCCTTCCATGTTGCGAAGGATGCCGATGTTCTGTGCTGCGAGTGCGATGAGCTCATCGTCGCCGACGTCGCGTGCGAGGTCGAGCGCCTGCTCGTAGAGGACCGCGGCACCCTCAAGGTCCTGCTGCACATGACGGATTGTTGCGGTCGTGTTCAGGGCACGGGCGGCATCACGCAGGTGCCCGGAGCGGTACGCGATCTCGAAGCTCAGGTCAGACAGGTCCTCGCCAACGTCCAGCATTCCCGCCTGGCGACACGCCCGCGCCTGACCGCGCAGTGCGACGACCGCATCGGCAACGGACCGGAGCTGCAGGGCGGTGCGGTAGATGTCTGCGTACGCGAACGCAGCCGAGTCCCAGTCGGCGGTGCCCTCGATCTGGGCCGCGCGGTCGAACTGCGCCTGCAGAGAGGCTGCGGTTCCCGGGCTCGCGAGCATGCTCAGTTGCTCAGGATGACGAATCCACTGATCAGTGGCGTGCCCGGTGCCGCAAGACCCGCTTCACGCACACGGGAACGCAGCTCACCCGCCTGGATGCGCGCGCGTGCGACGCCGCCCTCGACGACGGCAGGACGCGGGCCGCGCTCGGTCACGACGTAGTACGTGTCAGTGTCCGGGATGTCGCCGCAGTAATCGATGACGAAGCCGACGTCGAAGGCAGGCATCGTGTCCTGCTCCGGCAGCGTGACCTGGATTCCGTGCAGCCGCGGATGCGCGTGAATGAGCACGAGTGTCGAGTCCGCGAACGTGTTCGGATCGAACTCGACCCACGCGTATCCCGCGTCTACCCGTCCGCCATCCGGACCGACCCGTTGATTCATCGCTGGACGGCTCACATTGCACGGCACCGCCCGGTTGAGCTCCGCGATCCAGTTTCCCGCACATGCTGAGACCACCATGACCGTCGCAACAGCACTGAGCCTGCGTGGCACGCGCATACGACCTCCGATGTGCGAAAGTTGGGTCGTGTCAGAAAACCTGCACCGCATCGCGCCGCCCGGGCGGCGGCTGCGTGGGGCCGTCGGCCACGGTCGAGGGGGGAGCGTCGTCGCCCGAAGGGATGGCGGACTCGTCGACGTCAACAGGAGTGCCTGCCGTGGTGGGCTGGATGGGCAGTCGCAGCACGAAGCGCGAGCCCTTGCCGACCTCGCTCTCGACGTCCAGCGAGCCGCCGAGGAGCGAGGCGAGGTTGGCGCAGATGGGGAGGCCCAGTCCGGTGCCGATGGAACCCTTGATCTGCTCGAACTCGCGGAACACACGCGCCCGATCATCCGGCGGGATGCCGGGGCCGGTATCGAACACCGCGAGCTCGATCGAGTCGGAATGAACGGTGCACTCCAATCCGACACGCCCGGTCTTCGTGAACTTCACCGCGTTGCCGAGCAGGTTGACCAGGATCTGGCGCAGGCGGCGACCATCCGTCACGATCATCGTATTGCAGTCCCGGGGCTCGATGAGCTCCAGGCCATTCTCCTCCGCCTGTGGCCGCACGCTCAGCAGCGCGTCCTCGACGACCCGTTGCAGGTCGGTCGACGACAGCTCCACCTCGACGCGGTTCGCCTGCAGCTTCGCAAAGTCCAGCAGGTCGTTGAGCAGGCTGAGCAGGTTCTCCGCGGCGCGTGCAGAGTTCTCGACGAATCGCCGAGCGCGCTCGGGGAGCTCACCTGCGAGTCCCTCGAGCATCAGCTCGCTGTAGCCCTTGATCGCGCCCACCGGCGTGCGCAGGTCGTGTGAGACCGCGTTGTAGAACCGCTCCTTCGCCTGCGTGGCCTCGCCGAGCTGAGCATACGCCGCCGCCAGCTCCTGCGAACGCTGCTCGACGCGCTCGTGCAGCCGCGCATTGCCGATCGCGACCGCGGCGTGCGTTGCGACGCTGATGCCAAGCCGGACGTCACGAGCCGTGACCTCGTACGGCCTGCGATAGCCTACGACCAGCGCGCCGAAGGTGTCGCCGAACAGTGTGAGCGGAACACCGAGCCCGACGACCATCCCCTGCTGTACGTGCAGCGGGAACTCGGAAGGATCCAGGTTCGCGTCCGCGCCGCCGATCCGCAGCGGCTTGCCCGCCGCGACGATACGCGCTGCAAGCTCGTCCGCTCCGCCGTGCTCACCACGCAGCCCGATCGATGCGACGAGCTCGACCGTATCGTTCCTGACCGTGCTGACCGTCGCGTAGTGGGCGCCGAGCAGCGTGCGCGCGAACCGCGCGACGAGCGAGAGGACTTCGTCGGGATCCAGCGAGCGGTTCGTGGCAAGGCCGAGCGTGTGCATTGCCTCGCTCTCCTCCGCACGCTGGCGCAACAGCTCGCACTCTGCACGCAGCTTCTGCTGCGACTGCTCGCGTTCCTCCATCCGTGCGAGCGCGCTCGCCAGCCGGCGCCACGGCTCCGGATCCTCGCCGAACGATCCTGCCTCGCCGACCAGTACGGCAGTCGCCGCCTCCTCACCGAACCGGTAGGGAATCAGAAGCACGTCCGAATCCGGGAACGTCGCCGCGTCTGTCGGGAACTGCGAGCGAAGCCCGAACACCTCCGGGCGAAGCAGGTGCGCAGCGGTGTCGATCAGCTCCGCGCTGAGCAGCGTGCCTGGAGGAATCAGAATCGTAGGCTGATGTGAGCTGTCGATGCGGACCACCGCGCGCAGCGGTGGCTGCAGGGCGCGCGAAAGACTGGTGTACGCCGCAGTGAGAGATTCGCTCTCGTATACGCCGAGCACCGCACCGGTGACATCCATTGGAAGACCGTCCGGTGGCAGGAGGAGGCATCCCTAAGATGTTGACCAACTTGCGGCTGCGCCAGCACTTTGGCCCCCTCCCACCTGCCTGATGTCACGCCGGTGGTGTGGGGTCAGCGCAACAGGTGGAGATCACGAACGCGCACGCCACGTACCAAAACCCCGCAACTACGGATTCGACTCACGATGCACCTCCTCACCGGCACCAGCGGCTTCGGCTACAAGGAATGGAAGGGCAGCTTCTACCCGGCCGACCTGCCCGCCAGTCGGTTTCTGTCCTACTACGCCGAGCGATTTCCAGCCGTCGAGATCAACAACACGTTCTACCGGATGCCGGTGCCCGACCAGCTTACGGCCTGGCGTGCCGAGGTCCCGCCGGAGTTCCGTTTCATCCTGAAGGCGCCGCGGCAGATCACGCACATCAAGCGACTGCGCGACGTCGAGCAGCCGGTGGCTCGGCTGCTCGAGGTGAGTGCGTCGCTCGAAGAGGCACGCGGCCCGCTGCTCTTCCAGCTCCCGCCCAACATGAAGAAGGATGTGGATCGCCTGCGCGGACTGCTCGAGCTGCTGCCGTCGGACGTGCGTGCGGCGGTCGAGTTCCGCAACGACACGTGGTACGACGACGAGGTCTATTCGACGCTGCGGGAGCACGGTGCGTCGTTCTGCATCACGCACACGGAGGAAGGTGACTCACCGTTCGCTGCGACGGCGCCCTGGGGCTACCTGCGGCTGCGCGGCGTACGGTACGAGGACGAGGAGCTGAAGACGTGGATCGAGCGGATCCGCGCGACCGACTGGACGGACGTGTTCGTCTTTTTCAAGCACGAGGACGAGGCGACCGGTCCCCGCCTCGCCGCTCGTTTTCGTGAGCTGTTCGACGCGAGCTGAGCGTACGTCGTCGCCCACGGACACGGCAGCATCGCTCTACTTCGCGTCCTGGTTGACGACGTCCCCGATCCAGACGCTCACCGCATCCGCGATCTCCTCGATCACCGCTGCATCGTCGCGTCCGCTCTTCTTGCGCACGTGGAAGCCATGATCGCCATCCTCGACTACGTGCAGCGAAGCACGCGCGCCGAGACCTTCGACGACGCCGCGTATCAGCGTGAGGTCCGCCAGGCTGTCACGCGTGCCCTGCACGAAGAGCATCGGCTGGGCCACGTTCGCGAGGTGCGCAGCGCGCTCCGTGCTGGGCGGCTTGCCGGCGCCGTGCAGCGGGAAGCCCAGGAAGACGACACCTTGCACGCGATCGGCCGGCACTCCCGCGAGCGCCTGTGAGGTCATGCGCCCGCCCATCGACTTCCCGCCCGCAAGAATGGGAAGCCCGCCGGCGAGGTCGACGGCGGCGTCGATCGCTGCGCGCACCGTTGCTTCGAGAACGTGCGTCCGGTCGGGCGAACGCCTGCCTGCCTGCGTGTAGGGGAAGTTGTACCGCAGCGTTCCGATGTCTCGCGCAAACAACGCTTCCGACATCGACTGCATGAAGGCATGTCGCATCGGTGCGCCGGCGCCATGTGCCAGTACGTACAGCGCCCGGGCATTGGCAGGCACCATGAGCAGCCCATCGACGGTACCACTGCCAGGCACGACAAACGACGGCTCGGTGATTCGCATCGGCGACATGCAATCGCTCCAGGTCGAACGGTTCGGCGGAACAGTCCGGGAGTACCCGGGCGTCGAGGCGACGATCACGGCGCCTGCAGCGCCGCACGGTTTTTGCCCTCGGCGGTGCTACAGCTTCTGCGCGAGTCGCGCGAGCGCACTCATCAGGTCCGGCTTCATCTCCAGCACAGCGCGCAGCGGATCGTGGCCGAGTCGCTTCATCCGCATTGCGGCGTTCCGTATCGTGAAGCGCCGGATGTCGAGCCCCGGCTTTACTTCGTCCCACTCGAGCGGCATCGACACCGGCGCGCCGGGCAGCGGCCTCACGCAGAACGGCGAGACCAGCAGCTTGCCGTGTCCGTTCTGCAGGTAGTCGAGATACACGCGCCCGCCGCGCTGCGCGATCACCCGCTCGATCGTCGCGATGTTCGGCGCCTGCTTCGCGACGACGCGCGCAACCAGCTCGCCGAGCTGCTTCGACTGCTCGTGATCGAGCTGGCCGCCGAGCGGGATCAGCACGTGCAGTCCCGACGACCCGCTCGTCTTCACGAAGCAGGGCAGGCCGATGTCGTCGCACAGCTCCTTCAACCTGCACGCGACGTCGATGACGTGAGCGAACGGCGCATCCTTGGGGTCGAGGTCCAGGATGCACCAGTCGGGCCGGTCGAGTGACCCGACCCGGCTGGCCCAGAGGTGCAGCGGTATGGAGCCGGCGTTGGCGAACCACAGGATTGTCGCTTCGTCACCACCCACCAGGTAGCGAAGCTCACGTTCCGAGCCCTCGCTCCAGAGCGTCTCGGTGTGCAGCCATGACGGCGCCGATTTCGGCAGGTCCTTCTGGAAGAACGACTTGCCGTTGATCCCGTCGGGGAAGCGCGTCATCACGAGCGGTCTGTCTGCGAGGTACGGCAACAGCCACGGCGTGATGCCGCGGTAGTACTCGATCAGGTCGCCCTTCGTGTAGCCGTCCTCCGGCCAGTAGACCTTGTCGAGGTTCGTCAGCTTGACCTCGTGGGTCGTGCCGTCGCGGCCGGCGGCAGGAGCCTGGGACACTCCGCTATCCACGATCGTGGCCCGAGTCCGGGGCGTGCGCGCGGGCTTGTGCGTCGCGCGGGCCGAAGTGTCAGCCGTGTCGGCGTCCTCCACAGGTGCAGTCTTTCCTCGCGCCTTCCGCGTGCGCGACGCTCGGGGCTCATGCGCGGCCGGCGCTGCCTCGGCTTGCGCTGAAACGTCCACGTGCTCCGGTCCGTCGTCCGCAGCAGGATCGTCCGGCGAGACGGGCGTGTCCTCGCGCACACATTCCTCGGGTCGCTTGTCGTCGCGGATTCGCAGGAACACCGGATGGCGCAGCAGACCTTCCTCGGTCCATTCGAGGTAGCGGACCTCGACGACGAGCCGCGGCTCGACCCACACCGCCTCGCGATCCCGGGGCGTGCCTTCGGCCGACGGTCGCTTCACTACCGTCGGCTCGAGCCGTCGCTTCAGCTCGCGCAGCATCGCACCGTCGAATCCGGTGCCCACCGACCCGGCGTAGCGCAGCGTTCCATCGACGAAGGACCCGAGGTGAAGCGAGCCGATCGCCTCACGGTTGTCGCTCGCGCGCTTCCAGCCGACGACGACGAACTCGGCGGTATGGTGCGAGCGCACCTTCTGCCATGCAGGCGACCTGCCCGCGCGGTAGGGGGAGCTCGCGCGCTTCGCGACGATGCCCTCGAGCCCGAGCGTCTGCGCCTGCGCGTAGAGCGCAGTCCCGTACTCGGCCACGTGGTCGGAGTATCGAAGCGTCCCGCTTCCCGGGACGATCGTGCGCAGCAGGCGCTTGCGCTCGACGAGCGGCAGCGGCCGGACGTCGTATGGCCCCGCGGCGAGGAGATCGAAGAGGTAGAAGGTGGCGGGCAGCTCGAGGGCGGCACGGCGGATGTCCGGAGCCCGCTTCAGCCGCGCGCGCTTCTGCAGCCGTTGGAAGCTCGGCAGGCCGCGGTCGTCGTGGACGGTGATCTCGCCGTCCAGGATGAGCCGGTCGTACGGCAGCCGCGCGAGCGCCCAGGCCACGTCGGGGAACGAATCGGTCCAGTCGTGGCCGTTGCGCGTCTGGAGCACGACGCGCTCGCCGTCCTTCAGTGCGAGGAAGCGGTAGCCGTCGAACTTGAACTCGAACACCCAGTCCGGGTGATCGAAGACGCGCGTCGCTCGCTCCGCGAGCATCGGCGCGCAGTCCGTGATGCGAACCGTGCGCTGCGGTGCATCGAGCGCCTCGAGCTCCGCCTGCAGGTCTTCGTCGCGCGTAACACCGTTGCGGAGCTCTTCGAGCGTGAGCCCGGAGAGCACCGACGATTCGTCGAAGTCGCCCGCGTCGGGACGCATCAGCGCGTCCCGCTCCTTGATCAGCAGCCAGTCCTTCTCGCTGCGCTTCGTCTTCACGAGGGTCCAGCGGCCGAGCAGCTTGTGGCCACGCAGCTCGAAGAGCAGCTTGCCCTTCTCGAAGCCCTCGTGCGGATCCTCGATCGGCACCCAGACGCCGCGATCCCATACGATCATCTCGCCGGCGCCGTAGTTGCCCTTCGGGATCACGCCCTCGAAGTCGGCGTACGCCAGCGGGTGGTCCTCCGTCTGGAACGCGCCACGCTTGTTCGCCTGGTCGTAGGAAGGCCCCTTCGGCACGGCCCAGGACTTGAGCACGCCGTCCAGCTCGAGGCGCAGGTCGTAGTGCAGGTTGCGCGCGGCGTGCTTCTGCACGACGAACCGGAGCACACCGCCGCCCAGCGGTTCGCCGCCGAAAGGCTCCGGGGTGCTGCCGGGGTCGCGCTTCTCCCGGTACTCCGCGAGTGGGTCACGTGCCATGGCCACGAAAGGGCGCTGAACAGCCCGGTGCGGTCAAGTGGCAGGAAGCATGCAGCTCGTTCGTCACATAACCACAAAGCCCTTGCCCTGATCGGGTTTCCCGTACAATCATGGCCACCCTATGAGCGCACGAGCGATCGGATCCGCGACCATCTCCTTCGGCCTGGTCTCCGTCCCGGTGAAGCTGTACTCGTCGGGCGACTCGACCGCCGCGATCAGCTTCAACTGGATCCACAAGGATTGTGGCTCCCGACTGAAGCAGCAGTACATCTGCGCCCGCGAGGGGGTCGTCGTCGAGAAGGACGAGATGGTGAAGGGCTACGAGTTCGCCAAGGACCAGTACGTTCTCTTCACCCCGGAGGAGCTGAAGGCACTGGACCAGAAGGCGGACAACACGATCGAGATCGTGGAGTTCGTGCCCGCCGACCAGGTCGAGAAGACGTACATCGACAAGGTGGTCTACCTTGGCCCGGAGAAGGGCGGCGACCGTGCGTACCGGCTGCTGTCCGCTGCAATGCGCGAGACGGGGCTCTCGGCGCTCGGTCGCTACGCGGCGCGGGGCAAGCAGTACCTCGTGCTGCTCTCGCCCATGCGCGACGGCATCATCATGGAGCAGCTTCGCTACGCCCACGAGGTCCGCTCGTTCGAGGACGTGCCGATCGGCGAGGCGGAGGTGAAGGAGCAGGAGCTGAAGCTCGCCATCCAGCTCATCGACCAGATCCGCTCGGACAGGTTCGAGCCGGAGAAGTACAAGGACGAGGTGCGTGAGCGTCAGCTCGAGCTGATCCAGGCGAAGATCCAGGGCGAGGACATCACGGCCGCGCCGGTCGAGGCGCCGCAGGCGCAGATCATCGACCTGATGGCCGCGCTGAAGGCGTCGCTCGCGAAGCAGGGCGTCGCCGAGGACGAGGAGGGCCGCAAGCCGGCCCGTGCGGCGAAGACGGCAAAGAAGGCGGCGAAGCGCAAGGCGAGCGGCGGCTGAGGTCGCGATGTGGTACAGCACCCGGGACGTCGCCAGGCTCCTGGGCCTCTCGGAATCGCAGGTCCGGTCGTATGTGCGCGCGGGGTTGATCGAAGTCGAGCGCGGCCCGCGCAACGCCTACCGTTTCACCTTCCAGGATCTGGTGCTCCTCCGCGCGGCGCGCGGCCTGGTCCAGGCGCGTGTACCACACCTGCGTGTGCTGCGCGCCCTGCGACGTCTCAAGGCACAGCTCCCGCCCGATCGCAACCTCGCCGCGCTGCGCATCCGCGTGGATGGCGACGATGTCATCGTCAGCGACGGCGACACCGCGTGGAACCCTGTCTCCGGCCAGCTCCATCTCGAGTTCGAGGTCTCGGAGCTCAACGCCGGGATCGCGCCGCTGCACGCCTCCGTCCGACCCGCCGCGCCGGCGATCACCGCAGATGACTGGTTCGAGCGAGGCGTCGAGCTGGAGCTGATCTCGGCGGAGGACGCGGTCACCGCGTACGAGCGCGCGCTCGAGCTGGACCCGCGCCATGCCGATGCGCACGTGAACCTGGGGCGGCTGCTGCATGAAGCGCGGCGGCTCGCGCAGGCGGAGCTGCACTACAGGGCTGCGCTCGCGACGGGGCCGCATGCAACGGCGGCATACAATCTGGGAATCGTGCTTGAGGACCGGCAGCGGCCGAAGGAAGCGGTGAGTGCGTACCTGCGTGCGCTCGACGCGGACCCGCGCATGGCCGATGCGCACTACAACCTGTCCCGCCTCTACGAGCAGCTGGGCGACGAGGCCGCCGCCGTGCGCCACCTGCGCGCCTACCGCTCGCTCACGCAGGGCACCGGTCGCGCCTGAGCAGGCGCGACCCTACTTCCGCAGCGAGCCCACCGCGCCGGGCTCGATCGGCAGCGTGTCCAGCGTGTCCATGAAGGCTGTCACGATCTCCGGATCGAACTGACGGCCGCTCTGCGCGCGGATCTCCTCGAGCGTTTCCTCGAGCGTCCAGGCAAGCTTGTACGGTCGCGCGTGCATCAATGCGTCGAACGTGTCGACGAGCGCAACGATGCGGCCGCTCATCGGGATGTCGGCACCGCGCGTTCCATTGTAGCCGAGACCGTCCCAGCGCTCGTGGTGCGTGAGCGCGATTTCCTCTGCGATCTGCAGCAGCGGCACGACGCTGCCGCCGAGGATGCGCGCGCCGATCGTCGTGTGCGTCTTGATCAGCGAGAATTCCTCGGGGGTGAGCCGGCCCGGCTTGAGCAGTACGGAGTCCGGAACGCCGATCTTGCCGACGTCGTGCAGTGGCGCTGCGCGCCGCATCAGGTCGACCTGCTCGTCGTTCCACCCCAGCACACGCGAGAGCGCCGCCGCGAGCTCGCCGACGCGGCGGATGTGATCGCCGGTCGCGTCATCGCGATACTCGGCTGCCTTGGCGAGCCGGTCGAGCGTGTCGATGCGTGCCTGGTCGAGCTCGGCGGTGCGGATGCGCACGCGCTCCTCGAGCTGCACGTTGTGCTCCAGCACCTGCTGCTGGAGCGCACGGATCGTGAGCAGGTTGCGGATGCGCAGCAGCGCCTCGAGCTGGTCGAACGGCTTGGCGAGAAAGTCCGAGGCGCCCTGCTCGAGTGCGCGCAGCTTCGTCTCCGGGAGGATGTCGGCGGTGAGCACGAGGACCGGCAGGTACGCTGCGGGCGACGTCGTGCGCTCGCGGATCTGCTGCAGTACCTCGAACCCGTTGAGACCGGGCATGTGCAGGTCGAGCAGCACGATGTCGGGCTGCCACGTGTCCAGCAGCTCCATCACGCCCTCCGGCTGTGACGTGCCGAGGATCTCCTCGTAGCCTGCCCGTCGGAGGATCCGCTCGAGCAGCCTGAGGTTCATCTCCTGGTCGTCGACAGCCAGGATCCTGCGCTTTGTTACGTCGATCTCGCTCACTGCCTCACTCCCGCGCGCTCAGCTGCAGCGCGTCATGGATGGTCGCGACGAAGCCCGCAATGTCCAGCGGCTTGGTGAGGTACGCAAACACGCCCTCACGAACGAGCCGTTCGATGCGCGATGGTGTGGCGTCCGCACTCAGGACGACGACCGGGATGTCGCGCGTCAATGGATCCTCGCGCAACCGCTGCAACACGACTTCGCCGTCGATCTCTGGCAGGTGGAGATCGAGGAGAATCAGGTCCGGCTGGACCGTGCGCGCATGCTCGAGCCCGCTCAGCCCGTCAGCCGCGCCGATGAAACGGAAGCGATCGCCCTGCAGCGCGAGGATGCGTCGCACCAGCTGCAGGTTCGCCTCGTTGTCCTCGATGTACAGCACCGTGCGCGCGTCCGGATTCAGGTCCGCGCGCGCGCGCGGATCCACGAACTGCTCGTCGTTCGCCAGGACACCGACCGGCGCCGACACCCGCGTCAGCTCCGTCCAGAACGTGGAGCCGACACCGGGCAGCGAGTGCACCTCGATGCGGCCACCCATCGCCTCGACGAGTGCCTTGCTGACGACGAGTCCGAGCCCGACGCCCTCGACACCCATCTCGTCCGCGCCGAGCCGCTGGAACGGCTCGAACAGGTGCGCCTGCTTGGCCGGGTCGATCCCGATCCCCGTGTCCCGGACTCCGATACGTACAACGCCGTTGCTCGGCTCCGCAATGAAATCGACGTGGCCTCCGTCGCGGTTGTACTTGATCGCATTGGAGCCGAGGTTCACGAGCACCTGCCGCAGTCGCTGCCGGTCCGCCCGGACCCACAGGTTGCGCGTGACATTGACCTCGAGCGTGATCGTGCGCGGCTTGGCCGCATGACTCAGGAACGAGCACACCTCGTCGACCACGTCCCAGACACGCACCGTCTCGATCGACAGAGAGAGCGTGCCGCTCTCGATCCGCGAGATGTCCAGGATCTCGTTGATCAGTGCGAGGAGGTGCTTCCCGCCACGCAGGATGTGATCGACGCTGTCCGCGGCCTCCGGATCGAGGTCCTCCTGCGCGAGGAGCTGGCCGTAGCCCAGGATCGCGTGCAGCGGCGTGCGCAGCTCGTGCGAGACACGCGAGAGGAACTCGTTCTTCGCCCGGTTCGCACGGTCCGCCTCGCTCAGCGCGCTCGCGAGCCGCCGCTCCGTCTCCTTCGCTGCAGTCACGTCGCGTGTGACGCCCACGATGCCGCTGATCCGTCCATCCGCCTCGCGCAGCGGCGCGACCGACGTCTGGTACTGGATCGGCGGCCGGCCTCCGCGGTTCAGCGTCCAGTCGTAGATCGCGGGCAGGCCGGCGAGCGCGCGGCGGTTCGCCTCCTCGTGTACGACGGCGTCATCGCCGAACAGGTCACGTGGCGTTTTCCCGATCAGCTCGGAGGCATCGATGTCGAGCCGTCCGTAGATCTCCGTCAGGCGCCCCTCGCGGTCGAGCGCGAACACCATGTCCTCGAGCGAGCTCGTCAGACTCAACAGTCGCTGTTGGGCCATCCGCAGCTCGCGCTCGGTCCGCTCGCGCCGCCGCACATCGCGGAACAGCACGATCAGCATCACCGAGAAGAACAGCACCGCCGCAAGGCTCGCGATCAACATGACTCGCGGCGTGACCAGCACATCTCCGCGCCGTGAGTCGGACTGCGCGAGCAGCGTCTGGTGCGACGTCATCATCGCGTC
>Ga0182741_1004288_pt1 | contig 14227 bp, 11 predicted proteins | sample eDN5th37CBELigOP_FD_128874 | JGI IMG/M metagenome (GOLD analysis project Ga0182741, IMG submission 128874) | Enriched Organic Plus compost microbial communities from Emeryville, California, USA - eDNA 5th pass 37_C BE-Lig OP (version 2) (version 2) ...
GCATCGTTCTTCGCATTCTTTGCTGTCTCGCCCACCCCCACCCCCACCCCCACCCGTTCGCGCTGCGCCGCGGCGATCGGGAACCTCGGGATGCGCACACAGGCGATGCGCCACGTTGACTGCATGCTCCACCTCCACCATCTGACGTTGCCCCCTTCCTCCTTTCTCCACCGTGATGGTCACCCATCGCGTCATCACGCCTGGAGGTGTGGGAGGATCGGCACCGGCGGAGGTGATGTCGTGCCGCGATTTCCGTCGTACGCGGCTCACGCGCAGCCAGAGCGCGCCGGATAGCATGCTGGGCCGCGAGTGGTCGCCGCCCACCACCACGAGCGCGGCGGCGGCATCGTGCGCGAGACGCGTGAGACGTACGGCTGTCGAGCGCGTGAGCGGCGGCGCGCCGTCGAGCACCACGAGCGCGAAGGCTCCACTTCGCAAGAGCACGTCGGCGCACCATGCGCCCCTGCTCGCCTGCTTCGGCCGTACCACCCAGAACGCATCGCCGGCCTCGCTGGCCACGCCCGCCCAGTCGCGCGGAGCGAGCGTGCGCGAGGCATCCACGTAGGCCGCGCCGAGTCCGCGCGAGATGGTTTCCATGACCACGCGATGGAGGAGCGTGGCCTTCCCGCTCCCGCGCGTGCCGGTCACCTCGGTGAGCCGGCCGCGCGGAATTCCGCGGTGCGAGAGAGCGGCATCGAGCTCGGCGATGCCCGTGCCGAGTCCGGACGACGGGTCGGCTGGCGTCGCGCTCGTGATGAGCGCGATGCGCTTCTGAATCTCGGAGAGAGCGTCTACGGCAATGGCCGGCGCGCTCATGGCGACGCGGCGAGGGCCGGATACAGCGGTAGCGAGAGCTGCTCGGCCACCCGTGGCGGAACAGCAGGCGCATCCTGCTCGACATCTTCGTAGCCGTAGGTGCGCCAGCCGATGCCGTGCTTTTTGCAGGCGCGCTCCATGAAGGCGGCGAGCCCCGAGCGATAGCGCTCGCCGAGCGACGAGTCGCGAGCGTACGCCTCACGATAGCGCTCGGCGAGATGCGGGAACTCCTGCGCGATGAAAGGGAGGTAGCGCTTGCGCGCCTCGTGCTGAAGACGGAGCGAGCAGGCGCCCAGCCGCCGCGCGCCGGTTTCGGCCACGCGCTTCACGAGCGCGTCGAGCGCGCGCGGGTCGTCGGTGATCCCGGGGAGGACCGGCATGCAGTTGACGCCCACATCCACACCCGCTTCGGCGAGGCGCGCGATGGCGCGCAGGCGTGCATCGGGCGTGGGTGCGCGCGGCTCGATCCGGCGCGCGAGAGCGCGGTCGAGCGTGATGAGCGAGACGTGCACCGAGAGCGACGAGTGCTGCGAGATGCGCGCGAGCAGCGCCGCATCGCGCGTGACGAGCGGGCTCTTGGTGATGATCGTGATGCGGAGGCCGGGGTGCGTGGCGAGGAGCTCGAGGATCTCGCGCGTCACGCGGTAGCGGCGTTCGGCGGGCTGGTAGGGATCGGTGGCGGTGCCGATGACGATGCCGTCGCCGCGCACCAGCGCGAGGTGCTTCTCGCTCCCCTGGCGGAGGGCGCGCGCGAGCGCCTGGGCGGCGTTGCGCTTCACGAAGATGTGACGCTCGAAGGCGAGCCAGGGCGGGATGCTCCCCGAGTCGCGCTCCGCCGCGCCGGCGAGGCGCTGTGCGGCGGCGGCACGCTCCATCACGTAGCGGTGGGCGTAGCGCGCATAGCAGTAGGCGCAGCCGAAGGCGCATCCCGTGTACGGATTGATGGACCAGAAACCCATCCCCGTGGTATCGGGGCCATTGAGCACGCTGCGCGCGTGCGCGGCGTAGTAGGTTATGTCGCTCTGCTCGCCGATGACGGGGAGCTCGCGGAGCGAGCGTTGTACCGACTCTGGAAACAACAGTGGTTGTACCTGCTTCATTGGCGAGCGCCTGTGCACCTATCGGGGATGAGACGATACCGAATAGATACCGAAGATGCAAGGCGGAGGCCGGGGACTGCGCGGGAATGACGGCGTCTCGTGCGCCGTTCCCGCCTTTTTCAGGTAGTTCCCGTTTCCTGTTCCCCGTCTTCCGAGCCCTGGCCGGTTCACTGCCTTCTGCTCTCTACCCCCTGCTCCCTCTCGTCGCGCGCCGCGCGATGATAGCGCTCCCCACCATCAGCAGAGCTGCCAGCACGAACGGAGTACCAGAGAGACGCCGCCCACCCACACGTAACGCGCTCGCGAAGCTCTGCGTGAAGAGCAGCGGCCCGAGCATCATGGCGATCCCGCGCAGGCTGCTCAGCGCGCCCTGCAGCCTGCCCTGCGCGTCCGCGTCGACGCGGCGGGTGGCGAGTGCCTGCAGCGCGGGGCCGGCCAGGCCGGCTAGCGCGGCGATGGGAACTCCGATGAGAAAGAGCGCGCCGGACGGCATGAGGCCGAACACGAGTGAGCTCGCTGCCATGAAGCCGAGCCCCGTCAGGAGCGCGCGGCGCTCTCCCAGCCGCGCCACCGCTGGACCCACCAGCATGGCCGACACGATGGTGGAGCATACGCCGATGGCTGCGAGCGCGAGCCCGATCTGCCGTTCATCCCACGCGTAACGATAGTCGGTGTAGAGCACGAAGAGGCTGGGAAGCACCTCGTGCGACACGAAGTACAGGAACGCCGTGGCCGCGAGCCCCAGCAGCTCGGGGTGCGAGCGAAGCAGGGTGAGCGAGCCGGCAGGGTTGGCCGCGCGCCAGGACAGGCACGCGCGCCGCTCTGGCGGCAGCGATTCGGGGAGGATGAAGAAGCCGTACGCAGCGTTCAGCAGGCTGAGGCCGGACGCGACCCAGAAGGGGAGTCGCAGGTCGATCGAGCCGAGCAGCCCACCCACCGCGGGACCCACGATGAAGCCCAGCCCGAAGGCCGCGCCCAGCATCCCGAAGCGCGCGGCGCGCTGCTCGGCGGGGGTCACATCGGCTACGTACGCGCCCGCGGTGGGAAAGCTCGAAGCCGTGATGCCGGAGATGATGCGGCCGGCGAAGAGCCACCCCACGGTAGGCGCCAGCGCCATCACCATGTAGTCGATGCCGAGGCCGAAGTTGGAGAGGAGAATCACCGGGCGCCGGCCGAAGCGGTCGGAGAGCGCGCCGAGCAGCGGCGCACATACGAACTGCATCGCCGCCCAGGTGAATCCGAACACGCCGGTGATGCGCGCGGCCGCGGTCATGGCGCCGCCCTCGAACTGGATGATGAGCTTCGGAAGCACCGGGGCCATGATCCCCAGCGCCAGCATGTCGAGCGTGACGGTGATGAAGATGAACGCGAACGCGGCGCGCGAAGGCGGCGGCGCCAGCGCGGTTTCGGAAGCTGGCTGGGAATCTTTCAGGCTACCGAGACCCATGACCGTTCCCCTCTCTGGCCGTTCTCTGCTCTCTCGTCATCTACCTCACCACCACCCCGACCTTCACCTCTCCCTTCTCCGTGGGTGCGGCGAAGAAGTGGGCGTAGTGCTCATCGTAGTGGATGCGCAGCGCGTGCGATGCCGCGATCGCGCCGAAGATCAGGGAGACCTGCGTCTTGGAGAGCGATGAGGTGCGTGCCATGAAGGTCACGTCGCTCACGCTCGCGTTGCGGCCGAGGGTGATGTAGAAGGCGGTGGTGGCGATGCCGCCGGCGAGGAGGCCACGCTCGAAGGCGCCGCCTCGTGCGTGCGGGATGTCGAGGATCAGCTCATCCATCAGCGTCTGCACGGTTAGACCGGCGCTCGAGAAGATGAACTGCTTGTGCGGCTCGAGGTTGGAATCGATCCCGGAGTAGACGGTGGGGCGCCCCTTGTCGAAGCCGAACGACGGGTGGCCTCCCACGGCGTACGAGGCTACCACGTGGCCGGCCTCGTGCGCGAGGATGCTGCTCACGAAGCCGAGCGCGAGGCGGGTCTTGAAGTGGGTGCGTGGACTCCCGTCGCCGGCGCTGCCGGCGACGGGCCGAGATGGGGAAGCCGGAGCGCTGGCTGCCGGCGTCCACGACGCCGGGGCGCCGGCGCCGGGCGGTCCCGAAGGCGGCACGGCCGGCATCGGCTTCGCACGAGCGAGGAAAATTCGCTCGATGCTCTGCGCGTTCGCGCCGGTGTTGCGGGATGCGAGCGAGAAGAGGACCAGCGCGGCAGTGATGAGGAAGCGAATCGGCACGACTGCGAATCTGAGGGCGCACGCGGCGCGACGCCAGTCACCTCAGCGCATGCCGCCTTTCGCCTGCGCCGTCCGGTCGCACGTATTCACCACGTGCATTCGCCGCATGCATGCATCAGCACATTCTCGTGCATCCCGCTGGCCACGTACCCGTCAGTCGTGCGCTCGCCGCCCCCGCTCACCGCATCCGTACCCGCTCCCGGCACCCCGGCCTCGGTCACGAGCCCCGCAACAGCTTCACGCTCCCGTTCACGGTCTCCAGCGCCACGCGCCGGCCGCCGCCGCCGCCGATCGTGCCTCTGAGCTCGTCGTGCGCGGAGGTGTCCGCGCCGGTCACCTCGAAATCGCTGTGAATGCCGCCATGCACGGTCTCCATGCTGAGCTGCGCCTGGAGAGAAGGCGGGAACTGGGCCGTGACCGAGCCGTTGACCGTGGAGAGCTCGATGTCGCCGGGCTCGCCCAGCGAATCGATCGCGACGCTGACGCTCCCGTTCACCGAGGTGGCCTTCACAGGGCCGGAGCGCGCGGCTATCTGAACCTTGCCGTTCACCGTCTCCGCCTCGACCGGGCCCGTGACATCGGCCACGCCGATGCCGCCGCTCACCGTGCTGACGTTCACCTGCACCCCGACCGGGACGGTCACCACGTAGCTCACCGAAGCCGTTCTGCCGCGGCCGAGCAGGTCGCGCAGATCGAGGCCACTACGATCGTTGTGCCCCCCCGCTCTGTAGCTGGTCGGAGAGCAGTCGCTGGCGTTTCCCACCAGGGTGCAGACGATGATGCCCTCGGCTACATCGCGCTGGACGATGCGGACGTTGCCGTTGCCGCTCCCTCGCCAGCTCTTGGATGCCTGCACGTGGACGGTGGGAGAATCGGTTGCCAACACCTTGATGTCCCCGATCATGTTCCGCAGGTAGAGCGTCTTGCCGGCGGGAACGCTGCCGGTCCAGTTGAAGGCGTCCGGTTCCGTGTGGCGGGGGCCGGAATCGATCACGCACGCGCCGAGCGCGAACGGAACGATGAGAAGGACGGCGAGCTGTCGCGACATGGCTGACTCCCTGGTGCGAGGAACCGGAGCGGCGCGAGCGTGGCCCGCTCCCCTGGCGGATGTGACGCGTGCCCCGAGCGACGATCCCGCCGCTCCGGGGCACGCCATCATGCCCGCACGTGTCCCTACGCGCCGGAGGTCAGCTCAGTTTCTTCAGCTCCACGCTCCCGTTCACCGTTCTGAGTCGAATGGTAGGGCCGCCGTCGCCGATCTTCGCTCGCAGGTGCCGCGGGTTGAAGCGCCCCTGCATCGTGACGGGAAAGTCGCTCTGCAGCGAGCCGTTCACCGTATCCATCTCCAGGTCGCCGTCGAAGCTCGCCGGCACCTCCAGAGTGACGGAACCGTTCACGGTGGAGTATTCCAGACTCTCGGTACCGGCCGGGATCGCGCCCATTCGCACGTGGATGGATCCGTTCACCGTCTTCGCATCCACGGGACCGCTGCTGCTCGACGCGTCGATGCGGCCGTTCACGGTATGCGCCACCACCTCCGCGCTGGCCCCGGTGATGCCGAGTGCGCCGTTCACGCTGCTGGCCTGCACGCGCACGCCCTTCGGCAGCTTCACCGTGAACTTCACCGACACGTCGTTGTGGTCATCGTCGTGGTGCTCGCGCGAGTGGTAGCCGTCTTCGTCACAGCTGTCGTCCTCGTGCCAGAGGGCGCAGACGGTGACGTTGTCGCCGTCCTTCGCCACCACGAAGCGCACCCTGCTCGGGTCGCCCTTGCGCCACTTCTTCTCGCCGTGTACTTCGGCGGTGCCGCCGCTCGCCGGCTCCACGTCGATGGCTCCGTTGAGGTTCGCGATGCGCAGCCAGCTTCCCGCGGGGATCGCCCCCGACCAGTCGAAGGTGTTGTCGTTGCTCGAGGTGCCCGCGGACTGCTGCGCCGGCAGCGGCATGGCCAGCGTGGCGGCGGCTACGATAGTCGCCACGGCGCGCGCGGGTCTGGCGGCGACCTTCACTAAGGCACGGATCTCTTGCATTGCCTACTCCTCCCGGTTGGCGCCCGAGGCGCGCTCGATTGTGATGTCGCCGCTAAAGGTCTGCGCACTGATGCGCGCACCGCCGCCGCCGATCGTGAATCGCATCCCCTTGCCTCGCTCGCCGCTCCGCGCGCCCGGCTCGAGCGTCATGGGGAAGTCGCTGTCCACGTCTCCGCTGAAGGTGCGAACGTCGAGCGTCGCGCCCCCGCCGGGGACGGCTATCTGGATGTCGCCCGAGTGCGAGTTGAACTCGTAGCGCCCGTTCGGGTCGAGCGTCCCCAGGAAGCGGATGTCGCCGCTCGTGGTGTTCGTGCGTACGAAGCTGGACTTCACTCCGTCCAGGACGATTCCGCCGCTCACGGTGCTGGCGTCCACATCTCCGGTGATGTCGGAGAGGGTGAGCTCTCCACTCACGGTGCTCGCCTTCAGGCCGGCGCCAACGTGCTGGGCGCTGGCATCGCCCGAGACAGACTCGATGGTGACACTGCCACTGGCGTCGATGACCTTCACGTCGCCGCTCACCGAATGGGCCTCGACGTCGCTCCCGCCGCGCGTGCTGATGTCGCCCGATACTCCGCTCGCCACCACGCGCGCCGACTTCGGCACGGTGACCTCGTAGCGCGTGTCGCCGAGCCGCCCCCGGTCGGAGCGCACGCCGAGCGTTACGCGCGAAGGGCTCGTATCGAAGCGGAGGATGCCACGCTCGCTCGTGGCGTGCACGCGCACCTCGTTGCGCTCCCAGCTCGTCACCACTATCTCGCCCGAGACGAGCGAGAGGTCCACCGTACCGTTGCCCGAGAGCGCGACCGTGGTGTCGAGGCGCGAGCGGATCCCATCACTCTCCCCGGAATCGCGTTGCGCCGCGAGCGCTGGGGGGACCGACAGCGCGAGCGCCGTGGCCGCCGCGATGATCCATGATCTTTCCATGATTGGTGTTCCTCAGGTGCGTGCCGGGAGGAGCGCAGCGGTGCGCAGGAGCTCCACCTTCTGACCCAGCACACTGTTCAGTTGGTCGTTCAGAAAGCGGCTGTTGGGATCGGCCGCCAGAGCCGCGCGGCTCTGCGCGATGGCGCTGTCGATGATTCCGAGGTTTCGCTGGATCACCGCTATGGTGGCGGTGTCGAGGAGCGAGCCGCGTTCGCGCACTATCGTCTGGAGGTGCGCGATCTCCTGGTTGTAGAGCTGCTCGCTGCTCAGGGTGCTCGCATTGCGCACCCGGCTGGGAGTCGTGCCACGCACTGCGCCGCCGGCCGTACCCGCCGGGTGAGCCGCGCCGTCCGGAGCGCCGCTGGCAGGAGCGCCGTTGGCAGGAGCGCCGTTGGTGGAAGTCGCGGGCCCCGCCGCGGCCACGGTGCGGGCGGAATCGGCATGCGTGGTGGCCACGTAAGTTATCTCCGCCGTGGAGACCACGAGCGCCGCGGCCGCCGCCGCGAGGCGAGCCGTCATCCAGCGAGGCGCCGTCCGGGCCGCGCGCACCGCTTTCTCCGCACGCACCGCGGGGAGCGGGAGCACATCGGGCTGAATCCGCGCCTCGATCCCGGGCCAGAGGTCGTGCGACGGAGCGAGCACCGGGAGATCGCCGGCATCGCGAACGATGGCGCTCACCTCGCTCAGCAGCGCGGCACAGCGCGCGCACCCGGCCGCATGAGTCTCCACCGCACGCCGCTGCGCGGCATCGATATCTCCATCGAGATACTCCGTGAGGAGCGACTCCAGCTCCTCGCAGTCGAACACGCTCTCGCTCATCTGGACAGTGCCTCCCTCAGGAGCATCCGGGCGCGGTGCAGTTGCGACTTCGTCCCACCTGGCGTCACGCCCATCTCCTCCGCTATCTCCTCGTGTGTGAACCCTTCCACGTCGTGCAGCACGAACACCTTTCGCGCTCCCGGCGGAAGCAGCGCGATGGCTGCTTCCAGGTCCAGCCGTTCCGCCACCGGAGCCGCGGCCACGGAACCCAGCGGGTCGTGCCCGTCGCGTCCGTCGTCGTCCTGCTCCGCGGTGCGCGACCGTTCGCGGCTCTGCACCTTCCGGTCGTTCAGCGCCACGTTCACCGCCACCCGGTGCAGCCAGGTGGAGAAGGCGCTTTCGCCGCGGAAGAGCGGCAGCTTCTCCCAGACGCGAACGAAAACGTCCTGCGTCAGCTCCTCCCCCCGCGTCCGGCTCCCGCACATCCGCGCGCAGATGGAGAAGACGCGATCCACATGGGCGCGGTAGAGCCGCTCGAACGCCCGCCGGTCGCCCGAGGCGGCCAGCGCCACGTCGTTCATCGGTTCGTCAGCAGCTCCGGAAGAAGCCACGTCCAGCGTTGCCACCATCATTCAGCGTGTGCCCCGGTGTCGTCGTCACGGGATGAGATGGTGGGGATGCGGAAAGGGTTTGAACGCGGAAGCGGAGAGTGGGGAGGGGTCGGAACAAGCGGGGCCGGAACAAGCGGAGCCGACCGCCCGCTGGCGGAGCGAGTCAGCGGGCGCCATGCTCCAGGGTGGCTATCAGTGCGGGGAGCTCCCGGATGTGCTCGATCAGGAAGCGCGGCGAGGCGGCCTCCAGGGCGGGGCGTGGGAATGGCCCCCAGAGAGCCGCCACGGTCGTGACGCCGGCCTCGTTGCCGGCACGGACGTCGTGCGGCGAGTCGCCGAGGAAGAGCGCCTCGGCCGGGGAGTAGCCGAGAAGGTCGAGCGCGAGAAGCACCGGTTCGGGGTCGGGCTTGTGGTGTTGGCAGGAGTCGAGGCCGACCAGCTCGTCGAGGAAGGGCTCGAGCTCGAGGAGCTTGATCGCGCGGTGCGCACCATCGTTCGCCTTGCTCGTCACCACGGCAGTGGGGTGCCCGCGCCGGTGCAGCAGCTCGAGCGTATCCCGCACGCCATCGAACTCGCGCATGAGGCGGTCGTGGTTGAGCCGCTGGAACTCGCGATAGGTGGTGAGGAAGGGGTCCACCAGTGCCTCGTCACCGACCAGCTTGCGGATCTGGCCCAGCAGTGGCGTACCCATTCCGGAGATCCACTGCTCGTCGTCGGGCGTACCGTTCAGGTGGGTGGTGAAAGCATGGCGGTAGGCGCCGACGATGAGCTCCACGGAGTCGGCGAGCGTGCCGTCGAGGTCGAAGAGGAGGGCGAGTGGGCGATCGGAGGTTCGGCTGGCGGTCGTCTCGGGTCGAGCGTATGTATGTGCCATGGTCGAATAATACATCCCTCGAGGTGGGCTCCATCCGGCGGCGGCTCTCCCTCACCAGCCTCCTTGCCTGACCAGTAGCAGAAGCGCGACCGGCTCTGCCGGTGTGCCGTTGGATGGGCCGGAGCCGCTGCCGCGCGCCGTGCCGAACTCGCCGAGCGCGCGCAGCCACTCTGCGCCGCGGCTGGTCGCGGTGGCAACGAGATCCTGAAGCAGCCGCTCCGCGCCCGCACCGTACGGCGCCGTCGCGCTCCTGCGCGCGAGCTCGGCCAGGCGCGCCACCTCGGCGCGGCGATGCCGGGGTGCGCGCGCGGCGATGGCGGCCACGCGTCGGAGCGCACGTTTGCGCGCAGGAGCGTGTGGCTCGAGCGAGGTGAGCGCCGCGAGCGCACCGGCGCGCCGCTCCGCCCAGCTAGCCACCCGTTCGATCGCTCGTTCGATTTCGTGCTCGACCGCTTGCCTGGATAGCTGGTCGATTCCGCGCTCACTCGCCCGATCGATCATCTGCTGCCCGGCCGTGGCGCATTGCTCGGCGCATTGCTCGGCGCATTGCTCGGCGCATTGCTCGGCGCATTGCTCGGCGTGCCGCTGCGACCCACCATTGCTCGCCAGACCGTCTGTCGCCGAAGCGTGCGATGCCAGGCGCACAACGCGCAGCACACGAGCCGGATCATCATCCACTTCGCCGGCACCCGTCGCCGCCACGAGGTGATATTCACCGTCTTCCCGCACCAGCGCGAGGAGTGCTGGCATCGTGGCTCGCGCCATGCCCACCACGACGCCTCCTCCTGGGGCAGTGATAAGTCGAATGCCATCTCCGGTGCTCCAGCGCTCCATATCGCGCACGATCAGCTCGCGCCGGCGTGCGGCGCTTTCTCGTTCGGCACCTCCAGGGGTGGTATCCTCTGGCGCGGCGCTCTCCCGGGTGATGCTCCCCCGTGCGTCGCCATCGGGGTCCGTGTCGCCGTCCGTGTCGCCGTCTTCGGCGAAGTCCCGCGCCTCGATCGTGTTTTCGGATGGCGGGCCATCCACCGCACTGGGTAGCTGCTCCACCGCCGCGCTCGTGGGAAGCACATCCGGCATCACACCGAGCAGTCGCTCCGCCGCCTCGAGCTTGGCGCGCAGGCGCCGCTCCACCCGCAGCAGTGCCTCGGACGACGCCGGCGGCTGGAAGACGTACACGGAGGTTCGCGCATGTTGCGCCCCCATCCTGCGCGAGCGGCCCACTCGCTGCTCCATCCGGGCGTGCGTCCACGGTAGATCGAGATGCACCACGACCGACGCGTCGTGCAGGTTCACGCCCTCGCTCAGCAGGTCGGTGGCGATCAGCAGATCTATCCGCTCGATGCCGCGCGGCGCCCGCGCTCCGGATGCCCGTGGTGCGAAGCGCTCTATGGCGTCCTTCCTCGAGAGCACTCCTCCCGCCACCCGCGCTCCTCGCCCCGTGAGCACCGCCACGCCGGCGTCGCGCCGCAGCTCGCGGAAGAGCGCGTGCGCGGTGTCGGCGAACTGGGTGAATGCGACGATCTTCTCACCCGGGTGCCGCGCGCGCATCTCGCGCAGGAGCCGCGCGCGTCGCACGTCGGTCCACTCGCTCGACCTCGCCCGCTCGAGGAGCGCTCGCACGGCGCGCTCGTGCCGGCCGAGCACGGATCGCAGAGCTTCGGGGTCCTCCGGTACGGGGGCGTCGAGGAGGCCGGGAAGCGCGAGCTGCACCGCGCGATCGCCGCATACCCATGCCGCCAGCTCCCGCGGCGATGGAAGGCCGCCATCGCGCAGCGCGGCATCCAGCGCGATGGCCCGAGCCAGCCGGCGTCGCAGCGCGCCCACGAGCGCGGCATTGCTCGACGCCCACTCGCGCACCAGCCCCCACACCACGAGCGCGCCGCCGGCGCCGGCATCGCGCGCTGGCAGGGGAGGTGGGAGCGCGATGATCGCGCGCAGCAGCTCCGCGTCATCTCCCACGACCAGGCGCACCGGCGGCGCAATGGTTGGCAGCCGCTCGAGCGGCACGTCCGCGCGATCGCGACGGACTATGCAGCGCGCGATCGCGTCGTCGTCGAGCGCATGCGCGCGCGCGCCGAGGAAGAGCGCGAGGAGCGCCGTCAGCTCCGCGGGCGAGTTGTGCACCGGCGTGGCCGAGAGCAGCAGAACGTGCGCCCCGTCGGTGAGCTCGGCGATGCGCGCGTAGCGGCGAGCTCCCGGCGTTCGTGCGTGGTGCGCTTCATCGAGGATCGCGAGGTCGAAGCGATCGTGCGGGCCGCCTCCCCGGCTCAGTGCGGAGTACGACGTCACCGTGCCACGCGCGCCGACGGCGCGGAGCGCGTCGTACCACATGGAGCGCAGAGCGGCGGGTGCCACCACGAGCACGTGCTCGTACTCGCGCGCGAGCGCGGCGGCCGTGTAAGTCTTCCCCAGCCCTACGTCGTCGGCCAGGAGGGCGCCGCCGTATCTCCGGAGCGTGCGGCGGAGCCGCTCGAGCGCGGAGCGCTGGTGCGGACGCAGGATGACCGATCCGTGTACCGCATCCTCGCGCTTCTCCCCGAGCCAGAGCCGGGCGATGAGCGCGCACACCTCCGCCGGGCTGGCGAGCGTCAGCGCGCGTACCATGCGAGCAGGGGAGCCGCATCCGCGGGGCGCACGTGGTAGGCGCGCAGCACGGCGGCGTCCAGCTCGGCCGCGCTCGGCGCGTCACCGAGTGCGGCACGTTCGGCGAGCGGCGCGAGCAGGGCGCGGGCGGCCGGCCAGTCGCGGGGGAGCGGAAGCAGCGATACGGTCCACGCCATGTAGCGCCGGTAGCCGCCGCGCGCCGGCTCCGCGAGCGCGCCGAGCCATGCCGCCGCGATGGTGGAGTTCAGTATGGCGGCGATGGCCCGCGCGTCTGACAGCTCGCTGCAGGGCAGCACGTAGCAGCTGTTGAGCGGAACCGTGCGATCTCCTTCCTCCAGGACCAGCGCGCGTGGCGACCGGCCCATGTCGGCCCACACCACTCGTGCCCGCGACGAGGCGGCCGCGCCCGTCCTGAAGAGCGACCACCAGCGCACGCCGGCCCGGAGGTCGGTGCGCGCGACCAGCCGCTCGCGCCAGCGCCCGAGCCACTGCGCGGCGCGTGGCGGGAGTGACTCCAGCGGTGCGCCGGAGTCGTCGTGGGTCCAGATGAGCCACTCGCTCGTGCGCTCGGCCCGCCATGGTGTGGTGCTCTCACCCCGAAGGAGCGGACGGAGCAGCCACCGCTCCACCGGCTCATCGCTTCCGCTCACAGCGCTCTTCCGGAGCACGAACGCCTCGTTGCAGCCGCATTTCACCCCGAGCTGCGGTGGACCGAACGCGCTTTCGGCGAGCGGCTCGCCGGCACGCGCGAGCCGGTCGAAGGCCGTGCGAACGGCGGGTGGCACGATGAGCCAGGGACTCGCCGGATCATCCAGCGAGAGCCGCGCGGGCTCGATCTCCCAGCGCAGCGCGGTACTCCCCCGGTGCACCGCGGCCGCTATGCCGGGTGTGGCCGGCACGGCGTCGGTACCGGGCGGCGCCGCGCGCCGTGCCACGAGTAGCGACGGATACACGGCCGCGTCGAAGGCCGCTGGCGACTCCGACCAGTCTTCCAGTGCCAGCACCAGCGCGCGCTCGCCGAGCATACGGCGCACGCCGCCACCCGCGAGCGAGCTCCAGAGTTTCGCGGGAAGGAGCAGCGCCATGGTCCCGCCAGCGCACAGGAGGGCGAGCGAGCGCTCGGTGAAGAGCGCCGCCACATCCACCTGCGCGGCGAAGCCCGAACCGGCGCGCGCGAGCGAGGCGCCGCGCTCCCACGCCGCACCGCGAAAGACCGCGTAGCGCCCGCGCAGCGCGGCGCGCGCCTGCTGCGGGATGCGGTGCAGCCGCACCCAGGGTGGATTGGCGATGACCATGTCGAAGCCGCCGCGCCGCGCGATGTCCGGGAAGTGCGCTACCCACGAGAAGGGGAGTGCTCCACCCTCGCGCACGCTCTTCAGCGCGGCGCGGAGCTCGCGCGCGCGCACGCGCTCGCTCGCCAGCCGCTGGCGCTCCTGAGCACCGGCGCGTACGCGCTCGCCGAAGAGGTCGCGGCCGCGCAGCGCGGAGATGAGATCCCGTCTGCGCGCCGAACAGCGCTGCTGTTCCATCTCCAGATGCGCCGCGGCCGCGCTCCGCTCGGCGGCATCCAGCGCGCGCCTCAGCGTCGTCTTGCGGCCGCCCGTGGCTCGCGCGTACCGCTCGCGCAGGAGCGCGAGGTGCGCGCCGCCGCCGACCGGACGCGCCTCGTCCCAGATCTCTCCCGCGAGCGAATCGCCCACGCGGATGTGGCGGTCGAGATTGGGAAGCGGCGCCACGGCGAGCGGGTCGTCCACGCTACCTTCGATCACCACCGAGAGCCAGAGCCGCAGCTCGCAGAGCCAGACGGCCATGGGGTTCACATCCACGCCGAAGATGCAGCGCGTGAGCAGCTCGCGCCGCACCTCGTCGGTGGGCCGGGGATCGCCGAGCCGCGCGTGCAGCGTGGACAGCTCCTCGAGCGCGTGCACCAGGAAGGCGCCGCTCCCGCACGCGGGATCGAGCACGCGCAGGGCCGCGGATCGCTCGCGCAGCATTCGCGCGACCTCCTCGTCCACGGGCCCGCCGGCGAGCGCGCTCTCCACGGCGTCGTCCGGTACGGTGCCGCCCGAGAGGGCGCTCGCGAGCGCCGAGCGCGTCACTCGGGCGACCAGCGCGTGCGGCGTGTAGAACGCGCCGCTCGACCGCCGCTCCCCCTCGCGCATGAGCGATTCGAACGCGAGACCGAGCATCTCCGGGTCGATCGCCGCCTGGCTCCACTCGCTGCTCTCCTCACGCGCGGTGAAGCGGTAGAGTGTGAGGAGCTGGTCGA
>Ga0182741_1004289_pt1 | contig 14226 bp, 17 predicted proteins | sample eDN5th37CBELigOP_FD_128874 | JGI IMG/M metagenome (GOLD analysis project Ga0182741, IMG submission 128874) | Enriched Organic Plus compost microbial communities from Emeryville, California, USA - eDNA 5th pass 37_C BE-Lig OP (version 2) (version 2) ...
ACCGCCCCACAGCACGAGCAGCCACCACGGGTTCAGGTCACCGAGTTTGACGAATATGAGGGTGTTGTAGACCGGCACCCACGCGCGCCACCTCCCCTGCACCCCGGCCTTCTCGAAGATCTTAATCAAGAACCAGGCGAAGATGACGTACGCGATGACGGCGAAGATCAAACCGAAGACCACGAGAGCGGCGTAGGCGGCTACGGCTGCGCCATCGTAGGGGAAATCATCCATGGAATCCTCCGGGTGATGGATGTTCGAGGCACGATCACGGCACGGCGCGCCGCGGTCCACATGTTAGCGGCGGCCTCTCGCGCGGAACCACCGCTTCACGGCGTGTCTCACGACGCCACGCGGGCGCCTCTTGCCGTCACGGGCAGGCCCCTGGATAGGGTGAGCGCAGAGGGCATCCCCGCCCCCTCCCCACACGAAGGGATCGCCGATGAGCGACGCCACGCCCCCGCCTCCCCCGCCCCTTCCTCCGCAGCCCGCCGGCGAGGCCGCCGCCGCGGCTTCGCCGAAGCGTCCCGCGTACGACCCGGCGACCGACCCCGACGACACCGGTGTCTCGCAGACGGCGCTGAGCGGGGATGTCACGGAGGTCGGCCGGGGCTTCTTCCGAGCGCTGTTCGACTTCTCGTTCCGCACGTTCATCACGCGGCGCCTCGCGAGCGTCTTCTATCTCGCCGGTCTCATCGTGATCGTCATCGGCGCCGTCCTGTACCTGGTGACCGGCATCCTCAACGGCGTGGCCGCGCTCTGGTTCAACCCCGGAGCGGGCGTCACCCTCATCATCGCGACGATCATCCTCGTCCCGCTCATCGCGTTCCTCGCGATCGTCGCGCTGCGTCTGGTCATCGAGGCCGTCGTCGCCCTCATCGCGATCGCCGAGAACACGGAGCGGACCGCCGAGCACACGCGACGCTGAGGCATCCGGCGCCCGCCGTCACGCGAAGAGGTCGAGCCCGCCATCGCCTCGATCGATGACCCGGATGCCGGCCCCGGCGGCCCATCGCACGAATCCCGTTCGCGAGCCGATGCGCGGGCGCTCGTCGGCGAGCCGGCGCACGAGCGCGCCCTTCGCATGCTTGTTGAAGTGGTTGAGGGCGCGCACCGCGCCATCCTCGGCCTCCGTGACGACGCGCACGTACGCCGACGACACGTGGGTGGGAACGGGTCCGAGCGCGACGTACGCCTCGGATCGCAGATCCAGCACGAACGACGGTGCCGCCTCCGTGAGAGCGGCCGTTACGGCGTCCGCCCACACCCGGCGCAGCGGGGGAAGACCCGGCAGCGACGTCGCCGCGCCCAGGCGGTACGCGGGAATCGGGTCCAGGGCGCCGATCGGCCCGAACGGCGCCGAGTGGATCATGATGTGTCGCCCCAGCCAACGCCGGCCGGCGGAATCGACGGATGCCGCGCCCAGCGCGTCGTATAGGACGCCGGTGTAACGGTCGACGGCGGCCATCGTCGGCGCTTCGCGCAGCCCCGCGTTGACGGCGACCTCGGCGAGCTGCGTGCGACCGAGCTTGAGCACGCGGGCCGCCTCCTGATCGTCCGCCGACAGCGCGATGAGCGCATCGACGACCACGTGACGCACGGGCGCCAGCGCCGGTAGCGCGAGGGACGCTGCGTCGAACGGCGCGTCGGCGCCTCCGGGGCGCTTCGTCTCGGATGGCGGAAGCAGGATCAGCATGGGGTGGGCGGCTCCAGGCAGAGGAACGCCCCAGCGCTCCGAGGAGGCTGGGGCGTTCCGACGAGGTGGATCAGGCGACGAGGGATGCGTTGCCCGCGACGATCGTCACGACGTCGCTCTCGATCGACAGGAACCCGTCCTGCGCGTTCGCGATGACCTTCGTGCCGTCGGTCTGCGTGATGCGCACCTGGCCCTCGGCCAGGATCGCGAGCACCGGCTCGTGACCCGCCATGAAGCCGATCTCACCCAGCACGGTCTTGGCGACGACGAGCGACGCCTCCCCCGACCAGACCTCGGCGTCAGCCGAAACCAGGCTCACGTTGAGAGCCATGTCAGCCGTTCTCCTTCTGGATGCGGGCCCACGCCTCTTCGACATCGGAGATGCCGCCGACGTTGAAGAACGCCTGCTCGGCGACGTGGTCGAACTCGCCCTTCACGATCGCGTCGAACGACTCGATCGTCTCCTTGATCGGAACCGTCGAGCCCTCGACACCCGTGAACTTCTTCGCCATGTAGGTGTTCTGCGAGAGGAACTGCTGGATGCGGCGCGCGCGGGCGACGACGACCTTGTCCTCTTCGGAGAGCTCGTCGACACCGAGGATCGCGATGATCTCCTGCAGCTCCTTGTTCTTCTGGAGGATCTGCTTCACGGCGGTGGCCACGCGGTAGTGGTCCTCGCCGATGTAGCGCGGGTCGAGGATGCGGCTCGTCGAGGCGAGCGGGTCGACCGCGGGGTACAGACCCTTCGACGCGATCTCACGCGAGAGCTCGGTCGTCGCGTCGAGGTGGGCGAACGTCGTGGCCGGCGCCGGGTCGGTGTAGTCGTCGGCGGGGACGTAGATCGCCTGGAGCGACGTGATCGAGTGGCCGCGCGTCGAGGTGATGCGCTCCTGCAGGATGCCCATCTCGTCAGCGAGGTTCGGCTGGTAGCCCACCGCAGAGGGCATGCGGCCGAGCAGCGTCGACACCTCGGAGCCCGCCTGCGTGAAGCGGAAGATGTTGTCGATGAACAGGAGCACGTCCTGCTTCTGGACGTCGCGGAAGTACTCCGCCATCGTCAGGGCCGACAGCGCGACGCGAAGACGCGTCCCCGGCGGCTCGTCCATCTGACCGAACACGAGGGCGGTCTTGTCGAAGACGCCCGCATCCTCCATCTCGTGGATGAGGTCGTTGCCCTCACGCGTGCGCTCGCCGACACCGGCGAACACCGACACACCACCGTGGTCCTGCGCGACGCGCTGGATCATCTCCTGGATGAGGACCGTCTTGCCGACGCCCGCACCGCCGAACAGGCCGATCTTGCCACCCTGCACGTACGGGGTGAGCAGGTCGATGACCTTGATGCCCGTCTCGAACATCTGTGTCTTCGACTCGAGCTGGTCGAAGCTCGGGGGCTGACGGTGGATCGGCCAGCGCTCGGTGACCTCGACCGTCTCGCCCGGCTCGGCGTTCAGCACGTCGCCGGTCACGTTGAACACGCGGCCCTTGGTGACGTCGCCGACGGGAACCGTGATCGGGCCGCCCGTGTCGCGCACCTCCTGGCCGCGGACCATGCCGTCAGTCGGCTTGAGCGAGATGGCGCGCACGAGGTCGTCGCCGAGGTGCTGCGCGACCTCGAGCGTGATCTCGGTCGACTCCTCGCCGATCGTGATGGTCGTCTTGAGCGCGTTGTAGATGTCGGGGATCGCGTCGTGCGGGAACTCGATGTCGACGACGGGACCGGTGATGCGCGCGACGCGGCCGACACCGAAGGACTCGGTCTGCGCTTCCGTCTTCTCAGCGGTGAGGCTCATGGCTTCTTCTCTTTCGTATGGTCTTACTTGCCCGACGCCAGGGCGTCGGCGCCGCCGACGATCTCGGCGATCTGCTGCGTGATCTCGGCCTGGCGTGCGTTGTTGCGCAGGCGGGTGTAGTCGGTGATGAGCTTGTCGGCGTTGTCGCTGGCCGACTTCATCGCCTTCTGCGTCGCGGCGTGCTTGGCCGCCGACGACTGCAGGAGGGCGTTGAAGACGCGGCTCTGGATGTACACCGGCAGGAGCGCGTCGAGGACGACCTCGGCATCCGGCTCGAACTCGTAGAGCGGGTACACCACGGCTGCCGACGCCTCCTCGGCCTCGACGACCTCCAGCGGCAGCAGACGGACCGTCTCGGGCGACTGGGTCATCATGCTGACGAACCGGTTGTAGACGAGGTGGATCTCGTCGACGCCGCCGTCCTGGCCACCGCGGTCGTACGCGTCGAGCAGCGTCGCCGCGATCTCCTCTGCCGTGTGGAAGTGCGGCGTGTCGGTGTCACCCGTCCACTCGGCCGCGGCCTCCATGCGCCGGAACTGGAAGTACCCGACCGCCTTGCGACCCACGAGGTAGAACACCGGCTCGCGGCCCTCCTGGCGCAGCAGCTCGGCCAGCTCGAGGCCCTCGCGGAGGATCTGCGAGTTGAACGCGCCGGCGAGCCCGCGGTCCGAGGCGAAGATCACCACTGCCGAACGGCGGATGACCTCGCGCTCGGTCGTCAGCGGGTGCTCGACGTTCGAGTGGGTCGCGACGGCGGACACGGCCCGCGTCACGGCACGCGCGAAGGGAGTCGACGCGCGCACGCGCGCCATCGCCTTCTGGATGCGCGAAGCCGCGATGAGCTCCATCGCCTTCGTGATCTTCTTGGTCGTCTGAGCAGAGTTGATCTTCTGCTTGTAGACCCGCAGTTGTGCGCCCATGGTCCCTTACCGGTGCCGGCTCAGTGGCGGCCCTTGACGATCTTCTCCTGGTTCACGTCCTCGGCGGCCGCCGGGGCGACCTCCTCGTGACCCGGGCGATCGATCGCCTGACCCTTGCCCGCGCGGAACTCGAGGATGAAGTCGTCCGTGCGCTTCTCGAGCTCGGCGACGGTGTCGTCGTCGAGGACGTTGGTCTCGCGCAGGCGGTCGAGGATGTCGGTGTTGCGGCGCAGGTAGTCGAGCAGTTCGCGCTCGAACGCGAGCACGTCCTCGACCTCGATCGTGTCGAGCTTGCCGTTGGTGCCGGCCCAGATCGAGACGACCTGCTCCTCCACCGGGTACGGCGAGTACTGCGGCTGCTTGAGCAGCTCGGTCAGACGCGCACCGCGCGCGAGCTGGCGACGCGAGGCGGCGTCGAGGTCGCTTGCGAACATCGCGAACGCCTCGAGCGAACGGTACTGCGCCAGCTCGAGCTTGAGCGTGCCGGAGACCTTCTTGATCGACTTGACCTGGGCGTCACCGCCGACGCGCGACACCGAGATTCCGACGTCGACCGCGGGACGCTGGTTCGCGTTGAAGAGGTCGGACTGCAGGAAGATCTGGCCGTCGGTGATCGAGATGACGTTCGTCGGGATGTACGCCGACACGTCGTTCGCCTTCGTCTCGATGATCGGCAGACCCGTCATCGACCCGGCGCCCATCTCGTCCGACAGCTTCGCGCAGCGCTCGAGCAGACGCGAGTGCAGGTAGAAGACGTCGCCCGGGTAGGCCTCGCGCCCCGGCGGGCGGCGGAGGAGCAGCGACACGGCGCGGTAGGCCTCAGCCTGCTTCGACAGGTCGTCGAAGATGATCAGGACGTGCTTGCCGCCGTACATCCAGTGCTGGCCGATGGCCGAGCCGGTGTAGGGGGCGAGGTACTTGAAGCCGGCGGGGTCGGATGCCGGGGCCGCGACGATCGTGGTGTAGTCCATGGCGCCCGCGTCCTCGAGCGCGCCCTTCACGGCCGCGATCGTGGAGCCCTTCTGGCCGATGGCGACGTAGATGCAGCGGACCTGCTTGTTGACGTCGCCCGACTCCCAGTTGGCCTTCTGGTTGATGATGGTGTCGATCGCGATCGCGGTCTTGCCCGTCTGACGGTCGCCGATGATGAGCTGGCGCTGACCGCGGCCGATCGGGATCATGGCGTCGATGGCCTTGATGCCGGTCTGGAGCGGCTCGTGCACGCTCTTGCGCTGCATGACGCCCGGCGCCTGGAGCTCGAGGGCGCGACGGCCCTCGGTCTTGATCTCGCCGAGACCGTCGATCGGGTTGCCGAGCGGGTCGACCACGCGGCCGAGGTAGCCGTCGCCTACCGCGACCGAGAGGACCTCTCCGGTGCGCGTGACGCTCTGGCCCGCCTCGATGCCGGAGAACTCGCCGAGGATGACGACGCCGATCTCGTGCTCGTCGAGGTTGAGCGCGAGGCCCTCGGTGCCGTCCTCGAAGCGGACGAGCTCGTTCGCCATGACCCCCGGCAGGCCCTCGACGTGGGCGATGCCGTCGGCGGCGTCGATGACGGTGCCGACCTCGGTCGCGACGGCCCCGGTGGGCTCGTAAGCGGCGACGAAGTCCTTCAGCGCGTCACGGATGACGTCGGGGCTGATAGAGAGATCTGCCATTGTTTTCCTTCGTTCATGGGGCCTCGGCCCCGAAGTCTCCGCCCGGGACGGGCGGGAAGTCTGCTAGCCGGCCAGCCTCTGGCGCAGGTCGGCGAGGCGGGACGACACGCTCGCGTCGATCACGTCATCCGCGATCTCCACGCGCAGGCCGCCGACGACCGACGGGTCGACGACGGTGTTCACCGACACCTTCTTGCCGTAGCGCTTCGACAGCGCTGCGGCGAGGCGGTCGGCCTGGGCCGCACCGAGCGGTGCGGCCGCGTAGACCGTCGCCACGGTGCGGTCGCGCTCGTCGGCGACGATCTTCATCGCGCGGGCGAGCACGTGGCGCACGCGACGCTCGCGGGGCCGCTGGATGACGGATGCGGCGATGAGCGTCGCGGCTCCGCTCGCGCGTCCTCCGAGCAGCCGCTCGACGAGCGCACCCTTCGCCTCGGGGTCTCCCAGACGGCTGCCGAGCGCGAGCTCGAGCTCCGCGTTCTCGGCGACCGTGCGCGAGAAGCGGAACAGCTCCCCCTCGACGTCGGCGCCGGGGTCGGACTTCGCCGCCGCGCGGATCGCGAGCTCCTCGATGCCGTCGACGAGATCGCTCGCCGATGACCAGCGCTGCTCGACCGCGGTCTTCAGCACGGCCACCGTCGCGGGCGACAGACGCGAGCCGAAGACGTCCTCGACGACCTTCGTCCGCGCCGCGGGCTCCGCGGCGGAGTCGGCGAGCGCGCCGCTCAGCTGCGGCGTGTCGCCCACGGCGCGCGCCGCGGCGAACAGCTCGCGGGCGACGTCGAGGTCGACGCCCGACGCGGCGTCGAGCGCCGCCGTCGTCGCCGCGAGGGCCTGAGTGGTCGCGCTGCCCATTACGCCCTCTGTCCTTGCGCCGCGGACTCCGACGCCTCGAGCTCGGCGAGGAAGCGGTCGACGACCGCCTTGGCCTTCGCGTCGTCGGAGAGCGTCTCGCCGATCACGCCGCCGGCGAGGTCGAGCGCGAGCGATCCGACGTCGCTGCGCAGCGACACCAGGGCCGCCTGGCGCTCCGCCTCGATCTGCGCGTGCGCGGAGGCGGTCAGGCGCGCCGCCTCGGCGGACGCCGTCTCCTTCGCCTCGGCGATGATCTTGCGACCGTCCTCACGGGCGGCGTCGCGGATCTCGCCGGCCTCCTTGCGAGCCTCGGCGAGCTGGGCGGTGTACTCCTCGAGCGCGGCCTCGGCACGACGCTGGGCCTCGTCGGCCTTCGCGATGTTGCCCTCGATCGCGGCGCTGCGCTCGTCGAGCAGCTTCTTCATCCTCGGGAGGGCGACCCTCCAGAAGAGGAAGAGGATGATGACGAAGCACACCAGCGACCAGATGATGTCGTACCACGCGGGGATCAGAGGGTTGTGCTCGGGAGCACCCTCTTCCGCGGCGTACGCGACAAGAGCGTTCAGCATCCTGTCTCCTTAGGTCGAGTCGCGATCAGAATCCGAAGATGAAGCCGGTCGCGATGCCGATGAAGGCGAGCGCCTCGGTGAAGGCGATACCGATCCACATGAGCACCTGAAGGCGGCCGGCGAGCTCGGGCTGGCGCGCCACGCCCTCGATCGTCTTGCCGACGACGATGCCCACGCCGATGGCCGGGCCGATCGCAGCGAGGCCATAGCCGACGGTCGCGATGGAGCCCTGAACCTCGGCGAGAACCGTAGTTGCGTCCACGGGGGTGTTTCCTTTCGGTTATGGGCGGCTTGGGGCCGACCCGCTCAGTGCTCTTCCGCGACCGCGAGCTGGATGTAGACCGCGGTGAGGAGAGCGAAGACGTACGCCTGGAGGACGGCCACCAGGATTTCGAACAGAGTGAAGACGAAGCCGAATGCGAGGCTGCCCGCGGCGAGCGCCGACCACCAGCCTCCGAGGTCGAACAGGAAGAACTGCGTCGCGGCGAAGAAAAGCACGAGCAGCAGGTGGCCGACCATCATGTTCATCAGCAGTCGGAGCGTCAGCGTCACGGGTCGCACGATGAAGGTCGAGATGAGCTCGATCGGCGTGACGATGAAGTAGATCGGCCAGGGCACGCCCGACGGGAACAGCGAGTTCTTGATGAAGTTCTTGGGGCTCTTCTTGATGCCCGCGTAGATGAACGTCACATAGCTGAGGACGGCGAGCGTGAGCGGCACCGCGATGATCGCCGTTCCGGCGATGTTCATGAACGGGATGATGCCCGTGATGTTCATGAACAGGATCATGAAGAAGATCGTCGTGAGCAGCGGCAGGAAGCGATCGCCGTCCTTGCGGCCGAGGAGGTCGTGCGCGATGTTGATGCGCACGAAGTCGAGGCCCATCTCGACGAGGCTCTGGAAGCGGCCCGGCACGACCTTCATGCGACGCGTCCCGAGCCAGAAGATCAGCACGAGCGCGATCGTCGCGATGAACTGGATGACGTGGATCCGGTTGATCGTGAGCGGCGCGCCGAACAGGACGATGTCGGGGAAGGTGATCAGCGCGTCCGGGAAGAACTCTTCGATCGAGGGACCGTGGAACCCGCCCCCGTCCTCAGCGGCGGTGTGGGCGATGAGAGTCGCAATGTGAGTAGACAGCGCTGGCTCCAGCTTCGGGGCACCGGAGAAGATCCGATGCGACGATTGGGTTGGTGAGCGTCACTCCGCAGGCGCTCAGAAGGCGAGCAAGCGGGCGCCAGATCAGCCTATCAAACTCACAGGCGCGCTGATTACGCGCCCCGCCCCTCCGCACCCGCGTCGGATTCCGATGAACGGGATGAGCCGGATGCGCCGGGCGCAGCATCCGGTTCTTCGACGCTCGTCGGGAGTGTCGTGTCGCTCACGTGCGGGATGCGCATGCGCGTGAGCACGACCACGTCGACCACGAGCGACGCGAGCACGCTCACGACGACCGCGACGAAGAAGATCATCGGCTCGATCCACGGCTGCCCGCGCAGCACGATGAGCGCGACGATGAACAGCACGAGCTTGAGGATCCAGCCGCCCAGGACGATGCCGAAGAAGATCGGAACGTAGAGCGGGTCGCCGTACCAGCGGTTCGCGATGAGGATGCTCGCGGCGGTGATGCCGAGGAAGAGCGCCGCGAGGAGCACGCCGAGCAGCGCGCTCCACAGCCCCGTCGTCCCTGCGACGAGGAAGCCTACGACGGCGGCGACGACCAGGAGCGCACCGGTAACGACGGCCGACCAGACCAGGACGGTGCGCAGGACGGGCGTGCTCGAGACGGGGCTGGGACTCATCGGGCGTCCTCCAGGACGGTCTGGGGCGCCGACACGGAGCGACGCGAGGGAAGGAAGGTGATCACGAGGCACGCGGCCACGCCGACGACGCCGAACGCGACGCCGAACAGGTAGCCGCCCGCCCAGTCGTCCTGCGTGCCGATGTACATGAGGAGCACCGCGAGTCCCACGATCGCGGTCCACGCGTAGAAGATGAGCGTCGCGTCGCGGTCGGAGTGGCCCATGTCGAGCATCCGGTGGTGCAGGTGCTTGCGATCCGGCGAGAACGGCGATTTGCCCTTGCTCATGCGGCGCACGACGGCCAGCCCGAAGTCGAGCAGCGGCAGCAGCACGACGACCACCGGCAGCAGGATCGGGATGAACGCACCGAGCAGCTGTGAGCGACCGAACTCGTCGGGGTTCAGCAGCGACGGCTCGAGCTGTCCGGTGATCGCGATCGCGGAGCACGCCATGAGCAGGCCCAGCATGAGAGCCCCGGAATCCCCCATGAACAGCCTCGCCGGGCTCCAGTTGAGCGGCAGGAACCCGATGCACGCCCCGATGAGCACCGCCGCGATGAACGATGCGAGGTTGAAGTAGGTGCTCGCGCCCGTGTCGCGCACGAGCATGTACGAGTACGCGAAGAAGACGCTGTTCGCGATGAGGCACACGCCCGCGACGAGCCCGTCGAGACCGTCGATGAAGTTCACCGCGTTCATGACGACGACGATCGACAAGACCGTCAGGATGAAGCTCTGCCATGGCGAGACGATCACGAGGCCGCCGATCGGGATCGACAGGATCTGCAGCTTGCCGAACCACGCGATGATGCCCGCGGCCAGGAACTGCACGCCGAGCTTGACCATCCAGTCCAGATCCCAGAGGTCGTCGGCGACGCCGACCGCGACGATCAGCAGCGTCGCGACGAGGATCGCGTAGACGGGCTCGGGTCGCTCCCAGAAGATCGCGAAGTACGGATGCTGCGACGACACCGCGAACGCCGCGACGACGCCGAGGAACATCGCGACGCCCCCGAGCCGGGGGGTGGGCGTCTTGTGCACGTCGCGCTCGCGGATGCCGGGGTACAGCTTGTACTTCAGGCTGAGGCGCCACACGGTCCACGACATCGCCAGCGTGACGGCGGCGGTGAAGATGACGATGAAGACGTACTGCTTCACTCGGTGCCGCCGCGGGGCTGTCCGGTCGAGGGGGCATCCGCCCCCTCGGGGGTCGAGTCCTCCTCGGTCGGGTCGTCTTCGAGCAGTTCGCCGAGAACGCTGCGCAGGTCTTCTCGCGTGACCGCGCCCTCGCGGAGCACGCGCACCCGGGCCTCGCCCTCGGCGCTCGCGCCCACGAGCGACGTCGCGTCGATGATGGTCGACGCGATGCCGGTCGTCGACGGCCCGTCGTCGAGGTACGCGGCGACGCTGTCGCCCAGCATCCGCTCCGCGTCGTCCGCCGAGATCGCGGCGGCCAGCCCCGTGCGGTTGGCGCTCGACACGGCGAGGGGCCCGGTCTCTTCGAGCAGCTCGAGCGCGATGCGGTTGGCGGGCATGCGCACCGCGACGGTGCCGTGCGTGTCGCCGAGATCCCACGAGAGGGACGGCTGCGACCGCAGGACGATCGTCAAGCCGCCGGGCCAGAACGCGTCGACGAGACGCTCGACCGGCTCGGGGACCTCGGCCGCGAGCGCGCGCAGCGTGCGGATGCCCGGCACGAGCACGGGCGGAGGCGACTGGCGGCCGCGGCCCTTCGCATCGAGGAGGCGCTGCACGGCGGCGGCGTTGAAGGCGTCGGCGGCGACGCCGTACACCGTGTCGGTGGGTATCACGATGAGCTCGCCGCGGCTGATCGCCTGACGCGCGTGGCGCATCCCGGCGAGCAGCTGCGCCTCATCGCGGCAGTCGTAGAGGGGGGAGGACATGTCCAGCCCAGTCTAGATTCCCCGAGGGAGCGATCACGGGCGGACCGCGGTCGTCGCGCGGTCACGCATGGTGAGGTCCTGGTGGGTCGCGGTCGCCCGCCACCCCGCCTCCGCGAGCAGCTCGCGGACCGGCTCGCCCTGCCACTCGCCGTGCTCGATGACGAGGGAGCCGCCCGGATGCAGCAGCCGCATGCCCACCTCGCTCAGCACGCGCACGACGTCGAGCCCGTCCGCTCCTGCGTACAGGGCCGCCGGCGGGTCGAAGAAGCGCACCTCGGGGTCGCGCGGAATCGCGTCGTCGGGCACGTACGGCGGGTTGGAGACGAGCACCGAGACCGTGCCGTCGAGCTCGGGGAAGGCGTGCTCGAGGTCGATGAACGCCAGCCGCGCGTTCGCAGCGCCGACCATGGCGAAGTTCTCCTTCGCCCACACGAACGCGTCGACCGAGTTCTCGGCCGCGTACACCCGCGCGTGAGGCACCTCGGTCGCGAGCGCGAGGGCGATCGCGCCGCTTCCGGTTCCCAGATCGACCGCAACGGGGTCGGCGGATGCCACAGCCCGCAGCGCGTCGATCGCGAGCTGCGCCACGATCTCGGTCTCGGGCCGGGGGACGAACACGCCCGGGCCCACGCGGAGCTCGAGGTGACGGAACGGCGCAACGCCCGTCAGGTGCTGCAGCGGCTCGCGCGACGCCCTGCGGCGGACGAGGTCGGCGAACGCATCCGCCTGCTCTCGCGTCACCGCGTCGCCGCGGACGCGGGCCGCCTCGATGTCCCCTCGCCCGCCCCCGAGGACGTGCGCTGCCAGCAGCACCGCGTCGACGTCGGGATCGGGCACGCCCGCGCGCGAAAGAACCTCCACCGCGTCGCGCAGGACGGACGCGAGCGGGAGGTCGGCGGGCGGTTCGTGGGCCATGAGCGCCCTCCAGCCTATGCGGTGCGGTTCGTCACATAGTCACCGGGCGGGGCGGCGCTCCCATAGAGTTGTTCGGCAGTCCGTTTCCGTCCCGAAAGGCGCCTCATGCCCGGCATCCACTCCGACATCACCACGGCGTTCGGCAACACCCCCCTCGTGCGTCTCAACCACGTCACCGAGGGCGTCGGCGCGGAAGTGTACGCGAAGCTCGAGTACTTCAACCCCGCGTCCAGCGTCAAGGACCGTCTGGGCATCGCTCTCGTGAACGCCGCCGAGGAGGCGGGCGCCCTCAGCGAGGGAGGCACCATCGTCGAGGCGACCAGCGGCAACACCGGCATCGCGCTCGCGATGGTCGGCGCCGCGCGCGGCTACAAGGTCATCCTCACGATGCCCGCCTCGATGTCGAAGGAGCGTCGTCTGCTCCTGAAGGCGCTCGGCGCGGAGCTCGTTCTCACCGACCCGACGAAGGGCATGTCCGAGTCGCTCCGGGTCGCGAACGAGATCGTCGAGAAGACGCCTGGCGCGATCCTCGCGAAGCAGTTCGAGAACGAGGCGAACCCCGCGATCCACCGCAAGACCACCGCCGAGGAGATCTGGCGCGACACCGACGGCGACATCGACATCTTCGTCGCCGGCATCGGCACAGGCGGCACCATCACAGGCGTGGGCCAGGTCCTCAAGGAGCGCAAGCCCGACGTCAAGGTCGTCGCGGTGGAGCCGAAGGACTCCCCCATGCTCACCGAGGGCCACCCCGGCCCGCACAAGATCCAGGGCATCGGGCCGAACTTCGTGCCCCCGATCCTCGACCGCAGCGTCATCGACGAGGTCATCGACGTCGAGTTCGAGCCGTCGCTCGCGGTGTCGCGCGACCTCGCCGCCAAGGAAGGCCTCCTCGTCGGCATGTCCAGCGGCGCGGCCGTGTGGGCGGCGCTCGAACTCGCGAAGCGGCCGGAGAACGCCGGCAGGAAGATCGTCGTGATCGTCCCCGACACGGGCGAGCGGTACCTCACCACGGCGCTGTTCGAAGACCTGCGCGAGGACTGACGTGGGGGCGTGGCAGAGGGTGCGCGAAGATCTCGCCGCGGCGAAGCTTCGCGACCCTGCCGCGCGCTCGGCGATCGAGATCGCGCTCCTCTACCCCGGCCTGCATGCGATCTGGGCGCACCGCGTGTGGCACGCGCTGTGGAAGCGGCGCGTGCGGTTCATCGCACGGGCGGGCTCCCAGATCACGCGCTGGCTGACGGGCATCGAGATCCACCCCGGTGCGCAGATCGGACGCCGGTTCTTCATCGACCACGGCATGGGCGTCGTCATCGGAGAGACCGCCGAGATCGGCGACGACGTCATGCTCTACCACGGCGTCACGCTCGGCGGCCGCACGCGTGACGGGGGCAAGCGGCATCCGACTCTCGAAGACGGCGTCGCGGTCGGCGCCGGCGCGAAGGTGCTCGGCCCGATCACGATCGGGGCGGGGTCCGTGATCGGCGCCAACGCGGTCGTGACGCGCGACGCACCGCCCGACAGCGTCCTCGTGGGCGTGCCGGCGAAGCCGCGCCGGCGCCGCACGGGCGAGGACACGCGCGCGATCCTCACCGCGCCCGAGTACGTGATCTGACGCGACCTCAACGCCGAGCGCGCTGCCGCCCGTCGTCCTTGAGGAACAGCGGCGTCAGCGCCCACGTCGCGATCGCCGTCACGAACCAGACGATGAGCGCGCCGACGACCCACGCGGTGGGTCCGTCGATGCCGACGCCCGCCGCCGGGATGATCACGGCGATCAGCAGTGCGATGAGCGTCGAGATCAGGCCGATGCCGCCCAGCAGCGCGGTCGCGCGACGGCGCGCGAAGCGCGTGAGCAGCGGCGCGAGGATGCTCTGCAGCACCGCGAAGATCAGCACCGCCACCACGATGCCCCACCAGTCGTTCCAGTGCAGGTGGAAGCCCGGCAGAATGAGGTCGGCTGCGATGAGGCCGAGGGCCGCCGAGACGACGAAGATCAGCGCGCGGATGAGGACGGCGATCACGTGCTCAGGCTAGCGCCGCGCGCCGCGGGCCGACCTCACCTCGGCGAGATTGCGTGAACCGCCGTCCGAGACGCGCCGCTGCCGCAGTTCG
>Ga0182741_1004291_pt1 | contig 14224 bp, 13 predicted proteins | sample eDN5th37CBELigOP_FD_128874 | JGI IMG/M metagenome (GOLD analysis project Ga0182741, IMG submission 128874) | Enriched Organic Plus compost microbial communities from Emeryville, California, USA - eDNA 5th pass 37_C BE-Lig OP (version 2) (version 2) ...
GCGATCAACGGCTTTGGCCGGATCGGTCGGAACGTGCTGCGCGCGATCATCGAATCGGGGCGCAATGATATCGAGGTCGTGGCGATCAACGACCTGGGCCCGGTCGAAACCAATGCGCATCTGCTGCGCTACGACTCGGTCCACGGCCGCTTCCCCGCCGAGGTCAAGGTCTCGGGCGATTCGATCGACGTCGGCCGCGGCCCGATCAAGGTCACCGCGATCCGCAACCCGGCCGAACTGCCCTGGGGCGACATCGACGTCATCATGGAATGCACCGGCATCTTCGCCTCCAAGGAAAAGGTGCAGCCGCACCTGTCGACCGGCGCCAAGCGGGTGCTGATCTCGGCCCCCGGCGACAATGCCGACAAGACCATCGTCTTCGGGGTGAACCACGACACGCTGACCAAGGACGACATCGTCGTCTCGAACGCCAGCTGCACCACCAACTGCCTGTCGCCGGTGGCCAAGGTGCTGAATGACAGCATCGGCATCGCCCGCGGCTTCATGACCACGATCCACAGCTATACCGGCGACCAGCCGACGCTGGACACCATGCACAAGGATCTCTACCGCGCCCGCGCCGCGGCGCTGTCGATGATCCCGACCTCGACCGGCGCGGCCAAGGCCGTGGGCCTGGTGCTGCCCGAACTCAAGGGCCGCCTGGACGGCGTGGCGATCCGCGTGCCGACGCCCAACGTTTCAGTCGTGGACCTGGTCTTCGAAGCCGCCCGCGACACCTCGGTCGAGGAAATCAACCAGGCCATCCGCGCCGCCGCCGACGGCCCGCTGAAAGGCATCCTGGGCTATACCGACGAGCCGCTGGTCTCCTCGGACTTCAACCACGACAGCCACAGCTCGGTCTTCCACATGGACCAGACCAAGGTGATGGAGGGCAAGCTGTGCCGCATCCTGACCTGGTATGACAACGAATGGGGCTTCTCGAACCGCATGTCCGACACCGCGGTCGCCATGGGCAAGCTGATCTGAACCCGCATCTGAACCCGCAAGGGCTCGATCCGAAAACCGAAACGCGCCCTCGCCGGGGCGCGTTCTTCCTTTCCGGCGGGCCGGCCTGGCCGGTCGCCCGTCAGTCCTTGCCCGAAAGGCGCCGCACATTGGCGCGGGTGCGCTTGCGATAGGGCCGCAGCGCCGCCGCCATCACCCGGTCGGCCCGCTCGCCCCGCCCGGCGGCGCGCAGCGCGGCATGCAGCGCCTCGGAGGCGGCATCGGCCTTCTCGACCACCATGCGCTGCGGCTCGGCCGCGTCCTGGCGCAACAGCCCCATCATCCCCGCCGTCCGCAGGGCGATGACCATCTGCGATTCCCAGGCCATGCGCGCCATCTGCTGCCACAGCAGCAGCGGCGCCTGCATCGCCGCATAATTCATCTTGCCGAAACCCATCACGAATTCCCTTTAAGCGAACAACAGGCGGGCAAGGCTGCGCCCATGGCGACGAAATGCCAAGAGCCCCGGTGGACGGGATCTTTGCCCTATGGCCTTGCTGCCGCACCCGGTATAGAGGGAAAATCATGACCAAATCCGTGACGCTCCGACGCCCCGACGACTGGCACCTGCATCTGCGCGATGGCGCCATGCTGCAGGCAGTGGCTTCATTTTCCGGCCATTTCGGCCGGGCGATCATCATGCCGAACCTGGTGCCGCCGGTGGTGACCGGGGCGCAGGCCGCGGCCTATCGCGACCGCATCCGCGCCGCCCTGGCCCCGGAAATGACGTTGCGTCCCTTGATGACGCTCTACCTGACCGAAACCAGCGATCCGGCCGATGTGCTGGCCGCCCATGCGCAGGGAATCATCTCGGCGGTCAAGCTCTACCCGGCCGGGGCGACCACCAATTCGGCCTCGGGCGTGCGCGATTTCGACAAGGTGCGCGGCGTGCTCGAGGCCATGGCCCAGGCCGGCATCCCGCTCTGCGTCCATGGCGAGGTCACCGATCCGGCGGTGGACATCTTCGACCGCGAGGCCGTGTTCATCGACCGCGTCCTGGACCCGATCCGCCGCGCCACCCCCGGCCTGCGGGTGGTGATGGAACATGTCACCACCTCGGACGGGGTGGATTACGTCGCGGCAAACGAGGATATCGGCGCCACCATCACCACGCATCACCTGGTCATCAACCGCAACCACATCCTGGCGGGCGGCATCCGGCCGCATTACTACTGCCTGCCGGTCGCCAAGCGCGAAACCCACCGGCTGGCGCTGCGCCGCGCCGCGACCTCGGGGGACGCGCGTTTCTTCCTGGGCACCGATTCGGCGCCGCACCCGGACCGCGCCAAGGAATCGGCCTGCGGCTGCGCCGGCTGCTTCACCGCGCCGAACACCATGTCGATCCTCGCGCAGGTCTTCGAGGAGGAGGATGCGCTCGACCGGCTGGAAGGCTTCGCCTCGCTCCACGGCGCCGGCTTCTACGGCATGGCGCCGAACCAGGACCGCATCCGCCTGGTGAAGCGCGACACGCCCGCCGCATATCCGACCCATATCCCGGCCGGCGACGAGACCGTCACCGTCTTCGACCCCGGCTTCCCGCTCTACTGGCACCTCGAGGATCCCGCATGACCCTGCCCTTTCCCCCGCGCGAGGAAATCGCCCGGCTGACCGCCCGCATGCTGCTGGAGATCAAGGCGGTGCATTTCAACGCCGCCGAGCCCTATACCTATGCCTCGGGGCTGAAGGGGCCGACCTATATCGACTGCCGCAAGCTGATCAGCTTTCCGCGCATCCGCGCGACGCTGATGGATTTCCTGGCGGCGACGGTGCTGCGCGAGGCGGGCTTCGCCGCCTTCGACAACGTCGCCGGCGGCGAGACGGCGGGCATCCCCTTCGCCGCCTGGGTGGCCGAGCGGCTGGAACTGCCGATGACCTATGTGCGCAAGAAGCCCAAGGGCTACGGCCGCAACGCCCGCATCGAGGGCGCCATGACCGAGGGCCAGCGCGTGCTGCTGGTCGAGGACCTGACCACCGACGGCGGCTCGAAGCTGAGCTTCGTCGACGCGATCCGCGAGACCGGCGCCACCTGCGGCCATACGGCGGTGATCTTCTATTACGGCATCTTCCCGGAAACCACGCAGCGCCTGGCCGACCATGGCGTCCGGCTGCACCATCTCTGCACCTGGTGGGACGTGCTGGCCGAGGCCAAGGCGCAGGGCTTCTACGACCAGGCAACGCTCGCCGAGGTCGAAAGCTTCCTGACCGATCCCCGCGCCTGGCAGGCCGCGCATCCCTGATCCGGCGCCAGACGCGCAACCACGGCGCCTCTCGGCACGGCCGCATGGGTATTTGATGAACGAAGAAGACGGGCGCGGCGCTCCATTCTTCTCTGTTGCCCAAATACCCATACCGCCCTGGCCACCGGCGCGAGGGGCGGCATTCCGTCCACAGCTTATCCACAGCATATCCCGATGGACCGCGGGGCGCATAAGGTGGATAACGGCTCCCAGCCGAGTCGAAGGTCGGAGACCATGGGATGAGCGAGTTGCGCGCCGTCGAAATCAGGAAGCCCGGCGAGATCGCCGAGGCCGCCGCCGCCCAGGCGGTGCCCTTCTCGATCGAGGCCGAGCAGCAATTGCTGGGCGCGCTGCTGACCAATAACGAGGTCTACGACCACGTCTCGCGCATCATCCAGGCCGGGCATTTCTACGACCCGGTCCACCGCCGCATCTACGAGATCTGCGCCGAGCGCATCGCCCGCAACGCGCTGGCGAGCCCGGTCACGATCAAGGCCTTCATGGAGCATGACGCGGGGCTGAAGGAACTGGGCGGCCCGGCCTATCTGGCGCGGCTGGCCGGGGCGGCGATCTCGTCCCATGCCGCGCGCGATTATGCGCAGATGATCCGCGAATTCGCCCTGCGCCGCGAGCTGATCGGGCTGGGGCAGGACATCGCCGCGCGTGCCGCCACCGTCACGGTCAGCGATTCCGCCGAGGAGCAGATCAAGGAGGCCGAGCAGGTTCTCTACAAGCTGGGCGAGCAGGGCGTGGCCGAGCGCGGCTTCCAGAGCTTCCTGGCCGCCGTCACCGGGGCGCTGAACGCCGCCAATGCCGCCTTCAGCCGCGGCGGCGGGCTGTCGGGCATCTCGACCGGGCTGGTCGACCTGGACGGCAAGATGGGCGGGCTGAACCGCTCGGACCTGATCATCCTGGCCGGGCGGCCCTCGATGGGCAAGACCTCGCTGGCCACCAACATCGCCTTCAACGTCGCCAAGGCGCATCGCCTGGGCGAGCTGCCCGACGGCACGCATGGCACGGTGGCGGGCGGCGTCGTCGGCTTCTTCAGCCTCGAGATGTCGGCCGAGCAGCTGGCCGCGCGCATCCTCTCGGAGGCCGCCGAGGTGCCCAGCGAGGCGATCCGCCGCGGCGACATGACCGAGGACGAGTTCCGCCGCTTCGTCAAGGCCGCCCACGACCTGCAGAACTGCCCGCTTTACATCGACGACACGCCCGCCCTGCCGATCAACCAGCTGGCGGCGCGGGCCCGCAAGCTCAAGCGCACCATGGGGCTGGACCTGCTGATCGTGGACTATCTGCAGCTGCTGCGCGCCGCCTCGGCCAAGGACAGCCGCGTGAACGAAGTCAGCGAGATCACCCAGGGCCTCAAGGCCGTCGCCAAGGAGCTGGACATCCCGGTCATCGCGCTCTCGCAGCTGTCGCGCCAGGTCGAGAGCCGCGAGGACAAGCGCCCGCAGCTGTCCGACCTGCGCGAATCCGGCTCGATCGAGCAGGATGCCGACATCGTCATGTTCGTCTTCCGCGAGGAATATTACCGCGAGCGCGAAAAGCCCGCCGACCACGACCTCGACAAGATGGCCACCTGGCAGCAGGTCATGGAATCCTGCCACGGCAAGGCCGAGGTCATCATCGGCAAGCAGCGCCACGGCCCGATCGGCACGGTCGAGCTGTCCTTCGAGGGCCGCTTCACCCGCTTCGGCAACCTGGAAAAGCATCGCAGCTGGGATCGCGCTGAATGAACCTGCCGGTGCCCTTCGTCACCATCGGCCTGCTGATCCTGTCGAACCTGTTCATGACCGTCGCCTGGTACGGGCATCTGAAATTCAAGGCCGCGCCGCTTCTGCTGGTGATCCTGGTCAGCTGGGGCATCGCCTTCTTCGAATATGTGCTGCAGGTGCCGGCGAACCGCAGCGGCTACGGCCATTTCAACGCCGCGCAGCTCAAGACCATCCAGGAGGTGATCAGCCTGTCGGTCTTCGTGCTGTTCTCCTGGGCCTGGCTGGGCGAGCGGCTGACCTGGAACGTGGCGGCGGGCTTTGCCTGCATCTGCCTGGGCGCCTTCCTGATCTTCCACGATTTCGGCAGTTCTGCGCATTGACGCGAAACAGTGCTCTGTAAACAGGCGATTGCCTTTGCCCGCCGACCGGGCAAAGGTGCGGGCATGAGCAGCGCGACCCCCTCCCTTCCCCGCCGGCCAAGCATTCTGACCCTGGTTTCGATCTCGGCCGCCGGGGCGCTTTCCATGAACATCTTCCTGCCCTCGCTGCCGGCCATGGCGCGGGATTTCGGCGTGGAATACGGCTTCATGCAGCTTTCCGTCTCGGCCTTCCTGGGGGTCAGCGCGGTGCTGCAACTGCTTTGCGGCCCGATCAGCGACCGCTATGGCCGCCGGCCGGTGGTGCTGGGCTCGTTTGCGATCTTCCTGCTGGCGACCGTGGGGGCGCTGCTGGCCAGGGATGCCGCCTGGTTCATGGTCTTCCGCCTGATCCAGGCCGTCGCCACCACCGGCTTCGTCATCAGCCGCGCCGTGGTGCGCGACATCGTGCCGGCCGAGCAGGCGGCCAGCATGATCGGCTATGTCACCATGGGCATGTCGCTGGTGCCGATGATCGCGCCGACGCTGGGGGGCGTGCTGGACGAGACCCTGGGCTGGCGCGCCAGCTTCGTCGCCATGGGCCTGACCGGGCTGGCGGTCATGGCGCTTTGCGCCTTCGACCTGCCCGAGACGGCGCGCGGCGGCGGCGTGCCGCTGCGCCGGCAGGTCGCGACCTATCCGGTGCTGGCCCGCTCGCAGCGGTTCTGGGGCTATGCGCTGGCGGCGACGCTCAGCGCCGGGTCGTTCTATGCCTATCTGGGCGGCGCGCCCTTCGTCGGCCAGGTGGTGCTGCACCTGTCGCCAGCCGAGGTCGGCTATTGGTTCGCCGGCCCCTCGATCGGCTATGCGCTGGGGAATTACCTTTCGGCGCGGTTCTCGACCCGCATCGGCATGAACCGGATGATCCTGTCGGGGGCGCTGATCTGCTCGGTCTTCCTGGCGCTGGCGCTGGCGGTGGACCTGATGGGCGGGCTGACGCCGCTGGTCTTCTTCGGCGCGGTCGGGCTGATGGGGCTGGGCAACGGCATGGTGCTGCCCAATGCCAATGCCGGGATGATGAGCGTGCGCCCCGAACTCGCCGGCACCGCCAGCGGGCTGGGCGGCGCCATGGCGGTGGCGGGCGGCGCCGGGCTGGCGGCGCTGGCCGGCGCGCTCTTGCACGACGAATCGGGGGCGGCGCCGCTTCTGGTCATCATGGCCGGGTCGGCCCTGGCCTCGATCGGCTTCATCCTCTGGGTCATGATCCGCGAAAGGCAGGTCATCGCCGGCCGCTAGATCCCCCTTGCGGCAACGCCTTTGCAAAGCGTATGGCTGCTTTGCAAAGAGGACTCGCATGGCCACACAAAAGATCTATGCCGGCGTCGCCCTGCGCGAGACGCGGGCCCGCGCCGGCCTGACCCAGCGCGCCTTTGCCGACCGGCTGGGCGTGTCGCTGCCCTATCTGTCGCAGATGGAGAACAACCACCGCCCGGTCTCGGCCGGGGTGCTGCTGAAGCTGGCCTCCGAGTTCTCGGTGGACCTGGGTGCCATGGCGGTCGGCGATGCCGAGCGCATGGTGATGGACATGGCCGAGGCGCTGGCCGATCCGCTGTTCGACAGCGCGCCGCCCCGCGCCGACCTGCGGCTGGCCGCGACCAATGCGCCGGCTCTGGCGCGCGCCTTCCTGGACCTTTATCGCGCCCATCGCGAGGGGCAGGAACGGCTGGCCGCGCTGGACGAGGCGCTGGGGGCCGGGGCGCAGAACGCCACCCCCTCGCCCTGGGAGGAGGTGCGCGACTTCTTCCACTATTGCGACAACTATATCGACGCGGTGGACCACGCCGCCGAGCATTTCGCCCGCATCCGCCCCGAGTTGCGCCCGCTGGACCGCGCCATCGCCGCCCTGGCCGAGCGCGGCGTCGAGGTGGTGATGGCCGAGCTGGGCAGCGGCCCGGTCTATCTGCGCGACGGCAAGCGCATCACCCTGAACGCCGCCGCCGAGCCCGCCACGCAAGCCTTCCAGCTCTTGCACCTGCTGGCACTGGAGACGCGCGGCGACCTCCTGGAGGCGACGCTGGAACTGGCGCGGTTCCGCAGCGCCTCGGCCCGCGACATCGCCCGGCTGGGGCTGGCGAATTACTTCGCCGGCGCGGCGATGATGCCCTATGCCCGCTTCCTGGCCACCGCGCGGGCCGAACGGCACGATCTGGAGCGGCTGGCGCATCTGTTCCACGCCTCGCTGGAGCAGGTGGCGCATCGGCTTTCGACCTTGCAGCGCGGCGGCGACCGCGGCGTGCCGTTCTTTTTCGTCCGCGTCGACCAGGCCGGCACCATCACCAAGCGCCATTCCGCCACGCGCATGCAATTCGCCCGCTTCGGCGGCGCCTGTCCCTTGTGGAACGTGCACCAGGCCTTCGAGACCCCCGGCCGCTTCCTGCGCCAGCTGGCCGAGACCCCGGACGGCAAGCGTTACCTGCTGCTGGCGCGGGACGTGTCCAAGCCCGCCGGCGCCTTCGGCGCGCCGGTGCGCCGCTTTGCCATCGGCCTGGGCTGCGAAATCAGCCATGCCCGCGACGTGGTCTATGCCGACGGGCTGGACATCGGCAATCCGCAGCTGTTCGAGCCGATCGGCGTGTCCTGCCGGATCTGCCCGCGGCCGAACTGCCACCAGCGTTCGGTGCCGCCGGTGGACCGCCATATCCGCATCCCGGCGGATCGCCCCGGCCCGCTGCCCTATGAGATCGCCTGAAACCGCCGCAAGCCGCACGGTTCCGCCGCCCCGGGGGCGAATCCCGCGCGCCATCGCCCGATCTGCCCCTGGGCCGGACCGGCCTGCCTAATTCATGGGCAGAAATCCTGGCCGGCCGCCGCAAGCCCCCGCCGCCACGCGGGATGCGGATCGAACCGACCAGTGCATCAAATTATCTTCAAACTTTCACATATTGATTGGACTGGTTCAGTCTTGCAATCCACGGTTGTATCAAAAGGGGCCTTTCCTCCGGCACAGATCCACCCGCCTGGCGGGGGCGATCGGCATCAATCCGCCCAAGCGGCACATAAACCCTCCGCCCCTGTTGCGCTTTGATCACAGGTCGGATTTATCCGTGCGCAGCCATGACCGCCTTTGCCCGGCAGGTCGGCCGAAACAACATGGACCTGGGACATTGCGGATCACCCACAGCCTGAATTCGGTGCTTGAGCGCTGGCTGCCAGAACAGCGCCTATTCCTGAAGTCGGACAAGACCACCCGCTTTCTGCGGCTGCGTCCGGCCACGCAGCTTCTTGCCCTGGGCGGCCTCGCGCTGGTCTTCGGCTGGACGATCATCGCCAGCTCGATCCTGGTCATCGACGCGATCGGCGCCGGCTCGGTGCGCCAGCAGGCCCGGCTGACGCAAGGCGCGCTGGAAGCGCGGCTGACCGATCTGTCCGCCGAACGCGACCGCCGCGCCGCCGAGGCGGTGGCGGCGCAGAACCGCTTCGCCGTGGCGCTGGACCAGGTCTCGCACATGCAGTCGCTGCTTTTGGAAACCGAGGCGCAGCGCCGCGAGCTGGAAACCGGCCTGGGCGCGGTGCAGGCCGAGCTGCACGGCGCGGTCAAGGCCCGCCAGCAGGCCGAGGCGCTGGCGGCGCCCGAAGGCGCTGCCGGCCCCGCCCGCACCGCCGAATTGCAGGCCGCGCTGGACATCTTGGCGGGCGAGTTGAAACAGGCCGCCGGCCAGCGCATCGAGGCGGTGCAGCAGGCCGAGGACGCCCGCCGCCTGGCCGAGGCCGTCACGCTGGAGCGCGACCAGATCATCGCCCGCAACGACGCCATCCTGTCGCAGCTGGAAGACGCCGTGACCGTCTCGGTCAAGCCGCTGGACGACATGTTCCGCAGCGTCGGCATGAACCCGGACGAGATCCTGCGCACCGTGCGCCGCGGCTATGTCGGCCAGGGCGGCCCGCTGAACCCGGTCGGCTATTCCTCCAGCGGCAATGCCGAGATCAGCCAGGGCGAGGCCAAGGCCAGCGAGATCCTGATCACCCTGGACCAGATGAACAGCTATCGCATCGCGGTCGAGAAGATGCCGCTGGCCATGCCGGTGAAATCGGCCTTCCGCTATACCTCGCCCTTCGGCCGCCGCTGGGGCCGCGCGCATGAGGGCATCGACATGGCCGCCCCGGTCGGCACGCCGATCTATGCCACGGCCGAGGGCACGGTGATCTTCGCCGGCTGGCAACGCGGCTATGGCAACCTGATCAAGATCCGGCACGAGCTGGGCACCGAAACCCGCTATGGCCACCTGTCCAAGATTCGCGTGAAGGTGGGCCAAAAGGTATCGCGCGGCAGCCAGATCGGTGATATGGGCAATACCGGCAGATCGACCGGCCCGCATCTTCACTATGAAGTCCGCGTGAACGGCCGTGCCGTGAATCCCATGAGCTTCATCAAGGCAGCCCAAAATGTTTTCTAAGACCCGTGTTACCGAACCCGGCCCCCGCACCCAGCCGACCCCCGAGCCCGAATCGGCGCGCAGCCTTGACACGAGTTACGACCTTCCGCCGGCCGCGGCCCCGCGGGCACGCACCGCGCCTTCGGTGCTGTCCCCCGACCTGACCGTCACCGGCAATATCCGGACCGAGGGCGACATCCAGGTCGAGGGCACGATCGAGGGCGACATCCGCGCCCACCAGCTGATCGTCGGCGAAAGCGCCACCATCCGCGGCGAGATCGTCGCCGAGGAAGTGGTGGTGAACGGCCGCATCGTCGGCCGCCTGCGCGGCCTCAAGGTCCGCCTGACCGCCACCGCGCGGGTCGAGGGCGACATCATCCACAAGACCATCGCCATCGAATCCGGCGCCCATTTCGAAGGCTCGGTCCAGCGCCAGGAAGACCCGCTGGCCAATGGCGTGACCCCGAAACTGGCGCCGCCGCCGGCCCGCGCGGCCAATGACGACGCCGAGTGATCCTGGGGATCCCGGCGTCACCGCGATGATCGGCGGCCCTCGGGCCGCCGTTTTTCATGGTTCGGGCTCGGGGTCCGGCATCAGCAACCGATACATGTGCCAGCTGGCATGGCCCAGCACCGGCAGGGCGACGAACAGCCCCAGAAACAGCGGCACGATGCCCAGAAACAGCAGCGCGGCGATGACCACGGCCCAGGACAGCATCACCGGCAGGTTCGCCCCCACCGCCTGGAAGCTGGCGATGATGGCCGAGATCAGGTCCACCTCGCGGTCCAGGATCAGCGGCAGCCCGACCACGGTGATCGAGAACAGCACCGCGGCAAAGCCCGCCCCGATCGCCGTGCCCGCCGCCAGCATGACCAGCCCGCGGCCCTGCAGCAGCACCTCGGGCGAGGAGGTGATGTTGGTCAGCGCCGAGACGCCCATGAACAGCGCGAAGGTGGTATGGGCGACAAAGACCCAGAACATGAACATCAGCAGGATGACCATGGCCATGGACGGCACCTGCCGGTCCTTTTGCGCGATGACCACGGCCAGCACCTCGCGCCAGATCAGCGGCCGGTCCGATTCGATGCGCCGGCTGACCTCGTAAAGCCCGACGGCGGCGAAGGGCGCGATCAGCGGAAAGCCGACGATAAAGGGCATCAGCCACCATTCCTGCCCTGCCGCGGTGGCGACCGCGGTCAGCACCAGCCCGCCCGCGACATAGAAGGCCGCGAACAGCAGGCCGAATGCGGGCGCGCGGCGGAAATCCCGCCAGCCCGCCGCCAGCGCCGCCGGAATGGCCTCCAGCCCGATCACCGCCGGCAGCGGGATCTCGTCCGGGCCCGGATCGGGCAAGGGGTCGGGCAGCGGCTGCCGCTCGGGCTCGGGGATGGGACTGGGAATGGGCTTGGGGTCCGAATCGGTAAATACCATCTGCTCCTCCGTCAATGCGACGAAGGTTAGCAGGCCCGCGGCAAAGAAAAAGCCTTAGCGCGCGAAGCGCGCCATCAGCGCCTCGCGGACGGTGGGCGAGACGAATTTCGACACGTCCCCGCCCAGCCGCGCGATCTCCTTGACCAGTTTCGAGGCGATGGCCTGGCGCCGGGCATCGGCCATCAGGAAGACCGTCTCGATGCTGTCGTCCATGGCCCGGTTCATGCCGACCATCTGGAACTCGTATTCGAAATCGGCCACCGCCCGCAGGCCGCGCACGATCACCGTGGCGCCGACATCGCGGGCGCAGTCGATCAGCAGGTTCTCGAACGGATGGACCACGATCTCGCCGCCGCGCCTGGCGACGATGCGGTCGCATTCCTCGCGCACCATGGCGACGCGATCCTCCAGCGCGAAAAGCGGACTCTTGTCGCGGTTGATGGCAACGCCGATCACCAGCCGGTCCACCAGTTCCAGCGCACGCTGGATGATGTCCTGGTGGCCCAGGGTGATGGGATCGAAGGTGCCTGGGTAAAGCCCGATGCGCATGGGTTGCCGTCTCCTCGCCGAATGCCGGCAGTCAAACAGGGTTTCGCCAAGGAATGCAAGACCATGCGCCCGGCCCGCCTTGCGCGCGGCGGGCGGGCGGGCCGGGTCAGTTGCCCATGATCATCCCGGTCAGCGCCTCTTTTTCCGCCGCCAGTTCCTTGAGCCGGGCCGAGACCGCGTCGCCGATCGAGACGATGCCGACCATCTCGCCCTGCTCGTTCACCACCGGCAGGTGGCGGAAGCGGCCCTGGGTCATGCGGTCCAGGATCACCAGCGCATCCTCGCCGGTGGTGCAGGTCGCCAGCTTGCGGGTCATCAGCTCGGTGATCGGCTGCTCCAGGATCGCGGCCCCCCGCTTGCCCAGTTCGCGCACCACGTCGCGCTCGGACAGGATGCCCAGCGGGATCTTGCCATCCTCGGACACCACGATCGCACCGATGCGCTTTTCCGAAAGCAGCCTGGTGGCCTCGGCCACGCTGGTTTCCGGGGCGACGGTGAAAATCTCGCCGCTGGCCTTCATCGACAGGATCTGATTGACGAGCATCGCTGTTCCTCCTCAGGGTTGGCGCAAGCAGGGCTGGCGCAAGCGTCCTGGCGCCCAGCGTCACCTCAACCTCGGCTTGCGTCAAGCCCGATGTTGCAGTGCAGCGATCAAGGTATGACCAGCGCCTGCAGCCGCGCCACCTCGGCCCGGATGCCCTGCGCCAGCGCATCCGCCAGCCGGTTCATCCGCTGCGAGCGGCGGTCGTCGGCATGCCGGATCAGCCAGAAGCTGCGCGTCAGCGAAACCTGGTCGGTCAGCACCCGCTGCACGCCGGGGCAGAAGGGAATCGCGAAGTCATGCACGATGCCCAGCCCCGCGCCCACCCGGATGGCCTGCATCTGCACCGAGACCGAGTTCGAGGTCAGCGCCGCCCATTCCGCCCCCGTCTCGGTCAGGTAGTCCAGCTCGCGGTCGAAGATCATGTCGGCGATATAGCCGATCATGCGATGGCCGCGCAGATCCTCGCGCGAGCGGATCGGCGGATGGGCGCGCAGATAGTCCTCATGCGCCGCCAGATGCAGCTGGTAGTCGGTCAGCCGCTGCACCACCAGCCGCCCGGCCTGCGGCTGCGAGACGGCGATGGCCATGTCCGCCTCGCGCTTGGACAGGTTGAAGACCCGCGGCAGGGCGACGATCTGGATCTCCAGCCGCGGATGCGCCTCGGACAGGCGCGCGCAGACCTGCGGCAGCAGGTAGTTGGCGCAACCGTCCGGCGCGCCGATGCGCAGCTGCCCGGTCAGGTCGCCGGGGCCGCTCAGCGCCTCTTCGGCGCCGCTCAGCGCCGCCTCGACCGCCTCGGCATGGGGCAAGAGCCGCTCGCCCTCGGGCGCCAGGCCATAGCCCTGCGGCGTCTTGACGAAAAGCTTGGCGCCCAGCGCGCCTTCCAGCCGCGCCACCCGCCGGCCCACGGTCGAGGCGTCGATGCCCAGCCGACGCCCCGCCCCCGACAGGCTGTCGGCCCGCGCCACGGCCAGGAAGATGCGCAGGTCGTCCCAGTCCATGCCCGCCACCTTTGCAGAAATGCAAAACCCTTTTGCCAGACTTCCTCTTTTTCCGGCAATGCTGCAAGTCTATGATCCCTCCGAAACCTGAACCCCTCGGGAGGCACCCATGGAAGAACTGAGCCACTGGATCGACGGCAAAGAGGTCAAGGGCACCTCGGGCCGCTTCAGCGATGTCTACAATCCCGCGACCGGCGAGGTGATCGCCCGCCTGCCGCTGGCCACCCCGGCCGAGCTGGACGCCGCCGTGCGCAGCGCCGAGAAGGCGCAGGTCGCCTGGGCCGCCACCAACCCGCAGCGCCGCGCGCGGGTGATGATGAAATTCGGCCAGCTGATCCAGGACAACATGGACGCGCTGGCCGAGCTGGTCTCGCGCGAACACGGCAAGACCCTGCCCGACGCCCGCGGCGACGTGCAGCGCGGCCTTGAGGTGATCGAGGTCTGCATGGGCGCGCCGGCGCTGCTCAAGGGCGAATATACCGACAATGCCGGCCCCGGCATCGACCTTTATTCCATGCGCCAGCCGCTGGGCGTGGTGGCGGGCATCACCCCCTTCAACTTCCCGGCGATGATCCCGCTGTGGAAGATGGGCCCGGCGCTGTCGGCCGGCAACGCGATGATCCTCAAGCCCTCCGAGCGCGTGCCCTCGACCTCGCTGATGCTGGCCAAGCTCGCGCAAGAGGCCGGGCTGCCCGACGGCGTGCTGCAGGTCGTCAACGGCGACAAGGAGATCGTGGACGCGATCCTCGACCATCCGACCGTGCAGGCGGTGGGCTTCGTCGGCTCGACCCCGATCGCGCAATATATCTATGGCCGCGCGGCGGCGAACGGCAAGCGCGCGCAATGCTTCGGCGGCGCCAAGAACCACATGCTGATCATGCCCGATGCCGACCTGGACAAGGCGGCGGACGCGCTGGTCGGCGCCGGCTTCGGCGCGGCGGGCGAACGC
>Ga0182741_1004292_pt1 | contig 14224 bp, 3 predicted proteins | sample eDN5th37CBELigOP_FD_128874 | JGI IMG/M metagenome (GOLD analysis project Ga0182741, IMG submission 128874) | Enriched Organic Plus compost microbial communities from Emeryville, California, USA - eDNA 5th pass 37_C BE-Lig OP (version 2) (version 2) ...
ACAAAGGAACCTTCAAAAACTCCAACGCATCACCTGGCGTCCGTAGTAACCACGTTTGCATTGCTACTATCAAATGTATTTCTTGGACTGCTTTAACATACAATGACAATTCAACGGGTATTAACTAATCTTGAATGTGATCTCCGACCACCTCGGTTTCAAGAGAGATTGCGGTTTGGAGAGGGTTGATCTCCCATCGCTTCATCACACCGGAAAACCCAAGAGAAATTAAGTTGCCATCACGATCCCACAGCAAGTTGCTTACGGCATCGCCAGCTGCCTTGGGCATATAAGCCTGTAAGTTGCCAGATCCTCCACGGACGCGATACATGAAAATCGAGCCTTGATCACCACCAGCGAGTAGCATGGTTCCATCAGGGCTCCAGCTGACTCGGCTAATCCACTCTGCATTCCTGGGTTTGTCAACGTTGTCAAGCTCTCGCTTCACGACAGGTGCTGGCAACTCAATAACTCGACCGCTCGAAAGATGTTGCAAAAGTGGTGCCGCGTGATGCATCAATGCCACGGCCCTATACTGCCCATCAGGTGAAAGGGCCAAGTCGCGCACGAAGGACGCTGACTGATCGCTATGTAGACGAACGATGGGCAGGGCCTCAGGAGTCGCCATAGATTGTTCTTGTCCCGCGAGCGTCAGGAGTGGTCGAATTGGCTGACCTCGAAGGACAGCAAGATCGGCGGTATCTGCCGCACCGAGTGCGATCCGACTTGCAGCAGTGATTGGTGACGCCACGAGTGAGTTTGGAACCAACTTGACGGTTGGTACCAAGCCTGCAAGGAGTGAAGACATCTGATACGGCATGTTCCAGATGACCTCAACATCGCCAACGAGCAACACGCCGCTATCTTCCCCTGAAATCTGCCATCGTGCCTTTCGCATTCGAATCTCCGGCCAGTTCATACGACTAGCGTGTACAGCTGGTAGGATACCATGTACACCGAATGGATCTGTGGATTGTGCTCGGACAGTGAGCTCTTGGAGTGCGAGGGAACGCTGCACTGGATTAAACCACATATCTTGAGATGCCAGACGAACCGGACGAGTTGTGAGATCAAACGTCAGAATATGGACGGTGCTCTCTGTAATAGCTGCCATAACATGAGGATACTTAGGGTGTGGCTCAATTTGGCGTACAGAACCGTCTGCTGTAGCACTGAGATGGTAAGGTGAAATAGCTAATGGCACGCGAGCGACTTCTTTAAACTCTTGAGAGGCGTCAAGTATAACGACCTCACTTGAACTAGTTCCCGCGACAAGAAAGGCATTCGAGCCAGCTGAGTCTACGTCTGATGCTCCTTGAGATGCATTCGCAGGCAAGGTCGCTAGGGCGGTAACAGACTTGCGGAGCATAACAACGTCCACCGGGACCAGATCGTCCTCATCAAACAGATGCAACCCCTCGGTTGTTCCGACGCAAAGGTATCCAGCACAGCGTGTGGCACACTGCAGGCCTTGGAATAGGTGTGCTTTACGTTTCGAAGGAATGAATTGAACAAGCCGCTCCGGTTTCACGACATTCTCGAGTCCCAGACTTGAGACAATCTGTTTTAATCGCTCCTTTTTGCGCTCCTCGCGCTCTCGGGCCGTCGCGAGCTGATCACTCAGACTATCCTTACCGCGACGTTGACCGTCACCAAATAGCTGCGGCGCGAGCTCAAGGTGAACGTCGCCACCAGAGCTTACAGGGGATATGCTTGGAATACCTCGAGCGCTTGTCTGAGTGCCTTGATCCTGGGCTACAGTCGCTTGCGAGGCACCATTCGCTAAAACATTGTACAAATTACGAACTGCGATGGTGCTGGTGTCACCCGGTTGAATTGACTCGAGGAGCTCTTCAAAAATAGCAGAACGGCTCGATCCGGAGCTTGAAGTGCTGTGTTGCTTCGTTTTGTGTAGCAGACACATACGACTGACTCGTCCCAAAACGACTTCTCCTGTCGGCAGTCTCTGTGGTAAAAGGATCTCGCACCCACATCGAAGTGTAACGAGAGGTTGACCTGCTCCTGGCACACCAGTGCCCATGAAGCCTGGCATCTGATTCAGCTTACCCACGACTTCATCCAACTGGATTCCACGTAGATTTGCCAGGTTACGAAGCGCGTCACGTGCTGTGTCAATGGGATCTGTGATCATGTCACCTCCAGACCTAAGGCGAGACGATTGTGAACTTACATGGGCACCGTATCGATGCGGTTGCCCCCATAACAAGTTGCCATCTACAACTCCTGGTGCTCCAACTCCCCTCGGTGCCATCAAAGTATCGTTTTGCGCTGCACCTCCGTAGAGCTTGTCAAACATCTGGATCGCATTTACCTGCTGAGCTGCTTGGTGTTCTGCCTGGAGCGGCGACAAAGTGTCTGCAGCAAGCGCGTTTGCAAGCACCTGCGTCGCAATCAGGTTGACCAAGCTCCGACGCGGAGACTTCATATCATTGGCAGTATCTGAGTCGCCCTTTACGTGAACGTTGGGAACTCCGCGAGTGGTATTACCTGCTGTTTCCTTTTCTTGTTGAGAACTGTTCGCCATGGTACGCTTAAGATGATCAACAATCCTGGATAATAGCGCGGTATCGGCTCCAGGGTCTGCTACAGATCCGGAGTTACCTTGAATTGCTTGGCCGTATGTGGGGTCGAGATATAGTCCTCTGCTCAGGTAGCCATTGTAGTGAGCACCGTAGCCACCATTAGCTCTGTCATAGGCGGGGATTACACTCTGGATGGTAGCGGCATCGCGTTCAAGTGCAGCAACCTCGTCTGCACATCTGACACATAGATCGCAGCCGGTGCAAAGGTTGTACACACGGCAGCAGGGGCATGACTTACGATCGTTGCTTGGCAATCGTACGGGTGGAACAGCAGGTGCTGCGCGCCTCTCTGGCTCAGCATTCATCAGAGCATTAAGACCCTGAGCCCCAGTCGCGCCAACTGGACCTAACTGTTGTACAGCCTTGTCCGCTGGAACTGCAGGTGGCTCAACCAGTACTCTACGGCATCCCCCGCACATCAATGGGTTGATAACAAGAGTGTGTGGAGGTGTGGCACTCACCCAATGAGGGGTAATTAAACCACGCTTGAGATTTAAGGCCCGTTCAACTAGATCGCTACCAACCCGAGCTGCTTCAGGACTAAGAACTTGCGGCACCCCTCGGATGCCATAGAATGCCTGAGGATTGTGGAGCGCGCCAACCTGCTGCGCTGCCTGGATTCGTGCGACGAGGGCACCACCGCGAGCCTGGAACGATGTAAGGAAAAAGTCTCTTAGACCCTGACTCCAGAAGACAAACCTATTTCCACCAACCTTGGACGTGAGCGACGAAACCGCACTTCTCAAGGGCGCCGCCATGCATAATAGACGGCGATAAATGGGAGAGATTGCCTCCTGGGCCTGGATTAATGCGAGCAACGTACCCGAACCGTCGGCATCGGGATCCTTAAGTCCACCTGCCAAACGGATGCCTCGCATTTGCTCAATTTGGTTGCGAGCGCGAGCACGAGCCATAAGCACCGCGAGGTTCTGTGCCTCATACAGATACTTCTCCTCCGGGAGCAAGTTCAATGACCCAGGTCCTCCACTCGCCTGACGATTCGCAACTGCGATTGCTTCTCGGGCATTGATGGCGCGAATCAGTAGGGCGATTACCTCCGGGCTATCTAAGTCGACCTCGTGCGCCGTGCAAAACAGCTTCTCAAGTGCGGATCGCTCGCGCTGCAGGCTCTGATTCACAAACTCTCTTTCTGCAGGGGTTCCCGAACCAGAAACAAGGTTGACCGTCGTCTTTCGCTGGAGTTCCTCCAGCTGATTGGCGAGCTGATTGCTGCGGTCCTCTGTATAGGCCGCAATTTCCTCGCAGAGTCCGAGGCAGTCATCTACGAATGTAGACCAGTCCTGTTCAAGTGGTCCCAATCCATTGACACCCCCATATCCAAGGCCACCCAAGCCCAAACCGAGGCCGAGTTCGGCATTCGATGTGGATCCCGTGCCCTGAGCACCCTTGCGGAGCAGGGCTGCGGCCATGGCTGTCGCAGCTGCTCCAGTTCCGGTCGCTCCTGGAACTCGGAGCATGCCCGCCGCCGCGAAGCGGTGTAAGGCAACTCGGAAGTACTCACGAAGTACGTCGCGAGTGAGCTTGTACGCCTTACTTGAGACCTTGACCGACAATGCTGCGTATTCCGATGACTGCGCTTCGGGCTTTGCTCCTACCTTCATCGCCTGCACGAGGCTGGTCGCGGGCACACGTTCGGCTAACGTTCTGTTGATCCCTACCGGGGCCTCCTGCTGCATATCAAGACCTCTCAAGTGCTCCAATGTCTTGCCGGTTCGGTCAGCGCCAGCTCCAGTTGCGCTGAGATTCGACAGCAACGCCTGTGAATGTGCGCGATCGCGAGCTTCCTGCACTGCCTCTAGCAAGTCCTGTGCTCGAACAGCGAGGTAGGTCAGCATGCTAGGATTCCTAAGACAAGTAGCAAGCGCTGGAGTGTACGTAATCAGGTCCTGATGGCTAAGACGATGTGCTGCTACGGCAATGCTTTCCATATCTTGTTGCATACGCAGCTTCGAGAGCGAAACAAGCCTTTCCTCGGGTGACTTCATGAGTTGTAGGCTCTCCAGGTTGTCTGCGAACATGAACTTATGTGCACCTGAAGCGCTGTTCGGATCTCGATCGTAGACCAGCGCAAGTGCATGTGCTGCTGCAAGTGTGAGAAGCTTTGAAAGCGGTGCATTGGGATCAAAGCTGATGTGGAACACACGCAGCGAGGCGCTGAACTTGGGGAGATTGGAAAACGAGCCTGAGTTGTCTTTTACCGGGTGCGTGCCGGCGTTCAGCTTCGAACGAGATGACAGCTTTGCAAGTGCTGCGGCCGTCATTTTAACACTAGTAGCGTCGTTCTGACCGCTCTGAGGAAGGGTCAAGACAGGGGCGAACATATCCATGTACCTATTCTTGAGGACGTGTTGAATGTACGGTTCAGCACAAGCTGCTACGACACGACCCGAGAAGCGAGATGTAAGCTCGGCGAGCAGCGGTCCGAAGCACTGTACCACACTGGGGTCACCTAAATTGTCCAGGAGCCAGACAGGTCGGAAGCGCTGCAGCTTGGTTGTAACAGGGATGCCATGCGGGGCTCTGCTATCCTGACGGAACAAGTCCTTTGGTTCCAAACTGCAGATACGCAGCAGGTCCTCGGCAGTTTGACGTGACAGCATGTCAGGAGTGATCGACGGCGTCCTGGCGAGGTCGATGTAAAGTGGTAGCTCATGACACTTGGCTGCAAGCGACAGTGCAATGGCACTCTCAGCCTTCCCATTGTCTGCTGTCAAACGAGCGATCTCCTCTCGCTTAAGGGCTGCAAGCGTGCGGCGCATGAGCATGTCCTCATAGTGCTTCAGCGCCTGGGTCTTACCGCCTCCAAAGGGTGCCACGAGCAGAGTAACCGCAGTGGAAGAAGAATCCTCCAGAGTCGCCTCGAGTTTCCGGTACATCGTGGCCTCGTATGTTTCCGGGTTCATCTCCGTGCCAATAAGATAGTCCATGAGTGACGCAGGCCGAGACGACAGCCGAGTCGCCGGGTGCTGGCGAATCAGCTGCAGCACGGCGCTGCTATCCACACCGTATCTCAGCACGTCGGTCATCCTGGTCGAGGTCTGCGGTTCGTGGTATTCAGCGCGGGGTTCGTTCCGAGGTCGGGTCGGGGTCTCGATCGGCTCGTCTCGGGACGTAGAAGCGGTCGCGCTGGGTGTTAGGTGACGTAGCTTTGATGGATCGTGTGCAATTGCGGGGTATGCGAGTCAGAAGAGGAACAATCACCTAGTGTGAGTGGTTTAATCGCGGTTTTGACCAGGACTTTGATATGTTCTCGCAGTATAAACAGATCAAATCAATATGTATATCCCTATCACGTGTGTACATATAATTTACTGCACACCACACTCACCGCGTATACCTCTTCCCCAGTAACCGTTATTCTAGTAACCGTTTGAATTTCGCCCCTTTTGTGCCCCGATTTGTTGCGACTGCGCGTCCTGCTAGCGGCATTTACCGGCGCACTTTCATCGTACTGGCGAGCTGCGCAACATATCTGAGCCGAGCGCCTAGCTCAGTGCGTGACCCTCCCGAGTCAGGTCGTAGGACCGCGTTTTCTCAATTCGTTAGTATAGGTAAAGAGGGTGTAGGCGCGAATGCGTGGGTGAGATCAACAACTAAATCTACTCTTTACACCCCCACAAACTGTACTGAGTTGCGATGCAGTCGTCACGGCCCCGTGCAGGCCACGTTTTCGGCCGAAAACTACCCCCTGCCGGGGAAACGTTCGAGGTCGCGCCGTACACGCGGCCGAACACGGTCTTGGGGATGGTTCAAGGTGTAACACTTGAAACGCCGATCGAACTCCCTCGCCCTGGTCTGCGTGCACGCTCCCATGGTGAATCGACCAACCGTACTGATCAACCCGGAGTAGTACGACCTACTCCGAGGCATCCTGTGAAGGACATAGGGGTCGTACTCATGCACGGGACACGCGACGCGCGTCTGCACAACTTCATCCTTCCAATTGATGGCAAACAAGTCACTGAGACAGCCGGCAGGGGCTCTGGGCATCGAAGTGCGGAAGATGCAAAGACGACCCGACCCGACGAACAGCCCACGAGGAATGCAAGTAACGGCGGCAGTGACAATGTAGGAAGTTCGTCAGAGACTCAGATGAGGGACCCCAACGGAATGGTGTCTGCAAGCCTGACAAGTACGACGCCTATTCTGAAGCCTACTGGTGTGAAGTTTATTGCGAACGCGCCCGAGGCCAGCCAGGACTCGAACCCAACTCAAGATCCGAACCTAGATCTATGGTTTCCCTCAGACGTCCCTAGACGAACCCGGGTTGGTGGCCCACGACCACCTCCTGTAGTTGTTACTGAAAGAGAGACTGCTGCATCAGATGCGCCGGGGGAGTCTAGGCACGACTTTAGTGCCTCACCTCAACAGGGACCAGCCTCAGGAACCAGTACTCACCCAGTGAAGTCAGCCGTCACCCAGAATGTGTCGATAGAGGAAATCCTCTCTGCATTGGAACCCATTCCTGGACTGACCATGCGACCACGAGTCAACTTCGTAACGGCCGCATCGGCTGCGAGACAGAATCTGCGCCTTCCATTGACACTTACCAAGCCACAACAGGACCAGTCCAGTCAGCCAGAAGGGCAGTCTGATACAAAACTTACAATTAGCAATGCAATCGTTACGAATGAAGATGTGGATGATGATGCAGATGTAATTCCCGCTTCTAGGCTAACATTGAGTCTCGAAGGCAAGCCATTAGTGCAGCCCGTAGGATCTCGTAAACGGAATCGCTCTCCTTCTCCAACGAGAGCCGCCGATCAGGAAGGAGCAACCAAACCTGACATCAACATCGTACACAACAGCATCCCATCCCACACCTCCGTACGAAGGAGCATATCACCTTCATCGAAAGCTGCTACTCGCGAAGCAGCAGCAGCAGCAGCAGTGACCACTCCAGCAGTCGAGGGAGGAACCCAATCCCAAAGAATTGATCTGTCGGAGTCCACTGAACACCAAGTTGATTCGATCTCTGCTCGACCTCCTACAACTTCTGTCGAGTCTGCAATCACACGGGGGTTTACGCCGAGCCGGGGATCCAAGACAAGGCATGCCCTAAGAGTCCCTGCTCTCGGCGAGCTGGCTTATCTTTATGGAGTGGACCTCTCTCGAGATAGCCACACCTCGAGAGCCAACACTTCGACCTCAGATTCCACCAAATCGAGCCAAAACCACCCCACAAATGGACCTAGCGTAGCAACGGACACAGCGGATACAGCACCTGAATCACCGGCTTCCACCGTTCCGTCCTCAGACACTCTGAATGTAGTCGTTCCAGACCTTAGATCGCCCACACAGTACCTATCAGAAACCTCGAGGATATGGAGGAATGCGCGAGCACTGCAACGAGCGAGACGTGCGTCGAATGGCGCCCTACCACTCGTTCCGGCGCTTCAGCACCAGCTTCAGACACTCGTAGAGCATCAGTCACAACCCCAAGGAACCAATCCTGGTGACGAATCAACTCGCGCATCTATTGTATCAGCACGATCCACTGTAGATAGACACAAAGCAGTGCTACTCATGGAGATTGAGTATCAAAAGTCCCTACTCAAGCAACAGGCTCGTGAGATTGTTACTCAAGTTGAGCAACTTAGTCCGAAAGTATCCCCGAAGGTATCTCCTAAGGTATCTCCCACACGCGAAGAGTCTGAGAAACGCCCACCACGAATCGACCTGCACAGCGATCACCTCTCGAAAAGGGAGGCTGGACCCAAGATGGGCCTAGGTCCTCATCGTATGATGCGAGAGCAGCCACCAGAGATAGTTGTTCCAGACTTCGCAAGCAATCTGGCCTCACGAGAGGAAATTGAGGAAATTATTCGACGCCGCGAGGTTGCTAAGAGAGCGTTCAAGACCAAAGGTATAGTGGGTTTTCTCGATGAGGCGGGAAAAGAGAAGGAATCACCCAAGTATGTAAGGGCAGCTGCGACACAGATGAACATGTTGGACTTACCCTATCATGCTTTCGCCCCGGGTGCTGTTGGGACACACGCAGGACCGAGCAAAAAGCGCAAAAACTCACATGCTTCTCCTTCACCGCAAGGTCCAAATGCAGGCAAAGAAGAACGATCAAATTTATCGCGCCCGCACTCTCGGTCTCGGGCACAAGTATCTGAACCCCTACTACACGACGAGCACCAGCTGGAAAAAGATATCACGACAGATGACAGCAAACTGGACGCCGCAGCGTGGGTAGCCAAAGAAGCTCAGCTTCTTGTTCAAACCTCGCTTATGAATGTAAAAGAGGAGTTTGAATCGGCCGACAATGCAGCTCGCCTTCGCCTACAGAAGTTGGCCAAGCGTGCACAGGAGTTGGAGTATAATCGCAAACTACTGTTAAACCAGCTTTCCGTGGAAAGCGCTCGGAAAGTAGAAGAAGAGAGCACGGCCGTAGTCGAAAGGCTCCAGTCCACTGCTGCTCACGCAGCGTCAATGGTTGACCGCTCAGTGGAATCGACTAAGCAGGATTCACTGAGGCGTGCCATCGAGAATGCTGATGTTCTTGCAAAATTGGATCTGAAGTGGGAGGCTGAACGAATTGTCAATGGTGTGTCAAGGGCCTTTGAGAAGGGTCTCTACGTTCCGACACAACAGCCCCCCAAGACCACGGCAAATAGGCCTGTCCGCGATGTTCTATCACGCACTGGCAAAAGTCTCCTCAGCACACACCCTGATGCATTTGATGTTGATTCATTGCTCCTCGAAGCGAACTACAGACGGTCGGAAGCAGGTCTGTTTGAGTCTGGTTCTCAGGCTGGCTCTCAGGCTGGTCAAGGATATGCTCCAAGCCAACACCCCATCGCTGCCAAGCGTAGAGGATCATTCGGCACTGAGGCAACGAGGCTCGTGTTAGGTGCTATTTCCCAGCTGCAAAGCCAGTCGGGTCAATCGTTTCAAAGGGCAAAGTAAGTGTTACACTATCGTGAGCAAATAAAATTATGTTCGTAACTCAAATCGAAAATGCGCCTTCAATTCGTTAGAAAGACAATCGATCCGGGGCACATACGCGCGCCTCGCGAAGATCGATGCTAAGTGTATTGAGACGGAAACGTGAGGAAATTGATTTTGATTTTTCTGTCTGGTCCCAAGAATGATCGTGAAACGTCCTTCCACCTGCATCAAGTGGTGACTTGTCGGGGTGTGCTTCCGATCCATGAAACTGGCCTTTATCCACAAAAACGACTAATATGGAATGGTTAGGTAAAGAGAGCAGAAAGGATAATGTCTGTTAAGGTTGGTAAAATGCTTGGAGATCCAACCCCAGTAGTCTGCAGAGCATCAGAATCGGTTGACATTGCTAAGTGTGCCAATGTTGTGTCAATTCTTGGCTGAAAATGAGCAGAGGGCATGGTCGTGTGCAGTTAAACCTCCAATGCCTCGAGTTGACTGCGGAGCGCGCGACGCTCCTTCTGTAACTCAACACAATACGCAACGAGCTCGTCAATTGTGCGTGCTGCCTCTTTTTCAGTGCGCTGCGATGCTAACTCGCGCTGCTTAACTTCCTCTTGGTGTGCACGGACATCTTTCTGGACCTCAAGGAGCGTTTCCTTTGCAAGGGTGATCGTGCTCTTGGCAAGCTTCATCGCATTGGCGAGTTTCTGGCACTTAGCGTGATAATATGTAGCTCGCCTACGCAGCTCCTCGATATCGGATATGTTGGCGAGAGCATCTTTCTCTGCTGCAACCGTTGCCTCTGGAAGCTGTGGCAGCGTTGCATTGTCTTGCGGGTACTCAGTCGTGGTATCAAGCGAAGGATCAATGCCACCGTCCAAGTTGATAACGGGATCGGATGCCTGGAGAGGCGAGAATTCCTCGAGGCCAAGCATAGCCTTGCTGTCACGTCTGTACTGCCTGAAAAACTCAGGGGACATGCCCTCATTGAGGGATGATATGGAAGACACATCAAGGTCCTCGGGTTGACTGTCAAGAATTGCGCTGGATGAAGGTCGCAACTGTGGATCAGTCTGCTGGCTTTCGAGTTCAGACAATCGGTCAAGCAAGCGAGTATTCTCTTCCCTGAATTGCGACAGGGTTTTCGACTGAGTCTCGAAGTCCTGACTGAGAGCTCGAAGTAACTCCTCAAGCTCCGCGATGCGACTAGCCTTGAGTGCCAGCTCTTCAACGGTTGCAGGATCAAGAGTTGTGTCCTGGGATGCGATATTGGTCCTGCCCACCTCGAATTCTGCCTGTAAGTCCCTGAACTTGTTCTCCATCTGCTCAAGCTGTGCGCGGAGCTCTGCGATGACCGCATCCTTTTCATTGCCGCTATCCTGCGGTGAGGATACTGCTTCAGTGACCTTAGATGGTGTTGCCTCATCGGGTTTAGCGAGGGCCTCATCAAGCTCCATTTGCTTTCTAAACAAATCTGCCTCTAAGCTAAGGAGCTGAATCTGTTTGTTATCCATTTCTGCCTGTCGTGCGTCTAACTCAGACTGTCGAGCATCGATCGCAACCTGTTTGGCATCGAGATCGGCTTGTTTGGAATCTAACTCGGACTGTCGTGCAATGATTTCAACTTGCTTGGAGGATAAATTATTGAACTTATCGTCTAGATCGACCTCCTTGGCGTCCAAGTCGGCTTGTTGCTTATCTAGTTCAGTCTGTCGCTTCTCAAGTTGAAGTTGCTTTACGCTCAACTCGGTCCGTTGCGAAAGAATTTCCTGCTCCATATCTTCGAGCTGAATTTTGAATGCCTTGAGTTCATTCTCTTTGCTCTGCAACTCCTCCAACTTGGCATCCAACTCAGCACGTTTCGAGTCGAGCGAGGACGCTTGCGAGGCTGTGACCGCTCGGGCGGCATCCAGCTCTCGCTGCTGCTCTGCGATGGCTGCTTGCTTGACCTCAAGCTCTTGGAGCTGTGCAGCCAGTGCCGCTTGAAGAGACTCGAGCTCGGCTTTCTTCGCCTCAAGCGCCTCGTGACCTTCAACATAACTAGAACCCAGAGGAGCGGTCTGGACTTCCCGCGACTTGGCCTCCAGTTCTTCTCGTGCAGCCTCAAGTTCTGAGCGACCTCGACTCAACTCAGCTCGATCAACTGCAATCGCAGTCTGAGCAAGAGTAATCTCGGATCGGGCTGTGTCGAGATCAGCTCGTTCAGACGCCAATGCGTCCAGGGCCGTGTGGATTTCAGCCCACTTTGACTCTATCTCAGCCATCTTGGTGGTGAGTTCTGCCTCATGCTGGCATGAGCTTCTTTGGGAAGTTTCCTCGAGTTGCCGCTGCAAGGTAGCTACACTTTCACGAAGCGCATCCGCAACCTTGCGTTCGGCCTCAAGGGCACTACTGAGTTCTGTGTTCAGAGAAAGCAAATCCTGGCTGCTAGTCTTCAGCTCTCGGACCTGCTGCTCGAGCTCTTGATTTGCAGCACTCAGCTGGATATTCGTCTGAACGAGACCCGCTTGCTGCATACGCAATTCTTCGACAGTCTTTGCGAGTTGCGAGTTGTCCTCTGTCAATCTGGCATTCTCGGAAATACGTTCCAACAGCTGTGCTTCATCCGCGCGGCCCTCAACAAGCTGAGCGTTTATCTCGAGAAGTTTGTCGCGCTCTGCCCGCAGCTCATTGAGAGCTGAAGTGAGCGCTACATTCGCCTTGGTGAGATCGCTGTGTTGAGCCAAGATTGTTTGCAGAGACGTGTCTTGCTCATTCAACTTGGCTTGCAGCGGTGCGTTCTCCTCAAGTAGTTTTGCTTTCTCAGCCTGCCATTCAGACGAGAGTTCAGAAACGACTTCACTTTGCTTACTCTTCGCCGAAGCGATCTCCTCCTCGGATACAACAAAGATTGTTTTAACCAAAGATGCCATGACTGCGAATTCCTGGAGAGTCTCATCGGCCTTGTTACTTGGAGCGGAAGGGTTCTCAGAAAGTCCTAGACTGGCACGCATTTGCTTTAGGTGGCCTTCTAGCGGCGAAAGGAATCTGTCTTCACCGTGAACCTTGAGTTGCTCGAAAAGAGATCCATTCAGCTGCTTCGAGGCTGTGATAATGAGTTCAGTTGACTTGGCTCCTGAATTAAACAACTCATCCAGTTTCGCACGCTCAAGTTCGACGTGTTGTTGGAACTCGTCTCGTTGCGTCTGGAGTTGCTGCGCTTGGGATTCAAGCATCATGGCTGTCTTCGCAAGCTCAGCCTCTTTCCGCTGGAGATCTAGATCCTTCTGCACCAATTGCTCAGACTTGCGTTGTAACTCAACCGAAGCGCGCTCGATTGATGCTTTTTCCTTCTGAAGCCTCTTAGCTTCTGTGAGGGATAGATCGGCCTGATCTGAGCCCTCCTGCGAGGCGAACTCTGCGATCTTCGCCGGGTCAACAGACTTGAGAGCCTGTACGATGCGCGACTTCTCCTGCTTGATTTGCTGGTTGTCCAGAGTGAGCTCCTCGATCTTCTCATTCGCTTTGGCAAGCTTTTCATCTAGCAACTTCTCTCGAGCAATTGCGCTCTGGAGATCCCTCCCGGCGCGCTCGAGCTCGGTCTCAAGCTCGCTGACACGAACCTCAGCATTGACGAGACGGCCTTCGAGAGCTTGCACTCGCCTCAAGCTAGCATCGACAGACACTCGGGCATTCGCAGCCGCTTCTGCAGATGCTTCAGCGCCCTCGGGTGAGCGAGTAGCCAAGGAGTATCGATTCAATTGCGAGGGATTGCGCTGACTAGAAGTTACATGACTGCTTTGCGGAGTTGGTAGCGGATCTTGACGGCTTTCGACTGTCTGTACTGGTGCTGGAGCCAATCTCCGAGGAGGTTGGTCGGTCTGGGTCTCCGGCTCTGAAACTTCCATCAAGCCAGGCAAAAGCCGACGGCGAAGTGAATCTGTGTTGGAATCGGCATCAAAACCGGAACCATTGCTGCCTTGATTGGTGGGTGCAGCGGGAGCTACAGCAGAACGAGACCGTGACCTCGATCGCGAGCGCTCAAGCTCACGTGCCAATCGCTCAACGCTCTTCACGACGTCTCGGCTGGAGATACCTTCGTGCCGACGACGAGATCGTGAACTTCTGGAATGTGATCGAGATTCAGAACGTGGCTTGCTCAATGAACTCGAAGACGACGAGACTGGCTGCCCGATTGATGCGTTGGGTGAGCGAAGCGTGGACACTCGTTGGGTGATGGCGAGAATTTTATCGACAGCCTCTTCCATTTCACGCTCGCGCGCCGCACGTCTCGAAAGGCGTGGAATATCTTCGTGGTCGTAGTCCTCAGAGCTCGAGCCATCCTCCTGGGATTCGGTGGCAGATGATGAGTAGGACCCTTCTGATGAGTCGGACGCAGAGTCTGTTTCATCGTATTTGTGTGATCTTCGACTTGATGAGTGGTTAGAAGACGAGCCCTTGTGGTGCTTCCTTTGTTTGCGTCCCTGCTCCTGCTCAAGGCGCTGACCACGTAGGGCTCTAGTGAGGAATCCTACACGGCTTCGCAACTCTGCTATACTGCTTGAGAGTGACTGCTCGCGTGGAGAGGAATAGACGGAGTCAGGTTGTGAAGGTTTGTGACCTCGTCGCTTCAAGGGATATTGTGACTCATCGAGATCATCTTCTTCATCGTCGTCGAAATTGTCTAGGACGCGAGAGCCACGATAGACCGAGCCAGGCTGTCG
>Ga0182741_1004295_pt1 | contig 14222 bp, 10 predicted proteins | sample eDN5th37CBELigOP_FD_128874 | JGI IMG/M metagenome (GOLD analysis project Ga0182741, IMG submission 128874) | Enriched Organic Plus compost microbial communities from Emeryville, California, USA - eDNA 5th pass 37_C BE-Lig OP (version 2) (version 2) ...
AGAGCTGGCGAGGCGTGGGGCCGCCATCGCCCTGGAGCCAGGGCGTCTCCTGCGCATATGCGCGCAGCGCCACCGCCGTGGCGAGCGTCGTGCGCGCCACGCTCACGCCCGGCGCGGCACGCTCCACGAGCGCCCGCTCCGCCACCAGCTCCTCTTCGTTGGTCGTCCGTTCCACGAAGCGCGTCCGCGCCTTCCGCGCGGCCGCCGACAGCCCCGGCGCGGCGAGGAGCTGGCCACGGTTCGCCGCCAGCGACACCACCACGGGCGTCTGCGGCGGAGCCTCGGTGGCATGCGCCACCTGCGCCAGCCGCGAGGCAGCCGCTCCGAGCAGCGATCGCGAATCTTCGCTCGCCCCGTCGCTGTCGTCGGGATACTCCGCGGCGCCGAGCTCCTTGATCCGCGCGGCGAGTCGCGGAGCGAGCTCCATGGCTTCCAGCTCGCTCGCCCGCGGGAGCGGTCCCATCACGGGCTGCTCCGAGCGGAAGCGGCGGGTCACACGCCAGTCCACGAGGAGGAGCAAGGGATCCTGTCCGCGAACCCACGCCTCGCGGAGCAGCACGCGCGCGTCCTCGCGCGCGAGCTCGCGGTCGCGCACCAGCGCGGCCGCCGACGCGGCAGTGAGCGGTGCGCTCCCGCGTACCCGATGCTCCGCGGCCGCGAACGCGTACGCCAGGCGAACCGCCAGCTCACCGGCCCGCGGATCGCGCGCCTCGCGGACGGCCTTCTCCACCAGCGCGAGGTGGGCGCTGCCGGGGATCGGCGAGCCAAGTGGTGCCGGCGCATCGAGGGAGTCCAGCGCCTGGGGCTCCACGGCGGCACCGTCGCCGTCCATGGTCCGCGCGAGGAGCGCCCACGCCACGGCGTGCCGGGTGGAATCATCGAGTCGCCGGTCGCGGAGGACGTAGTCTATGAGGCGGAACGGCGATCCAAGCCCCAACCGGTGGCGCTCCAGATAGCCGAGCGCGATCGCGGTGGAGGGCGCCACCGACCCCGGCGCCGCATCGCGCGCCTCCGAGATGAGTGTGGCCGCGTAGGCGCGTCCGTCGCGCAGCTCGCCGGCTATCTCGGGGCCAACGGACATACGCTCGCACGAGGATGCGAGAATGACCAGCACCAGCAGCGGTGCGAGCGAGCGTGCGCGGAGGAGTCTCATCCTGTATGGAAAGTACCCGTATCAGGCGGCGATGTTGCCGAGGACGGTAGAGATACCGGCGCGAAGCCGCCGCGTCCAGTTGCCGCCAACTTGGAGACGAGCGACTCCCGCACCGAGTCATACGGGCCGCCATCCTCGAGGACGGCGGCCCGTATTCTCACTGTTCCGCGGCGGCCGCCAGAGGTCAGGCGCCTCTGCCCAGGAGCACCCGCAGGACGTGCGCGGCCAGCATGGCGCCGAGCGAGGCGGCTCGCAGCATCCTCGCGCTCCCGAGAGTCCACGGGATGCGCGAAGAGCGTGGCGCGAGGAACACGCTCAGATCACGCGCATGCCGCCAGCGGCCCGACGAGCTCTTGGCGAGGCAGCGCTCGATCGCCACGGCGAGGTCGCGCGGAATCCCCGGCACCACCCCGTGCAGCTTCGGGATGCGGCTCGTCATGTGGCCAGCCGCGATCTCGGCGAAGTTCCGCCCACGGACCGGAAGCGATCCGGTCAGCATCAGGTAGCCCAGCACGCCGAGGCCGTACAGATCGCTGCGGCCATCGATGTCCAGCTCACCCGCGGCCTGCTCCGGCGACATGAAGTGCGGCGTGCCGAAGGCGCGGCGTACCTCGCTCGGCTGCGGCTCCCACGACGGGCGCATTGCCACGCTGAAGTCTGCCAGCATCACGCGTCCAGAGCGCTCGAGGAGAACGTTCTCCGGCTTGAGGTCGCGATGCACCACGCCCTCCGAGTGTGCGTAGTCGAGCGCGGTGGCCAGCTCCACGATGATGCGGCGCGTCTCCTCGGCGCTCAGCCGGCGCTCCCTGCGGAGCCGGTCGCCGAGCGACTCACCATCCACGTACTGCATGACGATGTACGAGAGGCTCTCACTCTCGCCAAAGGCATGGACCGGCACGATGTTCGGATGGTTGAGCTGCGCCGCCATCCGCGCCTCGCGCCGGAAACGCTCGCGCCCTTCCTCGCTGGAGCGGGTATCCCCGGCGAGGACCTTGAGCGCTACCACCCTGTGGAGCGCGAGGTCGCGGGCCAGGTACACCGCGCCCATCCCGCCGCGCCCCAACAGCCGCACCACCTGATACTGCGCGCCGAGTTCGCGCTCGATCAGCGCACGCTCATCGGTGGTGGGTGCCTGCCCTGGAAGCTCCGTTGCCCGCATACGTCCCCGCCCTCATTCCCTGGATGACCACGCGCACCGGCGCCGTTCGGTGCGATCGACCAATGCCGACTGTATGGAGTTAGATACCGCGCGAGCGCAAAGCGTTGCCTCACGCACAAGGGAAGGAGCGGGCCAGCGACGCACTGGGGGAATACGTGTGCGGCGCAACGACTTACCATTCAGAGCCCAGTCTGCCCGGAAGCGCCGGGCGTCCGTTTGTGGGACGCGGTGACCGACTCCGAACAGTGGACGGATGCGGGAGTGACGCGACGAATGCAGTGGAGCGCGGCGGACTGCATCGTCCGCCGCGCTCCACCTTCTGCAATCCCTGTTCGTTCGCCGGCGTTCAGCGCGTGGTGCCACCGCGCCGAGTGCTGTCGTGCGGGCTCCCGCGACGAGCGCCGCGCGCCTCGCTCATCCGGCTCTGGATCTTCTCCACGTTCTTGTCGAAGGTGGACTGCTGGTTCGCGTCCAGCACGCCTCGGATCTCGCTCAGCTCCTGCTTGCGGAGCGCCATCATCTTGTCACGCGAAGCCGCCATGTTCTGGCGCGCCTCCGCGATCTTGGCGCTGTCGCCGCTCTGGCGCGCCGCGCGGGCGTTCTTCATGTCGGGTCCCATCTGCTCGCGCAGCGACTTCGATTCGCTCCGATACTTCGAGCGGATGGAGTCCACCTTGGCCGTCTGAGCGCTGCTGAGATCGATCCCGTTGAACAGCGCTCTGTCGCCGCGCGCCATCGCGCCTGGACGCATCTGGCCGCGGTTGTGGCGCTTGGTGATGGCGGTCGTGTCCGACTTCGTGGCCGAACTGGCCGCCTGGGCGTTGGCCGTTACAGCAGCACCAGCGCAGAGCGCCAGCCCGAGAGCTATCGTGTGAAAGCGCGACATTCCATTACCTCCTGATCGTTTTTGGGCCCGCGTTCGTCTCGGGCTCCGGTGATTCGGTTGACGGTCAGGCGCGCGAAACGTTAATGCGGAACTTCCACCGCGCGGGGATCGGCGCTCCCTGCATGACGCCCCACCCGCCGGCGCGGGTGGCGCGCCGCGAGCAGGCGCGGCGACTCCGGCCATGCCGTTCTGGCAGGGCTATACCAGCAGCGCCAGCGCCTCGGCGGTGATGTCGTGCCCGCCCCGGTAGGAGATGAGGCGCGGTTCGATACCATACCGCGCGAGGCGAGCATGCTGGTCGGCGATCGAAGGAGCGGGGAGATGAAGATCGGAGTCGCCGGCCACCACCACTAGCTCCAGCGAGCGGAAGACCCTCGCGTGCACGTCGAGATCCAGGTCGGACGGGACCAGACCACCCCAGAGAACGAGTCGATCGGCGCGAACCGAGCCACGCGCCACCCAGCGACAAACGGTGGCGACGCCCTGCGAGAAACCGAGCACGGTAGTCAGCTCCGCCGGCGTCGCGAGCTGCTCCAGCGTCCGCGCGTGGAGCGCATCGAGAAATCCTACATGGTCAGCGATCTCGGCCAGACGATCCTCGCGGGTCATCCACGAGGCGCCGATCGGCGCCTGGGCGTGCGTGCGGCCTGGACGCTCGATGTAGAAGCGGGAGAGCGCCTCGGGCGCCACGATGTAGCGGCTCCCGTCGTTCAGCGTGCTGAAGCGGCGGAGGAAGCGGCCAGCGAGCTGGCCGTAGCCGTGGCAGACGTACCAGAGCTCCCGCGGCCGCTGGACAGGGTCGCCGAGAGTGCAGTAGCGCGCCGTGCGCGATACGGACAGGTGATGCTCGTGTATGCTCGTCATCGAGTCAGTGGTCCTCGAGTCGTAGGGCGGCGCCGCCGATCCCGGCGCGCCGTCGTCACCAGGCCGAGCGCCGGGACTCGGCCTTTGGAGGAACGCAGCTCGAGTCGGCCGCGGACATGAGCTGCTCCGGGTCCGTGATGGCCGGGACGTCGAGCGAGCCGCCGTTCCCCAGCACCACGAAGTCCGGGCGGCAGCGCTCGGGGAGCTCGGCGATCGTAGCCTCGAGCGAGTCCACCGCCTCACGCGGCCCGTCATCGCCGAGCTCGAACGTTCCCCAATGTATGGGGATGCTAGTGGCCGCGTGCAGGAGCTGCGCGGCGTGTACCGCGTCCGCGGGCGACTGGTGCTTGCGGTGCATGTACCAGCGAGGGATGAACGGCGCGATCGGCAGGATGGCGAGGCGGAAGCGCGAGTAGCGCCGATGAATGAGATCGTAGAACCTTCCCCAGCCGGTGTCGCCCGCGAAGAACACGGTGTCGCTCTGCCCCTCGATCACGAAGCCGGCCCAGAGCCGCCGGCAGTGGTCGGAGAGCGTGCGGCCCGACCAGTGCTGGGTCGGCACCGCCCGGATGCGCACTCCGTCGGCCACCGGCGCATCCTGCCACCAGTCCAGCTCCTGCGCGCCGCCGATGCCGGCCGATCGAAGAAGCTCGCCGTTCCCGAGGCCGGTCACGATCTTCGGATGAAAGGCGCGCTCGAGACGCTGGAGGGTGGGGACGTCGAAGTGATCGTAGTGGTCGTGGCTGAGCAGCACCAGATCGATGGGCGGGAGCTCCTCGATGCGAATGCCGGGTGGCCTGAAGCGGCGCTGGCCGAGCCATGGCGCCGGTCCCACCCGCTCGGAGAAGACGGGGTCGGTGAGGATGTTGAGCCCGTCCATCTGAATCAGCACGGTAGCGTGGTTCACGAAAGTGACGCGTACCGTGCGGCCACCTACCCTGCGCGGCGGCGGGGGCGCAGGCGGAACGCCGACGCGGCGCCAGTCGCCGCGCCCGCGCGCGAACTGCCAGGCGATGACATCCTCGACCGCCTGCTCCTGGAAGGGCTGGATGTTGTGGAAGTGACTCCCGTCGAAATGATCGGAGAGCGGCCCCCGGTAGCCGGCGAGCGGCACGGTGGCGCAAGCAAAGAGAACGAGCGCTATCCAGCCGTGAGGGAGTGCCCGCCGGGCGACCTCACGGACCACCCGGCGGACACTCATGCGTCAGCTCATGCGGCGGCGTGCTGCGCGCCCGCGCCGGCGCCCGCAGTGGCACCCGCGGCGTAGATGTCGGCGCGGCTGCGCGGGATCTCCACGCGGCCGTGCTCGTCGGGGCGGCCGAGCAGCACCTGCGCGAGACTCAACTTCCCACTGGCGAAAGCGTACGCCGACGCCGCCATGTAGAGACGCCACACGCGATATGCCTGAGCGCCCACCAGCTTCTCGGCGGCTTCGCGCGCGGCCTCCAGCCGGCGCACCCACTGCCGCAGCGTGAGTGCGTAGTGATCGCGAAGCGTCTCCACATCGCGCGTCTCCAACCCCGCGTCCTCCGCATCGCGCACCGCCTCGTCGAGCGGCACCAGCTCTCCATCAGGAAAGACGTAGCGATCGATGAACTTCCCCTCGCTCCAGAGCGCGCGACGCAGCCAGCGGCGCCACCCCTCATCGCGGTCGCGCGCGCGCACGATCCCGTGATTCAGGAAGAGCCCACCGGGCCTGGTGAGGCTCGCCGCCTGGCGGAAGTAGGTGGGGAGCCTGGAGCGTCCCACGTGCTCGAACATGCCGACGCTCACGACCTTGTCGAAAGTCGTTCCGGGCGGGAAGTCGCGGTAGTCGCGCACCTCCACGCGGCAGCGCCGCTCCAGGCCATCCGCCCGGATCCTCTCGCGGGCGAGGGCGGCCTGCCGTTCGCTCAAGGTAATGCCGAGCGCCTCGACACCATAGTTGGCGGCGGCGTGACGAATCAGGCCACCCCAGCCGCAACCGATGTCGAGGAGGCGCTCGCCCGGCGCGAGCCGGAGTTTGCGACAGAGATGGTCGAGCTTCGCCCGCTGCGCCGCGTCGATGTCCTCGCTCCCGTCGGGGAAGTACGCGCAGGAGTAGACGAGCGATCTGTCCAGCCAGAGCGAGTAGAAGTCGTTGCCCACGTCGTAATGCGACCGGACCGCCTCCCTATCGCGCCCGCGCGAGTGCTTGTGACCGGCGAGCCGGAGGTACGCGCGGCGGCGATGCGCCTCCTCGTGCTCGGAGCCATCGCGGGGGAGGTGAGAGGCGCAGGCCGCGATGCGCGCCATCGCGCGCGGCGAGGAGAGGTTATCGCGCAACCGTTGAGCCATCCCGGCCGCAGCCTCGATGTCTCCCTCGATGTCCACGTCACCACGGACGTACGCCTCGCCGAAGTGCAGCTCCGAGGGAGGGATCAGCATCCGTCTCAGACCACCGCTCGAGCGGATTACCAGGGTGAAAAGCGGCCTCGCGGTCGCTCCCGGTTGAGTCATGGACATCCCCTCCGAACCGGGTCGCTCCTCGCTTCCATCCCAGTAGCGTACCGCGCACGGGCGCTGCGCCAGTGGTCCGAGGAGCATCCGTATGACCGTGCGCGCACGCTCTAGTGCAGTGCCGTCCGAGTGACCGGCACGCCCGGTGGTCGTGCCCGACCTGGGAATCTGCTCCCTGTCTGCCGACATGCTGACTTTCCTCTGACTGTGTCTGTCGATCACGAGAGATAGCAGCAAGCACCGGACCAGAGCGCTCGCTCGCCGCGCTGAGAGCGCACATGGCGCGATCAGCGACGCGCGTGCGCTCGGAGCGGTAGCGCGAGGACGGACCCCGCTGTACCTTGAGCGCAGCTGCCTCGTCATAGCAGTGTAGCCCGCGGCGCCGCAGCCGCTTCGTTCTGCCGCTCAGACATACCCAGCATGCGTTCCACTCCCTCCACACGCCCCGCCCACCCGGTGCGCCCGCTCGCCCATCGTGTTCGCCGCCTCTCCGCGCTCGCCACCTCCATCGGCAAGCTCGGCGCGCTGTCGGTCGCCTCGCTCATCGCCGTCGGCTCGATGAGCACTTCCACATCGGCGCAGTCGCTCCGCGGCTCGCACCGCGCGGTCAGCGGACCGTACCACTACGCGACGCTCCACGATCTCCCCTTCTCGCGCACCTCGCGCGATGTGAAGCGTCGCCTGCACGAGGGCTACCTCGTGCGCCTCGGCGCGAGTCCGGACTACGTGACGCACGACGTGAGCTTTCCGTACCTCACGCGCACCACGCTGACCTTCGTTCGCCGGTTCGCGGCGCAGTATCATCGCGGCTGCGGCGAGAAGCTCGTGATCACGAGCGCCGTGCGCCCCGAATCCATGCAGCCTGCCAACAGCTCCGAATACTCGGTGCATCCCGCGGGCATCGCGGTGGACTTCCGCAAGCCGAGCAACGCCAAGTGCCTTCGGTGGCTACGCCGCAACCTGCTGATCATCGAGAAGCGCGGCGACATCGAGGCCACGGAAGAGCGTCACCCGGCGCACTTCCACGTGGTGGTGATACCGGAGTCGTACAAGGAGTATCTGGCGTCGCGGTAGCCGAGCCAAGCTCGGCCCGCGGCGGCTGCGGCATGCATCCCGAATAAACACCGAGTACAAGGCGAGCTCCTGCCTCTAGCGGCTCAGGAACTGAACTGTATGTTTGTGGCAGTTTCTGATGCCGGAAGCAGAGTTCATGACTCGCTTGTTAGTGATTGACGACGATCACGCTCTGGCACGCCGTGTAGCCGCAACGCTGCGCTGGCACGGTCATGAGGTGCTGGACGCTGACGCACCAAATACGGCACGCGCTCTCGTTCGGGAGCCGCTTCACCAGCCGAACCTGGTCATGCTCAGCGTGGCTCTCTCGCGCGCCAGCGACCCGCCTCTGCTCTTACAGCTTCGTCAAGACGGGTACACCGGACCGATCATCGTATGGTGCGCCAGCCGAAAGGAGAGTGACATCGCCCTTTCCTTTCGGCTGGGAGCGGATCAGTACGTCGTCACGCCCTTCGGAATGCACGAGTTGATCGCCCGTGTGGACGCTTCGCTGACCCGATCGGCACAGCAGCGCGCATCGGATGCCACCGCGACCAGCACGGCTACCTATGGTAGTCGGACACGGCATGTGTTCGGAGATATCGAGGTAGACAGCTCATCGCGCACCGTTCGTAGACGAGGTAGCGTCGTTCACCTCTCTCCCCTCGAGTTCGATCTGCTCGTGGCGCTGCTCCGGCGCGAAGGCGCGGTCACCTCGCGCACCGAGCTACTGCAGGAGGTCTGGAACTACGGTCCGGGAGTAGTCAGCCGTACGCTCGACACACACATCCTGAATCTTCGCCTCAAGCTCAAGAATGAGCCCGGGGAGCCGCGCCACATCCTGACGGTGAGGAAGGTGGGCTACCGGCTGGACGTCTGATGTAGACGTCCAAGGCGGCCCGTCACCAGAGCCCGCCGCATAGCTGGCGTCAAATCACGGGGCTCGGTACTATCCAGATGGTGTGGACAGGACGGCCGTCGGCACGGAGGCGTGCACAGCGCCGCCCTCGTGCACCTATCAGGAGGTTGTCATGCCTCAGCTTCGATGTGCGCTCCCCGCGCTCGCTGTGGTGCTCCTGGCAAATGCGTGCTCCCGAGCGACCCAGCAGAGGCAGCACGAGCCAGTGAGTGACGGCGGAATCGTGTCGGACGGCGGACACACGGTGATCGAGCGTGCGGCCCTTGCGCGCAGCGACATACCCGTGCTCGACCTGCTCCGCTACCGCGTACCAGGGATGAACGTCAATCCCACCGATGACTGTCCGGAAGTCATTCTTCGCGGCAAATCCACGTTCGTCACCAACTCCAGCGCCGCGATCTACGTCGACGGCGAACGGGCGGCCAATACTTGCGTCCTCTCGATGCTCTCGACGTTTCATCTGGCAAGAGTCGAGATATACCCGGGTGGCGTACCACCCAAGGGGTACTTCACGAACCCGTACGGTGTCATCCTGCTGTTTTCCATGAAAGGACCGGAGCCCGAGTAGGCCACACGAAGCCTGGACGTCAACGAGTCTTCTACGGCACCAGTACGCACCCACGAAAGAGAGAGCCCCCCGGTCGTCCGGGGGGCTCTCTCTTTCGAGCAGATGGATACGGCTACGCTGGTGCCAGCCTCACGCGCCTTCGGGATAGCCGGCCGGGCAGGTCACGCCCTTCTCCGAATCCCAGTAGATCCGTGTTTGGAAGTCATCCGGACCCTGGCGAGCTACTGCTGCAGCGACGTTGGAGCCGTTCGCCTGCGTCTCCGTGGTGGAGTAGTAGAAGCGACGCGGCACGAAGCGCACGATCGCCGCCGGGCCAGGCCTGATCGTCTCGGGCTGGCAGGTGCGGCGCCACTCGGCCCACGCCTGGCCACCATCGCCAATGAAGGCGATCCACTTTTGCAGCCCGATCTGTTTGAGGCCATCCACGCCGCCCTTGTAGGCCACCGCGGGATCGGCCAGGTAGTTGGCTATCGCGGTTGCATTAGTGACGCCCCACTGCTCCATCGAAGAACGAATTCCCTCTTCGTAGAATTCCTCTGCCTGCGCGGGCGTGAGGCCGCCCCATCCACGCTCGGCCGCTTCGGCCTTGATGAAAGCAACCTCCGCATAGGTCATGAAGTACGACGGCCGCGCAGCGTTCGTCGGGCTGCCGAAGTAGCCGTTCGTGGTTTGACCGCCGTAGAAGATTTCTCCAGGACGCGAGGCGAGCTTGGCGTACTTGCCCGCGGAGTCGGCGGAGAGACCGTTCGGCATCCCTCCGTAACCGCCCGGATAGAGGCTGGAATCCTGCACCGGCTGCGCTACGATCGGCATGCGCGGATCGTTGGTGGCGATGAGAATGTCCATGAGCGTGCGCGACATACGATGGTCATCACGCGTCTGGAAGTTCACCGTCCAAGGATGGTCCACAATGCCATCACCGGGCCAGGGAATGGTGGCCGCATCGTCGTTGTTCTCGAAGACTCCACCCGGCGCGTCGAGCGCGGCCTGTATCTGCGCAGCCGCCTTCGCGGGATCGACGTTCGAGAGGCGCATCGCGAAGCGGAGGCGCAGCGAGTTGGAGAACTTCTGCCACATCTCGAAGTCGCCACCGTAGATCGGGTCAGCGTTGCCCAGGCCCGTACCGGTAGCGCCGCTCAGCGCCTGCGTCGCCGCATCGAGCGTCGTGAAGAAGCCATCGTAGATGTCCTTCTGCGCGTCGTACGCCGGTAGCAGACTCCCACCCTCGACGTCCCCGTTGAGGGCATCAGAGTAAGGCACATCGCCGAAGCTGTCGGTGATGTAGCCGAAGCCATAGGTCTGTAGGACCATGGCCGGCGCGGAGATTCCCGGCTTTTCCTGCTCTTCGCCCGCTTCGACCACCTTCTTGAGATCCTCGAGCTCCGTTACGTACGGGTTGTCGAAGCTGCCGGTCGTCTGTGCAGCTCCCAGCCGAACGTAGCGGTCCTCGTCGGGGTAGAACACCTCACCGAAGTGCTGTGCGAGCCACTCCGTCTGGCGCAGATCGTAGCCACTTCCGATCCAACGCTGCGCCGTCATGCTCACGGCGCGCGTAAACAGTGCTCCCGGAGGCGCCTCGGTCGGGCTGTTCGGATTTCTATTGAGCCCCGTCAGGTCGCCGCACGCCGCCACTCCAACGGCGAGCGCACCTGCCGTGGCCACCTTAGCGAGAATATTCCTTTTCATCGTAGTTATCTCTCCACAGAGGTTGGTTACGGCGTGACCCGAAGGTTGATGCCCAGGCTGCGGGCGTTCGGAAGCGCCGCGAACTCCATCCCCTGGAAGTTGCCGTTGGAGTAAGCGAACTCGGGGTCGATATTCGGAACGTCAGTGCTGAGCCAGAGATTGCGACCCACAAACGAAATGTTTATCGCTTGCGCGCGCAGCTTGTTCGCGACCGACTCGGGAAGGTCGTATCCCACCCGCAGCTCGCGCAGCTTCACGTAGCTCGCATCGTACGTGTATTCCTCGTGGAGCGGGAAGAGCCCGTTCTGGAAGTAGTACTCCGAGGTGACGTTGACGGTGTTCGGCTCGCCGGTATCCACGTCGATACCCTTCACGACGATCCCCGGGCCCGTAACGGAATCCTCTCGCCCGCGGAGCGATGACGCGAACACGCCGGCATACTCGCCGAACATGTTGCTGACGCTGTACAGGCTCCCGCCCTGGTGAAAATCGAAGAGCACTCCGAGCGAGAAATTCTTGTAGCGGAAGTCGTTGCTCCAGCCTCCCACCCAATCCGGCTCCACCTTCCCCAGCACTTTTCGATCGCCGAGAATCGGGAGGCCGTCCTGTACCAGCTTGTTGCCCTGATCGTCGCGGTCATACGAGTAGCCCCAGATCACGCCGAACGGTCCTCCCTTGCGCGCCTGCAGCTCCGCATACCAGGTGCTACCCATGACTACCGACTCGAGGTCGCCGTAGAGATCGACCACCTTGCTCCGGTTGGCCGCGTAGTTGAAGCCCGTCGTCCACTCGAAGTCGCTCCCCTGAACCAGAGTAGCGGCGATGCGTCCCTCGAAGCCGCGGTTCCTGATCTCACCCGCATTGATCGCCTTGCTCGTGAACCCCGAGGCTGGCGACAGCGTGAGGTTGATGATCTGGTTCTTGGTGGTCTTCGAGTAGTAGGTCGCGTCGACGGTCACGCGGTTGTCGAGCAGCCCGAGCTCCAGACCGACCTCGCTTGCGGTAGTGAGCTCCGGCTTGAGGTTCGGGTTCGCGATGCTGTTGGCCAGCGTGTATTGCGGAAGCGCGCCAAACTTCGTGGAGAATCCATCGTAAGTCGTGAAGAGCTGATACACATCGGCATCGTTACCGACGCGGGCGAGCGATCCGCGCAGCTTCAGGTAGGAGAGAACGTTCGACTCGAGCGACGGAATCGCATCGGTGAGCACAACCGAGGTGTTCACCGAAGGATAGAAGTAGGAATTGTTCCCCTCGGGAAGCGTGGACGACCAATCGTTGCGCGCCGTTCCCTCCACGGTCCACCAGCCATCCCAGGTGAACGACGCCGTGCCGTAGACGCTGTTGACCTGCCGGCGCGAGAGGTACTGGTTGTTGCTCGGCGTGACGGCTGCGTTGGAGACGTTGTAGATGTCCGGGACGGATATACCGTCGACATCCACCGAGTTCGAATTGTAGGTCTCGTATCTGCGACCCACACCGGCCATGGCGTTCACGTTGAGCCGCCGCGTCACATCGTGATCGGCGGTGAGCATGAACGTCGATGTGTTCTGCGCCTTCTCGTTCTGGAAGTTCGTGAAGGAGCCCGCGTAGGCCGGGTTGCCGAAGTTGATGTTACCGCCCGAGTACGCCTGCGATGAGCGGAAGTTGTAGTTGTTCGTTCCGGCCCGGACCATACCACGGAGCCAGTCGGTGAACTGGTAGTCCGCCGAAGCGCTAACGATGAGCTGCTTGCGGCGGTCGTACTCCGGGTTCTCGTAGACGAGCCAGAAGGGGTTGTTGTGAAAGTTGTAGTTCCAGTTGAACTGGTTGCCATCGGCGTCGAAGTAGTTGCGCAGCGCATTCATGTCCACCTGGCGTCCGAACCAGATGAACTGCTCGAGAATGCCCGTGTTGTAGCCGACTCCCGGCCGGTTGCGGCCGTCGTTGGTCAGATACTGGATGGTGGCGTTGGTGGTGAGCTTGTCACCAATCCGCAGTTGGCCAGCGAGCGAGCCGCTGAGCTTGTTCCAGCTGCTGTTCGGGATGTAGCCATCCTGCTGCGTATTCCCCACAGAGAGACGCGCATTGGCGCGGTCGGTACCGCCGGAGAAGGCAAGCGAGTTGGTGAGCGTCTTGCCCGTGTTGAAGAAACTCTCCACGTTGTCCGGGTGCGCCACCCAGGGCTGCTGCGGACCGGTGAACTGGTCAATGGGCTGCCCGTCCAGACGGGGACCCCAGCTCTGATCGGCGCCATCGTTCACTCCACCATTCTGGCCGTCGACCCAGCTGAACTTCCCCGCAGCGCCCTGACCATACAGATTCTGGTACTCGGGAAGGACGCTCGGCTTCTCCCAGCTATAGGTGGAGCTGAAGGATGTGCTGATCTTTCCATCCGTGGAACGGCCCTTCTTCGTGGTGATGACGATCGCACCGTTGGCCGCCTGTGAGCCGTAGATGGCTGCCGCGTTCGGGCCCTTGAGGACCGTCATCGTCGCGATGTCGTTCGGGTTGATGTCGGACAGCGTGTTGCCGAAGTCGATCGAACCCGATTGCGGGCCGCCGCCGCCGGGATGGCCGCCGCGATTGTCGTTGAAGACGGGAACCCCGTCCACTATCACCACCGGCTGATTGTTGCCAGCAAGCGAGCCAGCGCCGCGGATGACGATGCGGGTAGCGCCGCCCTGCGTACCGCCGGCGGTGATCGACACGCCGGACACCTTGCCTTCGAGCTGATTGAGGAGATTCGGATCCTGCGTCTGGTTCAGCGTCTCGCTGCTGATCTGCTGCTGGGCCGTACCAAGCTGGCTCTTCTCCCGCTCCACGCTCAGCCCCGTGACCACGATTCCGGTGAGCTGGGTGGGAGCAGCGACCAGAACGAAATCCTGCTTGATCTCTTCCCCCGGCTTCAGCGTGAGCTGCTAGCTTCTCGGCTGGTAGCCAACCCGACGCGCGGTAACGGTGACTACTCCATCGGCCTTGTCGGCGGGAACTGAAACCCGGAACGCTCCCTCTACGTCAGAGTATGTACCGAGGTTGAGACCCGTGATTACGACGCTGGCGGATTGGATGGGCGCTCCGGCCTCGGTCAGAACACGACCGGAGATGACGGCTGGTTGTTGCGCCCGAGCGATTGTCGGCGATAACCCGGCAGTCACACAAGCTGCGATGGCCAGCCTGCGAACGAAACTCGTCATAGGACGGTTCACCTCCATTTGAGTGCGGAAGAGCATCGGCCCGTCGGAGGGGACGGGAGGGGGATGAGGACGCGAGCCGTCAGTGATGTGAACGTCGCTCGTGCATCCTCGGTCTGAATGTGGCGTTCCCTGGATGCGCTCGCAGCACCGTCCTCCGCGGTTTTCGCAAACTTGACATAACCTTGACGTTGGGCGTGCAACCCTCCCGAGTGCCTCGTAGGACTCGATCGGGAAGGGGCAGATGGGCTGTATGGATGGACGCTGGGTCGACGAACGACCCATG
>Ga0182741_1004302_pt1 | contig 14202 bp, 9 predicted proteins | sample eDN5th37CBELigOP_FD_128874 | JGI IMG/M metagenome (GOLD analysis project Ga0182741, IMG submission 128874) | Enriched Organic Plus compost microbial communities from Emeryville, California, USA - eDNA 5th pass 37_C BE-Lig OP (version 2) (version 2) ...
CGCACCAGCCGCGAGTCCGCAGTTTTGAAGACTTCCTCCGCAAGGCGTTTCCGATTAATGGACATGGCGAGCGCCCGCCGGAACGCCAGATTCTGGAGCGTTCGATTCTCCGGATGAAATTGCAAGACGTGCGTCGCCGGGACGGCGTATTCGAGCACGAACAGATCCGGATGATTCTCCAGCAGCGGGACAAACTTGCCGACGACACGCGGCACGAGTGAGACATCGCCGCGAATGAGCGCCTGCACGGCCTCGCCCGGCTCTTCATAGCGATGCTCGATGACCTCCGCGAGTGCGGGCTGTGAGGTTCCCGACGGCTGCGGGAGGCTTCGTCGATAGATCCGTTTGTCCTCCGACGCATTCATAAGCGAGAAGCGGGGACACAATGTCGTTGCCGTCATTGCCGGCGGGAGTGCATTCTGCAGGCTGGCGGTCGAGCGTGCGAGCGAATCACCGCGTGTTGTCTCGACAATCGGGAAGTGGAACAACGCTTCGGGACGCAGGGGGGCATGCTGAAAATCGACGGTCAGTTCAAAGGGGGATCGAAACGACACCTTCGACACGTAAGCGGCGAACCGTTCATCAAATTCGGGGTGGTCGTGCCGCAGACGGTTCGCAAGGGCCGGCACGATCTGCGCCGCTGTCAGCGGTGCGTTCGCTCCCGCACGGTTGAGCCCCGGTTCGAGGCGAAACTGGATTTGCTCCCCGAGTTCGGTCGGTTCCCAGTCGCGGAAAAAGCGGGTTGAGTAACGGACGACCTTTCCATCGAGCCGCACCGGCTCGAAGAGCGGCGTCTGCAACAGGAACTCCTGATGCCTCGCGGCGGCGGGTGCAAAGGGATCGTTCGCCTGCGGGGTGGAGGGCCATTCGCTGGCGGAGACGACTCCCACATGCAGGCGATGATGACGTCCCGCGATGCGTCGATACTGGTCCGTCACTTCGAGACGCTCGGGGGCAATCCGACACGCCTTCTCGAGCTCATCCAGTGCCGCGCTGAGGTTCCCCTCTTTCTCCCGGGCGGTTGCGGCATTTTGTCGCGAGGTCGCCTCTTCATCGAGGCGTTGCCTCCAACGGCGGGCCGCGGGATTGTTCGATTCGAGTTCCTGCAGACGCCCGAGATAATACCGCGCACGGCGGTAGTCGTGTTGCTCAAACGCCGGGCCGATGAGTTTGTCGGCAACCGTCGCAAGTTCCGCCGAGAGCCCGGCAAACTGCGGATTGCGACCGTGCAGTTCTTTCAACAGGGCGAACGCGACTTCATCCGCGCCGTGCTCCCTCTGTTTCTTCGCATCGACGAGGAGCAGCCGCTGGTGCCGTTCCTCGGCTCCCGGCCAGTTCGGGTGGCGCTGTTCGAGGGCCGTGAGGAGATCGACCGCAACGGGAATCTCCCCGCGATCCAGCAGCCGGTCGATCTGCAGCAGCATCTGATCTTCGTAATAGACGATCTTCGCGACCGACCTGTGGTGAATGCGATAGTCGCGGATGTCCCCTTCGGGAAGCTGGATCTTCAGGTACTGAAGTGCGCGGCGGCGGGCGACCTCTTTCTCGTAGGCCGCCATCTCGTCGGGAGTCCGCCGCGGCGGAAACGGCCGGGCTGCCGCGCGGGCGATGGCGGCCTCCACCGCTTCCAATGCTCCGGGACGCGGATACACCGGTTCGATGAGAATGACCTTCTCATCGCGGCTCAGCACGAGCCAATCGTAGGCAGGCCCTTCGAGCAAACGTGCGGGAGAGGGCAACTCAAGAGATTCGAGCGTGGGCAGCGCGGAGGCATCTTCATCGAACTCCGGGTTGACCGGAGGCTTTGTCGACTTGGGCGCCTGCTCCTCGGCCTGGTTTGCGGTCGACTGATAGGTCTTTGTGTCGTTTGCAGGCTTGGGGGTGGTGGTGTTGCTGTCAGCGTCCGACGTGGCTTGCGCTTCCTGTGCAAACGCGCGATGCTCTGTGAGAGAAAATCCGTAAAGCGCTGCAAGAATGAATCCTGACACCGCGGCAAGACAGGTCATCCCCACCATGCGCCGACGCAGCGAAGACGTGCGCCGGGTAGATTGCGTCTCGCGCGATGTGAGCCATCCGGAGCGATTCATTCTTGAAGCTCCCGCAGCGAAGTGAGTGGCTGGAGACTTCCGTCCCGGGTCAGCACGACGATTGTCTCGTCGAGGCGATAAAATCCGCCGGCCAGCGATTGCTGCGCATCGATCCGCTGGACGATCTCCCCGCTTCCGGGTTCGAGTACGAGGATCTCTCCGTCTTGCAGTGCGACAAGGAGCCTGTCGTTCCAGGCGAACGGCGCTCCCGCAAGGCTGGCTCCCTCCAGAGGCAATCGCCACAGCAACTGGAGTTGATCGGCCGGATCGAAACAACTGAGATGCTCCCGCCCGGTCATGACGAACAGCTTGTCCGCAACTGACCGGAGGGGCTGCGAAGCCGGGGCATCGATCGCAACTTCGTGCTTCGTTTCGAGAGTACGCACATCCAGTTGCAGCAGTCGCAGTCCTGCGACGACAAAGAGCTGCTCGCCAATCACAACCGGAGCCTGCTCGATCGCGGCCCCCGTGTCGACGTGCGCCACTTCGAACAGATGCGGGACCGGCTCCCTATTCAACTGGATCCGCGAGATCCGCCCCTCCGCGGTCACTGCGAGGGCCTGATTCTCTTCGAGGCGCAGCACGCTGCGCCAGCGAGGCATCCGCTCGGGATCGACCGGTGCGAGATAATCTTCCACAGCCGGTCCCGCGTCGGCTTCCCGCAGGAGTCGCAGTCGGCCCGGCAACGGGAGCAGGATGCCTCCTCCCAGCGCAATGGGATCAGCCTGCAATGGTTCGCTCAGCGGGCGATCGATTTGAACCTGTCCGGTCGGACCGATGATCCAGAGCCGGGGAGAATCCCCCGCCGTGAACGCGGCGAGTCTCCCGTCATGCAGGCGGGTCGCCTGCAGCGGCTCGGCGAGTTGGTCGGGCAGTTCGAGTGTCTGCACCGGCTTGGTGACAAAGCCGCCCGACTGCACATCACCTGGAGTGATGGTGAAAACGTCTCCTGCTTCCGTAACGGCGCACAGAGGGTTTCCGTCACTCCCCCCGGAAAGCGCGAGGATGCAGCCACCCGCAACGACCTGCCACTGCCCCACCATGCGTTCGCGATCGACTGAGATCAGCGAGACAGCCCGGCTGCAGGGCAGCTGACGGCTGACGAACAGCTCGCGTCCGACAACCTGCGGGGGCTGCGTACAGACTCCGAGCGGCAGGGCTGGGCCGATCATCTCGAACCGCTCCGCGCCCAGCTTGAACTTGCGCAGCATGCTCGAAGTCATCCAGAGCTCATCATCCGGCCCTGCCGTCACGTGCAGCGGACCACCAACCGGCCGGGCGACTTCGTACGTGGCGACCGGCGTCATCGCACCGTCATCACGCAGGTCGGCAATCGTATAGGCGGAAATTCGTTCAACCGTGGAGGGGACGTAAAGTTGCTTTCCCCGCAACACGGGGCGATCGAGCACGTGACCCGAGACACGCTGAGACGTGACGAATGCAAGATGCGCCGGGTCGCTCGCTGCGTCCCAGAGACTCAGGCGGCAGCTGGTCTCGCGATCGTTTTCGGCGAGCAGGATGAAGCCCCCCATCTTCAGCAGGGGGGCGACAACGGAGCCGGCAGCGTGTCCCGTATGTGAGACGCCGATGCACGCCAGGGGACGATGCGTGAGGGTGTAGATCACTTCCTGATGACCGGCAATCGCCATGTGCTGACCATCGCCGATCAGGACCGGAGGGCCGGCGAGCGGTTGCGAAAGCTCGATCCGGGCATGCAGAACACCGCTCTGCAGATCGATCTGATGCAGATGCCCTGCGGTCGTCGCAATAAACGCCTGCCCATCATGGAGGAGCGGCGTGCCGAGCGGCCGACCGGCCAGCGGCTGTCGCCACAGCAGTCCTCCATCACTTTGGCGTACGAGGATGAGCTCGTCGCGGCGCGAATCGAACAGCAGCAAGGCCAGCTTATCGGTCTGCACCGGAGTGGGGGGGAATTTCGAACCGGAGCCGATCACCCGCCGCCAGCGCGGCTCGCCCAGAACAGTGTCGACGCCATAGCAGCAGTCGCCGGCAATCACGAAGACATTCGTCCCCTCCGAACGGCCATCGCTGCGGGCGCGGGTGCGGCGGATAAGGGTCAGCGGCGCCGGGAGCCCGTCGGCCTCTGCGGTGATGGCTTCCTTTCGTTCGGGAGTTTCCAGACGGATCAGCTCCTGTTCGACCGCCAGAATTCGTGTCAACCGCTCATTCAACGAGGCGAGTGATGCCGCATCGGGATAGCGATGGAGCAGTCTTCGTCGCTCCTTCAGCGCTTCAAACGGCTGCCGCGCCGACAGGGCGGCATCGATCGCGGTGAGTCCCGCGGCGAGCTCGTCTTCGCGGTGAAGAACCGCCTCGGCACGGGCGATCGCGGCGTCCGCGGTCTTCAGGGTGTCCTCGGCATCCTCCGGATTCGCCCGCTGGATTTCGAGCACCCGCCGGGCCTCTACGGCTGTTGCCAGGAGCGGTTTGTTCTTGCGAGCCGCGGCACTTTCGGCGGCACCAGTCGCGATCCGCCCGGCCAGTCGCAGCACGCGCGGACGGAATTCACTGTAGTCAGGCTGATCCCGGTTCTGGCGAACGAAGGTCTGCAGCGCTTCGAGCGCCCGTTCCCAGGCGGGAGGAGTGCTGGACAGCGGCAACTCCACGCGGGCGAACCCGAGCGCCTTCTGTGCCGCGGGAGCATAGTCGTGCCGCGGGTACTCGGCCAGAAAGGCTTCGAACTCGCGAATCGCCTGCGAGTAGTTCCGCTGTTCGAGACTCGCCAGCGCCTGTTCGTAACGGCGCGAGGAAGTCTCGCGGCCGATGATGAAATACAGCGTGAATGCCGCGAGCAGCAGGGCCAGCGCCCCTCCCCCGAGTCCCAGGACGAGAGGCGAGCGGAGCACATCCTGCTCACCGGGACGCCGCGGAGTTCCGCGGCTCCAGAGCCGCTGTCCGGCCGGCTTCTCTCCGCGCGGACGGGAAGCGGACGCAGCCGGTTCGATCTCCTCGAAGTAATCCTCGTCCAGTGGTTCTTCGAGCGGTTCGGCGAGCGGGGCTTCTTCCGTCGCCGCCGCGGCAGCCGATGCAGGTGTCGCGGTCCGTTTCGAGGATTTCGCGGACTTCGGAGGTGACGGAGCGGTCTCGGCCTTGACGGTCGGCGGCAACGGAGGGGGCTGAACTTTTCGGGGCCGCCAGCTTGAGTGCGCAAACTGAACCGGAATCTCGTCCTCGCTGATCGGCTTAAGCTCGTAGAGATCCCCCGCACCGCGGGCGTCCGACGTGCCGCCGTGCGCCCGCGCTTCGTCGACCTCTTCGTAGGTCAGCAGGACGCCGCCGATCTGCACGACGTCTCCATGAGCGAGAAGCTGATTGCGGACGAGTGTGCCGTTGACTTCGATGCCGTCGTGCGTTGCCGCGACCACTTCATAGCCGGTCTTGTTCCAGCTGATGCGGCAGTGCATCACTGCCACGCCGTCTCTGTCGATCCGGACATCATTCGTCGCATGACGTCCAATCGAAATGGGAGCGGTCTTGATCAGCTCGCGTGTTTGCGTTTCGCCGGATTCAAAGGCGATCTTGATGACAGGCATGCGGAACTCGGGGGAGAACAATCAGCATCGTAGGAGACGACCAGCAATTTCGGAAACGGCCCACGATCTCAATGCCGGCGCGGGCAGACGCAAACAACATGGCAACTCGGGTTCTTCATGGATTGATCATGACTGGTCATCTCCGATCATCACGGGTCACGGCTGCGGGAAACAAGTCGGATCCGCTGCATTCCCGCGGAGGTCGCGGCGTCGATCACCGTCACCACGGTTTCGTGCAAAGCTTCAACATGGGCATCGATGGCCGTTTCACTTCGCAGCGTGGTGAGCCGCGCTGCCTGCAACTTTTCGATCAGCACATCACGATTCGGGACCGGCACATCGTCAATGAAGATGCCGTTCCGTTCATCAATGCGGACGAAGACGGTACTCTCTTCCAGATCCTCCAGCGAAAGCGATTGCGAGGCTCCCTGCTGTTCGGGGTTCGGTGCGGGGAACTCAATCGTCTTCTGCAGGCTGAATGACGCCGTGATCATGAAGAAGATCAGGAGCAGAAAGGTCACGTCGACCATCGGCGTGAGATCCATGTCGTCGAATTCGGTGCGCGGCCTCCGCAGACGAAATTCTCCTTCATCGCCCGGAGAACTGCGTCGAGGACTTTCTGCTTGTGCACTGTGTGATTCTCGTGCACTGTGGGAAACCGTGGTGGCCCCGGGGACGGAGGGAGAATCTCCCCCCTCCCCTGCCGTAGCGCGAATCTCCGCCGGACTGTCTTCTTCGGTGCATTCAACCGGCTGGTCTGCCGCGACATCGACGGGCCGCTCGGAACTTGTCTGCGAGAGTTCGTCTTCGTGCGGAACCCGTGTCTCCTGCGCGCAGATCGGGCAGGTCACCCATTGCCCGGCCATGCGGGTGGCGATGCTCTGCAACTGGCCGCAATGTTGGCAGCGGTAGCGAATCGGCATCGTTCAACCAGTTTGCGACAGGAACACTCGAGTGGACGTGACTTTCAGGACGTTCGAAGTGGATACTCCGCCTGACGAACAACTTTTCGCAATGAAGCTCAGAAGAGGCTTCATCTCAACTCTTAAGACATTGCCTACCGCTCTGTCGTCCGCTTCTCCTGGACTCCGATGTTGAAACGGACTCCTTCAACACCGGCAACGATGCGGGTCACTTCCTGGACAAAGCCGTGGGGAATGTCCCGCTCCGCCTTGATGATCACCTGCGGGCGGTTCGCACGGACTCCCGCCTCGATGTATTCTTCGATCGCTTCCAGCCCTGCTTCCGGGCCGCGGCCGTCCCCCAGCATCACGACCGGCGGATCGAGCGGACTTCCGGCGCGGCGGATCGTAATGACGGTGGCGTTACGAGAAGGGACCCCGACGCCGAAATGAGCGACCGGAACATCGATGTCGGGTGTTCCCTTCATGGTCGAGGTCACCATGAAGAAGATGAGCAGAAGAAAGACCACGTCAATCAGGGGCGTGATATCGAGATCGCCGGCCAGAGTCCGCCGGGGCTTCATCAACGGATCCTCATCGCCGGTGTCACGGAAGAGGGTATCGCGGCGGATCATCGATTCCCTCCCGCAGCCTGCAGCGACATGTCCAGATCCTCCAGGAACTCGCTGAGCTGTTGCTGGACACCATCCTGGAGCTTGCCAATCCGGACGTGAATCGCCGCGGACGCCAGGACGAGCGGAATCGCGATCAACAGTCCGATGGCGGTGGTGAAGAGAGCGAAGCTGATGTCTCCCGCGAGTTGAGTCGGATCGGTGCCGGTCTCGCGGGTGACGGCAGCGATCTTGGCGAATGCGGCGATCATCCCCTGCACGGTGCCGAGCAGCCCCAACATGGGAGCGGCTTTCACAATCGTGCTGATCCACGACATGCGGTATTCGAGGTCGGCAAGGATGTCGCGTTCGAACTTCTCGGCAAGGAGCCGCCGGAGCTTTGCCGACTCCCGATCCCGGTTGGCGATTGCCAGCAGAATCAACTGGGGCGTCGCCTTGCTCCAGTACGGGGGAGAGTCGCACAACGCCGCCACATCGTCATATTGCCGACGCGACAGCAGTTCGCGTACCTGTGTAAGGAACTCATCGGCCCGGGCCGGAGACGAAAACCGTTTTTGCGCGATGCGGCGAATCAGCAGCGTGACCAGAAAGAGTCCATAGACGGCAATCGCCCCCAGGGCAATGTAGATAGCGATTTCGGCGTATTCGAGGATCGTGGGAAAATCCATGAAAGCTCGCGATGATTTCTCGTAGTGGTGGGGCTTGTGGATCTTGAGGCGGAACGGTCTCGTTCACGTTACTCGAAAAAGGTCTGTCGGGTCACAGCGTATTCGTAGCCGTTCTCGGTCGCCCGCACGGAAAAGTAAGTCCGGCGGATCTGCTCGGCGGGCCGATCGCGGTAACTCCGTTCGAGCCGGGCCAACTGGTCTTCCGTCTCGCGGGGATAAAATTGCAGGATCACCGCATCGCCGATTTCGATGCCCGCCTTCTGAAACAGCTGCAGGTCGGCGCGACGGCGGCCTCCCCCCTGCCAGATCATGTACAGCCGCGTTTCGCCACTGCCTCGGTCAACGGTGCGGACTTGCGGCTGCGGGTCGCTCAGGCGGGAGAGATAGATGATGCGGCCGTCGCGCGTGAGTGCTCCCAGCTCGATGCCGAAATGGTCCAGCTGACGGGCGTAGGCTTCGAGAGACTGCTGATCGGCATAGCTGATGAACCAGCGCTGTTCGCGGGGAATGCCGGCTTCGCCTCCCCCCATTCCGAGCGCCCGCCGCCCGGTTCCCGTAGCGCTGCCCGGCTTGCCCGCGTTACGGGTTTCAAGCTCAAACTGCTTGTCGGCGAGGTTCGTCGCCGCGGCAGCGACATCCACGACGTTTTCCAGCGTCTCCTCGATCTCGCTTTCGGGGGCCTCGATCTCGGCGAGCGAGGGATCGCTTGAAGCCTCCGCGGGAGATTCGAGTCGCAGAGTCTCTTCGAGCACTCCCTGCTCATCTCCCCCCGGGATCTCGACGATCTCGACCGGAACCGGTTCTTTCCGTTCGGAGGGACGGACTGCGGCCCAGACGACCGCCAGCCCCCCCACTGCGAACAGCAGCGCCAGGACGATGGCAATCAGCCAGCTGCTCACCCAGTCGTACCGGGTGACCTGAAGCACCGGAAGCTGCAACTCCTGCTTCATCGCCATGGATTCGCAAAGTAGATCGATGAGAAAACGCTGCCCCCAGCGCGCCCCGAACGGGACATCTTTCAGGATACCGCGCCTTCCGATGTTCTGCCAATCTGCCGGAAGAAGTCCCGGCACCTCGGCGGTTTACGGCTCCGGCTCCGCAGAGAGATCGTTCGAGCGAACGCAGTCTGGCTGGCGGAAGGACAGGAGCATTCTTCGGGAAAAATCGGGTATACTGGTTTGCCTCACAGCGGTCGCGAGAACCGCCTGCCGAAACACTCTGCCTGTCGACTTCCCGAGCCTTGTCCGCGTGGAGAGTCCAATGCTGCTAACCCGGTGCCTGCGGAGTCTTCGTGTCACAGCCGGGGCGTTGACCGCACTTGTCCTCGGACTGGTTTCCGTTCCGGTCACATCCGCAGCTGACAAGACGGCAACGACTCCGGAACACTCATCCGCGGCGAATGTCACCTCGGGGAGTTCCATCGCGCCACGGCGCCCCGTCCTCCCGCCGGCAAGCCCAGAGGCGACGAATCCGATCGACCGGTTGCTGGCCCCTTATTTTCGCGATCACGGGATCGCTCCCGGGCCGGTCGTCGATGATCGACTCTTTGCCCGTCGAGCGAGTCTCGATATCGTCGGCCTGCTTCCCACACCCGAGGAGCTGCAGGAATTCGCGGCTGATTCTCGCCCCGACAAACGGGAGCGATTGATCGACTCGCTGCTCGCCCAGGATGATCGGTACGCTGAGCACTGGCTCTCGTTCTGGAATGATGCACTCCGCAACGACTATCGCGGCACCGGATATATCGACGGGGGACGCAAGCCGATCACACGCTGGTTGTATGCAGCCCTGCGGGACAACATGCCCTACGACCAGTTCGTCCGCGAACTGATCAACCCCTCGCCCGAGTCGGAAGGCTTTATCAAGGGAATCGTCTGGCGCGGCGTGGTGAACGCCAGCCAGGTGCCTCCGGTGCAGGCGGCCCAGAACGTCTCCCAGGTCTTCCTCGGCATCAACCTGAAGTGTGCTTCGTGTCACGACAGCTTCATAAACTCGTGGCAACTGACCGATGCCTACGGCTTCGCCAGCATCTTCGCGGCTGACAAACTCGAGATCCATCACTGCGATCAGCCGACGGGGCAATATGCCCCGATGAAGTTCATTTATCCGGAACTGGGGGCGATGGATGCGAATGCCCCCCGCCCGGAGCGCCTGCGACGACTGGCGGAGATCATCACCCATCCGGAGAACGGCCGGCTGACGCGGACGATCGTGAACCGTCTCTGGAAACGCTTCCTCGGCCGCGGATTGATCGAACCCGCAGACGAGATGGACAACCCGCCGTGGAATCAGGATCTGCTCGACTGGCTCGCGGTTGACCTTGCCGATCATGGCTATGACCTGAAGCATACGATGCGGCTGATTCTCACGTCGCGGGCTTATCAACTTGCGTCGGTCGGACAGGATGACGTGCCCTCGACGGAGTTTGTCTTCCGCGGACCGCTGGTGCGCCGGCTCTCCGCCGAGCAATACCTCGATGCGGTCTCCTCGCTGATCGGTCCGGTCTACACGATGCCGGCGGTCTCGCTGTCTGGTCCGCCCCGGATTGCGGCGAAGTGGCTCTGGAGCGACGCTGACGCTCTCCAGCAAAGCCACCACGAGCGAATCTTCCTGCGACGGCAATTTACGCTTGCGCAGATTCCGACCGTGGCGCTTGCGGTCCCGGTATGTGACAAGGAATTCATCCTCTGGGTCAACGGCCGGCGGGTAGGCGAAGGGAAAGACTGGCAGCGGCCGCGTGCGTTTGACCTGCGCGGCCATTTGCGGAAGGGGACGAATATCATCGCCGTGGAGGCGACCAACAGTTCAGCTTCACAAACGCCGGGCGGGCAGACCTCCGCCGCGGCGAGTCGGGCCGGTTTTCTTTTCTTCGCGAAGCTCCGCTACCGTCCCGACGCCGAGCAGGGGAAGACGGCCGAGCACGTCTGGGACCTGGGAAGCGATGCCGACTGGCGTTGGTCGAGTGAGTCTCGCGAAGGTTGGGAATTGATCGACTTCGACGACTCAGACTGGCGGCCCGCTGTCGAACTGGCCGATGCGGCGGGTGGACCGTGGAACCTGCTCCCCCGCATCTCGGCGGCTTTCGATGTTCCCGAGCCTCGCCCCGAGGGAGTCCGGGCTTCGCTGGTAACAGCCGATCCCCTGCAGACGGCGCTCGGGCGAACCAATCGCGAACAGGTCGTCACCACCCGGGCGGACGACGCGACCACGCTTCAAGCCCTCGAGTTGACGAACGGCCCGACACTCGCCGCCCAGCTTCGCCGTGGAGCGCAAGCCTGGATATCGCGGCACACACCCATGAACGCGGAGACAACGAATCGGCTGATCGACGAACTTTATGAGTCGGCACTCAGCCGCGAGCCGACGAAGCTGGAACGAGAGGCCGCGACTGAACTCGTCGGGTCCCCTCCGTCGGCTGCCGGTGTCGAAGATCTGCTGTGGATTCTGGTCATGCTGCCGGAGTTCCAGTTGATCTACTGATGTGACTGTGGGGACGGTTGTTCGGGGGATATCCCCACGGAGATCATGACTGCGGGGGAGAAAACCTCCCGGCTTCCTGACGCGGCACGAGACAAAGGCCAATCCCCCGCCAGAGGATCCGGAGTTCGTCCATCGTCCATTCCTCGAATCCGACAGCCGGATCACCGATCGACACATTGCCGTCAGAATCGAATCTCAACAGCACGACTGAATGCAGCTTGCCGGGCACCCACCCCCAGTCTTTCGGGTAGCGGCGTTCCCATTCACGTCCATCCGGGAGGCCCACAGTGAGGATGACCGGAGTGCAGTTCAGCGCCCGGATCTCATCAATCGTGCCGGAGACAACGGCGACATCCCACGGCGTTCCCTGCGTCTTGAGTTTCAGCCCGCGGTAGAGCCCCTGCCAGTACGTTCCCTCCCGGGTCAGGCAGAGTTCCGCCATTTCCTGTTCCGTGGCGGGGATACCGCGCGCGGTGAGTAACGTCGCGGCACAGGCGGGACTGCACGTCGCATGGGTCGTCTGCAGACTGATCCTCTGTTGCCACTTGTTCCCGCATTGGGGCGGCGAGCCTTCGAGCGGAAAGACGAGCGAGTACAGCCCGACGCCAAACAGTGCCGCCACACAGGTTCCCCGGCGGACGATCTGACCGGGAACCCTCCTCCAGGCGATCGCCGCCAGGAGTGCTGTCATCAAGGGGAACCAGTTTCCGAGGATGATGACACTCGAAACGGGGAACAGCTTCACCAGGATCGGGTCGTCCCACACCTCGCGGATGTAGATCAGCATGACGAGGACGATAAGCAGCCCGAGGATATCACACAGGCGGCGGGGAGCCTGCGCCACCAGGGCCAGGCCCAGGGCGAACACGCCCACCGAGAGCAAGATCATCATGCCGATAGCCAGATAGATATCTTGCATGCATGCTCAATGGCTTCCGGCTCGGACGCGGAAGGCGCCTCCCCCATGCGGGGCACACGCTCGCGCCCCGCGTGAATGAGTGAGGTCAGGACTCGCATCGAGCCTCCAGAGGAAGAATCGCAAATCCCCCTCTTCAGTCCGACAGCAAGTTGGCAAACGCAGGCGCGGAATCTCGGCGCGGAATTTTCCCCGAGTCACCCTCGGGGACGGGCCCCCCTTCCCAAATGCGGCGGGTTGAATGGGGAAGCCTTCAGGTGCGACGGCCGGAGCCGTCTGCGGCGCGACGGGAGAACGCCAGAAGTCGCCGCGTGAGGAATCTGTGAGGGCTCGACACTTTCCGGCCTTCGCAACAGGGCTTCTCGGAAAGGTTTTGCGGGTCCGATGATGCCGATCGCCCCGGGACGAGCCGCATCTGCCCTGGGGAATAACGGTACATCGCGCAGCAAAAATTCCACGGTCACCCCCCTGAGGGTGCGTGGAACTGCCGAGCGGCGGCGCTTACAGAGGACAACGCTGGAACATCGCTCCGCGCGATCACCAGTGGGCGCAGTGGCGATACGGAGGAGATCAATGCTGCCAGTCGCAGAGGGCCACAGTCCGAGCCGAGTTCGTGATGGTGACCGGTTCGCCCATGACGGAGCGACTTCGGCCCGAATCCGGATCAAGAGACGGTGAACCCCCGCGTTACTCCAGCGGTCCCGAACCGGTGAAATCGACCACCGTGGTTCCCGAACCGTCGATATCGATGTTCGAGAGCATCAGGTCCCCCGTGCGATGATCATCGAGACGCAGCCGATGAGGACCGTCTGAGGAGATGTCTGCCGCGAAATTAGCCGTGGCCGGGGGGACAAAGAAACCGCTCCATTCCGTATTCCCGTCCCGGGTGCGGACTTCGAGCACTCCAGAGACACGATACGTATGCCCCTCAATCTCCAGAGTTCCCTGAAACTCTTCCATCGCCGCCTCCTTTATGAATTCCATCCGACTTGATTGCATGACCGTCCGCGGCAGGCCCGCACGAGCAACCGCGCAACGGGGATCCGGTATTCAGCGACCATCCGTGTTTTTCGAGGGCGGGAAACTGATTCGGGAATCTGAATTCCCTGAGGAGTGTCCGTCCCGTTTTCCACAGGCGACTTACCACGCGTCGCGGAGCTTCCGCCAATGCGCGATAATTCACCCCTTCACCGTCGACCAACCTAACGAAGGTACATGATCAGAAAATCCCACTTCAAGAGGGTTCAGCCGGAACAAAACACTTTTGAAGTAATTGGCGAATTTCTCCCCGATGAGGAGGTGAAAACGACGGGCCGCAGAGGAAAATCGCGGCCGCGGCACCGGCAAGACCCCGATTGACCCTGCCCCGGTGAAATTATAGAATCCCTAACACTTGCAGCCAATTCGTCTTAGACGAACTCTCCACTTCGGACACCCCATGCCGAAAGGGCTCCTCGTTGCCGCGCAAGATGATCATTGACGTCGATCCGGGGATTGGTGATGCGCTGGCCGTGGTGCTGGCGATCCTCGATCCGGAACTGGATGTTGTCGCGCTGACGGCGACAGCGGGATGCGTCACCGCACAGGACGCCACGCGAAACCTGCAGGGAATTGTGGAGCAGATCGATCCGCGCAAGTGGCCCCGGATTGGCGCGGCATCAACGGTGGCGTCGCCGCGCGATCTTCTCACCAGCGAGGACCTGCAGGAAACGACGCGTCTGAATGGACCGTCCGGTCTGGGGGACTGGGAATTTCCGGTGGCCGAATTGCACCATCGGCACGAATCCGCGAAGCTGATGACCGACCTGGTCCGCACGGAACCGAACGGCATCACGCTGCTCGCGCTCGGTCCGCTGACGAATATCGCGGCGGCCTGCGAACGGGCTCCGGAGTTTCTGGAGCAGGTGGGCCGGCTGGTTTGTCTCGGTGGTTCGGTGGCGGTCGGCGGCGATGTCACACCGGC
>Ga0182741_1004305_pt1 | contig 14192 bp, 13 predicted proteins | sample eDN5th37CBELigOP_FD_128874 | JGI IMG/M metagenome (GOLD analysis project Ga0182741, IMG submission 128874) | Enriched Organic Plus compost microbial communities from Emeryville, California, USA - eDNA 5th pass 37_C BE-Lig OP (version 2) (version 2) ...
ACACCCTCCTCGAACTGCTCGACGCGCTCGACGAGAACCCCCGTCTGCTGCGGGTGCTCATCGAGGAACTGCCCCGCTCCCCCGACAGCCGGCTGGCGGCGTTCGAGCGTCGCATCGACGACCTGCTGGCGATGTGGCTGCGCTTCCACCTGCGCGGACGGGCCGCGCGCCCGGTGGAGGCGGTGTCGTGGATCCTCGTGCGGACGGTGGAGAACGTCGCCGTCTCCTACGTCCTGGACCGCCCGGTGATCGATCGCGCCGTGGTCGTCGACGAATTGACCGCGATGGTGACCGCTTATCTGCGTGAGATGACGGCGGGCTGACCCGCGCAGCACCCGAATCGGACGTTCGCGAACGGTTCCGCCGAACCACCCGCACCGCTGCACCCCGGTACCGACACTGGACTCGTGAGCGCCGACGTCGTCATCCTCCTCGTCGTGGTCGTCACGGCCCTGGCCTTCGACTTCACGAACGGCTTCCACGACACGGGGAACGCGATGGCGACGTCCATCGCGACGGGCGCGCTGAAACCGAAGGTCGCGGTGATCCTGTCGGCGGTGCTCAACCTGGTCGGGGCGTTCCTGTCCGTCGAGGTGGCCGCCACGGTCGCGACCGGCGTGGTCGATCTCGGCACGATCAGCGGCAACACGCTCATGATCGTGGTGTTCACCGGCCTGATCGGCGGGATCCTGTGGAACCTGCTCACCTGGCTGTTCGGGCTGCCGTCGAGTTCGTCGCACGCGCTGTTCGGCGGGCTGATCGGGGCCGCGCTCGCGGCGATCGGCACGAGCGGGGTGGTGTGGAGCGGGGTGCTCGGCAAGGTGATCGTCCCGGCCGTGCTCGCTCCCATGGTCGCGGCCCTGGTCGCGAGCGTGGGCACCTGGTCGGTGCACCGCCTCACCCGGACCGTGCCGGTGGAGTCGCGCCGCCGCGGCTTCCGGGTCGGTCAGATCGGCACGGCGTCGCTGGTCTCCCTCGCGCACGGCACCAACGACGCGCAGAAGACGATGGGCGTGATCTTCCTGGCGTTGGTCGCGCACGGCACGCTGACCGCCGACGACGAGATGCCGTTCTGGGTGAAGCTGGCGTGCGCGTCGGCGATCGCGCTCGGCACCTATCTGGGCGGCTGGCGCATCATCCGCACCCTCGGCAAGGGGCTGGTGGAGATCACCCCGGCCAACGGGATGACGGCGGAGTCGTCGTCGGCGGCGATCATCCTCACGTCGAGCCATTTCGGGCTGCCGTTGTCGACAACCCACGTGGCCACCGGGTCGATCCTCGGCACGGGTCTCGGGACGAAGGGCGCGCACGTGCGCTGGGGTGTCGCGGGACGGATGGCGGTGGCGTGGCTGATCACCCTGCCCGCCGCCGGATTGACCGGCGCGCTGTGCTGGTGGCTGTGTTCGCTGGTCGGCGGGCTGCCGGGGGTGCTGCTCGACGCCGCGATCCTGTGTGCGCTCGGGGGCTGGATCTATCTGCGGTCGCGGCGGCAGCCCGTCGACTCGTCGAACGTCAACGCCGCCTGGGAGGGCGAGGGCGCCTCCTCCCCGCACGGGACCCGGCCGGGCGGGGCCTGACCCTCGCGGCCCGCCACCGGGACACCGTCGGTTCTCCTCCGGAGGGTGTCCATCGCTATGGTTGCGGGAATCCTGCTGCTCGTGCAGGAGTTCCTGGTGAGGACCCCCGTGGAATCGGGGTATCTCCTACCGGGACGAGAGTGAGGAGGCGACGATGGCGCGATGGAATCCCAGAGCGGTTCTGGACTGGTTGCGGGCCGGTTACCCCGAGGGCATCCCTGCCAAGGATCATTTCGCGTTGCTCGCCGTTCTCAAGCGCCGCCTGACCGACGAGGAGATTCTCGAGGCGATCGAACTGGCGGCGGCGACGGCATCCGAGCATCCCGACCGGACGGTCGACCACGACACGCTGCGGAAGATCGTGGCGGGGCTGATCCACGAGGAACCCGACCCCGAGGACGTCGAGCGGGTACGGGAGCGGCTGATCGCCGCGGGCTGGCCCGTCGAGGGGGGCGAACTGGCCCGCGGCGACGTCGCCGCCGCACCGGACGGTCCCGATGCAGCGACGACGCCGCCGGACGACAGCGCTGCCGCCGCACCCACGCAGGACGCCGCACCCACGCAGGAGGCTGCGCCGGGGCGCCGCGGTACCGAGGCCGGGGCGCGTTAGCGGTACTCGGCAGGAACGGGCTGCGTCAGGCGGACGCGGCGAGTGCGCTGAGGGCGGGCACGAGCTGGGCGAGTGCCCGCCCTCGGTGCGACTGCGCGTCCTTTTCCTCGGGGGTCAGTTCCGCCGAGGTGCGCTCCTCCCCTTCGGGACGGAAGATCGGGTCGTACCCGAACCCGTTCTCCCCGCGGGGCTCGCGCACGATGCTGCCGCGCCACTCGCCGCGCACGACGGTGGTGACGAACTCGCCGTCCCCGGACGGCACGACGAGCGCGCAGGCGGACACGAACGCCGCACCGCGACGCTCGTCGGGAACGTCCCGCAGCTGCCCGAGCACCAGGTTCGTGTTCGCCTCGTCGTCCCCGTGGCGGCCGCTCCAGCGGGCCGAGAGCACACCCGGCATACCGCGGAGGGCCTCCACCTCGAGCCCCGAGTCGTCGGCGACGCACGGCAGGCCGGTCGCGGCGGCACCGTCCCGGGCCTTCGCGGCGGCGTTCGCCTCGAAGGTCTCCCCGGTCTCGGGGGCCTCCGGATAGGGCGGGACGTCGTCGAGGCTCACGAGTTCGATCCCGGCGATGCCGGCGCGATCGAGCACCCGCTGCAGTTCACGCAGCTTCTTGGCGTTGCGGCTGGCGACGAGAACCCGCACGTCAGACCCCGAACTTCTTCTTGGCGGGCTCGACCGGCGCGGGTTCGGGCAGTGTGCCCGGATAGGGCGCTTCGAGCACCTCGCGCTGGATCCGGCACAGTTCCTCGATGCCGCCGAGCGCGGAGTCGAGCATCGCGTCGAGGGTCGAGCGCGGGAAGGTTGCGCCCTCACCGGTGCCCTGCACCTCGACGAGGGTGCCGGTCTCGGTGGCGACGACGTTCATGTCGACCTCGGCGCGGACGTCCTCCTCGTAGGGGAGGTCGAGGCGGACGCGGCCGTCGACGACGCCGACGCTGACCGCGGCGATCTGGCAGGAGATCGGCTGCGGGTCGGCGAGCCGGCCCGCGGCACGCAGGTAGGTCACGGCGTCGCAGAGGGCGACGTAGGCGCCGGTGATCGCGGCGGTGCGGGTGCCGCCGTCGGCCTGCAGGACGTCGCAGTCGATGGCGATGGTGTTCTCACCGAGGGCCGCGAGGTCGATGCAGGCGCGCAGTGACCGGCCGACGAGTCGGCTGATCTCCTGGGTGCGACCGCCGAGCTTGCCCTTGACGGATTCGCGGCTGTTGCGGGTGTGGGTGGAGGCCGGGAGCATCGCGTACTCGGCGGTCAGCCAGCCCAGCCCGGAGCCCTGCCGCCAGCGCGGGACACCCTCCTCGACGCTGGCCGTGCACATCACGCGGGTCTGCCCGAATTCGACGAGCACCGAGCCTGCGGGATGGGTGGTGAAGCCTCGGGTGATCCGGATGGTGCGGAGTTCGTCGTCCGCTCTGCCGTCTTCTCGTGTCGTCACGCGTCCGAGCCTAGGCGATCGGCCGTGCGGTTCTCAGATGCGGTAGACGTCTCCGGCCGTCACGGCGTGGACGGGCCCGGAGTACTCGGCCTTGGCCTCGGCGATGACGTCCTCGCGCGACGTCCACGGCGGGATGTGGGTCAGCAGCAGCTCCCCGACACCCGCGAGGGCGGCGACACGACCGGCCTCGGTGCCCGACAGGTGCACGCCCTCGGGACGCTCGCCGGGGGCGTGCGTCCACGACGCCTCGCACAGCAGCACGTCGGCGCCGCGCGCGAGCTCGACGACCTCGTCGCACATGCCGGTGTCACCGGTGTAGGCGAGGATGCGCCCGGAGTCGCTGGTGATGCGGAAGCCGTAGGCCTCCGGCGGGTGGTGCATGCGGGTGGGGCGGATGTCCAGGCTGCCGAAGCGGATGGGTTCACCGTCGGTCAGGGTCCGCACGTCGAGGGTGTCGCTGACGTCGTCGACCTCGCCGGGGACCTCCGCCGACGCGACACCGATGCGGTGCGCGGTGCCGGCGGGGCCGTAGGTGGGGACGCGGCCTTCCGGGGGGTTCGGCGAGTAGCGACGCCAGACGAGCAGTCCGGGCAGGTCGAGGCAGTGGTCGGCGTGCAGGTGCGACAGCAGGATCGACACCTCGCCGGGATCGGCGTAGCGCTGCAGGGCGCCCAGGACCCCGGGGCCGAAGTCGATGACCAGGGGCGGGGTGTCGGGCGCCGTCAGGAGATATCCGGACGCTGCGGAATCCGGCCCGGCCACACTGCCCGAGCACCCCAGAACGGTCATGCGCATACAGGTCATGCTGCCATGCCGAACGTCCCGCGATGAAGCCAACGGTCCTATTGAGGCGCAGTCTCACAGTTGCCGCGATTGTGTGACGCGCGGATCCTTCGCGGGGTCGCCGCCGGGTGGAGTGGCAGGTCAGCGCGGGAGCGTCGGAGCGGGTGCGCGGCGGGCCCGCCGCGCGTCGGCGGAGAGCAGCCACGCGGCGAGGACACCACCGAGCGCCCCGCACAAGTGGCCCTGCCACGAGATCCACGGTTCGCTCGGCAGCACGCCCCAGAGCATGCCGCCGTAGAGGAACAGCACCACCACCCCGAGCAGGATCTGCCCGGCCCTGCGGGTGAAGAAGCCGCGCACGATGAGATAGCTGAGCCAGCCGAAGATCAGGCTGGAGGCCCCGATGTGGATCTGCCCCGATCCGGCGATGAGCCACGTCCCCACCCCGGCGACGACCCAGATGATCGCGGTGGCGGCGAGTCCGCGGCCGATGCCGGAGAGCAGCACGAGGAAGCCGAGGACGAGGGCGGGCACGGTGTTCGCGGTGAGGTGGGCCCAGTCGGCGTGCAGGAGCGGCGCGAAGAGCACACCCCACAAACCGTCGGCGGTGCGGGGTTCCACACCGGCGGCGTCGAGGTTCGCGGGCAGCACCGTGTCGGCGGCCTCGACACCGTAGAGCAGGGCGACGAACCCTCCGATCCACAGGGCGGCGCGCTGCCAGATCGGGCGGATCGGGGTGCCGGCGCCGGTACCGCTGGGTGTGGTCATGGGACCATTCTGCCGTCGTGCCCGGTCCGGTGGCCGGACCTCCCCCGAAGCCGGCCGTCTCGGCGGCCGGACGTGTCAGCGTCCGAACACCGAGGGCAGCACGTCGCGGTAGGTGGGGATGTCGGCGACGGCGGTCGCGGACAGGATCGCGTCGACGATCGCGCGTTCGACGACCACGGCCGCGGCGTCGCACACCGCGGCGAGGACCGGCAGTTCGTCGGGGAACGCCGGGATCGACGCGGTCGCGCTCCCCTCGGCGGGTTCGGCGGTGCCGGTGGCCAGGGCGAAGATCGTGTCGCCGTCCAGCGGCGAGTGCGCGGGCCGGATGGCGCGGCCGAGTCCGTCGTGCCCGGCGACGGCGACGCGCCGGCAGGCGGCCTTCGACAGCGGCGCGTCGGTGGCGACGACCCCGATGGTGGTGTTGAGAACGGTGCCCTTGTCCGTGAGCGCGCGGGCCGCAGCGAGATCGGACGCGCTCGGCGCCGAGAGGCCGAGTTCCTCCGCCCGGGCCGCGTCGAGTCCCCAGAGCATGCCGGTGACCGGGTCGAACACCGAGCCGACGGGGTTGGCGACCATCAGCGCGGCGACGGTGACCCCGGCCGCGGGCCCGTCCGTGATGCGCACGCTCGCCGAGCCGACGCCGCCCTTGAGCGCACCGGCGCGGGCGGCGGTGCCGGCGCCGACGCTGCCGCGGGCGAGGTGCTCGGCGCTCGCGCTCTGCGCGGCGGAACACCCGGAGTCGGCGGTCGGACGCACCGACCACTGCCCGACCGGCAGGTCGAAGATGACGGCGCCGGGCACGATCGGGACGACAGCGCCGGGTGCACCCATGGGGATGCCGCGGCCGTTCTTCTCGAGATGGTGCATCACCCCGTCGGCGGCGGCGAGGCCGTAGGCGCTGCCGCCGGTGAGGAGGATCGCATCGACACGCTGCACGGAGTGGCTGGGATCGAGCAGGTCGGTCTCGCGGGTGCCCGGCCCTCCCCCGCGCACGTCGACGGACGCGACAGCGGAGGGGTCGGCGAGCACGACGGTGCAACCGGTGGCGGCCCCGGTGCCGGGCACCTCGGGGGTACCGACGGTGACCTCGGGGTCGAGGCGCTGCCAGTGGCCGACCTGCAGGCCCGCCACGTCGAGCAGCGAGTCGGTGGGGCCGGTGACGATCACGGCTGCAGCGCCTGCACGAGGGAGTCCTGCATCCAGGTCAGCCAGTGGTAGACGTCGAGGTGAGGGGCGCGGGGATCGTCGTCGTCGAGGACGTCGGGGGTGTCGGCGTCGATGCCGAGGGTGGTGCCGAGCGCGAGCCGCACGTCGTTGAGCCCGTACAGCCAGGCCTCGGCCTGTTCCGGGTCGAGGACGACCTTGCCGCCACCCTCGGGCACGGTGCGGAGGATGACCGCCCCGGCGGAGAGCTTGGCGTCGATGATGTTCGGTTCGTGCAGGCTGCGCATGGCGCCGTTGAGGTCGGCGGCCTCGTCGTCGACGTCCGGGGAGGGGTCGGCGTCGGGCCGGTGGAAGTCCGGCAGCAGGCGGCGCAGGGCCGGGATGTCGGGTGGGGTGGGGTTACCGGTGCGCAGGCCGGTCAGCGCCGCGAGGTCGTCCTGCGGCGCCTGGCTCGACCGTTCATCGAGCATGCCCAGCACCGAGGCGACGAGAGACCGCAGCACCGACGCCTCGTGCGCGTCCATCTCCGACCGGAACTTGGGCCCGCCGAGAGAGTTCTTCCTGGTCCACTGCCGCACGTCGGTCGGGTCCTCCTGTGGGGATCTACTCGTCGCGCTGCATCGTCGCCCACAGTCCGGCGGCATGCAGACGCTGCACGTCGTGCTCCATCTTGTCACGGGATCCGCTGGAGACGACCGCCTTGCCCTCGTTGTGGACCTTGAGCATCAGCTCGGTGGCCTTCGCCTTGCTGTAGCCGAAGAGCTTCTGGAATATGAACGTCACGTAGTGCATCAGATTGACCGGATCGTCCCAGACCACGGTCACCCACGGTCGGTCGACGGCCTCGACTTCCTCCACGATCTCGGCTTCGGCCGGAACGGCCTGTCCTGCCATCGAACGGATGTCGGGCAGTCGTACGTCGAGCGGGGTTGTCGTACAACACGGCGCCATGAGACCAGGGTACGACGACTGTCCACCGTGAAAAACCCACCTGGACGGCTGTGGTTCTAGAGTGGGCGGGTGCCTGATGCCATCTCCCGTGCCACCACCGCCGGCACCGCATTGTTCACCGACATGTACGAGCTGACCATGCTCGAAGCGGCCCTCGCGGACGGCAGCGGCGACCGGCCCTGCGTCTTCGAGTTGTTCGCCCGGCGGCTGCCCGCGGGCCGGCGGTACGGCGTCGTGGCCGGTACCGGCCGGTTGCTCGACGCGCTCGAGGGCTTCCGCTTCGGTGACGCCGAGCTGGAGCTGGTGTCCCGCTTCCTGAAGCCGTCGACGGTCGAGTGGTTGCGCGACTTCCGGTTCTCCGGCGACATCGACGGTTACCGCGAGGGCGACTTCTACTTCCCCGGTTCGCCGATCCTGTCGGTGAGCGGAACCTTCACCGAGTGCGTGCTGCTCGAGACACTGGCGTTGTCGATCTTCAACCACGACAGCGCCGTTGCCTCGGCCGCGGCGCGGATGGTCGGCGCCGCCGCCGGCCGCACCCTCATCGAGATGGGATCCCGGCGTACGCACGAGGAAGCTGCGGTCGCGGCGGCCCGCGCCGCCTATCTCGCCGGTTTCGACTCGACGTCCAATCTCGAGGCCGCGCGCCGCTACGGCATCCCCGCCGCGGGTACGGCGGCGCACGCGTTCACGCTGCTGCACACCACCACGGAGGGTCGCGACGAGGCGTCGGCGTTCCGCAGCCAGGTCGAGAGCCTCGGGGTGGACACCACGCTGCTGGTGGACACCTACGACATCACCGAGGGTGTGAACACCGCGATCGCCGTGGCCGGCCCCGAGCTCGGCGGCGTCCGCATCGACTCGGGTGATCTGGGTGTGCTGGCCCGGCAGGTGCGCGCCCAGCTCGATTCCCTCGGTGCGACCCGCACCAAGATCGTCATGTCCGGTGACCTGGACGAATACGGCATCGCGGGGTTGCGGGCCGAGCCGGTGGACGCGTACGGCGTGGGTACCTCGCTGGTCACCGGCTCCGGCGCCCCCACCGCCGGGATGGTCTACAAACTCGTCGAGGTCGACGGCATCCCCGTCGAGAAGCGCAGCGCGGCGAAGGAGTCGCGCGGCGGCGCCAAGCGGGCCGTGCGCTACGCCCGCCGCACCGGCACCCTGGTCGAGGAGGTCGTGTACCCCGCGCACTTCGAACAGGTCCCGGCCGGTGAGGGCACGCAGGTACACCACCTGATGGTGCCGCTGGTGCGCTCCGGCGATCCCGTCGACGATCTGCCTACCCTGGAGGAGAGCCGGGAGTTCCTCCGCGAGGGTCTGGTGCGACTCCCTTGGGAGGGCCTGACCCTGTCCGCCGGAGACCCGGCGATTCCCACCCGATTCGTCCGTGAGGAGTGAGCGCGATGCGGGCACTCGTCGTCGTCGACGTCCAGAACGACTTCTGTGAGGGCGGCTCGCTGGCGGTCGAGGGTGGCTCCGCCGTGGCCGCGGCCGTCACGCGGCTGCTCCGGTCCGCCGGTGGTTACGCGCACGTGGTCGCCACCCGCGACCACCACGTCGACCCGGGCGAGCACTTCGCCGAGGAGCCGGACTACCGGGACTCGTGGCCGCCGCACTGCCGGGCGGGCACGCCCGGCGCCGACTTCCACCCCGACCTCGACACCGGCCGGTTCGAGGCGGTGTTCTCCAAGGGCACCTACGAGGCGGCCTATTCGGGATTCGAGGGTACCGACGAGCACGGCACCCCGCTGGCGCAGTGGCTGCGCGAGCGCGGGGTGACCGACATCGACATCGTGGGCATCGCCACCGACCACTGCGTCCGCGCAACGGCGCTCGACGCCCTGGCCGAGGGTTTCGGGGTACGGGTGCTGCTGTCCTTCACCGCCGGGGTGGCCGAGGAGACGATCCGCGCGGCGCTGGACCGGATGCGCGAGGCCGGAGTCGAGTTGATCACCGAGGTGACCGTCGAGGACGGGGTCGCGACCGGAACCTGACGGTGGCTCCCGATACCCTGGGCCGGTGCCGGATCTCCCCGAAGTCCCCGAGTTGCTACGAACCGCGGTTCACGCGCTGGGCGGCAGGGAACGACACAACCAGATGACGATGGCGTCCGCAGTGGCGCACAGCATCGACACCGGCGAGCACCTCGCGGTGCAGGCCGGTACGGGTACCGGCAAGTCGCTCGCCTATCTCGTGCCGAGCATCCGGTACGCGGTCGCGACCGGCCGCACCGTGGTGGTGTCCACCGCGACGATCGCGTTGCAGCGGCAGCTCGTCGAACGCGACCTCCCGCGCCTGGCCGACGCGCTGGCCGGGTCGCTGGGCCGGCGCCCCCGCTTCGCGATCCTCAAGGGCCGCGGCAACTATCTGTGCCTGAACAAGATCCACACCGGTCTCGCGGAGGAGCCGCCGGACACCGGACTGTTCGACGCGTTCGCGCTGTCGCGGATCGGCCGCGAGGTGCGTCGGGTGACGGAATGGTCGTCGACCACCGGGACGGGCGACCGCGACGATCTCTCCCCCGGCGTCTCCGATCAGGCCTGGCGGCAGGTGAGCGTCACCGCGCGCGAGTGCCTCGGCAAGGCGCGGTGCCCGGTGGGTGAGGACTGCTTCGCCGAGATCGCCCGCGCCGAGGCCGCGCAGGTCGACGTGGTGGTCACCAACCACGCGCTGCTCGCGATCGATGCGATCACCGGCATCTCGATCCTCCCCGAGCACGACGTCGTGGTCGTCGACGAGGCGCACGAACTCGTCGACCGGGTCACCGGGGTGGCGACGGCCGAGTTGTCGGGCAGCACGATCTCGGCGGCCGCGCGCCGCTGCGTCAAGCTCGTCGAGGACGAGGAGGTCGACCGGCTCGAGGGCGCCGCCGAGAACTGGGCGTCCTTTCTCGAGGAGCTTCCCCCGGGCCGCTGGGACGAGATGCCCGAGGGTGCCGCCGCGGCGCTCGCGGCGATCCGCGACGCGGCGTGGGCCGTGCACACCGCGATCGGTCCGGCCAAGCCGGGCACCGATCCGGAGGTGGCCGCGGCCCGCAGCCAGGCGCTCGCGGAGATCGACGACGTGCACGACTGCGCGGTGCGGGTGCTCACCACCTTCGAGCAGCGCGACCCGTCGTTGCGCCCCGACGTCGTGTGGCTGGCCGCCGACGAGTTCCGCGGGCACGTGCGGCGCACGGTGCGGGTGGCGCCGCTGTCGGTCGGGGGTCTGCTGCGCAGCCGCCTGTTCGGCGAGTCCACGGTAATCCTCACCTCGGCGACGCTGACGGTGGGTGGCTCGTTCGACGGGCTGGCCGTGAACTGGGGGCTGCCGCCGCAGTCCTCCGCGCGCAGCGACACCCGGTCCGCCTCCGGCAGCGAACCCCCGTCCGATCAGGGTGATCTCGCGTGGAACGGGCTCGACGTCGGGTCGCCGTTCGATCACCGCAAGTCCGGGATCCTGTACATCGCGAAGCATCTGACGCCGCCCGGGCGCGACGGTCTGCCGCCCTCCCATGTGGACGAGATCGCCGAGCTGATCACCGCCGCCGAGGGCCGCACGCTGGGACTGTTCTCGTCGATGCGGGCGGCGAAGGCCGCGACGGAGGCGCTGCGCGAACGGCTGGACACGCCGATCCTGTGTCAGGGCGACGACGCGACCGGTGCGCTGGTGGAGAAGTTCGCCGCCGACGAGGTGACGAGCCTGTTCGGCACCCTCACCTTGTGGCAGGGCGTCGACGTGCCGGGCCCGTCGCTGTCGCTGGTGATCATCGACCGCATCCCGTTCCCGCGTCCCGACGATCCGCTGCTCGTGGCGCGGCAGCGCGCCGTGGAGGCACGCGGCGGCAACGGGTTCATGGCGGTGGCCGCGAACCACGCGGCGTTGCTGCTCGCGCAGGGTGTGGGCCGGTTGCTGCGCAGCACCGACGACCGGGGTGTGGTGGCGGTGCTGGACTCGCGGCTCGCGACCGCCCGCTACGGCGGCTATCTGCGGGCGTCGCTGCCTCCCTTCTGGGAGACCACCGATCCGAAGGTGGTCCGCCGGGCGCTCGAGCGTCTGCGCGCCTGAGCCCCGGCGGAACCGCCGGCGTCGGAGCCGCTAGTGCGGCAGCGTCACCATGCCGAGTTCGGCGGGGGTGGCGAGCAGCTCGTGGCGCGGCAGCACCCGCACCGTGTACCCCACGGGTCCGGCGAGCGGCAGCGGGATCGTCGCCGTGAACTCCTCGCCGAGCGCGTCGGTGCCGGTGTGGTCCATCGGCACGGTGACGGGGTTGCTCAGCGTCTCGTCCGCGTCCACCCGCCCGACGACGGCCTGCACCTCGACGTCCTGCGGGGTCAGGTCGCCGAGCTGGACGTGGGCGGTCAGCCCGAGCGGCACGCCGATGCGCGGTACGTCCGGGATGGGCTCGGAGTCGACCTGCGCGACCCGCACGGCCGGCCACGCCGCCTCGATCCGGTGCCGGTACTCGGCGAGGGCCTTCGCGCCGGCGAAGCCGTCGGCGGTGACGGTCCGGGCGGAGCGGGCCGCCGGGATGTAGTAGTCGACGGCGTAGTCGCGCACCATCCGGGAGGCGAGCACCTTGGGACCGAGGTTCTCGAGGGTGTGCCGCACCATCTCGATCCAGCGGGTCGGCACGCCGTCCTCGTCGCGGTCGTAGAAGCGCGGCAGCACCGACCGTTCGAGCAGGTCGTACAGCGCGGCGGCCTCGAGGTCGTCGCGGCGGGTGTCGTCGACGCCGTCGGCGGTGGGGATGGCCCAGCCGTTCTCGCCGTCGAACATCTCGTCCCACCAACCGTCGCGGATGGACAGGTTCAGGCCGCCGTTGAGCGCCGACTTCATACCCGAGGTGCCGCACGCCTCGAGCGGCCGCAGCGGGTTGTTGAGCCACACGTCGCAACCCCAGTACAGATAACGGGCCATCGACATGTCGTAATCGGGCAGGAAGACGATGCGGTGCCGCAGGTCGTAGCGGTCGGCGAACCGCACGACCTGCTGGATGAGCGCCTTGCCGCCGTCGTCGGCGGGGTGGCTCTTGCCGGCGACGACCAGCTGCAGCGGGCGTTCCTCGTCGAGCAGCAGCGCGCGCAGCCGCTCCGGGTCGCGGAGCATCAGGGTCAGGCGCTTGTAGGTGGGCACGCGCCGCGCGAAGCCGACGGTGAGCACGTTCGGGTCGAAAACCGATTCGATCCAGCCGAGTTCGGCGTCGGTGGCGCCGCGTTCGATCCACGATTCGCGCAACCGGCGGCGCACCTCGGCGACGAGCCGGGCACGCAGGGTGTTGCGGGTCGCCCACAGTTCCTTGGGGTCGACGGTCTGCAGCAGTTCCCAGCCGCGGGCCTCCTCGACCCGGTCGGGTCCGGCGAGGCGGTTGGCGAGGGCGATCCATTCACGGGCCGCCCAGGTGGGGGCGTGCACGCCGTTGGTGACCGAGCCGATGGGCACCTCGGCAGCGTCGAAGCCGGGCCACAGGCCCTGGAACATGCCGCGGCTGACCTCGCCGTGCAGCTTGGACACGCCGTTGCAGCGCTGGCCGAGCCGCAGCCCGAGGTGGGCCATGTTGAACACGCTCGGGTCGTCCTCCCGGCCCAGGGCCAGGATGCGGTCGACGGTCAGGCCCGGCAGCAGTGCCGACTCGTTCTCCCCGTTGGGGCCCGAGAAGTAGTGCCGCACCAGATCGATGGGGAACCGATCGATGCCCGCGGGCACCGGGGTGTGGGTGGTGAAGACCGTGCCGGCGCGGACGGCGGCGAGCGCCTCGTCGAAGTCGAGGCCGGCGCCGGTGACGAGTTCGCGGATGCGTTCGGCGCCGAGGAAGCCGGCGTGGCCCTCGTTCATGTGGAAGACGTCGGGGTCGGGCAGGCCGTGGATGCGGGTATAGGCGCGCACGGCCCGGACACCGCCGACACCGGCGAGGATCTCCTGCTTGATGCGGTGGTCCTGGTCGCCGCCGTAGAGCCGGTCGGTGACGCCGCGCAGTTCCTCGTCGTTGCTGAGGATGTCGGAGTCGAGCAGCAGCAGCGGCACCCGGCCGATCTGCGCGATCCAGATCCGCGCGTCGAGGGTGCGTCCGCCGGGCATGGTGACCTGCACGAGCGCGGCGGTGCCGTCCTCCTCGGTGAGCAGCCGTAGCGGCAGGCCCAGCGGGTCGTAGGGCGGATAGTGCTCGAGCTGCCAGCCGTCGGCGCTGAGGGACTGCCGGAAGTAGCCCGAGCGGTAGAGCAGGCCGACACCGATGAGCGGCAGGCCCAGATCGGAGGCCGCCTTCAGGTGGTCGCCGGCGAGGATGCCGAGGCCACCCGAGTAGTTGGGCAGCACCTCGGAGACACCGAACTCCATGGAGAAGTAGGCGATTCCGGCGGGCAGGGTCTCGCCGCGCTCCTGCTGTTGCTGGTACCAGCGGGGCCGCGACAGGTAGTGCTCGAGGTCGGCGGCGGCGGCGTCGAGGCGGGCCAGGAAGTCGCCGTCCTGCGCGAGCGCGTCGAGGCGGGACGGGGGGACCTCACCGAGCAGGCGGACGGGGTCGCCGCCGGAGCGCTCCCACAGCTCGGGGTCGATCGACGCGAACAGGTCCTGGGTGGGTGGATGCCACGACCATCGCAGGTTCGCGGTCAGGGTTCCCAGCGCGGTCAACCGCTCGGGAAGGTGTGCTCGTACGGTGAACCGGCGCAATGCTTTCACGGGGTGCACACTACCCACCTGCGGCGCTTCGCGCGGCGCGCGCGGCACATCTCACGTGCCGAAACGCGCCACGGCCGGCTCGCCGACGGTCCCGGACACGAGAAGGCCCCGCGGCGTGCACACCGCGGGGCTTTTCCTCCCGATGGCCGACTCCGTCGGCCGCTGGATCAGAGGCCGCCGAGCAGAAGGTGAAGCAGATCCCCGACGATTCCGATCAGACCGGCAACCAGACCCATGTGTTCT
>Ga0182741_1004307_pt1 | contig 14188 bp, 3 predicted proteins | sample eDN5th37CBELigOP_FD_128874 | JGI IMG/M metagenome (GOLD analysis project Ga0182741, IMG submission 128874) | Enriched Organic Plus compost microbial communities from Emeryville, California, USA - eDNA 5th pass 37_C BE-Lig OP (version 2) (version 2) ...
GCAATCTCTTGCATAAGACCCCCTGACCCCCTTTTCCACTATTGATTCGCTACTACTACTACTACTACTACTACACTAGTAGCGATCGCATAGCTCCCCTTATTCTTAATGCTATCCCCTACATATCTGCTGACCCCAAAAGCAAAACGTACTATAGTTGCACAGCACACGTCCATTGCTCCAACAAAAGCTAACAAACCAGGACCACGGCTTTCTTCATTGCAAGTGCTCAGTTTATAGCAATCTTCAGCACATTATGCCAGCCGCTTGTCTCATATGTGTCATCACAGCCTGTCGTTTCACAGTCTCTCTAAACTTGTCTCCACACAATCCTCCACACAAAGCCCTGTTTTATCCTGCTTCTGCTACTTATCACTGTTCCCTTATGATTTTTGCGCTTTGCTGGTCAACCTATGTTTAGTTTCATCCTATTTGTTTTTCATGTGTGTTGTTTAAGTCCCCGGACTGCATAGTTCCAGCTGAAAACGCCTCAATGAATGAACAACCGCAAGAATCGTGTTATAGAACGGCACGTTACGCATGGGCACGTTTTAAATCAGGTTCAATGCGCAAGGTCCGATAGACACACCTGCGCATTGAACTTATCCGCCCCAGCTCGAGCTACAGCTCCTAGAGAGCCATACAGCATTCGCTAGCTAACTAAATAACTGCCGTCAGCCCTTAGCCATTATCTATATGTCCTTTTCCACCCAGTCTCGGCTCTGACCCCTTCTTCTATCTCCTCTGCCTTCACCTCACTTGCCCTCAGCATTATTTGCTTTCGCCTTCCCCGCCTACAGTACCCTAAGTCTATGATAATTCGTGATGAGCGAACAAATACACACACGCTTTGCTACAGCGTTTAACGCCCAGTTTGACGTTTCTCGTTTGTGGGAGGATAACTGGTCAGTATATTGGTGTCATAGCGGCAAAAATTTGAATAATGCAGGTAAGCACCTTAGTTACGATAGACTATCTAACCTTAGCCCTTGATGGGTGCCTTAAGGATGCTGGGAAGAATCTTACCGGTGCAACCACCGAAGCCAACACGGAAACCGTCGCCCTGCGCGAAACCAGTGATTGTCACACGATCGCCATCCTGGAGCATCTTGCGGGTGTGGCCATTCTTGAGCTGAACAGTTTTCTCACCCTTCCAGGACAGCTCGAGCATCGAACCGAACTCGTGCTCCTGTTCACCGGAGATGGTACCCGAACCAAGGAGGTCACCAGGTTGGAGATTGCAGCCAGTAACGGTGTGGTGTGCAAGCATCTGATTTGCAGTCCAGTAGAGGTACTTGGCGTTCGAGGTGCAGACAACGGACTCCTCAGTCTCACCCTCTGGCGTGATGGAGACCTGCAGGTTGATGTTGTACGCGAGAGGCTTGTCTTCTGCGAGGTATTCAAGTGGAGCAGGATCCTGTACCTGGTTGGGAATTGCGAACGGAGCGAGCGCGTCGAAAGTAACGACCCAAGGGGAGATTGTAGTACCGAAGTTCTTGGCACCGAAGGGACCCAGGGGGACATACTCCCAGCGCTGAATGTCACGAGCTGACCAGTCGTTCAAGAGAACAACACCGAAGAGATGCTCAGATGCGTTCTTGATGTTGATAGGCTCACCGAGCTTGTTACCGGGGCCGACGAAGAAGCCCAATTCAAGTTCGAAATCGAGGGTCTTGGACTCGCCGTAGGTGGCAGGAGGCTGACCAGTGGGGCCAACGAGCTGACCGCAAGGTCGGCGAAGGTCAGTACCGGAGACGACAACCGAGGAAGCGCGACCGTGATAGCCGACGGGGAGCCAAGTCCAGTTGGGCTGGAGCGCGTTCTCGCGGCCTCGGAACATGACACCCACGTTGAACGCGTGGTTCTTCGAAGCGTAAAAGTCGGTGTAGTCTCCAATGTGAGCAGGCAGGAGCATCTTGACGCTAGACTGAGCAACCAAAGCCTTGGCCTTGACCTCTTCATTCGACGAGAGGCGCTTGTCCTCTCCATCGAGCAACAGCAGGCCCTGGATGATGCTGCGTGCCTCGGTCCAGGCCTGGCGTCCTGCGGCCATGAATGCGTTGAGGCTAGTCTGCTGGAATAGCGCACCACCCTGGAGATGTTGAGTGGAAGCGAAGAATCCAAGCTCAGCAAGTACAGTGAGGTCAAGGATCATCGCTCCGATTGCAACACCGATGTGGATCGCGCTGCCACTGCCACTGCCTGCAAGATCCGATCGTTCGAATACACCGTAGGGCAGGTTTTGGATAGGGAAGTCGGTTGTGGCCGGATCATACTCGACCCATGACTTCATTGCACCCAGTGCTGCAAGATTAACTGCGGTCTTGATCTCTTCGCTCATCGGGATCTAGTGAATATCACGATATAATGATCTCCAATATCCTTCTCAATTTCATAACCTGATCCGGCTAAAATCCAGCTGGCTGCCAGGTCAGGTGCGTTACACCTAGGACAAGGCAGCAGGGGTGCTGGAATATGCACGCTGGAGTAGGCAGCGCGGACGGAGGACATTCCACAAAGGGAATGTCAAGCCGCTCGGGACATGTACGTGGCACCGTGTGGTATACAATCTCCAAACATAGACGTGAGGACACGTGGTGCATACGCCTACCACGGGCTCCTCAAGTGTTGTGACAATGCAAATTTATTAGACTCTGGGGAGGTCGCAGGGCGCAACATCATTCGACCGAACGCAATACAGTTTTAATCACCAGGTGGATGCAGGCACTTGACACTTCGCCTGCTTCACGTGGAGCTGGTTGGGTACAAGTCCGATAGGACAAAGATCTATCCACCTACCTGCCCCACCCGAACCATCCAGAGAGGAAGCCAGAATTCGACTTGCTCGCGCTTGGTGAGGATTTTTGAGACTGCTCCGACCCATCAGCCGTCGCCGATGCATCTAGTGATGTATCTTGTAGCTGGATTGAAGCTTGACTCGTAGACGTAGCTCCGCAATCGGATGCTGCCATTGCATTCGATTCCGCTACTGAATCTTGCTGTGCAGCGCATGGCTCAGAAGCTGACGGCTTACCTGACAACTGCGCGGCCGGGACTGACGGCAACGCTTGGTGTTGCAATGGAACATGCGGTTGGGGCTGGACAACTGTCGTGGGAGGCTGTGATTGTGGATTCGATATTGGTGCATATGGAACCTGCTGAGGCACTGACGGAAGGGGCGCTGGTGCGGGTGCCAAAGGCACTTGTGCTACATACGATGCATATGTGGTTGGCTGCTCTGAGCTGGGGCTGGATTGCTGTGTTAAGCGGTATCTTTGCCATGGAGGGATGTTAGATGCATCCTGACCTTGAGTTGAAGCTGAAGTTGCCACAGGTGCTGGAACAGGAGCCGGAACTGGAGCCGGAATTGGCGCGGGAAGAGGTGGGGGGACTGGCGGAAGAGCTGCCGCGGGTGCTGCATAGGTAGGTGCATGCGCTGTCAGAGGAATTGGTGGTGGAACTGGGGGAAGTACCTGCGCAGGAATGGGCGGTGCACGGAGTTGAGCACTAGACGCGTGCTCGCCAGTATGGAGCGCATTACCCGTATTAATTGGAGTGGTTACCAGGGGTCGATCCTGTTGCTGTTGCGGTTCACTGTACCTTGTAGGTGGTGGAGGTAATAAATGCGCGGGAACCTGCATGAGTGCAGGCACTGATGATTTTTCTTGAGGGGGAACTTTGGGTGGTGCAGCTGAATTGATCTGCTGATATGGTTGCTGTTGGACGACTTGAGGTGAACCTGTCATTTGAGACTGCTTCGGCAAGGCATTTCCGCTTGTTTGACTTGTTTGACTTCCTGACACAGTCTCAACTGATCGTGCAAGTTGCTCACTTGCGACCTGCAGGCGACTTTCCTTTTCCTCGAGATGCTTCTTCTGAGACAAATGTACTCGCAGCTTCATATTCTGAACTGCCTCTTCCATCTCCGCAGTCAACTTCGAATCAACCGATGCTAGAAGCGATGAAACTAACATCCTCCACAACCAATCGGACGCCGGTACTAGGTTGTCAGGAGGCACACCTGCGTATGGTGTAATTGCATCAAACGATCCGTTCGCTCTTAAGACCACAAAGAGGTTCCTCAGCCCTTCTTTTAACAGCCACAGGTTGGTTTCATCTTGAGCGCTCGCCAAGAGATAAATTTCCTTCTCAGTCCATTTCGACGCCTCAATAAATGTACTCGTGGTCGCACCTTGCTTCTGCTCTGGCACAAAAATCTTCGTCAAATTATTCGATTTGGAAGTGATAGCTTGCTCATCAGCAGATGCATCTGATGAGGCGGCGATCGGGCGCTCGCCTAAAGCGCGAGCAAGGGATTGAAGTGCGACACCCAATCCTGTCAGCACAAAGCTGAGGGACTGCGCAAAATGGCGAGGGTAGGCCTGAGCCAACGCTGGTCCACGGTGAAGAACCAACTGAGTAAGTGTGCTGATGACGGCTGCGCGATACTCTGACGCTTCATTACGAGTTGAAAAGCTAAGACTTGTCTCATGACCGAAATAACACTGCTGAACTATCAGCTTTGCAAGAATTTCTGAGTCTTCTTCAGCACTCTCCGAAGCAGCAACCATTCTCACGATGCATGGGAGCTCTCCGATCAAGGGATCATCTGCAGGCAGGGAGATCAGATTGAATGAGGTTAGAATACGTAGACGGACTGCAGACCGCGTTGTAGATGCCCATCGTAGGGGAGACTGCGAGGATTCCAGCGGGGATTTAAATATCTTATCGCCACACTCATCAGCACGAGGAATGAACCAGTTCTCAACTTCCCTTGATAGACCTTCACTTTCAACGGCACGAATAACTTGCTGTGTTAGACGCTCCATAATTGCAATCCAATGCTCGCCTGAATCCTCCAGAACTTCACCTACGGAGGAGCATTCATTGGTCATGCCCTGGGATACGAACTTCTCGTGGTGAGAGACATGTGGCGAGTGCGACTGGTCTTTAGTGAATCGTGGATCAAGCTCGCTCGATGTTAGTAAAGTCTTGAGGATTGGGCCGACGCGACCTCGAACCTGAGGCCGAGAATCCTTGAGCAGGACAAGAAGAGCTCGAGCAACGTAGATTGCCAGCGCCCCTAAGAGTGGAGATGAACTCTCACGGAAGGAGCCAGAATCTCTTTGAATGACATATTTCAGACTTCCCAAGATCGTGCCTTCATCTACACCAAGTGCCCACGCAAGCGATGCTTCGACGGATGTACATGGATAAGGTAGAGCAGGTACAATGCCGGGTATCATGTGAGTTTGTGAAGTGCTCTCATTCGAGCTTGTCTGAGGTATCGCCGGGATCTGCGAGCCCATGCGGTCTAGCGCAGGTGTACGAATAGCTTGATCACGCAGGGCAGAGTCGATCTGACGTCTCAGATGGGCCAGGTAGACATCCGTGCTCATGCCGAGCTGGCCCAGCTCTTTGCACAAAAGCCCAAGTAGATCCAGCAAAAACGCGGTGTCTACTTGAGGATGTCTGGATTTGACCTCGGTCTGCTGGCCTATCGAGGTGGAATCGCTCTCGTCACAAGCTTCAAACGTATCATCCCACCCTACTACGTCATCTTCATCTGAGCTCAGCCTCAGTTCCGAATCCATTGCACTGAAAGAACTGTCATCGTCAAATTCAAATGCTTCCGACTGCACGAGGTCCTTTTCTAGGCCATATCGTTGCAAGTACTGTTTCGCCAGCTCTTGAGCAAGTGCTGCATCGTCGAGCGATGGTAAGGGACTCAAAAGTGCTAGAACAATTCCAAACAGGGCTTTAAACGCGTGTACCGTTGCGCTCGAAGTTGTTATTAGATGGTGGAGAGCCGCTGCAATGGGGGGAAATACTCCCTGACCATGTGCCGCGGGTGCTCCCAGAGATACCGCCGCCGCGTACGGGCTGCTTGCAGCGAGAGCTGGAATTGCTAGCAAGCCAACCAGTGATTGCCATTGTTCACTCGTCAGAATGTAATCGCAGTGCGCTTTGGTGAAGAGCATTAACGCGATAGAGAGTCGAGATGCCAAATAGCTCCGGGCTGGTCTAGAAAGACAGTGTAATAGCTCAAGCATCGATAGGGCTCTAGCTGTCGACCTATACGCCAGCGTCGGTTGCTTCGAGTTCAGTGGTGACTTGAGTGCAACCTGAACTAAACTGACAACTGTTCGTTCCAAGAGGAAACATGGTAGCGAGCTCGTGATTGAAGGGTTGAGTCTCAATATGAGTTTCTCAAACAGCGCTCGTACTGCAGGCCATAGCCATTGTCGACTTGTGTCATTATCGAGCCTTGAGTGGTTGCGCTCAAGCACGTTCACAACGCGTTCCAAGGCAAAGATAGTCACAGGCTCGCTCAAGAGCGCTGGATGGAGAGGCGCCTTTGAGATAGCACTTCCCTTGCGCTGCTTAACACCGCTCCGGTTCATTTCGGAAGTCGACGGTGCGGGCTCATCCGACCACGGTAAAATACTCGAGGGGATTCGTGCGCACGCCTGCGCAACTGCACCGCTTACTGCGGCTTCGATGTCGTTCGTTGAGTGGGTTGTGGCGAGCACTGCTGATTCCAATATTGACACGAACATTTGTAGGTTTTGGGTTGGTAAGGCTGAGATATGGTTGAACAGCTCGCGAAGCCGGCAGCCTCTCACAACAGTTATGGCTGCACGATAAAACGCCGTGTAAAGTGGTAAGATCGAAACAGGTACTTTGCGCAGGTCGATCAACCGGGAGGGACGTGGCGTAATGGTGTCCAGTCTGTGTTTCAAATTATCTCTTGCAAGCTCAGCTGCAACATCAGCGGTTTCATGCATTATCTCCCGAATTTGCGCAAGATTAGTACTTGTCGGACTCGCTTGACCACTCGATGAATATACAAACGAGAATGCTGTCGAAAGTGCTGAAGAAAGGAAACCGCTTCTAGAGCTTCCGCCGCTGCTACCCTCACCGCTGGTGCCTTGGCCGTGCTGCTGCTGACTACGAGCGATATATTGTTGGAACATGTCACCAACTCGCTTACGAGCCAGACGCGCAGCAACATCCTTGGAAGCTGAAGTTGAAGTCGGGACGATTGTCTGTTTCTCGCCGTTTCTGCGAAGCGCTCTACCGTCCTTAAGTGACGGCAGCGGTCTGCCGTTGGAATCTACAAAATCATCAAGCTCAATGAGATCTGCCGGCAGCAGCTGAAGCGCACGCATAAACAAAATACATTGAACGACATCCGGCCATGCTGAGCTGAGCATATCCAACCCCCTAGTCTGCGAGGCGGGGTTTCCATGGTTGTTATCTGTTGTCCCAGCCGCGCTACCCGATCCCGAATCAGAATTGTGGGATCGATCATTCATGGGAGCAAGAAGCGCTGCAAAGAGGAGTGACGTCAATGCGCAAGCACGTCGGCTGGCACCAAAAGCAAGAATGCATTCTGGCACATGTGCGGGTAACGAGGCCGAACTCGACGCAGGGATAACGGGCTCGTATGCGCGTGCGAATAATAATTTGCTTGCTCGAGGATCTTCTCCAATTGTCTCAAGGTTTCCAGAGACCCACCCGTATTCGTCACAGATCGACCCGAGAACAACCTGGAGAGCACGCGCGATTGTGGATATAATGCCATTGTACTCCTTCTTTAGACCACACGTCAAGCAGAGGGCTACACCTTGCTGACCGATGCGAAGGCATCGACTAAGAACACTGTCATGCTGATCAAGAACGCTGCGAGCAATGAGGTCTCCTCCAGGTCCGGGAGAGGGGAAATGGTCGGCCGTCGTATTCGTTCCGAACACAGACAGGGCCTTTGCCAGATCTGGTAAGGTGAGTCTTTGCTCCGTCAAAGCACTCTCAAGCGCAGGTTGCAGACTTGTCGGAGCCAACGCCATACTGCTCCGAGCGGTTCCTTGTTTGTTGGAAACTAGGGCAGTCGAGTCTGCGTTCAAGATTCGTGCAAGCTGCGGCTGAAGCTGTAGCTGCAACTGTAGCTGTTTACCGATCTTGTGTCGCTGAATTAAGTGATTGAGCAGAAGGCGTGGCGCTGCAATGGAAACAATCAATGAGGAAGGGTCTAGCATCGTCGACGCTGGTAATCCAAAAAGGCATCCATCCTCGGTGGATCCAAGCCGAGGATCCAGGTAGTGAGTAGGGTTTGACGCTAACGTATTTCGAAGCCAGGCATTGAACTCGTCATCTTCGCTGAGCGTAGGCGCACCACCGCTCTCGACCATTGCATTACCAGACGATCCAGGAGTATCGCGATCGGAAGCTACAGTTAGACCTGCAATTGCAAAAGACTCTACCTCGCCCCAGAGCGACTTGCGTGAGGGTTGTGAGATGGCTCCGAGGGAAACACTATTAATCTCTTCGAGAGCCAGCTGGAGGTTTGTGGGTGGAGCAGGACTTGGCTTCAACTTGTCGAACTGAACAGCTGCTGCAGTGCGGTTAACACGGGCAAGAGCACTCGGTTCAATGCATGACAATAAAGCGAAGTACTGGCTGAGCGTGTCTTCCATGCGGCTCCATAAAAGGGTCATCATATCAGCACCAAGTGCGAGATGTGCGTTAGTTCGAAACAACCCGCGACTCTTGTTACTCGATAGCAGGCTTTTCCAACGTTGCTCCGCCGCTGCAGCTTCAGCAACCGATCCATTCCAGTCTCCAAGGAAGAGCGCTTGGGCTGGTTTGCCCGATTTGCTGGCATCTCCCATGGCAGGTGTGCCTCTGCCGGCAGCGGGTGATTGAGGCATTGTTCCCGTACCCGTGGCCGCGAGTGTACCTCCAACATAGAGATCGGTAGGACGAATTTCACGCTCTGAAATCCGATCATAGATCCCCTCCAAGTAATCACGAGGGAAATCGTGTACACCAGGCGTGTTCAGACCTCTCAGATTCTTAATATACTCCTCTTTCAGCATGCGAGGGCGCGCTCGGCTTGCAGCAACATTCCACAGATCTGTGTTCAATACGAGCACAGAGAAGGTAAGCGTGCCGCATGCCGCTGATGATCGGCAGGGCCATGGACATCGAGCATAATACTCCTCAGAGAATTTATCACAGATTCGCTCCACCTGTTGCGCCTCACCACGAAGGAAAAGGCATTGCATGAAGCTTCGGAATGCGACGTCAATTGGTGGCGTTCCCTTCGGCGGACGAGGCGGCATTAGAGGGTCATTTTCTTCCTCGAGTCCTGATTCACTCGGCGTACTTGGTTGTGGGGTGGTCAAGTCGTCCGCGCGAGAAACTTGCGAGAAGAAGTCCTTTGCCCAAATCTTTGTAAAGGCATCCAAGACTGCAAGTGGGAACGGCGTATGTTGTGCAAAGTATTCGCCAATTGCGTACTTGTCTAGACCCGTTGTAGAATACAAGAAGCTCGCTACAGACTCGGGAGTGAGCGGGTCTGGGAGTATCTGTTGCTCCTGTAGCGTTGGGAAGCAAGCGGCTCCTTGATTATTGAACAGTTCTGCGACTTGGCGAAGTTTCTTTTTGTTTAGCCGCACACGGCGCAATCGGCGCGCCTCATCGTCATCTCGATCATCAGCTTTCGACGGGAATGGGACCAAAGTAAGCCCTGGAATTGCGGGGCCAGCACCTGGCGCGCTTCGCTGATTCTGTTCGTGCTCTGCACCTTCATCAGTGGGAACTGTGCTCACGCTTGAACCGGTTCCATTCGCTGAGATCTGCATGAGTGTAGGGCAGAGTGCGGCCATCCCTGAATTGACACCCCACACAGCCAGACGGGCAAATGATGGAGATGTTTGTGCCTCAAAGTCCCTAATCGCTGGGTCATCGGGAAGAGTACAATCGGCTAGGGTCTCGGGCAATGAGTCCACAGTAAAAGTATTGGGACCAGTTCCTGGATCATCCGATGATTGTGCATATATGCTTGAAATGGGCGCGCGTCGCATGCCTGGGGTCTGAGAGAATGAGGCCGAGCTGAGAGGATGTTTCGTTTGGGATAACTCTCGCGGAGTAGACGGAGATACTGCAGAGTTGGGTAGTGCAAGAGAGGCTGAGGCAGCTACCGAGGCAGTGTGAATGGCGGTATCTGCAGAGGCCAAAATAGCTGCACGCAGTGATGGAGCCAAGAATAGCGCGTCAGAAGATACGGCTGGCTCATCGTCTGATCGATTGCGACGAGTAGTAGCAATACTAGTCCTTGACGACGTGAATGTTGATGCGATGGATCCTACTACCGCGGCTAAAGCATCCAAGCACAACAGATTACTTGAAACTGTGGCCAGAAGAGGAGCGGCTTCTGCGATTCCCAGAGGCTGTGCAGTAATTGCTTGTCGCAACGCTAAAATAGCGTTGGGTAGCCATTCTGGCACTTGAGTGGGAGAACTGGGCACGATACTTGATGAAGCAGCGGGTGATAAGGTTGATGAGGATGAAGGCGAGATCATAACAAGCGGGGCACTAATATTCGATTCGCCGAGGTGTGTTTGGCCCGATTTCTCACCTCCATGACGTTTTCGATTAGGAGGCGTTCCAGATCCAACGCTCTGGGGAGACTTCAGCAGAGTGTGTGCCAGTGAAGTCGGTGTAAGCGCTGGCAACCCACCGCGTATATTGGAAATCGACCGAAGAATAGCAATTGCGCCTGCCCTGGGACTAGCCAAGTCTGGCAGATATCTCGGCACATGCAGCAGCTGTGGGGAGGTCGCAGCACGTGCAAGCACGGCACAGAGATCCTCAAACAAGTTCGATGAATTCAGCTCACAGTCATAATTCTGGTAGAGACCAACCACGAGCGCTGGTTCACGGCAGAACTCAAGCAAGGATTCAAGCACAAGCTGCTTCATATCGTATTGAGCGGAGGCCTCAATTGGGGCACGTAAATGAACGCATCCAAAGAAGACCTCGAGCTGAACCTTTAAATGTGCTTTGAGATTGGAAAAGAGTGCAAAGATGAGTCGCAACACATGAGACAAAACGAGGAGGTCCTTTGACTGGCTTCCAGCAAGTAATGTCTTGCAAAGGGAGTCCTCAACAACAGAGATTAAATCTGGGAAATATCCTACCGCTGGCCCAGCCACTTCGAAGACCGTGCAAAGAGCTCTGAGTGCAAGTACTGAACTAGGCAAAGCTTTCGTTCGGTCTTCTGTCGAGGTTAAAACGTATTGTTCAGAGAGTCTATCGGCCGACTTCAGCAAGTAGTCAACGCCGCTCGACTTTGAGCGTGATTCCCAGTACTGTGGCGAGTCTTGAGTCATTTGTTGTAGCACTGCAGCAGCGGCCGCGGTCAAGAGCGCCGTAGCTGCCGCGGAGGTTGTTGGAGATGTTGCCGGGAGCTGGACCCCACCAAACGATGCAGCAGTGGCACCATTACCCGTTGAAGCTGCTGAAACGAGGGCAGCAACCGTAGCAGACGACGAATACTGAACGCCTGCCATTCCTAAAAGGAACGCCGCTGATTCGCTAGCTGACCGGAACCGCTGAGTCTGATTCGAACTTTCACTCCGGCTCTTGGGGATTTGTCGACTTGCTTTGCTAAGCAAGAACGATGGTTCGCTGAGCTGGGTCTGGTAAATCAGCGCAGAAAGGACGCGATTTGAGTATCCAAATGTCTGAGCCTCTGAATTGAGGGATCTACCCGCGGCCGGAGACATTCCAGAGGCTTGACCAGATGCCGAACCAATACCCACGGCGGTTTTCAGAATTAGATGCTGGAGTATTCTTACTAGGACGCGGGAGCCATTTGGCATCAGAGGATTCACATCGTAATACTGGTTAAGGTGTTCACACATCAGCCCTGCAGGGCTCACACCTGCCAGAGGTGATGCGAGTGCCAGTGACCTTCCAATGGTTGCTAACTCCACACTCTCGCTCGGTGTGCTCTTGTTATGCATCTCTGTTAGCTTGGATCTTGCAACACTGTCAGCCACCATCGCGGTAATCAAGGGATGTGAAAAGAGAGAGCGTCGGCCATTTCCAAGCGATGATACGCTGCCGACATTCGCGCCCCCTGGGACGAGACGTGAAAAGAGTAGAGATACGAACTGTAATACTGCTGAGGACGCCAACCTCTGGACGAGCGGTGGGACAATACGAGTCGCTGACGCAAAGTTCCACAAATACGAATAGGCCATCCAGATAGCAGTTTCCGTGAGAACCTCTGCCAACGAGCCTCGAACGGTTTCCAGAATAAGGTCAATGGCGACCGCTAGCGCAGCATGTTCATCGATTAGATAGGGACTCCAAAGGACTGCAGAGCCTTGCGAGGATGTCATTGCGGTTAGATCTTGCCATGCATCTGCTGCCATTAGGTCCTGCTCTGTTCGGAGGTCGTATCGCAATGGTGGAGGAGTCCCAATCGGTGCTGGAAGAACTCCAAACAAGTTCACGATGACCGGAAGTTGCTCCGGGCTCGTGCGGCTTTCCACAGCGGATTGGATAATGCTTGCAGTGGAAGCCAAGGCTTCGGGGGTAGCATACGCAGGAGGAGCAAGTCGAGGTGGCACAAACTGCTGAGACCCCTTTTCATTCTGGCTCGAGGGATGCGACATGCGCGCGCGTGCTGCTGCTGCCGCTTCAGCTTGCGTAACTCCCAGGTGCAATGCTGAGAGATATTCAGCTACATCGTGAACATTGACACCCTTGGGTAGCCCATTGCGCCACCTTGTGGCACCTAGCATCACGAGATTCATTGCGGGAGCAATGAGCAAAGTGTTTCGATTGACGTAGCCCGCAACGAGAAATTTGTGGATTGCCTGCATCGTCAGTCTCTTGGCATCTGTGACAACCTCCTTGGGATCAGCCAGTACGACTGCCACAAATGGCTCAAGTAAAGTGATTGCATCAACATCATCTAAGGAGGACACCTGCACGATTCTCTCATGTAGTTGTTTGAGACCCCTGACCAGGCTGTTTTCGAAAGTTGTGGTGACGTCCTGGCTCTTGGACGCGGTCAGCCTAAGGACCGTGAGCACATTGTGAATCTCACTCTTAACGCAGTCAATGCCCTGCATGGTGTCACCACTCGGACAGGGCGCTCGGTCAGCCCGTTAAATTCGTGCTGCGCTCTCAGAGCTCTCAACTCCAACGTTTGAGGCGAGGTGTAGCCGCAGATTCGGGAGGTCTCACGAGACTCAGGAGGTGTTAGGGAGTGTAGTGAGGCAGATCTGAGCGGGAAAAGGCAAACAATCGTGAGATCTGTCAACAAAACCTTGCCATGACCGTATGCGGGCCGTGTCAATGGTCGCAAGACTGAGGTGTCCTCAGGAGAGGAGAAGTAGACGCTAGATTGGATGGACATAGAAGAGATCTCAGTAAGCCGACTCATACTTAACATCGTCAGGAGGGACATTCATATTCTAGCCAGTTTTCTGCATTATACAATGTCCACATCACGCTTATTCTGAATCGAGGCCGTTGATGAGTCATTCTGAAAAATAATCCCATCCACCCTCGGAAAGAGAATCGAATCGACACAGCTCTCTGCTCTATGCACTGGCTTGTGAGCCAGTAACGCGTGCACTACGGAAAATCAGACGTGAAAGATATACTACAGTGCAGTTTATTGGAACTATTGCTTACTTCTCAATAATACTCTCGGCCGAGCTACTGGCAATGTATTTCCAGGCCTGTGTCGGATCGGTCAGGTTGGCAATGGACACTGGAGGCTTGGAAGATGCGCTTACACGCGAGACATCCCCATCGCCCGTTAAAGCGACTGCTGCTACATCAGACTGAGGTTCTGTGGAGATGTGCAGCTTCACTTCAGCCACGTCAACCTCAATCACTGGTTCGGGTTGATGCTGTTGCTTCTGCGCTGATTGTGCTCGTTGCCGAAGTTGTGTCTCCGTCTCTTTGCTACGAATGTGGCGAATGTGTCGAACCACACCCTCATAGGATAGAGAAGCCGCGTCGTATAGACCTAATAAGGAAGTAAATGTAGCCTGTGCCGTTGCCGCCTGCTTGGGATTCGCTGTATACGCCTCATAGACCCGCGTCAAAAGAGTATGCACGAGTCTACGAATGTGAGTACTCTGTGGTTCAGTTGTGGATTCGTCGCTTTGATGGATACCACGCGCAGAGTGAGCCGCAAGCAGCAGGCGAAGCAACTCAGGTGCAGCTTTTGCACGCAATCGCGCAGACTCCGGCGAGAGTGGGAGCTCCCCAATTTCACTATGCGCGGGAATTTGGATACCGAGCTTCCGTGCAAGGTCAGAAGCCGCTGTAGGCGTCAGTGTAATGTAGCCCTCATCATCATCGTCGTCATCGC
>Ga0182741_1004308_pt1 | contig 14187 bp, 14 predicted proteins | sample eDN5th37CBELigOP_FD_128874 | JGI IMG/M metagenome (GOLD analysis project Ga0182741, IMG submission 128874) | Enriched Organic Plus compost microbial communities from Emeryville, California, USA - eDNA 5th pass 37_C BE-Lig OP (version 2) (version 2) ...
CGAACAGGACAGTGAAACGCCTTCGCGCCGATGATAGTGGACTTCCCGTCTGTGAAAGTAGGTCATCGTCAGGCTCTTATCCCCAAAACCCCAGCACCCACCCGTGCTGGGGTTTTGCTTTTGGGGGGCCTCGTCTCAATGACGGGGCCCGCCAACGCAGCCCGGCGCTACGCAAAATGCCCATCGGCTGGCTGATCAGGCCGCCCCGAGAATGAGCGCGCTCTTATGGCCGGTTCCACCACCGCTGGTGACCAGGCTGTGACGTACATTGGGAACCTGCAGCGTAGCGTCGCCTCGTGCCTGCCGCACGGCCTCGATGATCAGGTTCATGCCGTGCAAATAGGCCTCGGAATGCAGACCGCCGGCGGTATTGACGGGCAGGCTTCCGCCCGCGCGCAATGCGCCGGATTCGATCAATCTGGCAGCGCCGCCTTTTTCGCACAGGCCGTAGTCCTGCAATGCCATGATGACCAGGCCGGTGAATGCGTCGTACAGCTGCGCGACCTGGATATCGGCTGGCGTGATGCCCGCCTGGTCGAAGATGATCCCGGCCACCTCGGCCGAGTTGATGGTGGCGTACGTGCCCAACGGCATATTGTGCGAGCCCATCGGCCCCAGCGTCCATCGCGGGCCACTGGCCTGGGCGGCAGCCAGTATAGGCACTGCCGGCCGCCCGAGTGTTGCGGCGATTTCGCGCGTCGTCACGATAACCGCAGCTGCGCCGTCCGATTCCAGGCAGCAGTCGTACAGGCGAAACGGGTCCGCGATCATCCGCGAGGCGAAGTAGTCGTCTTTGCTCAGGTCCTTGCGCATGATTGCCCTGGGGTTGGCCTGCGCATTGGCCCGGAAGCTGGTCGCCAGTTCGGCCAGGTGTTGCGGCCCCGTGCCGTGCTCGTGCATGAACCGCCGGTACGTCAGCGAGGTCATCAGGGCAGGGGACATCATGCCGTACGGCCCGACATAAGACCCCCATAGCGGCCGCTCGCGGAATTGGCCGTAGCGTTCGTGTTGCCCCTGGCAGATGGAACGATAGGCGACCGCAAAGCGGGCCTGGCCGGTTGCCACGGCCGAGGCGGCCAGCGCTACCGATCCGGCGCACCCACCGCCGCCGCCGCCCCACACGATGGCGGCATAGCGCAACAGCGGCGCGGCCAGCGCGGCCTGCACGACGGCCGGCTCGTGCCGCTCGAAGCCGAACGACGAGTATCCCTCTATCTCTTGCGCGGCGATGCCCGCATCGGCGGCCGCGTTGCGTATGGCTTGCACACACAGGGAAAGCTCGCTCTGGCCATTGTGCCCGCCGCGCTTGCGGTATTCCGTTTCCCCTACGCCGATGATCACCGGCTGCAGCCTGGCGGGCCAATCCTTGGTCGGGAACGTCATGCGGCGGCTCCTGCGCGGGTCGATGATGAGTTCAGTTTCCGGAAGCGTGGCAGCAGCGTGCCGTCACCGGCGGGTTCGAAGCAGACCTCGACGGGCAGGCCTATGCGCATTTCCTGCGGAGTGGCGTCGACGACATTGCTGATGAGCCGTACGTCGTCCGCATCGTCCAGCAGCACGATGGCAACGTTATAAGGCGGATGGCCCCGCAATGCCGGATGCACGGCGTGATGCCCGATCGTGTAGGTGTACACACTGCCCCGCCCGGAAACCGGGCGCCACGACAGCGTGCCGGACGCGCAATGAGGGCACGTGGGCAAGGGAGGATGGAAGAACTTCATGCAGTGATCGCAATGTCGAATCACCAGGCGTCGTTCCTGGCACGCCGCCCAGAACGGGGCGTCATCCAGGGTGGGATGAGGCGAGGGCATGCCCTCGGGCAGATAACTCATGGCTGTTCGTCTCCTCGTGGCCGTTGCGGGACGGTGTGTCCGCTTCGAAACTTTAAAGAGGAGCAATGGCGTCGACTAGCGCATGGCAGGCATGCCTGGTCGCCGCTTTCGGTATACCTGAGATCAGGCCGGCCAGTTGAAGAGGCGCCGCGCCGTCTTTGCCAGAACTGCCTGGCGCCCCTCGTCGGAAAGCGCGGGATTGGACAGCACGAACGCCAGCAACTGGGCCCAGCTGGAGGCGGATTCCTCATGTGTAATGTCGCTGGCCCAGAGTATCCGCCCGGCGCCGAAGGCGTCCACGGCGTGCTCGAAGGCCTGCTGCACGTCGGTGTCCGCTCTTTCGGAGCGGCCGAACGCCCGGTAGGCATGGCTCCATTTAAGGTTGACGTTCGGAAAACGGCCCAAGGCCAGGACGTCGTTCCATTGGCTCGCGGTCTTGACCCATCCGCAATGATCGGCGATGAAGTCCAGGGAAGAGAACCGGCCGGCTGCGGTAGACAACAGCGCCCCGCAGTCCCGGGACAGCACCATGATAGGCAACCGGGCCTGCTGCGCGCCGGACAGTATTTCATCGTAGTCGCCGGCGGCGAAACGCTCTCTTTCGCCGCGGTCGTGCAGCACGATGCGCAAGGCGCGGCAGCCCGGCAGGGCCGTCGGGTCGGCCAGATACCTCACTACCCCGGGGTCGCGGCGCGATACCCGTTGCACATAAGAGAACCTGCGGGGATTCTGTATGGCGGCGGCCTGGGCCAGGGGGCTGAAGGGCCGGTAGGCGTCGTCGCCGAGTTCGACGCAGGGCGTGCCGTGGCCGTGTTCGTTGCGCCCCCATAACTCGTCGAACATGACCGCGGTGATGCCCAGGGCATCCAGCGAAGCGGTCAGCGCTTCCAGCGAAGGCGTGGGAGCCAGGTGTAATTGCGCGTCCACGATGTCCATGTCGCCGCGCCCGGCGAATCCATGCGCCACGGCGTCCCTGATCGTGGAGGGATCGAATTCCCGCGTCATTGGGCAGCTTGAATATTGGCCGATTCGATCAGGCGCTTGAAGTCGACTCGCTGCTGGCGAAAGGTCTCGGCCAGGGCGGTGCGCGACCCCGGCGCGGCTTGTCCGCCCATGGCCAGGAATCGTTGCCCGACCACGGGGTCTTGCAGGATCTGGTTGATTGTCTGGTTGAGCAGGTCGAGGACGGGTTCGGGGGTCCCCGCGGGCGCCATCAACGAGTTGATGCCCGGCACCGACAGGCCCGGCACCGCCTCGGCAATGCTGGGTGTGTCGGGGTAATCGGGGAAGCGCGTGGGCGTGGATACTGCCAGCAGCCTGAGCCGGCCGGCTTTGGCATGCGGAACGATGCCCCCCAGGCCGTCTATCAGCACCGGCACGCGTCCGCCAATGACATCGGTTTGCGCCGGCCCGCTGGTAGGGTAGGGAATGTTGCGCAGCTTCGTTCCGGCCCGTTCGTTGAAGCTTTCGCCTATCAACCGGGAAAGCGATGCCGCCCCTGGGGTGGCAAAAAAGGTCTCGGATTCTTTTGCATGCGCCAGTAGTTCCTGAATCGACTTGACATCGCTGGCGCTGGAGACGGCCACGGCCAGCGGGACCAGGCAGACTGGCGCGACCGGAACGAGATCGGCTTCCTTGTAGGGCAGATCGCGAGTCATCAAGGGGTTGACGATCAGCGCGGAGTTGCCCGAGAACAGCAGCGTGTACCCGTCGGGCGCCGCGGTCGCGACGGACCGGGCCGCGATGCTGCCGTTGCCGCCAGGACGGGCTTCGACGACGACCGCCTGGCCCAGGGCATGCGTCAGCCGCTCGCCCAGCACGCGGGCGAATACATCGGGGCTGCTGCCGGCGCCGGCCGCGACCAGGATGTGGATGGGTTTCGATGGCCAGGTCTGTGCCGAGGCCGTGATGCAGCCGAGCGCCAGCATCGATGCAAGCGCCGCCCGGGGAACGATCGGCGCCAGCAGCCTGAGTACGGCCCGTCGCCAGCGCGCCCCGGTTGCCCCGGCCCGGCCGGCGTCACGAACTACGGTGGTGGCACGGATAGTTATGGTCACTGTTGTCTCCTTTATGTCATGAGACATTAAAGACGATCAACAGTGCTCACAATACGGATTTTTCTATGGTCACTATGTTCCGGCAGTATGGCGAGGTGCCGGGCCGACGACTGTCGGATTGCCGGGCCACAGCCCAGCCCGGGCCACCCGGCGGATTTCGCTGGCGACCAGTTCCGATACCAACTGCACATTGCGCAGGCGGGACTGCTCTTGGGTGGTAACCAGGCTCAAGGCAACGGACATGCCTTTGTCTTGCAGCGGCCGGGCAATCAGCCGCCCGGCGGCAACGTCGTCGGCGACACTGCCGAGGGTCAGCAAGGCGTAGCCCAGCCCCTGTGCCGCCATGGAGCGCAGCATGCTGACGCTGGTGGCCTCGTAGACCGGATTCACGATCACATCGATTTCGGCGAACGCGTCGTCGAGAAGATTGCGAAGGGTGTGCTGCCCGCTGGGCATGACCAGCGGGAGATCGACCAGGTCCTGGACCGACGGCGTGGCCAGCCTGGGAATCGCCATGAGGGCAGGCGGCCCCACCAGGTAGACTTTCTCGAGCAGCAGCGTCATCGTCACCAGGTCGGGGTGGGCCGGAGGATCGTGCAGCACCGCGAACGAGAGTTCGCGATTCAGGAGCCGGGTGCTGAGCGTGCGGCTGACGGCTTCGGCCAGGCTGACGCGCAGCTTGGGCCAGCGTTGCGCAAAGGCCGGAAGAATGTGGGGCGCCATCACCGCGCCGGCCGAATGGGTGATGCCCATGACCATCAGCCCCGTGACGGCATTGACCGAGGCGCAGACTTCGCCGCGCAATTGAGCGATCTGCAACAGGATGCCGGGGACCTTGGATACCAGCAATTCGCCGGCCGGGGTGAGCTCGCAGCCGCGATTGCTGCGAATGAACAGCTCCACGCCCAGGTCTTTTTCCAGTTTTCCGATCTTGCGCGTGATGACCGGTTGGGAAGTGTTGAGATGCGCGGCTGCGCGCGAAATATTGTTGGTGCGCGCGACCCAGCAGAATGCGTTGATCAGGTCGAACTCGAGCAACTCGTCTGCCGATGGAATCGTGAAATCAGCCATGTGAAATAAGCATGCCTAGGATGCTGTTTTGATTCTTGTGAGCGCCACAAGCCTACTTTTACAGTACCGGCTTTCCCAAGTAAACACGCTCCGCCACGGATCACTACTGCGGGAGGCAGTCATGGCGTTCAGTTTTCCCTATGAAAAGAGAGTGCTCGGCAAGCTGCTTGCCGAGAGTGCGGCCGCGCATGGCGACAAGGTATTCCTGACCACGGACGACGCGGCATATACCTTCGCCGATACCTTCGAGCGCAGCCAGTCGTTGGCGCGCGGACTGCGCAAGTTCGGCGTGCAGGCGGGAACGCCCGTCATCATCATGCTGGACAATTCCGCGGAATTTGTTTTTTCGTGGCTGGCGATCGCGCTGCTCGACGCGGTCTGCATCCCGGTCAACACCGCCTACAACGGCGACCTTCTGGCCTACGTCATTGCCGATTCCGGCGCGCAAGTGGCGATCACCACCGCGAAGCTGGCGAAGGCCTGCACCGATCTTGCCCCCGAACGCCGGGCCCAGCTTGGCAAGCTGGTACTGTGCGGCAACGAGGATATCGATGCGGCAGGATTCGACGTGGCGCGCTGGGCGGATGTGGCGCACACGGGCGGGCCGGCCATCGTGTCGCAGTCCAAGCCGTCGGACATCTGCCTGATCTGCTATACCTCCGGCACGACGGGGCCATCGAAAGGCGTGCTGCAGGCGCAGTCCATGCCGTTCCAGACGATGGAAACCTTCGTCAACGCCGTGGGCGCGACGGACCGCGATGTATTCTTCGCCCCCTTGCCGATGTTTCATGGCATGTCCCGCTCGATGGCCACTCTTTCCGCCCTGGCGCTGGGCGCCCGTGTCCATCTTGCGTCCCGGTTCAGCGCCACGACTTTCTGGGAAGACGTGAAGCGGGCGGCCGCCACGATCAGCATCACGATATTCACCATCCCGCCGATACTGAAAAGGCGTCCGCCGACGCCGCTGGACCGGTCGCATGGTTTGAAGGTCATGTTCAACGCGCACCACGACACGGAATTCGAGGAGCGATTCGGCGTGCGTATCGTGGAGGCGCACGGCATGACCGAGGTCGGGCTGACGATCTATACGCCGTTTCCGCAGCGGCGCTATGGGGCGTCCGGCAAGCCCGGCCCGCATTGGGAGGCGATGCTGGTCGACGACGACGACAGGCCCGTGCCCCGTGGCGTGGCGGGCCAGCTGCTGCTGCGCCCCCGTGCGCCCGGGATCATGATGCAAGGCTACTTGAACAAGGCCGAAGCGTCCCTGAAGGCTTTCAAGAATCTCTGGTTCCATACCGGGGATCTCATGCGCGAAGACGAAGACGGTTACTTCTTTTATGCGGGAAGGATGAAAGAGCGCATTCGTCGCCGCGGCGAGAATATCTCTGCCTACGAGGTGGAGGCCGTCGCCGTCAAGCACCCCGAGCTGATGGAATGCGCCGCGCTGGGGGTTCCGGCGGGAGATAACGAGGACGATCTATACCTGGTGGCGGTTATGCAGGAAGGGCACCGGTGCACGCCGGCGACCCTGTTCGCGTGGCTGGCGGATAATCTGCCGAAGTTCATGGTGCCCCGTTATATCGAGTTTCGCAGCCAGTTGCCCAAGACAGGTTCGAACAAGGTCGAGCTTCACACGCTGCTGAAATCTGTGCCGGCGGCATCCGCCTGGGACAGCCTGGCCAGCCCGGATGGCATGGCGGGCGCGAAGTCCTGAACGCTGCCCGCGCGACAAAAAGGCGATGCGCTCCGCCCATCGCCTTTTTGTGGCCTGCCGGTTGCCAGCCCTACGACGGCGGCGCCCAGTTCAGTACCGAACGAACGGTTTTCCCCAGGATCCACTGCCGTTCGTGCGCGGACAAGCCGGTGTTGGCGTCGACGAAATCCAGCAGTCCGCGCCATGTCTGCCTGGATTGCTCGTGGGTGGTGTCCGACGCCCACATGATCCGCTCTGCCGAGAATGCCTGCTTGGCTTGCATGAAGGCCTGCTGCAGGGTGTCGGCCGCATCGCCCGGGCGGCAGAAAAAGTGGCTGGCATGGCACCACTTGAGAAAGACGTTCGGGTGCTGCGCCATTGCCAGGACGTTGGCCCATTGCGCCGGGATGTCTCCTGCGGGATCCAGCCAGCCGCAGTGGTCGATGATGAGTTTCAACGCCGGATAGCGCCTGGGCGTATCAGCCAGGAGCTCGCCGGCATTGCGTCCCAGGACAAAAATGGGCAGGCCGTGGTCCTGGGCCAGCCCCAGTATCCGGTCGTAGGCGCCGGCGCGAAAGGCCGCCCACTCGGTTTCATTGCGCATCGAGGCGCGTACTGCCCGGCAACCGGGTGTGCCGGCCAGCACTTTCACGACGTCGGCCAGTTGCGGGTCGTGCCGGCTCAGGCGCTGAAGGAAGCAGAACCGTTCCGGATAGAGCATGGCCGCCGCCTGGGCCAATGGGCTGACCGGCCGGAAGCCCCCCGGGATGTCCACGCTCGGTATCGGATGATCGCGCGCGTCTCGGCCCCAGAGTTCATCGGCGACCAGCCCGGCAATGCCCAGCGCGTCCATGGCCGGCACGAGCGCATCGACGTTCAGCACATGAGACAAGTGAAACTGTGAATCGACGATGTCCAGCGTGCCACGGCCACTGATGGTGAATGCGGAAGTTGTCATCTATGCCCTCTTTGAAGTCGCCCGGGCAGGCTACGTCGGGGGCTGGCCGGCGACAACATACGAAATGGCATGGTGCTCATCGTGCGGCGACATACCAAGGGTCTTCCCCACGGGCCTCCGTTGGCGGGCCTCCGGTTTAATCGATGGTGCCGTGGAGTCGGAGCGGCGGAGCAGACAGAGGTGACGAATTGAGAAAAGACCAGCCATTGCGCAGTTTTTCCAAACGCCGTCGAGAGATGCTTGGCGGACTTGCCGTCATCGGCCTGGCACCCGGCCTGGCCATGGCGCAACAGGCCTGGAGACCGCACCGGCCGATCAAGATCGTCGTGCCGTTTCCGGCCGGTGGAGGCGCGGACCTTTCGGCCAGACTGCTATCGAAGGGCGTAAGCGAACGCCTGGGGCAGCCGGTGATCGTCGAGAACCGCACCGGTGCCAGCGGCAGCATCGGCACGGATTATGCTTATCACGCGGCGCCGGACGGCTACACGCTCCTGGCGGCGACGCCTGATGCCCAGGCCGTCAATCCGCAACTCTATCCGCAGAAAATCGACAACACGCGCTTCATTGCGCTCAGCGGCATGACGGTCTCCGGTTATTTACTGCTGGCCCGAAAGGACCTGGATGCCGCCACATTCCCGGCGTTGAGGGAACTGGCGTCCCGGACATCGCTGACCTATGGCAGCGCCGGAGCGGGCACCACCTTCCATGTGCTGACTGCGGCGTTCGGCGCGGCGATCGAGGCGCAAGAGTTTCGCCACATTCCCTATCAGGGGGCCAGTCCGGCCATCGCGGCGCTGCTGGCCGGGCAGATCGATCTCATGATGGTGCCGGACTCGATTGCCAAGTCATATCTTGGCAGGACCCGGGTATATGGCGTGACGACGGCGGTACGGAAAGAGACATTTCCCGATATTCCGACTTTCAAAGAACAGGGAATCGACGTGACGGCGGAGTCATGGAGCGGGATCTTCGCGCCTCCTGGTACGCCCGCGCATATTGCCACGAGTATCGCGGCGGCATTCCAGGAAACCATCCGGGATCCCGCTGTGCTGCGGCAATTGCGCGATAGCGGGCGTTCCCCGCTGTTGTTGTCGAACCAGCAGTTCGCCAGGTTCTACCAGGATGCTTATGCGGAGTGGGGCAGGATGATCCGAACTGCAGGCATCGAGCGGGGATCTTGACCGCCCGGTTCAGCGGTGTTCGCCGTCCAGGTAGAGCCAGTGCCCGTCCTGGCGCACGAAGCGGCTGAGTTCGTGCAGCCGGGTGGCCCGGCCGGCCTGGCGGCAGCGGGCGACGAATTCCACCGTGGCGTGGTTGGGGTTTTGCTGCGCGTGCTGCTTGACCTGCAGGCCCAGCCATTTGAGATCGGCGGGGTTGGGATCCAGCTGCGCGGGGCGTGTGTCGGGATGCCAGGTATCGAGCAGATACTGCAATTCGTCGAGCACGAAGGCGCAATAGCGCGAACGCATCAGCGCGACGGCCGTGGGGGCTTGCAGGCGCTGCGGGCCATGATGCCATGGGCCGCAGCAGCGCGCGTAGGATTGGCCGCTGCCACAAGGGCAGGCTGACGGCACGGGGGTAGCCATGGCGTGCGGGGGATCAGGCGGCCAGGTCCTGGTATTCGGGGTGGCGGGCCAGGTAGGACACGGCGTACGAGCAGACCGGCCGCACGCTTTCGAAGCGCCCTTGCTCTTCGTGATGGTGGATGTCGGACATGATGGCGGGATGGGCGGAGGAGGCTGGCGGCCGGTCAGCCGTGCATCAGCAGGATGATCCAGACGGCGATCATGGCTGCCAGGCCGACCCAGCACGAAGCCCAGAACCCCACGACGGGCACCTTGACGCTGTACGGCACGCGCTTGGGATCGACATGGCTGAGTTGCCGGTTGGCATGCGCGAACAGCCCGAAATTGAAGCCGGGGAAGGCCAGGCGGAAGAAGTAGTCCTGGAAGATGGTGGTCTTGACCACCAGCGGGAAGCGGCGGAACGGGCCGTGCTTGAGCAGCGGGTGCTGCAGCGCCGCGTTGATCTGGTCGGTGCGCACGAAGAACAGCACGATGCCGCATATCGTGCAGACCAGGAAGCAAAGGGTGACGAGGCTGAAGGCGTAGGCCAGGACTTGCGTGGGCATGGGGTTTCGGTAGTAGCGTGTGCGCCGGCGGCGCGTTCGGATAAGCGGATGGTTGCGTCAGCCGCGCGTCTGGCCCTCGCCGCTGAGGACCCATTTCAGGGTGGTGAGGCCTTCCAGCCCCACCGGCCCGCGCGCGTGCAGCCGGTTGGTGGATATGCCGATCTCGGCGCCCAGCCCGTACTCGAAGCCGTCGGCGAAGCAGGTGGGCAGGTTGACATACACCGAACTGGAATCGACCTCGCGCTGGAAGCGCTGGGCGGCCGACAGGTCTTCGGTGACGATGGCGTCGGTGTGGCCCGAGCCCCAGCGCGCGATGTGTTCCATGGCATCGTCGAGCGAATCGACGATGCGCACCGCCAGGATGGGCGCCAGGTATTCGGTGCCCCAGTCTTCGTCGGTGGCGGGCTTGGCCGACGGCACGATCTCGCGGGTGCGGGGGCAGCCGCGCAGTTCGACCCCGTGCGCCGTGAAGGCGGCCGCCAGGCGCGGCAGGATCGAGACGGCGACGCCGGCCTCGACCAGCAGGGTTTCCATGGCGCCGCAGATGCCGTAGCGATAGGTCTTGGCGTTGAACGCGATGGTGTGCGCCTTTTGCGGGTCGGCCGCGGCGTCGATGTATACGTGGCAGTTGCCGTCCAGGTGCTTGATCAGGGGCACGCGCGCCTCGCGCGACAGGCGCGCGATCAGCCCCTTGCCGCCGCGGGGCACGATGACGTCGATGTGCTCGGTCATGGTGATGAGCTTGCCGACGGCGGCGCGGTCGGTGGTGCCGACGACTTGCACCGCCTCGGCCGGCAGGCCGGCCGCCTGCAGGCCCGCCTGTACCACGCGGCCCAGCGCCACATTGGAATGGAAAGCCTCGCTGCCGCCGCGCAGGATGGTGGCGTTGCCCGATTTCAGGCACAGGGCGGCGGCGTCGATGGTGACGTTCGGACGCGATTCGTAGATGATGCCGATGACGCCCAGCGGCACGCGCATCTGCGCGACCCGCATGCCGTTGGGGCGCACCGCGCTGGCGGTGGTGCTGCCGATGGGGTCGGGCAGGGCGGCCACTTGGCGCAGGCCCTCGGCCATCCGGTCGATGGCCTTGTCCGACAGCGTCAGGCGATCGAGCAGGGCGGGTTCCAGGCCATTGGCGCGCGCGGCGTCCAGGTCTTGCGCATTGGCAGCCTGGAGTTCGGCGCGGCTGTCGAGCAGCGCGTCGGCCATGGCGTGCAGGGCGCGGTTCTTGGCGGCGCCGGTGGCGCGCGCCATCGCGCGCGAGGCGCGGCGGGCGTTTTCGCCCAGGGCCAGCATGGCGGTGTCGATATCGGAAGAGGACATGAGCGTGTCTTGCATGATTCCGTGAGCGGCGCGGGGCGCCGGCAGAAACCTCAAGTGTATCGTGTCGGGGCGGCCGTCACGGCCGGCCGGCGGCGGCCACGCGCAGGGCCAGGCGGGTCATTTCTTCCCAGGGATCGGACAGCCGGCCGGCCACCGCCAGGCCTTTGATCAGGCGGTCGACCTCGTGCGCGTGCTGCACCGCGGCCGGCCAGGCATGCGGCGGCACCCGGCCCAGGGCCTGCATGGCCAGCCGTTCGTGGGCGCCGAAGATACGCAGCCGCCGCATCATGGCGCCGGCGTCCTGGCCGCTGGCGCGGGCCTCGGCCACGCGCGCCAGCAGGCGGATTTCGTCGCCCACGGCCCACAGCACCAGCGGCAGGGCTTCGCCTTCGGCGCGCAGGCCGGCGATCATGCGCACGGTGCGCGGCGCGTCGCCGGCCAGCATGGCGTCGCGCAAGCCGAAGACATCGTAGCGGGCCACGTTCAGCACCGCGCGCTCGACGTCTTCGGCCGCCAGTTGGCCTTCCGGATAGAGCAGGCCCAGTTTCTGGATTTCCTGGTGGGCGGCCAGCAGGTTGCCCTCGACCTTGTCGGCCATCCATTGCAGCGTGGCGGCGTCGGCGCGCTGGTTCTGGCGGGCCAGGCGCGCGCCGATCCAGGCCGGCAGGCGGCCGCGCTCGATGGAGGCCAGGTCGACCATGATGCCGCCCTGCGCCAGCGCCTGCGCCCATTTGGCATCCCGGGTGGCCTTGTCCAGGCGGGGCAGGGCCACCAGGATCAGCGTGTCGGGGTCGGGTTGCGCGGCGGCTTGCGTCGCCAGCCGGGCCAGGGTGTCGGCGCCGGCCTTGCCGGGCTTGCCGGTGGGCAGCTTGATTTCCAGGACGCGGCGGTCGCCGAACAGGGAGACGCTTTGCGTGGCCGCGGCGACCGCGCTCCAGTCGCTGCGGGCGTCCATGACCATCGCGGTGCGGTCGGTGTAGCCGGCCGCGCGCGCGGCCGCGCGCAGGGCGTCGATGGCTTCGGTGACCAGCAGGGGCTCGTCGCCCGATACGGTGTACAGCGGCGCCAGGCGCTGCCCGGCCCGCTGCAGGTGGTCGGCCAGCCGGTCAGCGTCGAGCGCCTGCCCCATGCTTACCACGCGCCGGTGCCGGGAGAGCCGGGCGTCTGCCAGGTCTCGGGCTGCCCGTTGGAAGGCGCTTCGTTGGGGTCGTAGACGGGCGCGTCGGGGTCGCTATCGCCGCGCTCGGCGGCGGCCGCGGCCGAGCGCACGTCGGGCGCCGTGAGGCGGCGCACCAGCCGGCTGACCAGCGATTGCTGCATCGATTGGTAGAGGCTTTCGATCTGGCCCTGCTTGGCCTGTACGACCTGGTCGTCGTAGGGCATTTCGCGATAGACCGACAGGGTGGTGTCGGGCAGGATCGCCGCCCCCTTGTTGGTGATCAGGCGAAACGTGAAGTTGATGCCCAGTTCGTATTCCTCGACACGGCCCTGCGCATTGAGCGAGACCTCGCGCAGCGAGCGCTGGTTGCGCACCAGTTGCAGGATGGCCTGCCCCTGGGCGGGCTCGTCGACCAGCCGCGTGTCGGGAGAGGCGGCGCGCAGGGCGCGCCGCACGTCGGCGCCGAAGCGGGTGTTGTCGGGGATGCCGACATACAAGGTGTTGAACGGCAGCGGCGTGACGCCGCGCAGCGCGAACCCGCATGCCGCCAGCAGCATGACGGCCGCCAGGCTGGCGGCGCGCAGCAGCCAGCGGGAACGGAACAGTTGCGGGCGGGGCGGGGCGATATGCATGCGGAACCTCTTCAGCCTACGACGTTGACCAGCTTGCCGGGCACGACGATGACGCGCTTGGGCGGCCGGCCCTCGAGGAAGCGGGCGACTTCTTCCTGGCTGGCGGCGATCTGCTCGATCTCGGCTTTCGAAGCCTGGGCGGCCACGCGAATGGCGCCGCGCAGCTTGCCGTTGACCTGCAGCATGAGTTCGATCTCGTCGGCCACCAGGGCGGCCTGGTCGACGTGCGGCCAGGGCGCGTCGAGCAAGTCGCCCAGCGACTGCGCGTAGCCCAGGTCGCGCCACAGGTGCCAGGTGATGTGCGGCACCACCGGATACAGGACCCGCAGCAGCACGCCGACGGTCTCGGCGCGCGCGGCGTCGGCGTGCGCGCCGTCGGGCAGCTTGGCGTCGTCGATGGCGTTGAGCATCTTCATGCAGGCCGACACCACCGTGTTGTACTGGATGCGCTGGTAGTCGTAGTCGGCCTGCTTGAGCAGGCCGTACACTTCGCGGCGCAGATCCTTGACGGGCGCGGGCGCCTGGGCCCAGTCGGCGCCGGCGGCCAGGCCGCGCGCGATGGCTTCGTGATGGCCATGGCAATGCGACCACAGGCGGCGCAGGAACCGGTTGGCGCCGTCGACGCCGGAATCGGACCACTCGAGCGTCTGCTCGGGCGGGCTGGCGAACATGACGAACAGGCGGGCCGTGTCGGCACCCAGGGTGTCGATCAGCGCTTGCGGGTCGACGCCGTTGTTCTTGGACTTGGACATCGTGCCCACGCCGCCGTATTGCACGTCGGAGCCGTCGGACTTCAGTTTCGCGCCGGTGATGGCGCCCTTGGCGTCGTAGACGTTGTCGACTTCCTCGGGCCAGAAGTACTCGATGCCGCCCTGCGCGTTCTTGCGCGAATAGATATGGTTGAGCACCATGCCCTGGCACAGCAGCTTGGTGAACGGTTCGTCGAAGTTCAGCAGGCCCAGGTCGCGCATCACGCGCGTCCAGAAGCGCGCGTACAGCAGGTGCAGCACGGCGTGCTCGATGCCGCCGATGTACTGGTCCATCGGCATCCAGTAGTCGTTGCGGGCATCCACCATGGCCTGGTCGTTGCCGGGCGAGGTGTAGCGCATGAAGTACCACGACGAGTCGACGAACGTGTCCATCGTGTCGGTTTCGCGCCGCGCGGGCTTGCCGCAGCGCGGGCACGAGCAGGACAGGAACGCCTCGTTCTTGGCCAGCGGGTTGCCGCTGCCGTCCGGGATCAGGTCTTCGGGCAGGACGACCGGCAGGTCTTGCTCGGGCACCGGCACGGGGCCGCAATCGGCACAGTGGATGATGGGGATGGGGGTGCC
>Ga0182741_1004310_pt1 | contig 14176 bp, 16 predicted proteins | sample eDN5th37CBELigOP_FD_128874 | JGI IMG/M metagenome (GOLD analysis project Ga0182741, IMG submission 128874) | Enriched Organic Plus compost microbial communities from Emeryville, California, USA - eDNA 5th pass 37_C BE-Lig OP (version 2) (version 2) ...
CGATCTCGCCGTGGCCGCTGGAGGCGGTGGGGCGGCGTCGAGCGCTCAGCCGCCGGCGACGGCGGGGATGATGGCGACGGTCTCGCCGTCGGGCACCGGGGTGTCGAGCTGCTGCAGGAAGCGCACGTCGTCGTCGGCGACGAACACGTTGACGAACCGGCGCAGCTCCCCGCGCTCGTCGAGGATGCGGTCGGCGAAGCCGGGGTGGGCGGCGTCCAGGTTCTTCAGGACCTCGCCGACGGTCGCGCCCTCGACGGTCACCTCGGCCTGCCCGCCGGTGAGGGTGCGCAGGGTCGTGGGGATGCGAACGGTGACGCTCATCGGATCAGTCCTTCGTCGGGGGGCCGGAGACGGCCGTGGCCTGGGTCGAATCTACCGAACCGTCCGGGCGCCCCGGCCATTCCCGGTCGGACGCCCCGCTCCCAAGGTTGTCCGCCCTGAGCCCCCCGGGTATGCATGTTGCGTGCGGCCGATGATCCCGACCTTCCACCACGAGGACTTCTCGGTCGGGCAGCTGGTGGAGCTCAAGGCGACCCACGAGCAGGTCGTGTCGGTGTGCCTCCCCGCCCGCGACGAGGCCGCCACCGTGGGGCCGATCGTGTCCCTGATCCAGGAGGAGCTCGTGGCCGCCGGCCTCGTGGACGAGGTCCTGGTGATGGACGACCACTCCACCGACGGCACCGCCGAGGTGGCCGCCGCGGCGGGGGCCAGGGTCGTCGCCGTCGGCGACGTGCTGCCCGAGCTCGGGCCCGGCTCCGGCAAGGGCGAGGCGCTCTACAAGTCGGTCGCCGTGGCCCGGGGGGACCTCGTGGTGTGGTGCGACGCCGACATCACCGACTTCGGCGCCCGCTTCGTGGTCGGCCTGCTCGGGCCCCTGCTCACTCGGGCCGACGTGGCGTTCGTGAAGGGCTACTACGACCGCCCGGTGGGCGACCGCGCCCACGGCGGGGGCCGGGTCACCGAGCTGATGGCCCGCCCGGCGATCGCCACGCTGTTCCCGCACCTGGCGTCGCTCATGCAGCCGCTGTCGGGCGAGTACGCGGGCCGGCGCAGCCTGCTCGAGCAGCTGCCGTTCGTGCAGGGCTACGGGGTGGACCTCGGACTGCTCATCGACATCGCCGGCCGTCACGGCACCGAGGTGCTGGCCCAGGTCGACCTCGGCACCCGACGGCACCGGAACCGCCCGCTCGACGAGCTGGGCCCGCAGGCCCTGGCGGTGCTCCAGACCGCCCTGCGCCGGGCCGGCACGGGCCACGGCGGGACGGCGACGCTGGTGCGTCCCGACGCCGAGCCGGTCGTGGTCACCGCAGCCGAGCGGCCCCCGCTGGTCGAGGTGCCCGGGTATCGACGTCGCAGCGCCTGAGCCGCGCGACCCCGCTGACCAGGGCATCCAGATCACAACGCTGCAACTAGGTCGATCGGCCCAGAGAAATCCCTAAAGTCGACCACGGAGAGTGGTCGATAGCAGAGGCAACCACCACCGGCTCGCGGGCGAGACTGGACCGATCGAGATGGCCATCGAATCCCAGCAGCAGGCGGCGGCTCCCCCTTCCACCATCGACCTCACCGAGCTAGCCACGATGCCCACCACCGGCCACCGCCTCGCCGAGCTGCTGCAAGCCCTCACCGGCTGCAGCGCCGAGCGGGCCGAGCTCGCCCTCGGCGACCCGATCCCCACGGGACCGGCGGACCCGGAGCAGGCGCTCACCACCGTGGCCGCGGCGATGGTCCGGCTCCGCAGCCGTCAGCCCGCCTGACGGCCGCCTCGCCCGCCGTCGGGCCGGCACCACGCGCCGTCGGGGCGGGAACCCACCCTGAGCGCGCCGCAGAAGCGCTTCTGGTCAGGCGCGAGCCGGCGGGCGGTGGGCAGGTGGCGGTCGCCGCGACCTGATCGGCGGGTCGAGCTCGCCGGTGGGTGTCCGCTAGGAGGCGGGACTCGACGAGCGCTCCTCGGCCGCGGGGGCGGGCGGGTCGAGGAACGGGTCGTCCTCGCGCTCGTCGACGGCGGCCACGACGCCCACGGCGGGCTTGGCGTCGTCGTGCTCCCAGGCCGCCTCGATCTCGTCGAGGGGCTGGCCGAGGATGAAGTGCCGCCAGGCGTGGCCGACGAGGATCTTGAGCACGGCGGTGGCCGGCACCGCCAGGAGCAGCCCGAAGAAGCCGCCGAGCGTGCCGCCGGCGAGGAGGGCGAGCATCACCGCGGCGGGGTGGAGCTTCACCGCCCGCTGCATGACGATCGGGCTGATGAAGTGGTTGTCGATCTGCTGGACGCCGGCCATGACCACCGCCACCCAGATGGCCTGGGAGAGCCCACCGCCGGTGGTGAAGGCGATGACCACGCCGGGCACGGCACCGATCCACGGTCCGATCAGCGGGATCATGTTGAACAGGCCGGCGACCATGCCGACGATCAGCCAGAACGGCAGCCCGATGATGGCCATGCCGATCGACGACATGATCCCGACGACGACGGCCACGGCCAGCTGACCCCGGAAGTAGCCGCCGATGGCGGCGCTGAGCCGGCGGGACACGACCATGACGTCGCCCCGGGCCCGCTCCGGCACGAGGGCCCGGGCCGTGCGGTGGAGGTGCGGCAGGTCGACGAGCAGGTAGAAGGCGATGATCGGGGCGAGGATGAAGATGATCCCGACGTGGAAGACCTGCAGGCCGAGCTCGCGGGCGGTGGCGAGCTGGTCGGCGAAGCGCTCCTGGCGCTCCTCGGGACTGATCTCGCCGTCCCCGTCGGCGTCGGCGCCGCGGCTGCCGAAGAGCTGCGCCTCGAGCTCGTCCCAGGTGGGGATCTCGATGGGCCAGTCGCTCTCGACGGATCGCCTCGACAGGTCGTTCAGGGAGTCCTCGAGGTCCTGGCGCAGCTCCGGCCACTCGGCGGCCAGGTCGTCGTACTGGTCCCGGGCCATCGGAGCGACGAGGAGCCCGATGAGCGTGACCACGGCGGCGACCCCCAGGTAGGCGAACGCGGTCCCGAGCACGCGGGGGATGTGGCGGGCCTGGAGGCGGGTGACGATCGGGTTGAGCAGGAAGACGATCGCGCCGGCGAGGATGAGCGGCGGCCAGATCACCCGCAGGACCCAGGCGAGCACGCCGAGCAGGGCGATGAGCGCAGCCACCCCGCAGAGGGCCCAGCACACGGCCCCCGCCCGACGGATGCGCTCCACCATCGGTGCGGACCCTACTGGACGGCCCCCTCCGAGCCGTGGCTGGCGATGACCTCGCGGGCGATGGCCTCGATGCAGGCGAGCGTGTCGTGCATCGCCCGCTCCTCGCCGAAGCGCTCGACGAGCGAGTGGGCCTCGATCCGATCCTCCACCCCGTCGAACACCTGACCGACGATCGCCACCACCCGCACCCCCGCCTGGCGGGCGAGCTCGGCCACGCCGCCGACCACCTTGCCCTCGAAGCTCTGCTCGTCGAGGAAGCCCTCGGCGGTGATGACGAGGTCGGCGCCCTCGATGCGGCTGTCGAGGTCGACCTCGTCGGCGATCAGGTCGAAGCCGGGGACGAGCCGGGCCCCCACGGCGGCGAGCCCCCCGGCCAGCCCGCCGGCCGCCCCCGCGCCGGGCAGGTCGGTCACGTCGACGCCGTGCTCGTCCCGGTAGACCTGGGCGAGGCGCTCGAGGCGGCGGCGGAGCAGCGCCACCTGCGCCGGGGTGGCGCCCTTCTGGGGGGCGAAGACCTCGGCCGCGTCGACGAAGCGGGTGCGCACGTCGCAGGCGACGAGCAGCTCGACGCCCCGCAGGCGGCTGAGCGGGTGGAGCGCCCGCAGTGCGGCGAGGCCACCGTCGGTGGTGGCCGAGCCGCCGACGCCGACGATGATCCGGCGGGCGCCGGCGTCGATGGCGGCGGCGATCAGCTCCCCCGTGCCGGCGGTGGACGCGGCGACCGCGTCGTTGCCCGCTGCGCCGCCCACGAGGAGCAGCCCCGACGCCTGGGCCATCTCGATGACGGCCGTGCGCCCGTCGAGCCGCCACCGGACCGCCACCGGCTGCCCGAGCGGACCGGTGACGGTCGTGGTGCGGTTGGCGCCGCCGAGCGCCTCGAGCGTGCCCTCGCCCCCGTCGGCCAGCGGCACCTGGTCGCACGTCCACCCGTGGGCCTCGGCGGCGCGGGCGATCGCCGCGGCGACCTCGCCGGCGGTGGCGGTCCCTCGGAGCTTGTCGGGTGCGGCGACGACGCGCATCGACCCCATCGTGGCCGATCGCGCACCAGGTCCTCGTCACGCGGCGGCCGAGCGCCACCGGCGACCTGGGTGCGACTCGGTACGGTGGCGGTGCGATGGACCACAGCGACCCGCACGCGTCCGACCGCCCGATCGTCATCGTCTCCAACCGGGGCCCGGTGCGCTTCGACGTCGCCGAGGACGGCACGCTGACGAGCCGCCGGGGTGCCGGGGGCCTCGTGTCGGGGATCGCGCCGCTCGTCGGCGGCACCGACGCCATGTGGCTGGCGGCGGCGATGGGCGAGGGCGACCGGGTGGCCGCCGAGCGGGGGGTGGTGGAGGCCGACGGGCTCCGGGTGCAGCTGGTGGCGCTCGACCCGGAGCAGTACCGCCTGGCCTACGACGAGGTCAGCAACCGGGTGCTCTGGTTCGCCCACCACGGCCTGTGGGACCTCGTCCGCGAGCCGGTGTTCGACTCGTCCTGGCGGGAGGCGTGGGCCGCCTACCGGGCGGTGAACCGGGCGTTCGCCGACGCGGTCGCCGAGACGGCGCCGGAGGGGGCGGCCGTGCTCGTGCAGGACTACCACCTGTGCCTCGTGGCCGAGCCGCTGCGCGAGGCGCGGCCCGACCTGGCCACCGTGCACTTCAGCCACACGCCGTTCGCGCCCCCGGTCTGGCTCGAGGCGCTGCCGTCGGACACGGTGATCGAGCTCTTGGGCGGGATGGCCGCCCACGACGCCTGCGGCTTCCACACCGAGCAGTGGGCCGACGACTTCCGCGCCTGCGCCCGCCACCTCGCGGGCCTCGCCCCGGTCACCTTCGTCAGCCCCCTCGCGTCGGACCCCGACGACATCCGGGCCGAGGCGGCGTCACCGGCCTGCGAGGCGGCCCTGCGCACCCTGGACGAGGCCGTCGGGGACCGCCAGGTGATCGGCCGGGTCGACCGGGTCGAGCTGTCGAAGAACCTCCTCCGGGGGTTCCTCGCGTACGGCGACCTGCTCGAGCGCTACCCGGAGCACCGCGGCCGGGTGGTGTTCGTCGCCGGGGCCTACCCGTCGCGCGAGGGGGTGCCGGCCTACGCCGCCTACCGGGCCGACGTGGAGAAGGCGGTGACCGAGGTCAACGAGCGCTTCGGCACCCCGGACTGGACGCCGATCGTGCTCCACGTGGAGGACGACTTCCCCCGCTCGGTGGCGATCCTGCGGCGGGCCGACGTGCTGCTCGTGAACCCCATCCGCGACGGGCTCAACCTGGTGGCGACCGAGGGGGCGCTGGTCAGCGACCGCGACGCGGTCCTCGCCCTCTCCCCCACCGCCGGCGCCTGGGAGCGCCTCCACCCGGCCGCGCTGCAGGTGCCGCCCTTCGACATCAGCGGGACCGCGGACGTGCTGCACCGGGCGCTGTCGATGCCTCGGGCCGAGCGCGCCGAGCGCCACGCCGAGCTGCGGCGCATCGCCGAGGCCCGCACGCCGCGGCACTGGCTGGCCGACCAGCTCCGGGCCGCCGACACCCACCGCCGCTGATCGGCGACGGTGGCTCCCTGGCTACGGTCGGGCCATGGCCCCTGACCTGAGCGAGCTCGTCGCCGCGCTGCGTCGGGCCCCGGAGGCCACCGCGATCCTCCTCGACTTCGACGGGACCCTCGCCCCGATCGTGGACGACCCGGCCACGTCTCGCCCGGTGGCCGGCGCCGCGGAGCTGCTCGACGAGCTCGCGGCGCGGTACCGCCTGGTCGCGGTGGTGTCGGGCCGGCCCGCCGGGTTCCTCCGGGCCCACCTCGGCCCGGGCCCGCGCCTCGTGGGGCTCTACGGGCTCGAGCGGGTGGAGGGCGACGAGGTCGTGGCGGACCCGGGTGCGGTCCGGTGGCGGGCAGCCGTCGACGAGGCGGCCCGAGCCGCCGCCGTCGAGCTCCCCGCGGCGGTGGGGATCGAGCACAAGGGCCTGTCGCTCACGCTCCACACCCGCACCTGCCCCGAGCACGAGGCCGCGGTGCGGACCTGGGCCGCCGAGGCGGCCGAGCGCTGGGGGCTGCGGGCCGGGACCGCTCGCCGGTCGGCCGAGCTCCACCCGCCCGTCGATCACGACAAGGGGACCGTCGTGGAGGGCCTGCTCGCCGAGTCCGCAGCGAGGGTGGCGTGCTTCGTCGGCGACGACGTGGGCGACCTGCCAGCGTTCGCGGCGATCGACCGCTTCCGCGCCGGCGGCGGCGAGGGCTACAAGGTGGTCGTGGCCTCGGCCGAGGCCGCCCCCGAGCTCCTCGGCACCGCTGACGTCACCGTGCCGGACCCCGACGGGGTGCTGGCGCTGCTGCGAGCCCTGCGCTGAGCCCGCGCCGCGGCTCAGCCGTCGGTGGCGGCCTCGGTGGTGTCGGTGGCGGTGGTCGCCGTGGTGGGGGTGACCGACGCCAGGTCGGTGCCGATCACGACGACCACGTTGGCGGCGCCGACGTCGCCGGGGGGCGGGTCGGGCAGCGGCTGGGGCACGACCGTGGCGGGCGCGCCGGCGGCGACGGCCACCGCGGCGGCCTCGGCCTCGAAGCCCTCGGTGAAGTACACGAGGGTGACACCGGTCTTCGTGGTGGCGTTGCCGGGGTCGAGCATCTGGTAGCCCGCGGTGCCGAGCGCCTCGGAGTAGCTGCCGGCCACGCCGGCGACCGAGGTGCCGTTCAGGACGATCACGCTGACCTCGGCCGGCGGGCGGACGGGGACCGTGGTGGGCGTGTCGCTGCCCTCGTCGGTGCCCTCGTCGGTCCCGCCGTCGCCCTCGTCGCCGCCCTCGTCGGTGGCCGTGCGATCCGGTGAGGACGTGACGACCTCGGAGGTGTCGAGCCCGTTGCGCAGCAGCACGAGGCCCAGCAGCACGGCGACGACCACGAGGGCCGCGCCGCGCGCAGGGTTGACGGTCGGTTCGCTGGGTCGGCGTCGGGCCATCTACGGAGTCTCCCTCATCGCCCGTCGAGCTGGCTCATCGGTCGACCCTCGATGCGGGCCCGGCGACGGCGGTCGCGGGCCCGGCGGAGGCGTCGGACGAGGAGCGGGTCGTAGTCCATCGCGTCCGGGTCGTCGATCAGCTCCGCGAGGAGCTGGTAGTAGCGGGTGCCGGACAGCTCGAAGCGCGCCCGGATCGCCAGGTCCTTCGGCCCCTCCTCCATCCACCAGCTCCGCTCGAAGTCGAGGATGGCCCGGTCCCGGTCGGTGAGTGCCACCCAGCAAGGCTGGCCTGCGCGCCACCCTCGATCAAGGACCCTCCCCGTGCAGGTACCGTTGAGCCCTGCGCCGGGTTAGCTCAGCTGGCAGAGCACCGCTCTTGTAAAGCGGATGTCGTCGGTTCGATCCCGACACCCGGCTCGGTGCGCTCGAGGGGGACCGACCGCTCGTTCGGGGCTCCCCCGAGCGGCGCGGTCAGGCGATGAGGGCGAGCTCGTCGCGGCGGTCGGCCTCGGCCCGCTCGGCGAGGTGCATGCCGAGCTTGCGCTTGATGCGCTGGAGGGCGTTGTCGATCGACTTCACGTGGCGGTCGAGCTGGTCGCCGATCTCCTGGTAGCTGCGGCCCTCCACGTAGAGCCGCAGGACCTCGACCTCGAGGCTCGACAGCACCTCGGCCAGGCGCCCCCGCATCTGGGCGAAGCGCTCGGCCGCGATCACGCGGTCGGCCGGGTCGGCGTCGTGGCGGTGGGCGTGGATGAGCTCCTCGACGTTGCGCTCGCCGTCGCCGTCGCTGCCGGGACGGCTGCCGGAGATCGACACGTACTGGTTGAGCGCCTGGTGCTTCTGGCGGGTCGCCGTCTTGATCGCCGTGATGATCTGCCGGGTGATGCACAGCTCGGCGAACGCCTGGAACGACGACAGGTGCTCGGGCCGGAAGTCCCGGGCCGCCTTGTAGAGCCCGATCAGGGCCTCCTGCTCGACGTCGTCGTGGTCGGCGCCGACGAGGAAGTAGTTGCGGGCCTTGGCTCGGGCGAACCGCCGGTAGCGGTTGAGGATGACCTCGAGGGCGAGCTCGCAGCCCTCCTGGAAGCGAGCGACCAGCTCGACGTCGGTGAGCTGGGCGAGGTCCTTGGGCTCGGTGCGGCGCTTCACGGCGGGGCTCCTCAGGTGGTGCGACTGATGGTGCTACTCGGGGTAGCCGGGGGTGACTAGTCAGGTTGAACCATGCTCAGCGCACTGTGTCAATGGTCACCGCGGTGCTCAGGGCACATTTTCGCGACGCGAAGTCGACAAAACCTCCTGAACCGGAAGTACCAGAAGGGCGCGCGGGCGCACCGCGCCGCGCGCGCCGGCGGCGACGCAGGGTGGCGCGATGGCTCAGCGGGGGGTGCGAGCCCGGGTGACCTCGAAGCAGGCGAGGGCGCCGGCCACCGACACGTTGAGCGAGGGCAGCGCGCCATGGAGGGGGATCCGCACGACCTCGTCGCAGCGCTGGCGGACGAGGCGGGACAGGCCGGTGCCCTCGGCGCCGAGGACGAGGCAGATGGGCCCATCGGCGGCGGGGAGGTCCCACAGCAGCGTCGGCCCGTCGGCGTCGAGGCCCACCACCCACACGCCGGCCTCGCGCAGCTCGAGGAGGGCGGACGGCAGGCCGCCCACCACGGCGAAGGGCAGGTGCTCGACCGCGCCGGCGGCGGCCTTGGTCACCGTGGGGGTGACGTGCACGGCCCGGTGCCGGGGCAGCACCACCCCGGTGACGCCGGCGCACTCGGCCGAGCGCAGGAGGGCGCCGAGGTTGCCGGGGTCGGTCACCCCGTCGACGGCGAGGAGGAAGGGCGGGGTGCCGCCCCGGGCGCGGGTGAGCTCCTCGAGGGGGGTCTCGGGGAGCGGGTCGGCCTTGGCCAGCACCCCCTGGGGGGCCTCGCAGCGGGCCTCGGCGAAGAAGCGGCCGCGAGCCACCTCTCGCACGGTCACCCGCTCGTTGCGGGCCAGCTCGAGGATGTCGTCGAGGACCGGGGACGGCTCGGCATCGGCGAGCACCCAGATCTCTCGGACGCGCCGCCGGCCGGCGAGGAGCAGCTCCCGGACGGCGTGGCGGCCCTCGACCTGGTCGCCGCCGACGCCGGAGCGGCGCCGGGACGCGCCCCCCGCACCGACCTTGCCCCGCGGCGCACCGGGCGCGGCCCGGCCGCGGCTGCCGGGCGGGACCCGGCCGGGGGTGGCGGAGCGGCGGGTCGGGGCCTTGGGCAGGGCCTTGGGGCGACCGCCCTTGCGGGGCTTGCTCATGACGACTCCTGCGGCGATGCGACGACGAGGGCCACGGCGAGGCACAGCGCGCCCTCGCCTCGCCCGAGGGCGCCGAGGCCCTCGGAGCGCTTGCCCTTCACGGTGACTGGGGCGCCGACGGCCTCGCTCAGGTTCCGCTCGAGCTCGGCCCGCACCGGGGCGAGCTTCGGCCGGTCGAGGACGACGGTGCAGTCGACGTTGGCCGGCGCCCACCCGGCGGCCCGGACGTCGGCGACGGCCCGGCGGAGCAGGTCGAGGCTGTCCGCGCCCGCCAGCGCGGGGTCGGTGTCGGGGAAGTGCTGGCCGATGTCGCCGAGCCCCGCGGCCCCGAGCAGCGCGTCGGTGACGGCGTGGGCCACGACGTCGGCGTCGCTGTGGCCGGCCAGGCCGCGCTCACCGGGGAAGGTGACCCCGCCGAGCACGAGCGGTCGCTCGGGGTCGTCGCTGTAGGGGTGGAGGTCGAGCCCCTGGCCGACCCGGATGGCGGGGGCGGTCACCGGCAGTGCAGCTCGGCCACCGCCAGGTCGGCCGGGGTGGTGATCTTCAGGTTGCGGGGGTCGCCGTCCACGACCACCACCCTGCCACCTCGGGCCTCGACCAGCGAGGCGTCGTCGGTGGCGTCGCCGCCTCCGACGTGTGCGGCCCGCAGCGCGGCGGCCCGGAAGGCCTGCGGGGTCTGGACGGCGACGAGGCGGGAGCGGTCGACGACCCCGCCGTCGAGGGACCGCAGCGTGTCGGTGACCGGCACGGCGGGCACGGCGGCGTCGGCCCCGTCCTCGACGGCGGCGAGGACGGCGCGCCACACGTGGGGGACGGGGACCGGCCGGGCGGCGTCGTGGACGACGATGATCTCGGCGTCGTCGGGGACGGCGGCCAGACCGGCCCGCACCGACGCGGAGCGGGTCGCGCCGCCGGCGACCACGACGTCGGCCTTCGGCTCGGGCTCGTCGGCCACGTCCCGGGGGACGACGAGGACCACCCCGTCGGAGTGCTCGGCGGCGGCGGCGAGCGCCCAGTCGAGCACCCGCAGCCCGCCGAGGCGGAGGTACTGCTTGCGGGCGCCGAAGCGGGTGCCGCTGCCGCCCGCCACCACGATCGTCCAGGTCGTCCGGCCCACGGCGCCACGCTAGCCACGAGCGGGCATCGGCCCCCCAGCCGTGACCGCGGTCACCGGGTCGCGGAGGCTCTAGGCTGATCGACGTGATCGACGTGGAGCTGCTGCGCAACACCGAGCTCTTCAGCGAGCTCAGCGACGAGGCGCTGCGACGGATCGCAGCGGCATCCACGGAGCGCTCGCTGCGCCGAGGCGACGTCATCTTCGAGGAGGGCTCCGAGCCCGAGCACCTCTACGTGGTGGAGTCGGGACGGATCGCGATCGCCAGCAAGTCGATCGACGGCCGCGAGTCGGTGTTCGCGCTGATGGAGCGGGGCGCGCTGTTCGGCGAGATGGGCCTGCTCGACGGGCTCGGCCGCTCGGCCGAGGCCCGAGCCTTGGAGCCGTCGCAGATCATCGAGATCCCCTACGGCCCGGTGAAGGAGGCGTTCGACGAGGACCCACAGCTGCTGTGGGGCGTCGTCGCGCTGCTGGCCGGTCGGCTGCGCAGCATGGACGCGGCGCTGGCCGACTCGGTGTTCCTCGACGTCACCGGCCGCACCGCCAAGCGCCTCCTCGACCTGGCCGGCGACCGGGACGAGTTCACCCTGCCGGTGACCCAGGAGGAGCTGGCCGGCATGGTCGGGGCCAGCCGCGAGCGGGTCAACAAGGCGATCGCCAGCTTCGTGCGCCTCGGCTGGCTCGACCAGTCCGACCGCCGCTACATCATCAAGGACCGCGAGCAGCTCACCCGCCGCGCCCGCTAGCACCCGACGGCGGCCCCCGGCGAGGGGTCGCGCCCGGAGCGAGGCGCGGCCGGTGGCGCAGCGAGCCCCCGGGCCCTGGTGCCGCAGCGAGCGCCGGACCCCGACGAGGCTCCGTGCGGCCGAGGCCGCCCCTCGCCCCCCTCGTCAGCTACTGGTAGCGGTCGAGGATCGAGGACTCGGCCAGGCGGCTCAGGCCCTCCTTGATGGCCCGGGCCCGGGTCTCGCCCACGCCGGCGACGTCGTCGAGGTCGTCGATCGTGGCCCGCATGATCTTCTGCAGGTTGCCGAAGCGCTGGACGATGGCCTCGATGACCGGCTCGGGCAGGCGCGGGATGCGCGACAGGAGCCGGTAGCCCCGGGGCGACAGCGGGTCGTCGAGGTCGATGGCGCGGTCTCGGAGGTTGAGGGCGGCGACCACGGCCTTGGCGTCGAGGAGGTCCTCGGTGCTGAGGTCGGCGAGCGCCTCGAGGGCCTCGTCGAGGTGCCAGCCGGCGTCCTCGTGGAAGTAGTCCTTGATCACGAGCCGTCGGTCCTCCTCGACGCCGCCGAGGAGCTCGTCGAGCTGGAGGCTGACGAGCCGGCCGTCGACGCCGAGCTCGATGATGTCGAGCTCGATCTCCTCGGCGACGCGGCGGACCATCTCGGTGCGCTGGAGGACGGTGACCACGTCGCGCACGGTGACGAGGTCCTCCACCTCGACGGTCGAGAGCTGGGCGGTGACCTCGTCGAGGCGGTCCTTGTACCGCTCGAGGGTCTGCAGCGCCTGGTTGGCCCGGGTGAGCAGGCGCGGAATCGGCTCGAGCGTGTGCTTCTGGTCCCGGGCGTAGACGGCGACGATGGCCATGTCCTCGGAGATCGAGATCACCGGGACGTCGATCGAGCGGGCCACCCGCTCGGCGGTGCGGTGCCGGGTGCCGGTCTCGGAGGTGGGGACGTTCGGGTTGGGGACGAGGTGGACGTTGGCCCGAGCGATCCGGCTGGCGTCGGAGGCCAGGATGATGGCGCCGTCCATCTTGGCCAGCTCCGAGAGGCGCTGGGGGCTGAACGCGGCGTCGAGCAGGAAGCCGCCGGAGCAGATGTTGAGCACCTCGGGGCCGTCGCCGACGACGATGAGCCCGCCCATCTTGGCCTGGAGGATGCGGTCGAGCCCCGCCCGCAGGGGGGTGCCTGGGGCGACCACGGAGAGCGCAGCGAGGAGCTCGGGGCTGCGCCGGGGTGCCATCGCCCGATCCTATCGTCAGGCGGGGGTCGATCAGGACGCGACGAGACCGGGATCGGGGCTCTGACCTGCGACGATGCGCCGGTGCGCGGTCAGCGCACGAGGTGCAGCGAGGTGGCGGCGCCGCCGGCGACGACGGCCGCGGACGTGGTGGGCGCGGGCGCGGCCTCGCCGACGTCGACGACCCGGCCCCCGCTCGGGAGCGAGCTGGCGAGGGCCACCGCCTCGGCGAGGGTGGCGGCGCGCAGCACGTCGAGACCGGACACGTCAGCGGGGGCGCTGGCCGGGACGATCGCCTGGCGGAAGCCGAGCCGAGCCGCCTCGGCCAGGCGTCTGCCGGTCTGGTGGACCTGGCGGAGCTCGCCGCCGAGGCCGATCTCGCCGCACGCGACGAGCCCGTCGGGCAGGGGGCGGCCGTCCCGGGCCGAGACGAGGGCGAGGGCGAGCGCGAGGTCGGCGCCCGGCTCGGTGACCTTCACGCCGCCCGCGGCCACGGTGTGGACGTCGTGCTCGTGGAAGGTGGTCTCGAGCCGCTTGTCGAGCACGGCGAGGACGAGGGCCAGGCGGCCGCTGTCGAGCCCCTGCGCGGACCGGCGAGGGGTGGGGATGTGGGAGCGGGCGACGAGGGCCTGCACCTCCACGAGGAGGGGACGGTGCCCGTCCAGCACCGGCGCGACGACGGAGCCGGCGATGCCGGGGCGCCGGTCGGCCAGGAACAGGGCCGAAGGGTCCGGCACCCCGACGAGGCCGCCGCCGGTCATCTCGAAGAGGCCGAGCTCGTCGGTGGAGCCGTAGCGGTGCTTGAGGGCCCGGAGGAGGCGCAGCGCATGGTGGCGCTCGCCCTCGAAGGACAGGACCGTGTCCACGAGGTGCTCGAGGACGCGGGGCCCGGCCAGCCCGCCGTCCTTGGTGACGTGGCCGACGACGACGGTGGCGATGCCCCGCGCCTTGGCGATGCGCACGAGCCGGTGGGTGCTCTCGCGCACCTGCGACACCGAGCCGGGGGCGGCACCGAGCGCCGGGTCGTGCACGGTCTGGATGGAGTCGACGGCGAGCACGGTGGGGGCCACCGCGTCGATGTGGTCGAGGACGTGGGGGACGACGGTCTCGGCGACGAGCCAGAGGTCGTCGCAGAGGGCGCCGACGCGCTCGGCCCGGCGGCGGACCTGCTGGGCGGACTCCTCCGCGGTGACGTAGAGGCAGCGGTGGCCGGCCCGGGCCAGGCCGGCGAGGGTCTGCAGCAGGAGGGACGACTTCCCCACGCCGGGCTCGCCGCCGAGCAGCGTGACCGAGCCGGGCACCACGCCGCCCTGGAGGACCCGGTCGAGCTCGCCGACGCCGGTGGCGGCGGGCGCGAAGGCCTCGACGTCCACCTCCCCGATCGGCTGGGGGGTGCCCGCCCCCTCGCCGAGGAGCTCGTCACGCCCCGCCGCAACGGTGCGCTCGACCTCCTCGACGAGAGAGTTCCACGACTGGCAGCTGGGGCAGCGCCCGGCCCACTTGGGCTCGGCGGCGCCGCACTCCTGGCAGCGGTAGACGTTGCGGGGACGGGCCATGGCCGGCGACCCTACGGACGGCCTGTGACAGCGCCGGCGACGAACATGCGTTCGACGCTAGCGCGTCGGCGGGGCGCGGGCGCGTTGGTACGTTCGAGCCACGATGGCGCCGCGCACCGACTGGAACCCGATCCTGCGGGCCGAGCTGGAG
>Ga0182741_1004312_pt1 | contig 14166 bp, 11 predicted proteins | sample eDN5th37CBELigOP_FD_128874 | JGI IMG/M metagenome (GOLD analysis project Ga0182741, IMG submission 128874) | Enriched Organic Plus compost microbial communities from Emeryville, California, USA - eDNA 5th pass 37_C BE-Lig OP (version 2) (version 2) ...
GAGGGCGGGCCGGTGAGCGCGGTCTTCTGGTACCAGGGGGAGTCCGACAACTCGACGCTCGACCTGAGGCGCGACTACTCGCCGTACACCGTGGCGGTCTTCGAGGCGATGATGGCCACGCTCACGCAAGCCACGAACGCCGTGGACCCCGTGATCATCTACGCCCAGCTCGCCGCGTACGGCTGCTGTCAGGACGGGGAGTCCGTGTTCGCGGCCTACGTGGAGCACCTGCGGTCCCACGACATCGCCGAGCGGCAGCGGCGGCTCGAGGAGGGCTCCTACCTCGGCACGCCGCACCTGCGGCCCAACACGGGCCTGGAGAGCGGCGTACCGGGCGCCCACATGGTCGTGACGCACGACCTGGCCCGCTTCGACCGCATCCACCTGAGCGCCGCGTCGCAGCAGGAGCTCGCGCGCCGCGTGGCCCTGGCGTACCAGGAGCACGTGCTCGGCTGGGACGTCGACGGCACCGGGCCGCGATTGGTGTCCCTGACACGCTCCGGCAGCACGGTCACCCTCACGTTCGACCGCGAGGTGACGGCGCCGCAGTCCACGGGCCCGGCAGCCTACTCGGGCTACTTCACGGCCTGGAGCGGTGTCCCCAACGGCGGCGACAACTACACGAGCTCGTATGGCACCAACACCGTCGCGATCACCAAGGTCGAGAGGCACGCCTCCGATCACCGCAAGGTGATCATCACGCTGGCCTCGAACCCTGGCGGCGACGTCTACGTGCGCTACATGCGCCCCCACGAGGCCACCGAGACGTCTACCTACCTGGAGGACGTCATCCGCAGCGTGGAGTCTGGGTTGCCGGCACCGGTCTTCGGGCCGCTGCGCGCCAACTGACGTCTGGCCCAGCGCCCCTGGAGCGGCCCAGCGTCGCCGCCGTTGGAGTACGCTGCTCGCTAACTCAGCGTTCCCGCCGCGCAGCCGGCGCACCGAGGAGGCAGTGAGTCATGTCGCCTACCGCCACCAGCCGCACGCACAAGCACGTGCTCACCCCGTGGAGCAAGCAGTCGGCCGTCAACACGCCGACCATCACCCACGCGCAGGGGTCGTACCTCTACGACGACGCCGGCAAGCGTTACCTCGACCTCTCGGCGGGCCTCGTCGCCGTCAACCTCGGCCACGGCCACCCGGCCGTCGTGGAAGCCATCAAGCGCCAGGCCGAACGCCTCCTCTACATCGCGCCCTCGATGATGAACGACGTGCGCAGCGAGTTCGCCGAGCTCCTCTCGGACGTCTCGCCTTGGGACGAGGGCTGCCGCGTCTTCTTCACCACCAACGGCGGTGAGGGCAACGAGGACGCGGTGAAGATGGCGCGGATGATCACGAGCCGCCAGAAGATCATGGTGGCGTACCGCTCGTTCCACGGCTCGGCGCCGGGCGCCGGCAGCCTGACCGGCGAGGACAGGCGCTGGGCCAACGAGCCCGGCATGCCCGGCGTGGTGCGTTTCTTCGCCCCGTACCCGTACAACTCTCCCTTCTTCACCGACGACCCGGCCGAGGAGGTGCGCCGCGCGCTGCAGCACATCGAGGACGTCATCACGTTCGAGGGCGGGAAGAACATCGCCGCGCTCGTCGTCGAGCCGGTCGTGGGCTCGAACGGCGTGATCGTCTACCCCGAGGGCTACCTGAAGGGCCTGCGCGATATCACCGCCCGCCACGGCATAGTGCTGGTGTTCGACGAGGTCATGACCGGCTTCGGGCGCACCGGTGACACCTTCGCCGCGCAGCGCTTCGGCGTGACGCCCGACATGATCGTCTTCGCCAAGGGCGTCGCCTCGGCCTACGTGCCGCTCGGTGGCGTGATGGTGCGTGAGTCCCTGGCCAAGCACTTCGACGACAACGCCCTGATGTGCGGCCACACCTACTCCGGCCACCCGCTGGGCATGGCCGCTGGCCTGGCCACCGTGACGACGATGCGCCAGGAGGGCCTCTTCCAGCGCGCCCGCGAGCTCGAGCCGGCCATCCGGGAGGGCCTCGAAGCCGTGAAGCAGAACCACCCCGTGGTCGGCGACGTGCGCGGCGTGGGCGCCTTCTTCGCGCTCGAGTTCGTCAAGGACCGCGCTACGCGCGAGCCCCTCGTCCCTTGGTACGGCGGCGACAACGCTCCCATCGGCAAGCTCACCGGAGCGCTCCGCGAGCACGGCGTGTACGCCTTCGGCCGTTACAACGTCCTGCTCGTGACCCCGCCGCTCACGATCTCGCGCGAGGACCTCGAGTTCGGATTCGAGGCGCTCGACAAGGCGCTCAAGGTCCTGGCCTAACGGCAACGTCCTGGAGGATCCGTCGGCCGGCGGCTCATCGAGCCGCCGGCCGCGTCGTCTCACGCCTTCGGACACCGTATGACCCGGCTCAGGCGGTTCCGACCTCTTCCGGGAAGCGATGGGTCCGGCGTACGCGACTCGCCCGCCAGGACGCTTCGAGGGCCGGCACCAAGACGGCACCGGCCCTCGGACGACGCAGGTCAGCCGCGCGTTACTGCAGCCAGCCCTCGACGACGTCGCGGTTGTCGGCGATCCACGCCCTGGCAGCCTCCATGGGCTCCATGCCTTCCTGGATCAGGAGCATGACAGCGCCCATCTGCTCACCGGTCCAGTAGAAGGCGTCCAGGAACGCGAGGGCGTCCTGCGGGGCCTCGCTCTGAGCCCAGGCGGCGTTGACGATGGTGTGGATGCTCTCCGCGTCGCCGAACACGCCCTCTGGGTCCTCGAGGTACTTGAGGTCGTAGGCGGCCCACATCCAGTGCGGCCGCCAGCTGGTGACGATCACCGGCTCCTGGCGGGAGTAGGCGCGGTCGAGGGCGGCCGTCATGGCCGCGTCCGAGCCGTCGAGCAGCACGAAGTTCGAGAGCCCGTAGGTCTCCATCGCCTGGTCGCTGGCCCTCATGAGGCCGGCGCCCGGGTCGATGCCCACGATCTCGCCGCCGAACAGGTCGGCGTTGTCGTTCAGCTCAGCGATGCTGTCGATGTCCACGTAGGTTGGCACGGCCCAACCGATGTCGGCGCCGTCCAGGTTGGGACCGAGGTCGACCAGGTCACCCTGGGTCTGCTCCCAGTACGCGGCGTGCGTGGCGGGCAGCCAAGCCGCGACGATGGCGTCGAAGTCGCCCTGCGCGAGACCGGTCCACATGGGGCCGGCGTCGACCGAGGTCAGCTCAACCTGATAGCCGAGCTCGTCCATGAGCACCGCGGCCACCACATGCGTGGACGCGATCTCCGAGTCCCAAAGAACGTATCCGAGGTCAATGGTGTCGTCTTGAGCGCTAGCGATACCGCCCAGGACTAGGCCAAATAGAGTAACGATCCATCTCTTCACGTGTAACCTCCCGTTGTACTGGAGACTTATCCGGGAGCGGAACGACAGCACGTCCCGCAGCGTACGCACGTACGCCTACCAACAAGAGCCGTTATCGGCCGCTCCCGACCGTAACATGGGTTCTCCTAAGATGCCAACCCGACGGCACGCGCAGTGCCGAACAGCGCGCACTAGCGCGTTATCAGGCGCTCCTGGTACGCCGCCTGCCCACGGAGGCCGTCACGCGGTCCAGCACGATCGCGAGGATCACGACGGCGAGGCCAGCCTCGAACCCTTGGCCTACGTTGAGCCTCTGGATCCCCCTGAGCACCTCGGCCCCCAGGCCGCGGGCGCCGATCATCCCGGCTATGACCACCATCGAGAGGTTGAGCATTATCGACTGGTTGACGCCGGCCATGATGCTCGGCCTCGCCACCGGCACCTCGACCTTCACTAGCCGCTGCCAGCTCGTGGAGCCGTAAGCCTCGGCCGCCTCGACGAGGTCGGCGGGCACCTGCCTGATGCCAAGGCTCACGAGGCGGACGAGCGGAGGGATCGCGAAGACGAAGGTCGCCACCACGCCAGGCACCACGCCGATGCCGAAGAACATGACGGCCGGGATCAGGTAGACGAACGCCGGCATCGTCTGCATGAAGTCGAGCACGGGCTTGAGGACGCCCTCCACGGCATCGCTGCGCGCCGCGAGTACCCCGAGCGGCACCCCGACGACGAGTATCAGGACCTGCGCAGCCAAGACGAGGGCCAAGGTCTGCACGAAAGGCTGCCACAGGCCCACGTTCTCCACGAGGAAGAGCCCGGCGAGAGCGAACAGCCCGACGCGCCACCCCGCCAGCGCCGCGGCGAGACCAGCCAGGACCAGGATCACCACGGGCACCGGGGCCCACTGGAGGAGGGAGAGCAGCGCGCCTATCACGGCCTCGACGCCGTCGGCGAAGGCGTCGAAGAGCGGCCCGAGCCCGTCGCGCATGGCCTCCACGGCGCCAGAGACCCACTCGCGCACCGGAACGCGGAACTCAAACATGGCGGGCCTCCGCCGCCGAGCGGCCGGCTCCCGTGCCCGTCGCGACGACCTGGCCCTCGTCGCGCGCCTCGGCCGGATCTCGGGAGGGCCGCGCCAGCGCCGCCAGGATCGCGCCCTTGACGACCACGCCCCGCAGCCTCCCACCGTCCACCACCGCCACTGGCCCCGAGCCCTCCGAGGCGATGACGATCACGTCGCTCAGGGGAGCGTCCACGTCCACGACGGCGGCGGGTTCCATGAGCGCGGTTGCGATGCGGTCGCCCTCCTTGGCGCCACCGTCCCGCAGCGCCGCCACTATCCGCTCCGAGGTCAGGTAGCCGATCACGCGCCTCTCGTCGTCGACCACGAGGACGCCCGAGAGGCCGGAGCGGCGCATCTTGTTCAGCGCCGTCTGCGGACCGTCGCGGAGGCGAGCCACCTCCCGCACGGGCTGCATGATGGAGCCCGCCGTGAGCACGCCGCTCTTGTCGACGCCCTCCACGAAGGCAGCCACGTAGTCGTCGGCAGGCGCCGTGATCAGCTCTTCCGGCGTGCCCACCTGGACCACGCGGGCGTCCTTCATGATCGCGACGCGGTCCCCCAGGCGCAGGGCCTCGTCGAGGTCGTGCGTGACGAACACGATCGTCTTCCTCATGCGCGCCTGCAGCTCGCTGAGCTCGTCCTGCATCTCGCGCCTGATGAGCGGGTCCAGGGCGCTGAAGGCCTCGTCCATGAGGAGGATGTCGGCGTCGACGGCCAGCGCTCGCGCAAGACCGACGCGCTGCTGCATGCCCCCAGAGAGCTGGTGCGGGTAGCTCCCCTCCCACCCTGCCAGGCCGACTAGCTCTATCGCCTGCTGCGCCCGCTCTCTGCGCTGGGCGGCAGGCACGCCCTGCACCTCGAGCCCGTACGCGACGTTGTCGAGCACCGAGCGGTGGGGCAGGATCGCGAACTGCTGGAAGACCATGCCGCTGAACTTCTCGCGGCGCATCTCGAGGAGCTCGCGCCTGGAGAGCCCGGTGATGTCTATACCGTCCACGAGGACGCTGCCGCTCGTGGGCTCGTGCAGGCGGTTGAGGAGCCTCAACAGCGTCGACTTGCCGCTTCCCGAGAGACCCATCAGCACGAAGGTCTCCCCCGCGGCCACTTCGAGGTTCACGTCGGCCACGCCGACGGCGTTGCCGAACCGGGCTTGCACCTCGGGTTTCGTCGCCCCCTCGCGCAGCGCCCTGATGGCGCGGCTGGGGTCGGGACCGAAGACCTTGTAGAGTCCTCGCACCGCGATCTTGGGGGGCCGCTCATCAGGCAGGGAAGCAGGGACGTCGGGTCTACTTTCGTTCCTCATGTCATCTCCGTTGCGGGCTTCGTGAAGGGATGGATCCCGATTATTACCGACGCTCCACGGTCGCGCGTCACCTGGACGCTTCCCGACCGTGGACCTCGTAACCCTACAACAGCCCCCGGAACCCGCCGTCAGCCGCGCGTCAGCGTGACCGGCCCACGGCGGGCCAGGTCACGGAGCGGAGAACGTAGCCTCACACGCTCGCGCCACGCCAGCGCGGCGGCTGTATCTTGGCCGTACCACAGCCAGGGAAGGGGGCCCCTTGGGTGTCGCTCCTCGAGCGCGAAGGCCTGCTTGACGAGCTGGGCTCGCGGCTACGCGCCGCGGCCACGGGACACGGCTCGCTGGTGCTCATGGGCGCTGAAGCGGGTGCCGGCAAGACCTCCGTCGTCACCGAGTTCGGGCGCCGCTGCGGGAACAAGGCCCACGTGCTGGTGGGCGGCTGCGATCCCCTCACGACGCCGCGCCCCCTCAGCCCGCTCATAGACATCGCACTCGACCCCCCGCTCGCGGCTCTCTGGCTCCTTCGCCGCCGAGGCGGCGCCCTACGAGCTCTTCACGGCCCTGCAGCGGCGTATGGCCGACTCGGACGTGCCCCTCGTCATCGAGGACGTCCACTGGGCCGACGAGGGGACCCTCGACTTCCTGCGCTTCATCGGCCGCCGCGTCGAGGCGCTCCCGTCGCTGGTCCTGGCCACGTTCCGCGACGACGAGGTGGGGCCGCAGCACCCGGCGCGGCCGGTGATCGGAGAGCTCACCTCCCGTCCGGCCGTCACGCTGCTGCCCGTGCCTCCGCTGAGCGTGGAGGCCGTCACCGCGCTGGCCGGCGGCGACGCCGCGCTGGCCGCCCGCATCCACAGGGTCACCGACGGGAACGCCTTCTACGTGACCGAGGTGCTGGCCTCCGGTGAGGAGGTGCCCAGCACGGTGAGGGAGGCGGTCCTGGCGCGCGCCGCGCGGCTGGGCGAGGGCGCCCGGCGCGTGGTGGAGGTCGTGGCCACGGCGCCGCGGTCCCTCGAGCTCGAGGTCGCGCTGGAGGTCGCGCACGCGGGACCGGAAGACGCCGACGAGGCCGTGGCCGCCGGCGTCCTGCTGGCGGACCGCGGTCACCTGCGGTTCCGCCATGAGCTCGCCCTGGCCCTCAGTCAGCTCGGCCACGCGCGCTTCCGTGCCGGCCTCGACGACCAGGTGGCTGCCCCCATCGAGGAGTGCCTACGGCTCCTGACGTCGTCGCCGGACAGCCCGGCGAAGGCGCGCGCCTACGCCCAGGTGGCCATGGTCAACATGCTGCAACGGCAGTACGCGCCGGCCTTGGCGGCGGCCGAGCCCGCCCTCGAGGCGGCGCGGCGTCTCGGCGACGACAGGCTCCTGGGACGCACGCTCATCACCCTCGGCGCCACGGAGGTCGTCATGGGCGACGCCCATCGCGGCGTGGCGCTCCTCAAGGAGGCCCGGGAGCTGGGCGAGCGCGTGGGCGCCGCCGACGTGTCGCGGCTCGCCGTGTGGATGCTCGGTTCCGGCGCCGGCGAGGCCCGGCTCTACCACGAGGCCGAGGAGGCGCTGGCGGCGCTCGTGGCTGCCGCCGTTGACACGGACGACGACGCGGCCCTGGCCTACGGCGTGGCCTGGCAGGCCCGCATCGCCTTCGAACGCGGTGAGTACGGGCGGGCGTTGCGGCTAGCGGAGCGCGTGCCGCCGCGGCCTGGACACGGGATCATCGGGCCCATCACGGCACTCGGGGCCAAGGGACGCACGATGGTGCGGCTGGGCCAGCCCGGTGCTGGCGACGTCCTGCGTCAGGCGCTAGCCGTGAGCCCGCACGCCGCCCTGCAGTACGTCTGGTCGCCGTGGTGCGGCCTGGCGGAGCTGGCTTGGCTCGAGGGACGCGAGGGCGACATCCCCGGCCTGCTCGCGCATGTGCTGCCGCTGGTCCTGGCGTCGGACAGCCCCTGGGCGCGCGGCGAGGTCTCGCTCTGGTCGTGGAAGGCCCGGACCATGGAAGTGCCGCTGCCAGGCTCTGCCGAGCCCTTCGCGGCGCTGGTGCGCGGCGACTGGCGGCGCTCGGCGGAGCTGTGGGCGCAGCTCGGCTGCCCCTACGAGCGCGCGTTCGCCTTGGCCCACGGCGACGAGGAGGCCATGCGGGAGGCCCTGGGCGAGTTCAGGCGCCTCGGGGCCCAGCCAGCGGCGGCGCGCCTGGTGGCCGCGATGCGAGAGCGCGGCATCTCACGCCTGCCGCGGGGCCCGCGGCGTGTCACCAAAGGCCACCCGGCGCTGCTCACGGCGCGCCAGGCCGAGGTCCTCGAGCTCATGGTCGCCGGGCGCACGAACGCCGAGAGCGCGGAGAGGCTCGCCATCACCGAGAAGACCGCCGAGCACCACGTGTCGGCGGTGCTCGCCAAGCTCGGCGCGCCCAACCGCGCCAGCGCCGTGGCCATGGCCTTGGGGATGGGCCTCGTCACCAGGCCGGACGGCCCAAGCTAGGGGGTTCCCCCGATTCGCGGCTCGGCCTCGACGCGGCAGCATCGTGGCGACCGAACGGGTCGGAAGGAGCCGAAGATGCCCCAGTTCATCATCGAGAGGACGCTGCTGGGCGCCAGCCAGCTCACGCGCGAGCAGCTCCGCGACATAGCCAGCACCTCCAACGAGGTCGTCGCCGGCCTCGGTATCCCCTACCGCTGGCTGCACAGCTACGTGGCCGGCGACAAGATCTACTGCGTCCACGAGACGGAGAACGCCGACATCGTGCGCGAGCACGCGCGCCGTGGCGGTTTCCCGTGCGACTCCGTGACGGTCATCGCCGAGGTGATCGGACCGGAGACGGCGAGCCTCTGACGGCGGCCCGGTGGCGCCACCCTGTGCGGGTGACCAGAGGGGGGTGAGCCGCGTCGGGACGTACCGGCGCCGCTTCGACAAGCGAGGCGCCCGCGGCCTCTAGTGGCCGCGGGCGCCCGCGTTCTGGCTAGGTGTCCTCAGACCGTCAGCGGTCGAGCCAGGTGGTGCGCAGGCCCAGGTAGCTGGTGTTCGGGAAGTGCTCGAAGCCCTTCACGTCGGTGCCCAACGCCTCGAACTGCGAGCTGTGGAAGAGGAACACGTGCGGGGCGAGCTCCAGGATGCGCTGCTGCGCCTCGACGTAGATGGCGCGGCGCTCCTCCTGGTCGGCGACCTGGCGGCCGCGCTGGAGCAGCGCGTCGAGCTCGGGGTCGCTGAACTTGCCGAGGTTGCCGCCGTTGCCCGTGTAGAAGACGTTGAAGAGGAAGTCGTCGGGGTCGCTCTGACCGGACTCACCGAGGATGGTGGCGGCGAAGTCGCCCTCGAGCGCCTTGGGGAGGTAGATGGACCAGTCCTCGGCGACGATGTTCGCGCGGATGCCGATCTCGGCCAGGTTCGCCTGGACGACCTCGGCGGGCGTGCGGAGGAAGTCGTAGGTGCTCGTGACGTAGAGGTCGAACTCGAACCCGTTCGGGTAGGCCGAGGCGGCCAGGGCGGCCTTCGCGGCCTCCACGTCGCGGCCAACGTACGGGCTGTCGCTCACGCCGTAGTAGTTGGAGGCCGGGATGGTCGTGCCCGTGGCGGGGACGCCGCCCGTACCGAACAGGGCCAGGTCGACGATCGCCTGCTCGTCGATCGCGTAGGCGATGGCGCGGCGCACGTTCACGTCGTCGAACGGGGCGCGCTCGACGTTGAAGTAGATGCTGCGGAAGTTGGCCGCCAGGCCGCCCACGACCTCGACGCCTGGGTCGGCGCGGAGGATGTCGACGTCAGCCGCGGGCACGTACTCGATGAAGTCGACGCTGCCCGTCTGGATCGCGGTCGTGCGCGCGGTGGGATCCGGGTAGAACTGGAACGTGATGCCGTCGAGGTAGGGCAGCTGGTTGCCGTCGGCGTCGGCGCCCCAGAAGTCAGCGTTGCGCTCGAGCACGAGGCGCGTCTGAGGCACGTACTCGACGAACCTGAACGGGCCGGTGCCCACGACCACGTTCTGCAGGTCGCCGTTGGCGAGCACGACGTCCTCGGAGACGATGACGTTCAGGCTGTGCGCCAGCTTCGAGAGCAGCGGGCTGAAGGGCTCGGAGAGCGTCAGCACCACGGTGAGGTCGTCGGGCGCCTGGATGTCGGCGACCACGGCGAAGTCGTCGCCGCGCGGCGAGGCGACGGCCGGGTCCTTGATGCGGTTGATCGAGAAGACGACGTCGGAGGCCTTGAGCGTGTCGCCGTCGTGGAACTTGACGCCTTCGCGCAGGTGGAAGGTCCAGGTGAGGCCGTCCTCGGAGACGTCCCACGACTCGGCGAGCGCGGGCACGATCTGCAGCGAGGAGTCGAACGCCACGAGCGTGTCGTAGACGTTCTCGAGCATGTTGCGCGTGGAAGTGGCGTTGGTGATGTGGGGGTCGAGGCCCACCGGGTCCGTCTGCATACCGGCGACGAGCGTGCCGCCGTACTTCGGCTGGGCGAGCGCCAAGCCGGCGAGGGCGATGAGGGCGAGGACTATCAGGCGACGAGCCATGCAGGACCTCCTACTGATCCGCTGTCCGCAGAGGATACCCAAAGAGAGGGCGCGACGTGCGTCGGAGACGTTGATGCTCCCTTCAGGCTCGGCGGCGGGCGCCGGGCGCCGCTCCCTCGATGGGCCTGGTCAACGGCCGCGGGTGCGCGGGTCGAGGGCGTCGCGGAGCGAGTCGCCGAACAAGTTGAACCCGAGCACGACGACCATGATCGCCAGGCCAGGCGCCACGGTGGCCCACGGCGACAGCGAGAGGAAGCGTCTCCCCTCCGCCACCATCAGGCCCCAACTCGCCGCAGGCGGCTGCGTCCCCAGCCCGAGGAACGACAGCGAGGCCTCGGCGAGGATCCCGTAGGCGAGGCGCAGCGTCACCTCGACGATGAGCGGCGCCGCGGCCGCAGGCAGCACGGCCACCAGGAGGACGCGCCAGTCGCGGCTGCCCAGCGAGCGGCTGGCCTCCACGAACAGCTCCTCCCGCACCGTGAGCACGGCACCGCGGGCCACCCTGGCGAACGGCCCCACGTACACGAGGCCGATAGCCAGCACGAGGTTCACGAAGCCCGGCCCCAGGAACGCCAGCAGCGCGATGGCCAGGAGGATGGCCGGGAACGACAGCAGGATGTCGGTGACGCGCATGATGAGCCCGTCCACCCAGCCGCGGTAGTAGGCGGCCAGCACGCCGAGGGTGCCCCCAACGAGCAACGCGAAGAGAGTGGACGCCGCTGCCACGGAGAGCGAGCTGCGGCCACCGTAGATGATGCGCGAGAGCGTGTCGCGCCCGTACTGGTCGGTGCCCAGCAGGTGCTCGCGGGTGGGTCCGAGGAGCCGGGCCGGCGGGTCGAGAGCGACGGGGTCGTAGGGCGCGACCCACGGGGCGAAGACCGCAGCCAGCACGGCCACGACGATGATCACCGCGCCGAAGCCACCCGCACCGCTGAGCGCCACGCGCACCGAGTTGCGGCGCCGCGAAGGGCGGCTCGCGCTCTTCTTGGTCTCGGCAGCCTCACTCATAGCGCACCCGCGGGTCGATGAGCGCGTACAGCACGTCCACGACGAGGTTCACGACGACGAAGGAGAGGGCTATCAGCAGCACGGCCCCCTGCACTACCGGGTAGTCGCGCAGGTTGATGCCCTCGAGCGCGAACCGCCCGACGCCGGGCAGGCTGAACACCTGCTCCACGATCACGGCGCCTCCCAGCAGCTGGCCGAACTGCAGCCCCACCACAGTGACGACCGGGATGAGCGCGGTGCGCAGCGCGTGCCTCAGGACCACCGTCCGCTCCGCGAGGCCCTTGGCGCGGGCCGTGCGGACGAAGTCGAGTCCCAGCACCTCGAGGAGCGTCGAGCGGACGATGCGGGCGGTGGCCGCCGCCAGGATCAGACCGAGAGACAAGGCCGGCAGGACCATGTGTCGCAGGTTGGCCAGGACGCCCTCGTTCAAGGGCACGTAGCCCGCCGGCGGCAGCCAGCCCAGGCGCAGCGAGAAGAGCAGTATCAGCAGGATCCCGAGGAAGAACCCCGGTATCGAGAGGCCCAGAAGGGCGAACACGGAGCCCAGGTGGTCCACCCATCGCCCGCGGTTGAGGGCCGCCAGCACGCCGACGGGCACGGCTATGACCAGCGCCACGACGAGGCTCAGCAGCGTCAGCTCGAGGGTCACCGGGAACCGCATGCCCAGGTCGAGGGCCACGGGACGGCCGGTGCGCAGCGAGGTTCCCAGGTCGCCCTGCAGCGCCGCGCTGGCCCACTGCCAGAACTGCACGTGGACGGGCAGGTCGAGGCCGAACATCCTCCTGAGCTCGGCCAGGCGCTCCTGAGACACGTTGCCCTGGAGACCGACCAGGTTGGTGACGACGTCGCCCGGCACGGCCCGCATGAGGAAGAAGACGATGAGCGCTACCCCGAAGAGCGTGGGGAGGGCCAGGAGACAGCGTCGACCGACGTAGCCGAGCATGATGAGCGCCAATCCTAACAACGCGCCCTGCCCCATCCCGCCGGGCGCCGGCGCGGGACGGAACTGGCGCGCGGCTCCCGGCCGGCGTAACCTGCCGGGGTGCCCATAAGAGACGAGTACATCGAGCGCGTCGTGCGCCAGCTGGCGGCGGCGTTCCTGCGGCTCACCTCGCGCGTCACGGCGCTCGAGGAGACGGACGTCGAGGCCGCCGAGCTGCGCGCCGAGCTCGACGACGTCTACCGCCGCTTCCTGGGCACGAGCGCCGAGCTCGTCTCCCGCCTCTCCACCGACGACCTGCTGGCCGTCATCGGCTCGGCAGGCTACGTGGACGGCGAGCGGGCCTACCTGCTCTCCGCCCTGCTGGAGACAGAGGCTGAGCTCGAGCACGCCCTCGGCGCCCCAGGGGACGACCCTGTGGTCGTCTCGCTGCGGTCGCGCGCGCTCGACATGGCGCTCGAGGCGGGCATCGAGGAGCTGGGCGAGCCCGACCTGCCGCTACGCGTGCAGCGCTTGCTGGCCCTCACGCCGGAGGGCTCCTTGAGCGCCGCCACCCGCGAGCGGCTCGTCTGGTTCTGGAAGGCCCTCAGGCGTTACTCCCGCGCCGAGGACGCGCTGTTCGAGTGGCTCGACGAGGTCGATGACGGGGACACCTTGGACGTCGCGCGGACGGCGGGCCGCTTCTACGCCGACCTGGAGCTACTCGACGACGTCGCCCTCGAGGCGGGCGGCCTTTCTCGGGACGAGCTGGCGGAGGGCCGCGCCGACGTCGAGTCGCGGCTTGGCGACCGCTTGCCGCCGGCCACGGGCAGGTAGAGCAGCGTCGACACGGCCGCCAGGGCCGCCAGCATCAAGAACGCCGGCCGGTAGGCCGCGGCGCCGTAGCCTTGGACGGAGGCGCCGGTCTCGACGATGGCGCCCATCAGCCACTGCAGGGCCATGGCGCCGCCGATGCCGAAGAAGTTGACGAACGTGATGGCCCTGCCGAGCGTTGAGGGCGGCGCCACCTCGCGGGCGTGCGCCATGAGCACCGCCACCAACGCCCCCGAGAAGCCGAGCGCCACGTAGACGACGCCGAGCACGGCCTGCGGCATCCCCGCCGGCGCGGCGGCCAGCACGAGGTTGGCGGCCAGCGACAGCGCGCCGAGCACGAGCACCGTGAGGAACCGGCCGAGGGTATCGGCCATCCAGCCGGTGGCGGCGTTCCCCACCACCACGCCGACGCCCAGCGCGATCAGCAGGTTGCCGACCGGCACCGGCGCGAGCCCGTAGACGTCGCCCAGGTACGGGCCGGCCCACAGGCCCTGCACCGCCAGCACCGATCCCACGAGGCCCAGGTTCACGAACGAGATGCGCCAGAAGACGTGGTCGCGCATTACGCCTATGAGCCCGGCGGCCGGCTCGGCGTTCGCGTCGACCCGCGACGCACCCGCACCCTCGACCCTGGGCTGCGCCGACGCCGCGGGGGCCGGGGCGTCCTTCGTGAGCAGGACGATGGCCGCCGCCGCGGCCAGCACCACCGCCGCCCCGCCCACGAACACCGCCCGCCAGCCGAACGAGCCGGCCAGGAGCGCCAGCGGCGTGCCGGCCACCAGCGCGCCCGCAGAGCCCACGGCCACGAACAGCCCCGACACGGTGGCGAAGCGGCCGGGCGGGAACCAGGCGGCGAACGCCTTCAGCGAGCCCATCAGGACGCCGGCGAAGCCGACGCCCAACAGCGCCCGCCCAGCGGCGAGGGGAAGGAACCCACCGCCCAGCCCGAACAGCGCCGAGCCGGCGGAGCCTGCGAGCAGCATCACTGGGATCACGCGCCGGCTCCCCCACCTGTCGAGCGCGCCGCCGAGCGGGATCTGGACGACGGCGAACGTGAGGAAGAAGAGGCTCGTCATGAGCCCCAGCTGCTCGGCGTCCAAGCCGAGCTCGTCGCGCAGGTCGCTGGCGATGACGGCGTTGGCCGACCTGTAGAAGTAGGACAGCAGGTACGCCGCCACCCACACCAAGAAGAGACGCAGCCTGCCGCCGGCGAACATCCCGAGAATCTAACCGGC
>Ga0182741_1004313_pt1 | contig 14165 bp, 7 predicted proteins | sample eDN5th37CBELigOP_FD_128874 | JGI IMG/M metagenome (GOLD analysis project Ga0182741, IMG submission 128874) | Enriched Organic Plus compost microbial communities from Emeryville, California, USA - eDNA 5th pass 37_C BE-Lig OP (version 2) (version 2) ...
AGTGGTGTAATCGTGAGATACAGAGCTCCACCCAACTGAGTGTTACCTTGCTGAGTGAGCAATGGTATCCATGCTGACAAGGGCCTGATGGGTGAGCTTGTCAGGCAATACCCCAGAATGACTTTGGCTGGGAGTGAGATGCGACCGAGGACTTCATACGAAGATGATGACAGTGACAGTGGATCGCCTCCATGAGCATCAACCACGAGAACATCAGCAGGAGAACACCAGGGAAGCAAGAATTTCGAATCCCAGAACTGCGAAGAATGCACCGGGACAGTGTCTGCCGTAGATTTCCATTGTAAGAAATATGACCAGGCCATAGAAGCAACGGTTGCACCTGTTTGTGCGGGCGATTGACCCTGGGTTTCGGAGGTCACAAATACAGATTCAGGATCAAACATCGTTCCGTTGTTCGCGTCAAGCGCGGTGGGAGCAGAAGTGTCGGTCTTACCAGAGGTTGCGGCAAGGAAGGTTGAGCTTAATGCTAAAATCGGTGCCGGAACTACAATTGGTGGGGCGTTAGGATCGAACTGCTCCATGCTGGAGGGCCCACCTAAACCGGATTGATGCGACTCCGCGAATTGAGCCATTCCTACGTCGGACTTCACTTCGGTGGAGGATGACACATCACTTGCAGTCTCACAGCCGTCTGGATTTCTTGAACCCGTGGTGGGATGAGACTCAGCAATCACTTGTGTGGACGGAATAATATAAGCGGTGAAAGCGATCGATCCCCCTTTTGAAATCCCACACGATTCGACCAGTTCGATTGAGAACAAGCCGACATCGGGCGAAGTGCTTGCCCGGAGCATCGCTTGCGCAATGAGTTGATTGTCCTGACGCTTCTTTGGTGCTGACGAATCAGTGAATGATTGCTTGAACTTGTCGAAAAACTTCGAGAAAGCGGTGCGCTTTTTCGAAGAGCGAATCAGCGCGGTGTTAAAGCTGCTTGCAGCCGTGTTAGCACCGTTGATGCCTGCGGCTGCGTTCTGATTTGGTTGTCCTGCTGGTTGTGTCACACTAGGCACAATTAGCGGGGCTGCGTTGGCGGGGCCCGAGACAGATTTCCGGGCTATCCCACCACGTTTTCCGCCTCCGGTGGACAGACCAGCGTAAACTACTACTGGTGCGTCATCATCATCAGCATCTGCAGGTCCGGACTTGCTCAAGATATTCAATGCAGACGGTAAGTCCGATCCCCAACATTTATCACCATCCGCTCGACTTCGACTCTCATTATCATCATATTCCATGGCTCCAGTTTCCGATTCAGAGCCCGCATATCTCTCTGAATCCAATCTTCTCAATCTCAATAGCGCTGCAGCAGGGGCCTGGCGCCAGCAGAGCTGACTCAAGGTGAGGCTTAGGTCACTACTACTTCCTACTTGAGCACGTCGAACCTTGGAGCAAAAGACCGAAAAGCTTCGTTGAAAAAGGGAGAGATCGCCATTGAAGTGTGTTTGAAGCATGCTCAAGAACGAGCGGAACTGCGAATCCAGTGCTGAGGGAGCAAGCGCAATGTCACCAGGAAGCGAAACATGCCGGAGATGTTCCGGTCGGGCACTGATGAGCGGGCTTGGCCTTGGAGGAACTACATTGGGCTTAGTCTGTAGGGGTTGAGACCGAGTTCCTGGGTTCTTTGCACCCTGCACCACTTGGACATGCAGAGGGTTTTGGTAGAGGTGGAAGTCTGGGTCCGGGACCGAAACTACGGGGTCTGACTCGTTCTGTTCCGATGAATCCGCGTGAGTTGATGTGGTGCTAGTTGGCCGATCCAAGGCACTGAGCAGTGGCATTGTGGCAAATTGAGGTGCGCTGGGAGAAATCGGTGTGATAAGCCTTGTGGTACCCGGAGTTCGCAGAATAGCTGTTCCTCCTACGGTCGTTATGGATGTTGACGACGGAGTGGCTAGTAGTGGCCGTCGTGTGGAGGTTGAAGAGCTGGATAAAGTCTCCTTCTCTTCTGTAGAAGTGTTTTCCACCGGGTTCACAGCAGATCGGATCGGGGCAGGTGTGCTAGTCGCCGCAGCGGCGATCGCCGAGATGGTGGCTACGGCAGCTTGAAGTTGCTCGTTTGTCTTTGTCGCAGCCAATTGACGCATCTGGCGGACAACTTCAGTAGACGTCCCTGCTTGTTCCTGCCGAGATTGACGAGATTGGAGGGGCGGGGGTCCCAGTCTTCCGGAATGCGAACCAGGGCCCGGAGAGGTACCTCGCCCCGTGGTTCTAGCAAGGGCAGCAGCAGCCGCTGCAGCGGCAGCGATTCGACTATTCATGACAGCCACGCCAACCTCGAGGGCGTTGCCTACTAGTGAAATTACCACGCTGCACATTGGTAGTTCCGTCTGGATCAAATGTTTTGGGAGCCACACGCTGGACGGCGATGACGACGATTGGGCCATTGCCTTGGAGCGGTAGTTATACAAAGCCTGAAGTTCACTTTCGCTTAGTAGACTCAGTCCGTATGGAAGAAGGGATGACGGAACAGAGCTCCGAGGGACGGAGATGACTGGGGCCATACTTGGGGATGCAGCCAGCTTTAGAATGGCTTCCTCTTCTGGAGTCAAGGGCGCAGGGGGGCCACGCCGTTGCCACGTCGCAATCATTCTCGCCACAGCAACAAAATCCGTTTCGTTGAGGCCACGCGTTTGCCGATGAAGCACAATCTGATCCATCAGGACCCAAAGTGCCGCCTTGGCTTTCTGAGTAAACTGGTATTGGGGTTGCTCTGTGCATTGCGACAGAAACAAATTCAACTCAGAGCTCATCATCAGTGGTGTTGCCGGTTGCGTGCCAGGTGCGCCAGAGGACGAAATCAGGGCGGCGGCCGCAGCTGCATGCGGGTGTGATGGATTCGAGAGCCGAACATCTAACATCGAAGCGGCTTTACCGTGGGCGACATAATGGTTGAAAAGTTTTGAATAAAGATACCTTGCAATCTCAGGAGTTTGGGCGTTACATGGGTGTGCGATGTGCTGGTTCGGTTCATGGGCGGCAGCGTTAACAACTTCAAGCGGCGGAACCAAGTTCGGGTTTGTGAATTGGTGACCGTTCAATCGAGGTGGAGTTTGTGGCACGTTTGATGATGCTAGCAGCTCAGGGGAGCTGGGATGGTTCTGGTGGAACTGGGGGAGTGCTGCGGTTGTTATTGCTGTTGCAGTAGCAGAGCCATCGTCAACATCCCCGCTCACACACTTCTCCTCTCCCCTATGAGCAGGCTCTAATTTCAATGCCTGTACTGGCGTGCTCGATTGATCATGGCTCTGGGTACTTGGCGGTAAAGGGGGATAAAGGGAGGGCTGTGGAAGGGGTGGAGGCACAGCACGAGCTTCTGGTGCTGACGTCGACGATGTGAGCACCGGCATGGCGGGAAGAGTTGGAGGTATAGGCGGGTTTACTGCGGAACCTCCCATTGTTGCTGTCGGCACGGGAGGCGTTGGTAACGCTGGAAGCGGGAGAGGAGGAAGTGCAGCATTTAGCCTAGGCGGTGGCGGTGGTTGCGGTGGCGGTGGTTGCGGCGGCAGTGGAGGTGGCACCGCAAGTGAACCTCGCTCGGGCGACGCCACTTGGAGGACAGGTGGAACTGGCAGTTGTCCTGGTGATGGAAGCGGTGGTGGCTGCGGGAGCGGCCGCACGGACGCTTTCGTGTCCATCTGAACAGTCTATATGCCCAGGCTTTGCCTCAATGGACCCCGTATCTTCACTTCAACACCGAATGTTGCTGTCAAGTTCACAGATATGCTCACGATGGGGGTCTCCTCCCAATTACTGTTTCAGGCTCAAGTGAATCTGCGCCAACAGATTGGCGTGACAAAAGCGGGGGAGCCACACGTAAGTAGCTAGACCGCACACTATTCTCGTGCTGTCTCAGCTGACTCGCGTTCCTATCTGTCGCCACTTGTGTGTTAAGAGAATCCACCCGCCGTGATTCCCCTTGTCTAGAGCCTTTGAGTGGATTACAAGTGATTCGTTGCGGGCATCCCGCGAAGTTGGGTAGAGCATGAGGAGGGATGCTATGTAACGAGGTGCTCCTGGAGGGCTATGCCGCACAGCGCATTTCCGCCGTGTACTGCACCTCGAATTAGATCGAAACGCCGGTGATGTGAAAAACACAGGCGATTTTCACACCGGACATACATCACCCTAGGGTTTATCCAGATAGAGTCAGCACGCAATGATACAGTAGGCTGACCTATGTACCTCTCTCTGCTTCACACTATCCCAGTCCCGTGATTTCCACAATTGTGCATTCTAGTTGATTCCTCCTGATTTCCCTCGTTTGACCGGGCGAGGGTGGATGGTATTTCCGTCCTGGCACCATGATAGAGGTAGCGCGAGAACAATACTATGACTTGAAGAAAAATGCAATATATGCTGAATAGGCAGTTCTGGGTAAGTTCACAGGTTTTTTCGACAGTCGTATGTGTTGTACGGATCTCAGGAACCGCCCTCCGCTCAGCAAGCACAGAGATCTGAGACAACTGACACAACGTCACGGTATCGAAATCGCCATGTTGGTACGTTTCAATTCGTTGGATCCCGTCGCAGTTGCATAGAACGCAACTTGAGGGGCTCGTGTGAACTAGTCTATTCCCGCTAGTCAGACTGAACACACGACATATCTACAGATCCTCACTCCCTCATTTCTCTTCTTCAGCGTGCCTCGTGTTTCTGGACCAAACACATGTAGCGCGCTCTACCTGGGCATGCCATAGTGTTTGGTTTACTGCTGGAGGAGTGCTGCATGCGTGGCTTTGGCTTCATGCATGTTCCTGTGTCCTAGACAGCCAAGGTTCATGCACGATTAAATTGGTTGCTGACGTACAATCGTAGACATCAGCGTTGTGCACGCCAGGGAGAGGTGTGCTAGCACAGCAACGGCATGTATCGCGCACTTACCGCTTATCTGTTGCATGTGCCGCCCTACGCCTCGCTTACCCTTCTAGGGCATGGGCTACAAAGTTAGCGAAAGGGTGGACATGGAAACCCCCATACTCGCTTACGTCTCGGACGCCTATTCGACTGAGGACGGTACGTAGAGCAACCAAGAACTCGAGACAATAACTATTCTGGCGTTGTTGCTAAGTCCCAGGTTTTCCTCTTAGGAGCTCACCTCATATTCCATTGTGTTCCGTTCCGTCCCTGTAGCCAGAAAAATCCAACCACTTGTCAAGGCGATTGATCAAACTCGTCACCAGGTGAACCAATCGCTTGCTAGTAAGGATCCCTTGTCACAGACCCGGCTTTTGATCCTCGACTACTATGCTGTTCTGACCGAGCTCCAGCAGAGGTTTGAATTTGGTGATGATCGACGTTCCGTGGGTCTTACACTTCGACGAGATAAGCGCACCAACATTACGATTCCCTTTTGCTATAATGAAAGCGTTCAATCAGGCGCACCGGGCTCGCGTGCTTCACGAATTACCTCGACCAAAATCGAGTTTGAGAAGTGCGCCATGATCTTCAACTATGGTGCACGGCTGTCGCGCGAGGGAGTAGATGCTAAAGGTGTACCGGACACAGGTCTAACACGCGCCTGCCAGCTCTTCCGTGAGGCGTCTGGTGTTTTCGCGTACTTGAGCACATGCCCCGATGCCAAATCCGTAAATAACCTGACTCCTGACTTCTCTGTCGCTGTGACTTCATGGATTTCGAACCTCATGCTCGCACAGGCCCAAACTTGCGTTTTTGAGAAGGCAGCAGCCTCAGCAAATCCTCCAGCTTCGCCTGAGAGCGAGTCACCAGACAAGCCGAAGACCCCAGTTGTTGGTCCTGAGAGTGTTGCCGCACTTGCCTCAGGATGTGCCTCACTCTACACTAAGGTGTGTAATGCAGTTGCCAGCCAACCAGCGCTTAAAGCAGCATTAAGCGCTGCCGCTTTTCCATGGGATGCGCACGCTCAGTTCCAGCGATGCTGCTTTACCGGAGCGGCACATTTTTGGTACGCTAAGGCGCTTGCCGCGAAGCATGATTACGGTGGAGAGATTGCTCACCTCAGAGCAGCGAAGCAGTTTACACAGAGTGCAAGTCACTTCGATGAAAGCGTTCGCAAGAGCAACGAGGCGCTGGTTGCTCGCAAGAACAACTTCATCGAGGTAATCCAGCAACGACTTTCCGCCGCTGAGCGAGATAACGACACCATTTACTTTGCTCAGATCCCATCAACGATTTCCCCGGTCGAGCCTAAGGTCCTCGTCAGCCCTATCGCATTTGATCCAAAAGCAGGGCTTGAGGCCGCGCTTGCTGCCGAGCCACAGCAAAGGACTCTTCTCCCACGTCTCGTCGAATTGAAAACACTCGTGTCTGCTTCAGTACACTCGGCGAGTCAAGATTTTGCACGCAAACTGTCAGCTGCAGTTGACGACGCAGTAATCGTGGCTGATTCAGCGATTGCAAAGATTCGAACCGAACTCAACTCGCTTGGGCTGCCATCGTCACTTGATGCTGTCCTGAGCATGGCCAAGGCGGCGGAGGCTGCGAGACTTGCGGGTAAAGGTTCAAATGGAGAGCTGGCTGGAGTCCAATTTGCAGGCATCCCCGCTGACATGAAGGCGCAGCTTGCAACATATAAACAAAACGGAGGCATTGCAGGGCTAAGGAGCTATTTCAATTCAATTCAGAGCACTGCTGTGGAAGCCGACTCGCGGATTAACGCTCTGAGTTCTGCCCTTGAACGCGAGTCAGCTGAGCTCCCTGCAATGGAGGCTCAGTTTGGGAATCGATGGATCAAACCTGAAGATCAGGTCGAGCTCAAATCTCTTCGCACAGATCTCGACTCAATTACGAACTTGTTAGCTACAGCTGCAAAGTCGAATCAAGTTGTGGCAGATGAGCTCACACGCTTTTCAGCTAGTGAGAATGCCAAATTATTGGAACTATCCGAAGCCGAACTAGACAAACGCTTTTCTGAGATCCAGCGCGCGGAGCAACAAGAGAGAGCTAATGCACGTGAAGAGGCGAGGCGCAAACAGCGTGCGGAGCTCGCCTCATCTGAGGAAGACGCAAACTTAGACATTTATGAGATCCTAGCCAAGCGCCCAGCTACCGTTTCCCTCAAAGCAAGCCTTGACGCGTTGGCCCTTTACGTTGACCAACGAACCACACTGGTGCAACAGGCTCGTGAAGTGGCTGAAAAGGCGAAGGATCAGTGCCCACAGGCACTTGCGAAGTGTGACAATGAGGCGAGTTACGGCTCCACGCTGAGTGAGCTCGAGGCTCCTGTACAACAGATTCTTTCACAACTGAAGGATAATTCGAAGGCCGAGCAGCTTCTTACTGATGTTCGTGAGAAGAATGTCGCATTTGCAGCTGAGGTCAAGACCGCTACATCAGATCCTTCGTTGTCTTCGACCGAATCGAAAACGACTCAATCTGAAAACTTCCTGAAGTCGATCAATGATGCTTTAGAGGCTCAGGGTAAGCTCTTTGCGAACCTGCAAGAGGGCTACAATTTCTACTCTCAGCTATTGGAGGGGGGAATTGAACCCTTAAGTAACAAGATTAACGCACATATCGCGAGGCGTGAAAGTCTTCGTGCTGCTCTCATAGATGAACTCCAGCGAACACTCGCCGCATTCACAGCCCCTTCGCAAGGTCAGCAGCAGTCGCCCTCCGCGAGAGCTGGTGCTGCTACATCCACCCCATCATCAACGGCAACACCAACTGCATCTGGGCCTCAGCAGCAACCTCCCCAGAATGGCGCCGCTCCTCAGGGTTATTCGCAGCCAGCGAGCTACCCCGCAGCCCAAATTCTCCAGAGCCCTTTTCCGCCTCAAGCACCTGCTCCGACTCCTGGCGGCTATCCTCCACAAACTAACGCGCCGATGGGTTACTCCCCACACCCGCCACCTGGCTTCACACCTAATGCCGATGCTTATTACTCTCCAGCTGCCCAAGGCTATGCTCCACCACCTCCAAACTTCATGCCACCACCAACTGGACAGGGCTATCCAGGCTATCCCGGTTATCCCCCGAGACGCTAGTTGTCGTGATGTATGTATGTGTCAGTCTGAGGGTGCCATTATACGTATCCACACATTATGCTCTCAAGGATGGGAATGCAAGTAACTTCGTTTTATCAAACCGTTCCCTTTGGGCTTCGTGAACGAGCCCCTTCCTTCCGTTGATTCTTTCACGGACTTGTGTTTAACTAAGGGCTGTATGCGAATAAAACGACCACCCCAGCGCCATCTACCGCCTGCGTATCAAGTCTGATGAGCTGTTGCCCGTTACTCGAGTGTCTTTATCCTCTCAAATTCCAGTGACCCTGAAAAACCAAGTGTTGGTACATAATAACTAGCTGTGCTGAAAGGGGCATTGGGCCCAAACCGCACGAGGTGGTAATCACTGCACTCGATGGGCAAGCCTACCGAAAAGCATGGGAAACAAGGATTCAAAGCATATACTCTCGCAACAATCGTTCTCCTAGCAACGATTTTGTTCGGAGCGGATTGGGCCTTGGTTTGGCGTAACGCCTCCGCAGAGAGGGGGACAGGTGACGCACACCATGCGGCTCAGTCCAAGTTCTTGGAGCAGGGTCTGTACAATATCACTTGTGCAGCCCGCGACCGCGTCTTCGAGGGGTGCTCTGTGCACCGCGGTACCCACTGCGCACGCGTGGTAATCGACGACTTCATCTCGGAAGACGAGGCCGCATCGCTCATTCGCCTCGCCGAAACAGCATTCAACATGATTAGCAATGGCGGCGCTGGCCCTGTGTCTGTATTCGATACTGCCTCCGGGGCGACAAGTAGAGAGCGTGGGTTTATCGACGTCTTCGCAGTCGCCAAGAGGATTCGATCGGACATTGAGAAACTCGAGGCCGAGTTGTCCACTTTTCCACCAGCGAACAATCCTGACACAACTGCAGCGTATGAGACCAAGCAAAACAAGCTGACCGCACTTAAATCACGGCTGTTCCGCCCAGAGGATGTGCGTGTGAAGCTCGAAGTTGAGGCCCGCTTCAAGTCGGTGGCAGAAAGGATCTTTGGCATATCATCCACGCACTTGACCAAACCCTCGTTTATCGCTCGAATCAAGTCGGATATTCCTGCCCTCCAGACCAACGACGAGTACTGGTATCGCCATGTCGATACTGATCAGTACGGCACATTCGAGCACACGGCCGTGCTATACCTCAACTCTCAAGAGGGCAACTACAAGGGAGGTGAGTTCGAGTTCTTGGATGAGAGACCACAAGAGGGCCACAAGGGTGAGCTTCTGGTTGTCCCAAAGCGTGGTAGAATGCTGCTCTTCACGTCAGGCAGCGAAAATCCACACAGGGTTCGCAAAGTCCAGTCGATCTCGACAACTCAAGGGGGTGTTCGATACGCCTGGGTGCTTGCATTGACGTGTGATGAGACATCCAGGGTACCTCAGGGGCAGGTACAGAGACTTTTGGATAGCGCCTACCCACCCCTTCCGCACTCCCTTTAACAAAGTAGCTGTCGCTCCAGAGATCTACATCAAGTTAAGAGCTAGAAGAACCGAGAGCCCAGATGCGATGTGAAACAACTGTCCCAGCAATTCATGTGACGACGCGAGACTTCATTTGATATGTCCTTGCGTTTATGTATATGGTATGATAATATAACTCTAAATTGGTTTGATCTATCTAATAGCACCCAAGTCTAGCGGTTAGGTCGGACAACATGGGTGCGCTTTGTGAACTACACGTCGAGGTAGACATGAGGCCGTGGTGGAAGATTTGCTCTAGCTGACTGGCAGTTCGGCCGCATAGTTTAGCCCACCTTGAAGGGCTTAACCTTCATGTCCAGGGGGAATCCGAGAGGCCCTGCTGTGGACGAGATGTATGCTGACTTGAAGTAGACACCCTTAGCACCGCTGGGCTTTGCGTCGGCAAGAGCCTTAACGAATGCATCGAGGTTCTCCTTCAGCTTTTCGTTGGGCCAGCTGACCTTGCCGATTGCAGCATGCACAATACCGTGTTTCTCTGCGCGATATTCGATTTGGCCCTGTCGTGAAGCCTCAATGGCCGACTTGAGATCAGTAGTAACGGTACCCATCTTGGGGTTAGGCATGAGACCCTTGGGACCAAGGATACGTGCGACCTTTGCGACGATACGCATCATATCGGGGGTTGCGAGACATCGGTTGAATTCGATCTTGCCTTCCTGAATTGCCTTGACGAGATCCTCGTCACCAACAATATCAGCACCTGCAGCCTTGGCCTCAAGTGCCTTCTCACCCTGAGCGAAGACAGCAATAACCGCCTTCTTGCCTGAACTGTGAGGAACAGTTGCGATACCGCGCACGTTCTGGTTGGGCTTGCGAGGGTCAACACCTAGGTTAACAGCGATCTAGAGGACGAGGCATTGAGATTCATGTGAGCAGTGAGTTAGTGATCCGGCCGCACAGCCGTCAAGCGCAGGTTTCCGAAGCATCGTAGCGGAGAAATGATGTGGTATACACATGTTACGTCACGCTGCTGTGAGCATATGCCAACAATCACTGAGGAATCAGAGTAGGTAGCAGTATCTTGATGCGGGGTTGACGGATACGTACATTTACAGCTTCGTCGAAGGAGACATAGGAAAAAGCGCGAACGAGATTGAACGCCTCCATGACATCCATAGGCTTTCTCTGAAGTACATCTTTTACCTCAGAGGCAGCTCGAGCGGCCGCGCGCTCAGCTGCGCTACTTGCAGTGCTTACTTGTGCCTCAACAGCGGCCGCGGCGCCAGCACTGGTGCTGAAGGAGCGGAAGCTAGCAAGGCTCGCGGTCCTGAGGAGCCGGGCAAGCATGTGTCCCTATACGAGAGATAGAATGGGCATGAGATGGGGCACATAAGTGCTTAGCGGCCTCGTATTCGGTGTGAACGGGAGCGCAACCTCGGTCTTCGGCGATGGAGACGAGTTTGCCACGAAAAACGAGGTGTTTTTGGGACTACCGTGCTACTTTACCAGATAATAGAGATTACCAAATGTCGTTCATACATAATAGCATCCTTTGCAGAGCGATATATTCACCCAGACACTCAGTTTCCATACCCTTCCCATTCTGTTGTGAGAGTCCTGGATGCATCCGTCCTGGCCCGGATTTGAATTGCACCCGCCCCCGGTGGATGGGGTTTCCCGTCACTCTTCGGTTTGGAATCCGCGCTGAAACTTGCACTAAGGGCTGAGTGTGCACGATATCAAGAGGTGTAGTAACTAGAAACCACCGTGACACGATTGATTACATTGCGGTGTGTGTGGGAAGCCCCGTAGGTCCACGAAAAATGCCCCTAAACATCCGGGCCGCGAGAGCCGATTTCCTCATGGGACGTGATTTAGGAAGCGACTGTGTGAGTACTGACCGAAGTGTGGCGACAGTTGTATACCATGGTTATGTCTACATTAGCACAAAAATCTAGGGTGTGGTCTCGTCCGCACCTCGCCCTGGGCGTCAAGCCGGCCCGGACAGACAAAATTGAAATTCACCTGGGGACTTCTGGTGTTCAGCGCTTTGTGCGTGTCTGTTCAAATGCACCCACTCACTGAGACGCGATTACGACCCTTCACATCACCATGTACTTGAATAATCCCAGGTAGGACACGGCGCGTGCTGGCAGCTGCGCTACAGAGGTACTCGGACTCTGCTGCCGAGCAACGCTACACATTTCAGCGCCTGTTCCTAAGTGGCAGGTGGGACCCGGCTCGTGACAGGGGCGGAGTCTGCGACTATATTGTGCTTAGAGCCACGCCACACCTCGGGCTGCGCGCGCTAGTGCAGGAGAGACCGAACTGGAGCCGCTTGGCTGCTCTAAGAGTCGGAAGAAGGCACGCTACCACCAAGAGGACATAGGCTTGGAGTCCACGTAGAGCTCAGTGGCGCCCTATGTTTGCAGGTGAGGCAACGTCTCGAAGCATTGTTTTGTCTGGTTCTAGTAGCTCTGCGCAACACAGGGAGTCGCCGAGTTTGATACCATCGTCGCAGCCAGCGACTACAACTGGAAGCACAACAACGTCGGTGGCAACGGCAATGGCCGCCAATTTCATTCAAACACACGAGCAGCTCGTAATTTTTGAATGCCATGCCTGGCTACTCCACCAAGATGAAAAGCGACTACGGCAGCGGCTCAATGACGCCGCCGATTTGAAACAAGCGGTCAAGGACAGGATTATGGGCGCGTACCAGCACTTGAAGAAACGAGAGAAGGACGCCGAAGAAATTCTTCAACTGATTGAGGTTCGCGAAGCTGCGCTTCGAGAGGAGCTTGATGGGCTTGCAAACGACATATTCGAATGCCAAAAGCTTGTTGGCCCCACCGCGACATCGGCTGGGCTCAACCCTCTCGCTCCAACTGTTTATACTCGTCGCACTTCAATCCAGGCTCAGTCCCAAGCAGCGCTCATGGCTACACCTGAAGAGCGAGCAGCGGCAATGCGAAGGCTCGAGGACTTGAACACTCAGCAAGCTCAACTTTGGAGTCGGTTGGAGCGCCTAATTTTAGCTAGGAACGCGGCGACTACGCTGCGATACAGGATCGAGGAGCTGGTTGCAGAAATCGATCGAATCGTCACAAATGGGGAATCGATTGGCAAACGGTTCTTGACTTCATTGCGTCAGAGGGCGGAGGACGGTGAAGCAGAAGCCGAAGAAGAGAGGAGGATAACAATCGTGATGGCGTTGCGTCGTCAACAGGAAAGGGAGCAGGAGCGCATCAATAGGTTGAGAAGAAAGCGTAAGCGTCAGAGACAACTTCTTCATGCACTTCTTCAAGCAGAGGCCGCAGCAGTGGCCGCTGCAAACGTCTCTGATGATGCGAATGGTGAAGCAAAAGAAACCAGTGTAGAAATACCAGCGCCATCCGTTTCGAGCCTTGGTGGCGAAGTGAGCACAGAGGATACGAGTGATGAAGACGATGGAGTTGATACGGAGCTGCTGAATGCGCATTTCGATGATTCTGATGAAGATTCAGAAGGCGAACTTGGCCAGAACTCCAAACAGCCTGTGCCTGAATCATCTAATGACAAGGCCGAGCTCACCCCAGAAGCCCGACTGGCAATGGAAGAGGACAAGATCTTTTGGCTGCTTTCCACACCCACTTACAAGCATCTGGCGTATCCAACATGTGATAACTGTCTTGAAACTTTCCTGTATTTCCTTCTCCTGCGTTTGCGTGCAATTCGCAAGGAGCAACATCGGGCACAACGCGAACTTACAGATTTGATCGTTCGGCGTGAACTGGTCATGCATGAGATTAATCGATTGCTAAAGATTGTGCGGCCGTGGGTACTCACCTCTCTGCAATCGTCACAAGGCAGATCCACCGTCACAAGCCGCAAGAATTCAGATAAAGATGGTGGTGCGTCAACTGCTGTAGCTAATTCCCAACTTTCTCCGACTCCCGCCTCTCCAGACTGTTCTGAAGATGCTGCCAACCCTGACAGCCATGCCGCATTCGTTCCACAGCTCAGTGCTACAAGATGCGTTCGTGCAGCTCACGTCAGAGCGTATTCACAACAAAATGTATTGTCCTTGCATGGCCGCGGTGCCAAGATAAGCGTAAGCTCTGTAGTAACTTCGCCTGCAGAAGAAGGCAACGCTGCAGAGCAATCGGGCGATTCGAAGACGAGCCACAATTCAGAGCAAGGAGGACAAGTCGCGTCCGCTCCATCTGAGTCATCACCCGCGCTTCCCGTGATATCTTCTGGAAACCCTTTAGAAGTCTCGCAACAACAGGCAGATCGAGACATCTTTGGTAGTGACATTCCCGATTCCTCAATTCTCGCTGCAGTTGCTGTCGCTAATGCTTCTTTTACTCGAAAATCGGCATCACCCTCTGATCATGGTTCGGACTTGTCTCGTCCTGGCAGTGTCACTGATTCGACACCGCGGCCCTCTACTACTGCGATCAGCTCGAGTTCTCTGCAGGACCAAGCCGAGCTGTTTACAAGAGCAAGGCGTGTGCTCTACAAAATTGTGCAGACCATTCATCAAACGGGTCATGTCTTCGAACATCCCCTGGTCCGACCAGTTCCCCGCTCGCAAGATGCAAGCGAGAATCCGGAGGATGGAACCATCAAGGGTCGTAAATTGCCAGACTTAGGAGCAGTATCCTCGGTACGATGTGTAGACGTTCTCACATGGCTAATGGCGGCATACGTGGTTCCCGTCTTCGAAGATGCGCTCACTTTCTGTGGATTGCTCGTCAAGC